>Ga0070686_100002536_pt1 | contig 10058 bp, 9 predicted proteins | sample KBSS23LmetaG_FD_65654 | JGI IMG/M metagenome (GOLD analysis project Ga0070686, IMG submission 65654) | Switchgrass rhizosphere microbial communities from Kellogg Biological Station, Michigan, USA - KBS S2-3L metaG | ecosystem: Host-associated > Plants > Roots > Rhizosphere ...
CTGATCGAGAACGACGAGCGGACGCGCCGCGCCTGTGCCGCGATCGGGGAGTTCCTGGCCCGTCTGGGCGGCCCGACCGAAGCCCCGACCGAGGCCCCAACCGCGCCGACGGTGCCGCACGTTGACAAAGCGGCGGGGCTCAAGTAAAAACCGCCCTTCGTTTTATGGCTACAGCTGCGACACACCATCGTCCCACTTTCCAGGCCAAGGAGCCGTTCGCGCGTTCCTGGTACATCGCCGACGTCGAGGGTCTGACCCTGGGTCGCGCGGCGACCAAGATCGCGGACGTGCTGCGAGGCAAACACCGTCCCACGTTCACGACCCACGCCGACGCCGGCGATTTCGTGGTCGTGATCAACGCCGCGAAGGTCAAGCTGACCGGCAAGAAGTGGACGATCAAGCTGTACCGCGATCACTCGCTGTTCCCGGGCGGCCTGCGCACGCAGACGGCCGAGCAGCTGGTCAAGCGTCACCCGACGGACCTGGTGGAGCGCGCGGTCTGGGGCATGCTGCCCAAGGGACCGCTCGGGCGCCAGATCTACAAGAAGCTCAAGGTCTATCCGGGCGCCGAGCACCCGCACGCCGCCCAGCAACCCAAGCCCCTCAAGTTCAACAATGCCTGACGTCAGCAAATCCGTTTACGCCACCGGTCGCCGCAAGCACGCCGTCGCGCGTGTCTGGCTGCAGCCGGGCAGTGGCAAGGTCGAAATCAACAAGCGCACGCTGGAGGACTACTTCGGCCGCGAGACGTCGCGCATGGTGTTCCGGCAGGCGCTGGAGCTGACCGAGACGTCCGGACGCTTCGACGTGTTCGTGAACGTCAGCGGCGGCGGCCTGTCCGGCCAGGCGGATGCGATCCGCCACGGCATGTCGCGCTGCCTGATCAAGACCGACCCCGCCCTGCGCGGTGCGCTGAAGAAGGCCGGCTACCTGACGCGCGACGCGCGGCAGAAAGAGCGCAAGAAGTACGGTCAGCGTGGCGCCCGCGCCCGCTTCCAGTTCTCCAAGCGCTAGTCTGGTCCCCTCGCCCCGCGAAGCGGGGAGAGGGTTAGGGAGAGGGGTCCGGCGTCAGAACGTCACGGTGCCGTCGCGCTGGGTGATCTTGTATTCGCGGCCGTCCAGCTCCGCGGCGGTTTGATCGGCGCGCAGGAGGTCGGCGACGCCGCCGTTGCTTGTCTGCGAGAACTGCTGCCAGTTCGTCGACAGGGCGACGGCGAGGCCCCACCAGGTCTGCCAGACGGTGACGGCGGAGAGATCGGGGACGGTGTACTCGGTCGCCGCGGCCGACGTGATCCAGCCGCGCGTCAGCTGCAACGACCAGCTGCGCGTCCGCGCCGGCGCGGTCTCGCTCTGGGTATAGCCGAGGTCGTAGCGATCGGCGGTGAGCCCGGTCGGGATGCTGGCGCGCGGGCGAACGTACGGCGTCGTCGCGCCGACGCCCAGCACCGGCGCCGCGATCATCGGCGGCATGGTCGCCGTGAAGTCCGTCGCGCCGATGGCGATCCGACGCACGCGCCGGCCGCCGGTGGCCGGATCGCTCGCGGAGGCGACGATGCTGTGATAGTCGCCGGTCCGCAGCTGGGTGGCGGGGATCGCGTAGAAGCTGCCGGCCGCCGGCGACCCAAGCCCGAACGGGCTACCGCCCAGGGTGTTCCGGAAGATGACCAGCACGCCCGTCGTCTCCGTGGCCGATACGTTCTGGAAAGTGATCGTGTGCGTCTCGGGCGCAAAACCGTCGGTCGCAAAATCCAGGTTGAACGTCGCTCCCATCGTCACGGTGACCCCGTTGCGGCGGATCATGCGATCCCACACCGGCGCCGCGGTCATGCGGCGCGCGAACAGATCGAACGTCCCCGGCGGTAGCGAGATCGAAAATGTCGGCGCGGCGGCGGTCGGAGCGGCGCTCTTGCCGCCGATGTCGACCTGCGCGGTCTGCGTCGATGACAGGCCAGCGATCGTCCCCATGATCGTCACGGGCGCGGCCGTCGACAGACCGCCGCACCCGGCGGTCACACGCGTCGTCTCGGCGACGGTCGCCTGGATGACGGTGATGCCGATATTGTCGTTGGCGACGTTGAGGCACCCGTAGGCGACGCCGTAACGCTCGCCAGTAACGGCAAAGGTGAAGTTCGCCCCGACGCCGCCCGCGAAGGATTGCCACGCACCGTCGCCGTCCTGGTAGGCGGCGAACGCGAAGCCGTCGAGGGTCTGCAGCGTCACCATGCGCGGCCCCGTGCCGCCCGTGCCGCCGGCGCCGCCACCGCCGGCCGTGCCGCCGCTGGACGTGCCGGCCGCGCCACCAGTTCCCGTTCCCGCGGTCCCCGCCGTCCCCGTGCCCGCGGTGCCCGTGGTGCCCGCGACGCCGCCGCCCGTCCCTCCGACGCTGCTGCCGCCCTTCCCGCCGGTCCCGGTCGAGCCCCCGCCCCCACAACCACCCACGAACATCACGCTCAGTCCCCACAGGATCGTTCGGCGCATGAAACCTCCGCTGGCATCGTCTCACGGCGGCGCATCTCGTCGCAACGACGGCGATGTTGCACAATGGGCCGCGATGGAGGCGCGGACATCGATCGCGACATCGACGACACCGCCGCGCCGGTTGCTGCTGCGCTTGCTGGTCGGGACGATCGTGCCGACGGTCGCGGCGCTCGTGCTGTTCGGGTTCTTCGCGCACGAGGTGGCGCGCCGCGCGCTGGAGGACGAGCTCGGCCGTCGGCTGGGAACGGCGGCGGCTGGCGCCGCCTCGACGCTGCTGCCGGAACAGCTGCGTGCGTTCGGCGCGGGCGACGAGGACTCGATGACGTACGCGGGCGTGCGGCGGCGGCTGGAGGCGGCGCGCACGCGCCTGGGCGTGCGGCGCGTGCTGGCAGTGACGCCCGAGCTGGAGGCGCGCGGCGACACGTCCGCCGCGCTGGCGCTGGGCGCGCACGCCTACGAGCTGGACGCGGACCGCGCCGAGATCGCGCGCGCCCTCAGCGGCGCCCCGACCGCGTCGCCGCTGTTCGTCGGCCACGACGGCGTCCCCTACAAGCGCGCCTATGCCGCGGTCGGCGACGGCGGCGACGTCGCCGGCATCGTCGCCGTCGAGGGCAACGCCGACTATCCGGCCGTGCTCGCCACGTTCCGGCGCTCGCTGATCCGGACGGGCGTCGGGGCCCTGCTCGCGGTGCTGGCGCTGACCATCTGGCTGTCGCGCCGCATCTCGCGCCCGATCGCGCGGCTGGCGGAAGCGGCGGCGCGCCTCGGCCGCGGCGATCTGGACGCGCCCATCCCGATCGAGACGCGCGACGAGATCGGCGTGCTCGCCCAGACGCTGGACGAGACACGCGCCGCGCTGCGCGCGCGCGACGAGCGCATGCAGATGATGCTGGCCGGCATCGCGCACGAGGTCCGCAATCCGCTGGGCGGGCTCGAGCTTTACGCGGGGCTGCTGCGCGACGCGCTCGCCAGCCAGCCGGAGCGGCTGGACGAGGTCGCGCGCATCGAACGCGAGGTCGGCCACCTCAAGGCCGTGGTCAACGAGTTCCTCGAGTTCGCGCGCCGTCCCGCCCTGCGATCGGAGCCGGTCGCGGTGCGCCCGCTGTTCGAGGAGATCCGCGAGCTGGCGGCGGTCCCGTCCGGCCCGGCCATCGCCATCCGCGTGCCCGACGGGCTGGCCGTCGGCGCCGACGCCACCCAGCTACGGCGCGCGCTGCTGAACCTGGCGCGCAACGCCGTCACGGCCGCGCGCACAGCCACCGGCCGTGTCGATCTCGCCGCCGAGGTCGACGGCGAGCGCGTGCGCATCGAGGTCCGCGACGACGGCCCCGGCGTGCCGGCCGAGCTGCGCGAGAAGATCTTCGCGCCGTTCTTCACCACGCGCGAGAAGGGCACCGGCCTGGGCCTGGCGTTCGTGCGCGAGATCGTCCGCGACCACGGCAGCGAGGTCGTCGTTCGCGACGCCCCCGGAGGCGGAAGCGTGTTTAGCTTCGAGCTGCCGCGGGCATGAGGAGGACGGCATGAGCACGGGCACGGGCACGATCGTCATAACGGACCGGCGTTTCCTGGACCACGACCCGGGCGCCGGACATCCCGAGTCGCCGGCGCGCCTCGACGCGATCCAGACCGATCTGGCGCGCGCGCCCGTCGCGGGCGTGACCATCGAAGCGCCGCGGGCCGCGACCGACGCCGAGATCGACGCCGTGCACTCGTCCGAGCACCGGGAGACGATGGCGTCGCTCGCGGGGCGCAGCGGCAGCCTCGATCCAGACACGGCGATCTCGCCCGGCAGCTGGGACGCCGCGCGGCTGGCGGCCGGGGCGGCCGTCGAGGCCGCGCTGGCCACGCTGAGCGGACGCGCGCGCAACGCGTTCGCGCTGATCCGCCCGCCCGGTCATCACGCAGAGCCCGACGGCGCGATGGGCTTCTGCCTGCTCAACAACGCGGCGATCGCGGCCGAGGCGGCGCGCCGCGCGGGCGCCGCGCGCGTGCTGGTCGTCGACTGGGACGTCCACCACGGCAACGGGACGCAGCACATGTTCGACGATCGCGCCGACGTCATGTACATGTCCGTGCACCAGTACCCGTTCTATCCGGGCACGGGCGCCGCCCGCGAGGTCGGGTCAGGCGCGGGCCGCGGCGCGACCGTCAACTGCCCGCTGCCCGGCGGCCAGGGCGACGCCGACTACGGCGCCGTGTTCCACGATCTGTTCCTGCCGGTGGCGCGGACGTTCAACCCCGAGCTGGTGATCGTGTCGGCCGGCTTCGACGCGCACGCGCGCGATCCGCTGGCGGGGATGCGCGTCAGCGAGCGCGGCTTCGCGGCGATGGCCAGCGGGCTGGCGCAGCTGGCCGACGAGACGTGCGGCGGAAAGATCGCGCTGATGCTCGAGGGCGGCTACGACCTGTCCGCGCTGTCCGCGTCGGTGCGCGCGACGCTGGAGGTGATGACGGGTCGGCGCGAGGACTTCCCGAAGGGCCCCGACGCGCCGACGTTGGCCGCCATCGACGATGCGCGCGAGGCGCTGCGGGCCGCCGGGCGCGTCGTGCCGAAGACGTGATGGCGGGGACCCCTCACCCTAACCCTCTCCCCGCAGAGCGGGGAGAGGGGACAAGATCTGATCTCCCTCTCCCCCAAGGGGGAGAGGGAACAAGACCTCTCCCGCTTGCGGGAGAGGGTCGGGGTGAGGGCGCGCGAGCGTCGAAGCTCCGCTGGACGTTCGGGTCGGGGCCTGAGGTCGCGACGGTGTTTGCGCAGGGGCTGGCGATCGTTTCGTTGATCGCGTGGGTTTCGCTGGGCGTGCAGGTGCAGGTGCTGATCGGCAGCCGCGGCCTGCTGCCGGTCGCCGATCTGATCGAAACGGCGCGCACGATGCCAGAGGGGACGCTGGCGAACTTGCCGACGCTCGCGTGGTGGTTTCACTCCGACGGCGCGCTGACCGCCGGCATCGTGCTGGGTGTCGTGCTTTCGCTGGGCGCGCTGCTCGGCGTCTTCCGCCGCACCTGCTTCGCGCTGTCGACGCTGCTCTATCTCTCGTACGTGACGGTCACGCGCGACTTCCTGTCGTTCCAGTGGGACAACCTGCTGATCGAGTGCGGCTTCCTCGCGATCTTCCTGCGTACCGATCGCCCCGCGCCCATCGCCCACTTCGTGTTCCGGCTGGTGCTGTTCAAGCTCTACTTCGAATCCGGCCTCGCCAAGTGGGGCTCGCCGCTGCGCGACTGGCACGACGGCAGCGCGATGACCTACTACTACGAGACCGCGCCGCTGCCGACCTTGCTGGCCTGGTACGCGCACCACCTCCCCGCCTGGTGGCACCACTTCGAAAGCCGGGCGACGCTGTTTTTCGAGCTGGTGATCCCGTTCGGGATCTTCGGCCCGCGCAAGGCGCGCCTGGCCGCGTTCGCCGCCTTCACGCTGTTTCAGATCGTCAACGCCGCGACCGCCAACTACGGCTTCTTCTGCTACCTGGCGGTCCTGCTGGGCGTGTTCCTGCTCGACGACGCCGACGTCGCCCGCGCGCGCGCCTGGGTTTCGCGCGCCGCGCGCTTCGCGCCAGAAGCCGCACGGCGGTTCGCCTCCCGCTTCGCGCAGCTGACCCGCCGCATCCCTCGTCTCGCGCTGCCGCCGCGGTTCGCGTCCGCGCATAAATGGACAGCGGTCGTCGGCGCCGGTGTGTTCGCGCTGGTCTCCGTCGCCGACGCGAACGTCCACTTCGGTCAGCCCGGCCCCGGGCTCGCGTTCGTGAATCCGGTGCTCCAGCTCGACTGGCAATTTCGCCTCGTCAACACGTACCACCTGTTCGCGTCGATCACGCGCGAGCGCATCGAGCCCGAATTCCAGACGCTGGCGGAAGGCCCCGTCGAGGAACGGCAAGCCGACGACGCCGCGTGGACGGCTCAACACTTCCACCACAAGCCGGGCGATCTGAACCGCGCCCCCGACTTCGTCGCGCCCCATCAGCCGCGTGTCGACTTCCGGCTGTGGTTCTACGGTCTCGGCTTCCAGCGCCGCGCGCCCGGCTACGTGCACGTGCTGATCGAACGGCTATGCGAGGAACCTCAGGTGGTCCAGCCGCTGTTCCGCGCGCCGCTGCCGCCCCACCCCGCCGCGGTTCGGCTGGTGTTCTGGCAATACCAATTCACGAGCCGCGACGAACGGCGCGCCACCGGCGCCTGGTGGCGCCGGACGCGCCTCGCGACCTTCCGTGCGGTACCCTGCCCGCAAGCTCAGGCCCCATGACCGCCCCACCGCCCAGCGACGTTCCCGTGGCACCTCCGGCGCCCGCGCGCTACGTGCGCACCGCCTCGATCGGAACGCTGTTCCTGACGGTGTTCATCGATCTGCTCGGCTTCGGTCTGGTGATCCCGTTTCTCCCCGCGCTGGCGCGCCAGCTGGGCGCCAGCGATTTCGTCGCGACCATGCCCGGCGCCGTGTACTCGGTCATGCAGTTCCTCTTCATCCCGATCTGGGGACGTCTGTCCGATCGGGTCGGGCGTCGCCCCGTTCTGCTCTGGAGCATCGCCGCCACCGCCGTGGGTATGGCCTTCGTGGGGCTGGCGCCGTCATTGCTGCTGCTGCTGGCGGCCCGCGCGTTCAGCGGCATCGCCACCGCGAACATCGCCGTCGCGCAGGCCTACGTCGCCGACGTGACGCCGCCCGAGCACCGCGCGCGCGGCATGGGGATCATCGGCATCGCCTTCGGCCTCGGGTTCATCCTGGGTCCGGGCATCGGCGGCCAGCTGTCGCAGATGCGGCTGCTGGGCCGGGAAGGGACGCTGCCGGCGTTCGTCGCCGCCGGCCTGGCCGCCGTCAATTTCCTGCTCGCGCTGCGCACGTTGCCGGAATCGCTGCCCGCCGAGCGGCGCGGTAAGTCGGTGCGGCGCGCGGTCCCGCTGGACATCACCGCGCTGCGGACCGCGCTGGCCGTCCCGGGCGTGGGCGTGGCCGCGACGCTGAACTTCGCGATGGTGCTGTGGTTCGCGGGGATGGAGCAGACGTTCGCGCTGTACACCGCGGACGGCTTCGGGATGTCGGTCGCCGCCACGGGCTTCATCTTCATGATCGTCGGCATCGTCGGCGCGATCGTGCAGGGGGGCCTGGTGCGCCGGCTGGCGCCGCGCTTCGGCGAAGCGCGGCTGGTGCAGGCCGGCATCGCGATCCAGGCGGCGGCGTTCGCGCTGCTCGGCCTGTCGACCTCGTTCGGCGCCTGGGCAAAGGTGGCGCTGTACACGTCAGCCGGGCTGATCTCGCTGGGCAACGGCCTGACCACGCCGTCGCTGCCCGCGTTCGCGTCGCGGCGCGCCGGCGTCACCACCCAGGGCGTGACGCTGGGCGCGCTGCAATCGGCCGCCGCGCTGGCCCGCGCCGCCGGGCCGCTGGTCGGCGGCGCGCTGTACGCGGCGGTCGATCCGCGCGCGCCCTACCTGATCGGCGCCGCCGGGCTCGCGGCCGCAGCGTTGCTGGCGCTCGTGCGCCTGGATTAGTCGCTCCGCGCCGCAGGCGCGGTGTGCGACTATTGTTTTTTCAGGTAGCCGCGATCCCGCGCTTCGCGCGGGGGCGGCTAGCTGGACCGAATCGGGCCTGAGCTGGTGGTGGTGCGCTTGCGCGGTTCGTTGGGCGTCTTTTCGGACCCCGCGACGGAGACGCGGTTGCGGCCGTTGCGCTTCGACTCGTAAAGCGCCTTGTCCGCCGCGGCCAGGAAGGCGTTGTGCTCGGTGATGCCGCTCTCGGGAATGGCCACGACGCCCAGGCTGACCGTCACGGGGATGTCCTTGCCTCCGAAGCTGAACTTCCGTTCCTCGACGGCTTTGCGGACGCGCTCGGCGACGATCTTCGCGCCCGACAGATCGGACCCGCGACAGAGAATCGTGAACTCCTCGCCGCCGAAACGCGCCAGCACGTCCTCGGTGCGCAGCAGCGTGGTCATCATCTGCGACAGCTCGGCCAGCACGAAGTCCCCCGCCGGGTGGCCGTGGGTGTCGTTGATCTTCTTGAAGAAATCGATGTCCAGGAAGATCAGCGCCAGCGGGCCGCCATGGCGCGCCGCGAACGCGAACTCCTTCTCCAGGTAGTCCGTGAAGTACTTCTTGTTGAACACCTTGGTCAGGCCGTCGCGCAGCGCCGATTCGTACATCTGGCGCTGGAACACCTCGTCCAGGTAGTCGTGATAGGTGAACTTCAGGATCGTCGACGAGCCGACCATGATCTTGTCGCCGTCGACCAGCTCGCGGCGGTCGATCTTGATGCCGTTGCAGAACGTGCCGTTGGTCGAGCCCATGTCCTCGACGATCATCTTGTCGCCGTCGCGCACGAACGCGCAGTGCTCGCGCGAGACGCCCTCGTCGTTCAGGCGCACGCCCACGGCGGGCCCGCGGCCGACGATCGTCTTGTCCTTCTGCAGCTTGAACATCTCGCCCGCGCTGACGCCGGCCAGCACGACCAGGTAGGCGAGATTGCGCTTCTGCTCCCGGTCGGACTCGGGAGGCACCGCGGGTTTGGTGGCAGTGGTCTCGTCCTTCTTGTCACCCACACTCATAACCGCGCCCATCCTATCAAGGATGTTGAGGACGCTCAAAGCGTCGGCGCCGCCAACCCGCGGCTAGTCGCTCCGCGCCGCAGGCGCGGTATGCGACTACTGTTTTTTCTGGTAGCCGCGATCCCGCGCTTCGCGCGGGGGGGCGGCTAGCGCAAGCGTTCGCGCTTGCCCGTGCCGCCGTCGACGCGCCAGCGCAGCGACCCCGCGGCCGCGGGCCCGTCGGGGAGGCGGATGCGCAGCGCTTCGGCCTTGCGCAGCGCCGGGTAACGCCCCTTGCGCGTCAGCGCCGCCGCCACGGCCGAGAGGATCGGCTCGTGCGCGACCAGCGCGACCGATTTCTCGTCGGCGATCTTGGCCAGGAAGGCCACGACGTCCCCGGCGGACGCCTCGGGAACCAGCACGTCGGTCGCGGGCATGCGGCCGCGGAACTCGGTCGCGGCGGCCACGATCTCCGCGGTCTGCACCGCGCGCACCAGCGGGCTGGTGACGATCGTCGTGAAGCGGACGCCCCGTCGCGCCAGCGCGCGCCCGAGCCGCCGCGCGTCGGCCCGCCCGCGGGCGGTCAGCGCGCGCGATTCATCGCGAGGCGCGTCGTCGCCCGCCTCGGCATGACGGATCAAAGTCACGCGCACGGGCGCGTCAGCCTTACGAGCTCGGCTCGTCCGGCGCGCTGCCGTGGCCGCCGCTGTCGCCCGGTCCCGACGGCGCATCGGCGGAGGCCGGCGACGGCACCGCCAGCCCCTGGGGGCCGGGCGCCGGACCGTCGGCGGCGCTCTGTGCAACCGGCGGCGCCGGTGGCGCTGCGGGCGGCGGCGCCGCGACGGCAGCGGGCGCCGCGGGCGCCTCCGCAACCGGAGCCACGGGCGTGGGCGCGGGACCCGGATCGATCCCGTGCTTCTTCAGCGCGGCCAGGTAGTGATCGCGCTCGGCGATCGCCGTCAGCAGCCGCTGCCTCATGGTGTCGTTGTTCTGTTTCAGGCGCGCGATCTCCGCGAGATCGCGCTGGCGGGTGGAGTCGACGCGCGACGCCCGCGCGAACGC
>Ga0070686_100002537_pt1 | contig 10058 bp, 8 predicted proteins | sample KBSS23LmetaG_FD_65654 | JGI IMG/M metagenome (GOLD analysis project Ga0070686, IMG submission 65654) | Switchgrass rhizosphere microbial communities from Kellogg Biological Station, Michigan, USA - KBS S2-3L metaG | ecosystem: Host-associated > Plants > Roots > Rhizosphere ...
ACGATCACGAGCATCAGCCTCCGTCGATACCAGGGCGAACTATAAGGAGTTTCGGCCCCCGCCTGGCCGTGAAGGGGTTCGCATTCCGGTTCGTTTCAGGAGCCGGCGGCATGCTGCGCGAGCAGCGCGTAGTTTCGGTGCAGGGTCTGCACGAAGCGCTCCAGGTCGGCGAGTGTGCCGGTGTTCTCGATGACGTCATCCGCCGCGTTCAGGCGCTGCTCGCGGCTCGCCTGGGCGTCGAGAATTTCCTCGGCCTGCTGTTGGCTGGCGCCGTCACGCGTCATCAGCCGCTCGAGCTGGATCTCTTCCGGACAATCGACGACCAGCACGCGCTGGTACGCCGCCGCGCGTCCGCTCTCGACGAGCAGCGGAATCGCGTGGATCTGATAGTCGCCGCCGGCGGCCGCGGAGCGACGAGCAAGCTCCTCGCGGATGGCCGGATGCGTGATGGCCTCCAGCTTGCGCCGTTGCGCCGGATCGCCGAACACGCGCGCGCGCATGCGTGCGCGATCGAGCTGTCCCGTCGCGTCGAGAATGTCAGCACCGAATTCCGCGACCAACTGTTCGAGCGCCGGCATGCCCGGTGCCACGACGTCACGCGCGATCTGGTCAGTGTCGAGCACCGGTACGCCGAGCTTCGCGAACAACTCCGCGACTGCAGTCTTGCCGCTGGCGATGCCGCCGGTGAGTGCGATCAGCAGGGGAGGTTGGTCCGGCGCGTGAGTCATCGAACCGATGATACGCCTGCGAAGCGCAGATACGACGTTACGATCTGCTCGCCCCACAGCAGCGCGATCCATCCGGCCGCGGCCAGGTAAGGACCAAAAGGAATCGGGATGTTCCGGTCACGGCCGCGCAGCGCAATCATCAGGATGCCGAGCACGGCGCCGGTGAATGCGGCCAGCAGGATGATCGGCAGCAACATCTTCCACCCGAGCCACGCGCCCAGCGCAGCAAACAGCTTGAAGTCGCCGTAGCCCATACCTTCCTTGCCGGTGAGCAGGCGGAACGCGTGATAGACGCTCCACAGGCTCAAATAACCCGCGACCGCACCGATGATGCTGGAGCGCGGATCGACCGGCAGACCGATCGCCGGAATCGTCGTCGCGAGACTGAGCAGCAGGCCGAGCCAGAGGAGCGGCAGCGTCATGTTGTCGGGCAGGAGCTGCGTGTCGATGTCGATTCCCGTCAGTGCGATGAGCACCCAGGTGAGCACGAGCGCAGCGGCGGTGTACCACACGAAACCGAATTTCCAGGCAACCAGCGCCGAAAGAATCGCGGTACCGAGCTCGACGACGGGATAGCGCGCCGAGATCGGCGCGCCGCACTTCGCGCACTTGCCTTTGAGCAGCAGATAGCTGATGACCGGAACGTTCTGTGCAGCGGTGATCAGCGCGCCGCACTTCGGGCAGCGCGAGCGGGGCACTACCAGGTTGTACTTTTCCGTCGCGGCGGGCTTGGTCTGCGGGTCGGGCGTCGGCGCGGCATCGCCCTGCTTCTCGCGCAGGATCTCCTGCGCCTGCGAGCGCCACTCGCGCTCCAGCATGAGCGGCACGCGGTGGATGACGACGTTGAGGAAGCTGCCGACCAGCAGGCTGAAAATGAAGACGACCGCGACCCAGGCCGCGGGGATCTCCTGCAGAAGCTCTGCGATCTCGGTCAGACGACCGCACCCAGCTTGAAGATCGGCAGGTACATCGCGATGACCAGGCCGCCTACCAGCACGCCGAGGATCGCCATGATCAGCGGCTCCAGCAAGCTGCTCATCGCGTCCACCGCCGCGTCGACGTCGGCTTCGTAGAAGTCGGCAACCTTCGCCGCCATCTGGTCGAGCGAGCCCGACTCTTCGCCGACGGCGATCATCTGGATGACCATGTTCGGGAACAGGCCGGTCGCTTCCATCGAGCGCTGCAAGCGCTGGCCAGTCGAAACCTCGTCACGGATGCGCAGCGTGGCTTCTTCGTACACGATGTTGCCGGTGGCGCCGGCGACGGACGTGAGCGCCTCCACCAGCGGCACGCCTGCTGCGAACATGGTCGAGAGCGTGCGCGAGTAGCGCGCGATGGACGCCTTGACCATGATCGGGCCGATCACTGGCGCTTTGAGCAGCATGCGGTCGAGCGCGCGACGCATCGGCCGCGAGCGTTTCTTGAAGTACAGGAAGGCATACACGCCCGCGCCGATCAGGATCATCATCCACCAGCCCTGATCCTGCACGAACTTCGACAGGTTGATGACCATCTGCGTGAAGGCAGGCAGGTCGGCGCCGAAGCCCTTGAACAGCGATTCGAACTGCGGGATCACGAAGATCAGCAGGATGACCGAAACGATGATCGCGACGCCGAGCACGGCCGCCGGGTAGAACAGCGCCTTCTTGATCTTCTTCTTCAGCGCCTCGGTCTTTTCCTTGTAGGTCGCGACTTTGTCGAGCAGCGTCTCGAGCGCACCGGCATGCTCGCCGGCCTCGACCAGATTCACGAACAGGTCGTCGAAGTACAGGGGATGCTTGGCCAGCGCTTCGTGCAGCGAGGTGCCGGCTTCGACGTCGCCCTTGACTGCCAGCACCAGCTTCTGCATCGACGGCTTGTCGTGGCCGTTGCCGATGATGTCGAAGCACTGGACCATCGGAATGCCCGCCTGCAGCATGGTGGCGAGCTGGCGCGCGAACAGTGCGATGTCCTCGGAATTGATCTTCTTGCCGCTCTTGAAGAGCTGCACTTCCTTGCGCACCTTCTTGGCGAGCACGCCCTGGCGCCGCAGGTCGGCTTTCACCGCCGCTTCGGACACCGCGAGCATCTTGCCCTTGATGCGCTTGCCCTTCTTGTCGGTGCCTTCCCAGACGTAGGGGAATTGTTGCGCTGAGGCTGCTTGGGCCATGGGTTCAGTCCTGACTGGTAACTAAGCTGACTGCGTTGCTTACTCGACGGTGCACTGATTCACTTCGTCGAGACTGGTGATGCCGGACTTGGCTTTCTCCAGCCCCGATTTGCGCAAATCCCAGTGGCCTTCGACGGCCGACTGCGCCGCGATGTCCACGGCATTGCCTTCCTGCAGGATGATGCGCTGGATCTCTTCGCTCACCGGCATCACCTGGTACAGGCCGGTACGGCCCTTGTAGCCGTCGGTGCAGCTGCTGCAGCCGACCGGCTTGTAGATCTTGATGCCGAGATCGACTTCTTCCTCGGTGTAGCCTTCCTTCAGCAGCGCTTCCGGCGGCATGTCGATCGGCGCCTTGCAGTTGTTGCAGAGCTTGCGCGCGAGGCGCTGCGCAATGATCAGCGACACCGAAGTTGCGATCGCATAGGGCTTCACGCCCATGTCGATCAGACGCGTCAGAGTCTTCGGCGCGTCGTTGGTGTGCAGCGTGGAGAGCACGAGGTGGCCGGTCTGCGCTGCTTTGATGGCGATCTCCGCCGTTTCCAGGTCGCGGATTTCGCCGACCATGATCACGTCGGGGTCCTGACGCAGGAAGGCGCGCAGCGCCGATGCGAACGTCAGGCCGACCTTCGGGTTCACGTTCACCTGGTTGACGCCCGGCAGGTTGATTTCCGCCGGATCTTCCGCGGTGGAGATGTTCGTGTCTTCCTTGTTGAGGATGTTCAGACCGGTGTACAGCGACACGGTCTTGCCGCTACCGGTGGGTCCGGTGACCAGGATCATGCCGTGCGGCTGCGCCAGCGCCTGCATGTACAGATCCTTCTGTGTCTGCTCGTAGCCGAGCGCATCGATGCCGAGCATCGCGCTCGACGGATCGAGAATACGCGCCACGATCTTCTCGCCGAACAACGTCGGGCAGGTGCTGACGCGGAAGTCGATCGCGCGGGTCTTGGAGATGCGCATCTTGATGCGCCCGTCCTGAGGCACGCGGCGCTCGGCGATGTCGAGGCGCGACATGACCTTGATGCGCGCCGCGAGCTTCACGGCCAGCTGCACCGGCGGATTGGCGATTTCCTTCAGGTAACCGTCCAGGCGCAGGCGGATGCGATAGGTCTTCTCGTACGGCTCGAAGTGGATGTCCGAGGCGCCCTTTTTGATGGCGTCCAGCAGCACCTTGTTGACGAAGCGCACGATCGGCGCGTCTTCGACGTCGTCGCGACCGACGGTGTCTTTGTCGAGATCTTCCTCGCCGCCGGTGACGTCGAGATTCTCGAGGTCGATGTCGTCATCCGCCAGCGCGGGCATCTGCGTGTCGACCTGCTCGATCGCCTTGCTGCTGATCCGCTGCAGCTTGTCCTCTTCGACGACGACGGCTTCGATCGACAGGCCGGTCTGGAACTTGATCTCGTCCAGCGCGTGCAGGTTGGTCGGGTCGGCCACCGCGACGAACAGGCGCTTGCCGCGCTTCACCAGCGGCAGCACGCGGTGCTTGGCCAGCAGCTTGTCGGAAACCAGCTTGATGGTATCGAGGTCCGGCTGGATCGCATCGAGATCCATGAGCGGGACGCCGAACTCCTGCGAAGCCGCGATCGCGATCTCGCGTGCGTTGGCCAGGTTGTTGGCCACCAGGTGCGACACCAGGTTCGTGTTCGCATCCTTGGCAGCAGTCATGGCTGCCTGCATGGATTTCTCGTCCAGCAAGCCGTCCTGAATGAGACGCAGCGGCAGGCCTTGCAGAGCAAGGCGCTGCGCGTTGACGGCAGGTGCGACGTTGTCAGCCATGGTCGAAGGGGTGGCGCGAGTTGGGCTACCTAATTACAGCAGTCGGGCGCGGCAAGCAATTGTCAAATCAAGGGCATTTTGCAGCAGATTGCCCCCTGGCCAGTGGGCATTGCGTCACATTTGGGCGCTGGCCGGCAAAGTCAGGGCTTGTCTCATGGAATCGCTGCGAACTGCAGCGGCGTTCCAGCCACTATCCGCGCGCGCCAGGCCAGCAACGTGTCGCGCGTCACGTCTGTCAGGAGGTCGCGCTGCTCGTGCGGATCTGCCGACAGGTCAAAGGCGTGCTCAGTACCGGTCTGTGCATTCGCCCAGTACTTCATGATGCGCGCCGGATCGGTGCGATCGACCAGGCCGAAGTTCTGGTTGCCCTCGAAGTAGATGATGTCCTTGGCCTGCGACGACTGCAGCGACTGCCCCTGCCACGTCGACGGGATCGGCAGGCCCAGCTCGGTGAGCAGCGTCGGTGCGATGTCGACCTGCGCCGGAACCGCGCGCGGCAGCAGCGGCAGCTCCGGTGTATAGCCGTGCGCGATCAGCAGCAGCGGGATGCGCAGCACCTCTTCGCGCACGCTGTTCATGTGGACGAACATGCCGTGCTCGCCGAGTCCTTCGCCGTGGTCCGCCGTGATGGCCACCAGCGCGTTGCGCAGGTAGCCCTTGGCTTCCAGCATGTCGAGCAATGCGCGCACCATGCGGTCGGATTTGCGCACGCCGTTGTCGTAGTAGTTGGTAGCGCTCTGTTCCGCTGTCGAGCCTGCTCCGATGTCGCTGTCGTGAAAGCGCAGGACGTAGCTGCGCGCCGGCTGGAAGTGCGCCTCGGCGTCGTCGTGCTTGCCGAGCATGTGCGTCGACATGAGATGGAACTGGAACATGGTCGGCATGCCATCCGCATCGGGCATCCCCGCGAGACGATCGAGCACCAGCTGATCGTCGTTCATGTAGTAGCCCTTGGCCTCGCTGCCGTCGTAGTACGAGTCCACCTCGCCATAGAAGTCGCGCAGGCCGTAGAACTTGGTGTGGTCACCGCCGAGGATCATGTGCACGCGGTAGCCGTTGCGCCGCATGACCTGCTGCAGCGTGAACGGCTTGAACGAGAACTGTCGCGGAAACTTCGAGCTCGACAGGCTGAGCATGCCGCAGCCCGTGTCCGGGCAGGAGGCATGCACGAAGTCGAGCTTGCGAACCTCGCGCGTGCGAGCGAGCTCGTCCAGGTGCGGCGTCGTTTCGCGCGGATAACCGTACAGGCTCATGTGATCGGGCCGCTGTGCGTCGATCACGATGAGAATGAGATTGCGGCGTGGGCCGTTGGCCGCAGGAACGTAGGCAGCGCGCGCCGCGTCTTCGCGCCGGTCGAGGCTGGCTGCGGCGACGGAATCGATGGCATGGCCCTGCACTTCGGCGCTCATCGGGTCGCGAAACAGCGTGAGACTCACGGGCTCCGACTCGTGCGTCCATGGCTGCGCGCTCACGTTATAGACGGAGGCGCCGAGGAGCCCGACGCCACCCAGCAATACCGCCGCGAGCACGCGACCTCGCATGGAATTCGCCGCCGTCGCGGTCCAATCGAAGCGGCGCAGATAGAGCCAGCACGCGGCGACCAGTGCCGCGAATGCCAGAGCCGCTGCCGCTGCCACGAGCAGCGGCGCAAAGCCAAGGTTTGCGAGGTATGCAGCTGCTTGCTGCGCGTAACTGGGGATCACGTTCCACGCAATAACTCCGCCCCAGGACTTGAGGCCTGCAATCACGAGCGTGTAGTACAGCAGCATCACGGACAGCATTGCCGCGAGCAGTGGGGCGCCGATTGCCGTGCGCACTGTGCTGCTGGGTACCACGCGCGCGACCGTGAGCCGTACCAGCACGAGAGCTGCCAGCGGAATGGCGACGATCAATAGATGCGGGACCAGGGCAGCCGCGGGCATCGAAAAGCGGCGCAGGTAGACGACCATGAACACGGCCGGCACGCAGTACCAGAGCAGCGCATCGAGGGCGACTCGCCTTGCCATCTGGATTGCGTTGCTGCCCGCGTGCATGAGATCGCGGCTGCGCTTCAGGGCGGAGTGGTGTACGTCGCGCCGTGCGGGTTCGGCGGCCAGATGTCGCTGAACGGTTGCAGCGTGACCTTCAGCCCGTGGCGATACTCGTTGAGCAGATTCTGATCCGTGATGATTTCGGCGCTGCTGTCAGCCGTCAGGAACGTGCTCACCGGGATCACGTCAGCGAGGTTCGCCGCCTTGTAAGCGATGCCGCCCGGCTCGAAGTGACGCGGCTCGAACGCCGGGTGCCCGTCGAGACGACACTCGCGCAAGCGCGCGAACGCGACATCGGGCGGTGTCCGGAAGTCGTGATCGCTCACGTACACGAACCAGCGGAACTTGAACGCTGCCGGAAAGACTTCCTGCGCAGTGCGCAGCACGTCCAGCGAACCGGTCGTGTTGAACGTCGCGATCGCGCCGGGCCGCATGTGCGATTTCACCTCGGCGAAGTACTCGCGCGACAGCAGGTTGGTCGCGTTGGCGCGCCAGTGATAGGTCGTGTTCTGTACGACCAGGTCGAACGTTGCCTCCGGATGGCGCCGCAGCCAGCGTCGGCCATCGTCGATGTGAATGTGAACGCGCGGATCGCTGAGGAGCGGCGCGACTTCCGGATATCGAGCGACCAGTTGCAGGTAACCGGGATTGATCTCGACGATGTCGATGCGCTCGACGTGCGGGAAGCTCGTGATGACGCGCGTCCACGCGCCCGTGCTCATGCCGACGACCAGTACGCGACGGGGCGCGGGATGCGAAGCCCCCAGCAGGAACGGTCGTTCCAGGCCGTTCGAGTTCACGTCCATGTCGACGTTGATGCGGCCGTCGTAAACGTTGCCGCCGAAGACGATGTCGCCGTGCTTCGCATCGGGCGACGTCGAAATGATGCCGTGCTTGTTCTGGATCACGTGCCCGACGGGAGCGCGATGGTTGTCCCACCACTTGTCCGACAGCGCGGCGACCAGGTCAGGTGTCTGCCACGGACGCAGCAGGACCAGCATGACAAGCGCGAGTGCGATCGGCAGCGCGCGCAACCGGCTCTGATCGCCCAGCAGCGCCGTGACCCCGGCGAGCGCGAGCCCCGCCGTGCCGATCATCATGAAGCACTGCTCGACACCGAAGTGATCGAGCAGGACGAAGCCCGTAAGCAGCGGTCCGAGTGTCGAGCCGGCGATGTTGCCGGAGTAGATGCGTGACACCGAGCGACCGACGACGTTGCCCGCCGCGTTCGAGCCGAGATGATGCGCGATCGGAAACAGCACGCTCTTGATCGCCGCGGTCGTGATGATGGCGAGCGCCGCCGAGGTCAAGCCCTCGTTGTCGAATCCGCCGGACAGCAGGTCGCCGGCGAAGCGCGGCGTCATGATGTCGAACGTGCCGCTGAGTAGCAGGACGACAGCGCCGATCAGGTACAGGTGCCGCTCGTGCTTGCAGCAGAGCTTGCCCACGTACGCGCCGACGGCGATGCCGACGAGATACATGGCGAGCACGAACGAAAACGCGTGCGGCATCGTGTGAAACTTGAACGAGACCACGCGCACCCACAGGATCTCGACGCTCAGGCTGAGGAAGCCGACGCAGAACGATAAGAACCACGGCAGCAGGCTCATCATTCGCCTCGCCGCACGATGAGCAGCGCCACGGCGCTGACCAGGAAGTTGATGGCCGCGGCCGCGTAGATGACCGTATCGATCTCGAAGAAATAGAAACAGACGAAGCCGACGGCGAGCGCGCCGGCCGCGGCACCGAACGTGTTCAGGCAATACAGTCCACCGATCGACACGCCGACGGTGCTTTGGCGCCTGACCAGGAGCGCGACCAGCATCGGCAGCGTGGCGCCCATCAGGGTCGTGGGAATCAGCAGCAGTGCGAAATTGGCGATAGCGATCGTCGCCAGGCCCTGATGAATGACGAGCTTGCCGAGCCCGGCGATGAGATGCGGGCTCAACACGCCGAACACACCGATGCCGGCCTCGGCAGCGGCGAACAGCGTCAGAATGCGATTGGGATAACGATCGGCCGCCTGGCCGCCGAGCAGCGACCCGACGCCGAGCCCCAGCATGAATGTCGACACGATGATCGTGATCGAATCCATGTCGGTGCCGAGAGCGACGAACAGCAGCCGCTGCCAGCAGACCTGATAGGCGAGGGCTGCGACGCCGGAGAGAAAGAAGGGAACTGCGAGCACGCGCACGCCGATCGCGCGACTGACTCCGGAAAGGGCGGTGGCGGTGTTAGTGGCCATCGGACGTCATTAAAGCAGAAGCCCCTCCGAGGAGGGGCTTCCGAATCGACACAAACGACAACTGGCGTTCGATCAGGCGCGGCAGGCCGCCGGAAGGTACTTCGCCAGCACCGTCGTCAGGCCAGCTGCGGCCGGAGCGGCAACCGCCGGTTGATGGTTTGCGCCAGCACCGGTGTTGTAGCCGCACCTCCAGATCACGTCTTCGTTACCCGTCGACGCAGCCGCGCCGCTGAGCGCCGGCTGGAGGGCGAGGTTGCCGCCGTTGATCTTCGCGTTGGCAACGTACGGAGCCGCGTTGCTGTACGTGATGACCAGCGTGCCCGCAGTGTTGATCGTGATCCCTGAAACGTACTTGCCGTTCGGAGGAGCGACGAGGCCCAGGGAGCCCGGGACGTTGCCAACCACGAGGGTCGGCCACGCGCCGTACTGAGCATAGTACTCAGCAACGTTCGCCTTCAGCGCCGACGACAGGTTCAGACCTTCCGTGACCTGCGAGCGGATGGTGTAGTCCTGGTAGGCCGGGATGGCGATGGCCGCCAAGATGCCGATGATCGCGACGACGATCATCAACTCGATCAGGGTGAAACCCTTTTGCACTGTCTTCAGCATTTCAAACTCTCCTACATGGGGCTATTGGAAGTCTGCGGCGCGAACGCCTGCACGTAAGGCAACAGCAAGGCTTGTGCCAGGCACCGCACGGTGTGGCTAAGTTACTGACCGGACGTGGACTTCACTGCGACGCAGTCGACATTGTTAAGTGGAAAGTTGGCGACAAAAATGCCGCGCTTTGTCACTTACTGACGCTGGCCGTCAACTTGCGGCGCAGCTCGACGACAGGAGCTGCGTGAGACTCACTCGATGCCGAGTTTTTTGATCCGGTAACGCAGCGACCGGAAGGTCATGCCGAGCAGCTGGGCGGCCTTGGTCTTGTTGTAGCGGGTCTGCTCCAGCGCCCGCACGATCGCATCGCGCTCGATGTCTTCGAGCGCATCGCCGAGCTTCTCGCCGGGTGCGACGGTGTTCGGAATCGGCACGTCGGTATTGGCGACCTTCGGGCGCAGCTGCAGGTCGCCCGCATCGATGACTCCGCCCGCGCACAACGTCGCCGCGCGCTCCAGCACGTTCTC
>Ga0070686_100002540_pt1 | contig 10053 bp, 3 predicted proteins | sample KBSS23LmetaG_FD_65654 | JGI IMG/M metagenome (GOLD analysis project Ga0070686, IMG submission 65654) | Switchgrass rhizosphere microbial communities from Kellogg Biological Station, Michigan, USA - KBS S2-3L metaG | ecosystem: Host-associated > Plants > Roots > Rhizosphere ...
AGCCTTTATCAACACCATTCCAGTAAACGTTCCGTATCAATCATATTTAACTCCAGATTCCGTTACCACTACCGCCTGACAAGTACCCAGCAGGTCAACATCAAGGCCATTTCCCCATCATGTCCACATAAATGCATGGTAAGAACACAACAAGATTTTACGAGCAATGACATTGTAAACATGAAAGGCGAGATCGATCACTTTCCTGAGTGCATAAATGGTGTCACTAGGGAACGCTTTTGGGAAGAAATAATCAAACAACGTGAACGTTCGTTATCAAGACCATAAATTGAACATGTGGAAATTCATGAATGAAATGAATGCAAATATTGATAACACATTACCGTTGCCATTCAATGAAGCAGCCAACCATTATATACCTCCAACATATCCAAATTAATCCACTTGAAGATCCATTCAACATTCATCAACTTGGAAATTGCATGATAATTAATTCATTCAGCGATGAACAAGATGGAAATTGTGAATACGTACGCAAACGTTCGCCCCATTATCGCCCATTGCCGCCTAATGAAGTTTGTGATGGCGATGAAGTAAAATGTTGAACGACGTATGTGTGACGTAATCCTCCCACACACAGCTGTACACAGTGATGATACACGACATATGATGATGTTTGGTACGATGATGAATGATGATATATGATGACTCAGTGATGATGTTGTATGGTACGGCCGATTAAGATGAAGCGCATTGAAAATTTCATTATAAGAATTAAATAAAAAACGATCGTCAAGTCAAATTTAGGATTGGCCAATCCTAAATTTTGCCTTTTTTTTAAAACTATTAATTTTTATTTATAAATGTTGTATAAACATTATTACATAGGTTGGAAAGCATAATACATTTTTTTTTCTATTACAAGTACATAAATTCGTATACGTACAATAAAATATCCCACAAAAACTGAAAATACTCAAACCAAAATAAAATGAATAATATGATGTAACTCAGCTTAATGTAGCGTAATAATATATTAATAATATAATTATGATTGATTTTATAACATTTACTTCCATATGTAATATACCAGATATAGCGTACTTATGAGCTAAAACTGAGCTGACACTAACATGTTTAATAACATGTAAACACATGAAATATAGCATGAATACACGTTGTTAACACTTAATTATACTTGTAATGTAATATATATATATATCATGTCCATGGTGATCTGCAGTGGGGGCAGGTCAAGGGCAGGGATTGTTTATTTCGATAATCTTTAAATGTCAAGAAGCATGAGCGATGAATATTAACAGCACAACTACGTTTACAATACACTAATTCTTGTTTAATTTGTTGTTCAATTGTCATATCATCATAGCATATACAACATGATTCTTCTTGTTCAATTTCTTTCATTGGTACTGTTGGTGATTCAGGTCGAACTGGAGCTGGACGTTTGTTATTTACAGCTGCTAGTTGTTGTTCAGTTAATGGAGCTGGTTGATTATCAAATAATGCTTGTATATCTTGATCAGTGTATGTTGTGCGATATAATCGATGTAGTTCATCTCGTATTCGCTGTGTGTTGGCTGTGGATATGACATCTTTGCAATAACACATATCATGAACCAACTTGATATCAACACACTTTAACACACGTATTAACACATAATTGATGTGTTTACAGTGTGTTATCTTCTGTTTGTTATCATAATCAGGACATGTGCATGTTGGGTTATGTGTGATGTCAACTTGATAAATATCAGTAACACGTTGATTGCACACCCAATATCTGCGATGCAGACTGCTTGAACTATCACCAACACAAACCTGGTGCACACAATGCATACGCTCAGAAATAGCATGCATAATTCTTTTGAATGCTGGATTCATGGCTTTATCCGGTTTTTTGGAGTTGATACGAGCATTCATTATTGGTGCAACTGCAGCTTCAGTAATATTGGATAAACTAGATATAGGTGCTAATGAACGTGAATTAACCATTTCAGCTGTTTGCTGAAGCTCTCTTATACGCTGCTCCATCAGAGCACGATGTTGATTACGATTATCGATTGCTTGCTGCTGTTTGTCACCTTGGGCTGCATGATTGTACAGATTCTCCATTTCACATTTGATAATACGTAAAAACTTTGGTTTCAGCTGGTATGAACTGATCCATGGATCTTCTTTTTGTTGTTGTCTTTTTGATCCTTTTGTTGAATTATTGTTGGATGGTTTGAACTGTTTGAACACATTTTCAGGTGTGTCCCAAACAAGGCATTCACTAGGAGATGACTGTGCAGTACCAAACACATTATTAATATCCGTGCTCCAGTACCATTGTTGAATGTTAACATCATCAATTATTACATCACAATCTTTTGCACGTACATAACCTCGTGGAATGTTTGGTTTATCACCACGTCGAGCTTGAAAATGAAAGCTGAAATCCAAGTTTTTGACGTGCTGAAAATAATTATCCCCAAGATCAACATCTGTAATAAGCTCATTAAGTGGCTGTCTCTTTTCATCATCTGATGAACTAGCATCCTGATCACTGTCTTCATTATAGTTTACACGTCCACGTTGCCGTGTTGATCTTCGGCCACTTTGTTGCTTTTGTTCTGATTCAGCTGCTGAATCGGTATTTCTCGTTTTTGATCTCTTTTTTCTTTGCGGCTGTGCAACAATGTTTTGTTCATCCATTGGTGGTTGTTGTGGCTCACCTGGAATGGGGATACCATGTTTCCGTAATACACGCCGAGCATCTGTTGTATGTTCATTGTTTTGCACTTCTTTTCTGTATTGATACACTTCCAGTTCACCAATGTGCTCAGCGATGCAGTAATTCTTTTCTTTTGCAATTTTAATGTCGCGATACCATTCAAGCAGTTCATTCTCATTCTCATCAAATGCACGAACGAACCATGTTAATTTAAGCAGATGCGGTTCAGCAGCAGTGCGTTTTTGAACACTGGTAACCAGCGCCATTGAAAACGGATATCCAGGATGTTGTTGGATGTTTAAATTATAGTGGAAAGCTGATTTTGATTGAACAACAACAATCATGCCTTTCTTAATTTCTTTCGATCTGTCTTGATATTCTGCATCTGCAGGATACACACGAGGTCCTGTCACACTTCGTTCAGCTAAACTCAGATTGTTATTTAATGCATGAATACTGTTACCAGCAGCCATACCAAACAACTGATCTTGTTCATCATTATCATCATCATTAAATGGTTTCATCAGAAGATATTCACCTTGTACAGCTTCGATAATTATTGAAAGTTCTGTTCTGGGGTGGTGTGAATCATTCACTGATAAGTTTGCCATGTGTTGTGTTAATGCTGCTTCTCGATCTTTGATTCCAGTAGCAATCTTGTTGAACAACTTTTTCACTTCCTCACTGGTTTGTGCATCTTTCAATTTTGGCTTTTCAATTACCAGCTTTTTTCTTTCATCTCTTAACGCTGCACACACTTGACACATGGATTTAGCTTGAATATCAAAATTGTCGCATAACTCCTTGAATGATCTGTATTCAGGACCCTGATGCTGGAAATAACCAAGATTGTTACTGCAAGTATTAACACATTTCATTAATGCATCAGTATCAACTTTGTGATTTGGTTCAAGGAATGGCAGAGTTGTTGGCATTGTTGCATTTGCGGGCAGTATTGAAATGGTGTTAGATGTTGTAACATCAATTTTGTTGGTTTCAAGCTGTGAAGCATATTGACGAGCTGTCATAAACACAGTTTGATCCGTTGTATATTCGGATGACTTGGTGAATTTGAACTGATGACATTTTGTCACTCCAACCCATTTAGTGTTAAATCCCAAGCTCTCAAACCATCTGGTAAAATCAGTTGTGCGCCTTAATATTGTTACTTCAGGAGCTAACCCATTCTGCAGAATATTGAGCAGTTCATTGATCTTTCGCATTGTCTGATCTTTTTTATCATGAGGATCAAATTCAAGTTCGCACTCGTTGTTATCATTGATTTGAGCCAGTGTGTAGCTACTACGCATATGTTCAACTAAGCTTTCAACAGTATAAACATTATACTTGCTGATTCGCTGACTGACACAACTGAATGTTTGATCAATATGGCTGTGTGTATGCCCAGTTACCAGAAAATTAACATGAACTTCTTTAACAAAATCCATTCTTACCAGATATGCACAAGCGTTCATTACTGTAGCATTCTTGTTCTCTTTACATGTGTTATCCAGCTGAACAGTTAATTTTGCTGGAAGAGCACGATTTGGACCATAACAGTCTCGTGGCAATAATCCGTGTTCTCGTAATTGTGCATCATCATATTTCTGCACCCATGGTATACCTCTGCGTGTTTTGTCAAGAACATCCATTAACACAGTTACTGTAAGATTTGGATTGACATGAACTTCATCACCATAAGTAAGATAATAATACAGACGAGGTGGACCACCACCACCAAACACTAATGCACCAGTAATACGTGTTTTCAATGTGTTTTGAGAATCCAGGCCTTTAGCCTGATCTGACTTCTTTATTTTTGGCATATCTGTTTTAGCTTGGTCCATACCATCAATTAATACCATCATTGACTGATTTGGATTTTCTGTGGCAGCTTTAATGTTGTGTTCCATATAAAGTCGCTCATTGCGATGGTTGTTATGATGTTGTTCTTTAGCTTTTGCTAGCTGTTTTTGGTCTAATCCTTTTGCTCTTTTCAGTTCATTGTCAAATCGTTGGCATGTATCACATCTGGCCATACCATGTGTTCGTCCTTTGGAAATAAAATCGCCAAACAGTTTTTCATATACATCTTTGAGTGTTGTGTTGCCGATGTTGAACTGTTTTCTCTTGTTTGGATCCTTAATTTGCTCTTTCAGCTGTTTCCGAACCCTGTCAAACACTTCTTCACGTGGTATTTTGAGATTGTGTAAACGTGAATTTGGGATGTATTCTATCTCAGGCAGCACAACAGCATTCATTACTAACTCTGCATCTTCGGATTTTGTACCGCATTTTTTGACGTTCTTTGATGCATGTGCACGATTGACCTGGCCATTTTTTGCTTGCTGTTTCCTCTTCTCAAACGTTTTGGGCTTAAGACCATAGATATCGCAGAAGCATTTGCTGCATATGTGTAAACCTTTGTAAACCAGCTTATCATCTTCGTATACGATTGTGCCATCAGCTGTTCGTTTTTGACGATCAGTCCAACACTTTATTTCCCAATTATACTGTTCATCATTGTCCCATTTCCAGTCACTACGTACAGATAAACGTTCTTTGAACAGATCTGCATGCACCTGCAGTGGTGCGAGCCTGACCAAATCTTCCTGCTCCTTAACATTGCCACAATGCTTCTTGATCCTGTCCACAGCTGCATAAAAACTTGAAAGCTTAAGATATTCCAATCTCGACAGTGGAATATCGGAGATATCAATACTTTCAAATGCTGCATTGTCCTTCAGACGTTGTTGTTTTCTACAGTTTATTACCGTTTTCCAAGCACGTCTGAGACCTTTGTTGTTTGTTTTAGCTGCTTCCACATCCTGCCAATGTTGCGCTTGAAGCTGCAGTAGCTCATTATGTGTTGATGGTGGTTCAGCTGCTTGTCGAAGTTGAAAACTCTTTCTGCGCATCTTTTTTGTTTTGTTAATGATATTAGCTGGTGAGGTATCTTGTTCAACTTTACTTTGATCACATTGTTCAGTGATTAGCTCATAATCTTCATCATTAGTATCATCATCATACTTTCGTTCCATTTCTGCGTCTGTAGCAGCTTCGAGATCTTCCACAACATCATCATCATCAATAGCAACAGGTAAAACAGGAAGTGAACCAACAATACCACCCAATCTTGATTTATGTCTTTTATACGCTTCGGAAAGCTTTCTCCATTCACTAGCTTGGTTGGCATCTGTGGTAATTAAATTGATGTGATTACGGTCCACGCAATGAAACAAGAGCGTTGTCCTTTCAGCTGGTGAATTAACTCCCTTCTGAAACGCATAATCATCTGCAAGCTCCGGTTGTAGACCTTGTGAATAACCTGAGATAGTTTGTTCATGATGAATTACTTTAATCATAATACCAAATATTGTTGATGCAGCTAGAATTTCGGGTATACCGGCTGGAAACGGTGTCTCACTAGTTATCTTGTTAATATAATCAGCTACTGTTGTGGGTTTGTCATAATCAAAATATTCAACACTAATGTTTAATTCTCTACGTATGTCAGGTTCATTCATATGTTCTTTGAGCCAGTCATGAACCTGTTTTCTCACATCACGAAATAACGATTCATCACGCAATTGTGCAATTGCTATGCATCTGTAAAAGCAGTGGCCATCACCTAACACCTCAACAAAATGGTAACCAGAATACTCTAAAATATCTTCTATTTCAGCATTTTCGCTTTGCGGAGACAAATTCACGGATTGAGGATCTGTGTCTGTAGATGCATGGGAATCGTTCAAAAGAGAAGGATGTTCAGGAGCCACGACATCCATTGGATGATGTGTTGAAGGTTGAGCATGTACAACTTGTGGCTCAAACTCAGCAGACAGCGAGCGGGAAGTAGAGCGTGTGATCTTTTTAAGCGAACGAGGAATAACAACACGTACATCAAGACTCAATCTTGTTTCAGCTGTTTTGTTGTTGAATGCACCATGCACCATTGTTCCGGGAAATATAACACAATCACCAGCTTTAAAATTAGCAACTAACCAGGTATTAAGATCTTCTGTGTTGGATGGACGCTCATACTTCTTCTCTTTCAATGCTGCTTCAAACGACACATATCTTTTGTTAGAATCCTTCAATAAACACAGGCCACCATCAGCGGCATCAACATCGTGCAACGGTATCCAGCATGTAACAAACGTATCCGGTAAAAAATCTTCGTTGAAATTATTCTCACGTAGATAATGCGCGGTATCGTAATGTGGACATGTGCCAGTTCCAGGTCCTTTTAACCGTAAAAACATTTCACATCCCTTCTCTGGATGTGGGTCTGTTTTACTTGGTTTTGGTGTCACTTCTAACAACCTAACAGCATCTCCAAGATGTCCTAAAAGTGCTTTAACATGACAGCGAGCAAAAGCCAATAGCGTCGTTTGTAATGCTTGTGAAAGAACAATTCGACCATCAGTAACTAACATACCACCGTCAACCTGAACTGTAAAATCTACTGGTTTGGAATCGTTTGCCAGTAATGATACCTCATCAACAATACTCCTGCGCAACGCGTCAATAGTGTTGTGTTCAAATGCACGAGTAGCAAATATGTACCCAGTCTTGAGCATTGTTTCCAAATTCACGTTTCCGTATGTCATCAACTGAACATTTGCTGATGAGATGTGGATATCACCCTTTTTGGATGAAGTGGGAGCTGAGGGAATTGTAAAATCAGTGCGTTTCGATGATTTGATAAATGACAGCGGAGCTGACGAACATGTGGTGGAAGGTCGCAGCACAAACTCCTTGAATTCAGGCATGAGCGTTGCAAACCACGCAATGATAAGATGGGTGTGTAAGTTGACATCCAGAATCAAAGCACGATCAAAATCTGATGGAACAAATAAAGAAAGCCCATTTGCTGCTGAATCAAGTTCAGCTGGATCAGCATTATCAAATGCCTTCTTAAGTGCACTGTAATACGCAGCTAAAACACGAATTGCATACTTCATCGAGTTTTCACATTGCTGATCGTACGATAATCCCATAATCAATGTAATACTGCTAACAGCTAATTCTCCCCAAAGCTCATGATTGTATTCCAGGCGTGCGATATCTTTGTCGATTTCATCTTTGATCCACGATGTCATCAACGTCACAGCTTCCATTGCAATGCGCGGTTGAACAACATCAGATGGAATGACAGCAGTACACCAATTGGACAACCAAAACACTAAGTGTGTTATGCAGTACACGTAGTCGATCGACACATCATCCAGGCGATAGACGAGTGCTGCCCTTTTGTTATACGTGAGTCGAAACTCCTTAGCTCGTTTGACGAATGTATGCAGCGATGTCGCCGCATTTTGTTTGAAAGATTCCCAAAGCTGGTCATTTCCAGCGCACGTACTCCGGAGCCATAAATATGAGAACTGAATAATGAACTTCTTTGCATGGTTGCCGCTCTTCTTGTTAGCTTTCTCAGCTAATTTCGGCATTGTGAGGGACTCAGTTATCAGCGTTTCGATTGAATATTTGCAGGTTGGTAACACTGAATCAGTCTGATCGAATGCTGCAAGTGGATAAAGCCAAATATCTTCTGTAGCATAATCGTCTGCATATGCGTTAAACCACTGGTTATTTAAATCAATTACTTGCTTCATGTATTTTTGTTGCTGTGGAAGGCGCAAATGGCGAATAATCATGCTGACGACGTACAGTGTTGGGATAATCTCTGACGTTGCCCATTTCAATATGTTACGAGGTTTATTTTTTCCTTTAACTTGTTCCAACCCCCACATGGTACCAGCAACAATTCGGTTTAAACAATATTCCACTAGCTGCGATGATGGTAATGTTGCAGGCAACAACGTGGCGTTGGCCAAAGGGATCGAACCAGATAAACAAGACGTAATCATCTCAGTCCTGGCGGTAATTGCATTTGAGGATGAATTAACCCATCCACTATCAGAAGCGCAACATACATAGCACCTAAATCTCTGTTGCGTTGCTGGAGCACCAAGACAAGAGCAATGAGCTGATAAACTGCAGTTCACCAGCTGGTTTTTACGACGGTGAACACCAGAGCAATGTATAATCGGATTGTTTGTTGTTACAGCTCGTTTCATGCATAAATAACAGTTCAGCTGATTTTCTGTCCAGTAGTTTTGACCATATGATATGAGTATTTCTTCCCCCAAACGTATTTGTTTTAATGCTACTACCCTAATGCCATCAACATGAGACACGGAAAACTTGCAGTTCGCCTGTAGAGGATGTAGACCTCTGCGAGGATCATTAATAAATGAGGCGACTCTGTTGGGATATCCAATTAACACGAAATCATTTAAATAATGCACAGCTGTGCTGCAGTGAATGTCAGTGCCACGTACGTCCACCATTTCATCATATTCTTCAGGAGTGACGACCCAACCAAAATAATAACACACAACATCACCTTTCTTGAACTCCTTTGATGCCATTACGCCAGCCAAATTGGCAACTTGGAATAACTGGGAATGTCCAAGAGAAAGATTAGCGCAGGCTTCAGCATCTAGCTGAGCATTAAACATATCACGTACAGCAACATGTGCACCAGGAAGAGGAGGAAGAGAGTTGATATGCTGTTGTATAAGCGCTGCATGTTCATTCTTCAGTTTAATGATTCGTTCAATCCAGCATGGTTTGGGTGGTATTGACACATGTCCTAGTGCCATGCTGCACAAAGAACGAACAACGAACAACGAAGTATAATGGACGAAGAATGAAGCAACTGTAACAATGAAGAAGTAGACAACGGATGATGATGTTACAGCGGTTGTATTGTAGTACACAATGAGCGTTATGTGTTACCAAGATACTACTGAATGAGATGAATGTCTATAGGCGGGAATTAATTGATCAATTGAATCAATAGTGCTGGTGAGATAGCTTACTAGCACTATGACTGCTAGTAAAAGTGCTAGTAAGGAACCTTACTAGCACTATTGACTGCTAGTAAAAGTGCTACTAAGGTTCCTTACTAGCACTATTGACTGCTAGTAAAAGTGCTAGTAAGGAACCTTACTAGCACTATTGACTGCTAGTAAAAGTGCTACTAAGGTTCCTTACTAGCGCTTTTTTGCGCTTTTTGAAAGCTTTTCGACTGCAATAGTTTTGGCTGCAGTCATTTTCGTTCAACAATGAAACCAACATACAGCCAGCGCACACCTTACTAGCACAGCTCACTGCTACTAAGACTGCTAGTAAGTTTCCTTACTAGCACTCACAGCGGACCTTACTAGCACTCACAGCTGACCTTACTAGCACTCACCGGTGCTAGTAAGGTTTCAATGACGATAATCAATTGCAAAAGCAAATAATAATGTTAATCACATCAATTCCTTCTCCATCCATCTATTGAA
>Ga0070686_100002541_pt1 | contig 10053 bp, 14 predicted proteins | sample KBSS23LmetaG_FD_65654 | JGI IMG/M metagenome (GOLD analysis project Ga0070686, IMG submission 65654) | Switchgrass rhizosphere microbial communities from Kellogg Biological Station, Michigan, USA - KBS S2-3L metaG | ecosystem: Host-associated > Plants > Roots > Rhizosphere ...
CCGCGCCCGGATCGCGCTGTCGAGCTCGCCCGACTCAGCCGCGGCGCCGTTGGGATCAGCGAGATACTTCGCCAGAGAGGCGATGCGCGCTCAGCGTGAGGTCTGCGGCGGCGGCGAAGTAAGCGACCAGATCAAAGCCGCGATCCAGCCGAGTATGGTCCAGCCGAGCAAGATGTTCAGGGCCGCGATCGCCCCGGTATTGTGGTGCTCTCGCTTCGCGGCTACGAGGGTCGGCGCGAAATAGAGGAACAGCAGAACCATAAAAAGCAGCACGGCGGCCATCGAATCGCTCCTTGCGCCTCAGTTTCTAAGATGCAGCTCGAGCCCGTCGGCTTTGCTCCACGCCCCGACTTTCTCATGGTCCCGCCAGTCGTACAGCCTGAAACGATCACCACCTCGGGTAGGGCCGACAATAGCCGCTAGCAATTGCATCGCAGCAACCTTGTCCTCGAAAGAGGCTTCGCTAAATTGCGGCCCAATGACCACGTCTATCCCATAGCTGGAGACATGGATCTCGTGAAGCATGCCAACAGCGATCAAGGCAGTGATGCGCGGTGAGTTGTCGAGATTGGATCGGAGTTCAGACACGCTAAAGATGGGAACGTCATCCTGACTTGAGGCGACAATATGCGGCCCGGACTTGATCAGGGCCACGAGTCCCAGGCTCAGCGCAGCGATGATCAGCGTCGCGGCGACAAGGACGACGGGCCTATCGTTCTGGCGTTTCTCTTCCAACTCGTCATTCATGCGCTTGCCCTTTCCCGCTTGCCCCGGTCCACTGTGTGGTGCTACAACGCCCACGTGCTCAAGACGCCGGTCACGCGACTGCGCAAGGACGCCCCTGGTTCGCTGACAGCGGCGGACGTCGCGGCGTATTTCAGTCGGCATGGCTACCCGCTCAAGCCCGGCACGATCAGCGCTTTCGAGCGGGCGCAATTCAAGACCCCGCCGGACCGGATGTTCATACTCTACGCCCGGGCAATCGGTCGCAGCACCAAGGAAATTCGCGCCGCCTACGCCGCGACGCTCCGCATGAAGGCGAGGAAGACAGGCCCTTTCGCATTTCGGAAAGCGGCCTGAGAACGCCCGCTCGTCAGTAGCAAAAAAGCTATTGACGCCCGGCCGCCCGCTCGCTACCGTGGCCTCCGGCAACTTCAGCAGGCCGCTGTAAAGCTGAGGCCGGGCCCCCTGGGAAGCGAGATTCGTGCTAGAACCGCGAGGTTCGGACGAGCCCGTCCGCCAGGTGGCCGCACGGTGGTTGCGCATCTACGTCGCCACGGCACGGAGCGCGAAGAACGTGGGCATGGCAGCTCAGAGAGCCAGGGACTACCTCGACCCGTTCATGGGCGGCATGCCGCTCGCGGCCGTCCGCCCGGACACGGTGAGACAGTACCGGCTCTATCTGCATGAACGTGGCCTCGCTCCGCGCTCCGTGCGGCACCTCCTGACGGACCTGCGCTGCATGCTGGGCTGGGCCGAGGAGAATGGTCTCCTCCCGCTCAACCCATTCCCGCGGCGAGTGATGCCGCGGATCCAAGAATCCCCGCCCGACCGGCTCTCGAACGAGGAGCTCCGGGCGGTCATGGACATCCCCGAGCCACACCGGTTCGTCATCTGGTTCGCGGCCGAGACCGGGCTGCGCTGGGGCGAGCTGGTGCGGGCCCGGCCCGCGCACGTCGAACGCGGGATGCTCGTCGTGGCGCGGACGAAGTCGTCGCGGATCCGACGCGTCCCGCTGGTGCCAGACCTCGCTCGCGAGATCGCGCGCCGCGGCGAGTTCCTGGTGCCCTTCTCGGAGGGAGCCGCGGGCTCGTTCGCCAAGGTCGTTCGCCGTCACTCGGGCGTGGCACGGTTCCACGTCCATCAGCTCCGGCACACTTTCGCTTGCAAGTGGATTGAACGCGGAGGTAGCCTGCCGGCGTTGCAGCAGATCCTCGGTCACGCTTCAGTCGTGACCACCCAGGTGTACGCGAGGCTGAGTGACGATGCTGTGCGTCGCGAGGCCGAGCGAGTCAACGGAGCGGCCGCGAGCTGACGAACGTCAGCGACACACGCTCCGCGCAAATGGGCGCATCAGGCCGCGAGGACCCTACAGCTCGTCGTTGAAGGCCCGCTAAAAACGGACGAGCCTCGGTAACGGTGGCGTACAGGGCCACCATTCCGAGGCTCCACGGAATCCACAGAGTTGATCAGCTCTGAGGTGAACGTCCGGATTAAGTTGGTAGCGGGGGCTGGATTTGAACCAGCGACCTTCGGGTTATGAGCCCGACGAGCATGTAGCCCACGCCAAGCCTGATGCGCCTGCCAGGAGGCAGGATGCACAGGACGCCAAGGGAGTTCGGTTCGCGGCTGGTGAAGTTCCACCACGCGAACGGCATCGTCGATTCACGCGGGACGGAGTCTGACGGACGCCCAGCTGTAACGCGCGTCGACACCCCGCAGTTCTCGCTGGTGCGCATCGAACCTCGGGTGCCGCGCCGCTACCGATTCCCGTTCCTGCAGTTCGCGGCCCGCCTGTTGCTACTGGTGCTCGCGATCACGGCGCTCGAGCTCGCGCTGCTCTCCGCGATCGCACCCGCGCTGCTTCGCCAGGACGTCTGGATCGGGGCGTCGCGATGACCGCCGCCACCGAGAGAGCGCTCCTGCGCATCGCGGAGCAGGTGGCTGGCGCGTACGAGGGTGAGCAGAGCAGCAATTCGATCCGCTGGATGGGAATCCCGCATGAGGTCGGGCAAGCGGCGCGGGCGGCAGTGAAGGCCGCGAGCGCCGCGGAAGCGGATCTCCAGGGACGGCTCTCGAGCGCTCGACAGAACGTCATCCGACTCGGGGGACAGCTGCACCTGGCGGCCATGGGCGCCGTCGGGAACGCCGAGACAGCGATCGCGGAGTTCGACCGCCAGAGCGAGGGGGCCCTGGCGGACGCGAATGCCGTGACCGAGAAGGCGCGCGCAGCTCTCCTCGAGGCGGGGGCGGTCAGCGGGCCCCGGCAGGCCGAGCTCGAGCAGCGGGTGCACGAGGCACTGGCGGGGGAGCTGAAGATCCTCCGGTCACGCGCCCAGGAGCGCGCGCTGCTCGAGGCTCGCTGGACGCTACTCGCGAGCGCGGCGTGTCAGTCGGGGCTCGCGATGCTGCAGGCGGACGAGTGCGAGCCGGTCTACATGGTCCGCTCGCTCTCCGCCAGGGATGTCGTGAAGGCGATCAAGGGCGGGTCGTTGCACGAGGACGGGCGCGGATCCTCTAACGGGGCGACGTCATGACGCGCACGACGCTCTGGCTCGTCTCGTGGTGCGCGATCGTGGTCGCCGTCTTCTCCTCGCTCGTGGAGGCCGGCTGGCGCAACGCCGAGGCGGTGGTGATCGTCGTTGCCTCTGTCGTGAACCTGTTCGCCGGCGCGCCTTGGCGGGGAAGAGGGCTGCGCAGGTTCTACAAGGCCGACGGCTCGAGCGTAACGATGGCCTCGCCTGAGGCAGTTGTCGCCGCCCGCAAGGCCGCGGCCGTTCGCTTGGCGGCGCTCGAGGAAGCACTCGAAGAATCTGTTCGGCTTCAATCTCACCAGGCTCGGCTCCTCAACCAGTACGACGGGGGCGAGCGCCGGCAGTTCGCCGATCGCGAGGAATGGATTGCGCGCCTCGCCGAATGCGGGAAGGAAGCCTGCAGCACTCTCGTTTCCCGCGGGGCAGCGTCGTGAGCCGGGTGCTGTTGTTTACGCGCACCATCATCTCCACGCCGCGCTACCCGGACGGCGACGACATGCCCAAATGCGTGAAATCCTTCGGGACGAACGCGGCGCGCGGGCTGGCCTACTTCGCCAAGCTTGAGTTCGGCCAGTGGGGCGACGGCAGCGACAAGCCGGACGCTGCATGGCTCGTGGAGTGCGAGGGCGCGAGGGCGGGGCGGGCGACGATCCTCCTGTTCCTGAATCCGCCCGCCCGCGGCGCCAGTTCGAGCTCATCGTTCCCCGTCGGCCGCATCCTCGCCAGCGGAGGCAAGCCGTGAGCCGCGTACTGCTATTCACGCAGCTTGAGAGCGAGCTGCCTAATCTCGTTGGGCGTCAGTCCTATCCGCATGAAGCGGCATCCGCATATGCGTTCTTAAAGTTCGCCGGGGTATGCGACTTCGACGGCTGGAACAACGAGCCGAGCTCCGGGGATGCTTGGGATGAGGCGTTCCTGAGCGAATGGCAGAGGCTCATGGAGGACCTCAGGCGCCGCGGCAGCATCGGACTTCGCAACTTCCATGCGAAGGGTCAGGCCGAGGAGGCCGACGGGCGCTGGTGGCTCGTGGAGTGCGAGAACGCAGCGCACGGCCGCGCGGTGATTGCGGTGCAGGGGCCTGCCGCGCTGCATGCTCACGCGGACCCCACTGGCCGCATCCTCGCCAGCGGCGGCGCCTTCGCACAGGTGGCGTCGTGAGGGCAGCGATCGCGGTGCCAGGCTCGCGGTCATTCCGCCGGATCATGCTCGCGTGCCTCGAGGGCCAGCGGAAGTTCCGCGCGGTGCCCGAGAGGCCGGAATCCCAGCGGTGGGCGAGATCGTGGGCCCGGCGCTGGTTCGTGGTGGACGCCACCTCGGCGGACGCCGCGCGTGACGCCGTGCGTCGATACATCGACGCCTGCGTCGCGAGCCCGACGCTCGTCATCGACGGCGGCGAGTACGGGATCGTCGAGGCCGGGCGTAACGGCCCCGGCGGCCCCCGCGAGTTCCCGCGGGAAGGCAGCGTCCGGGAGTTCCACCGCCCATCGCCCGCGGCGCGCGCGCGCCGCCGGGCCCGCTCGAGAGCACCTACGGCAAGGGGGCAGAGCCTGCTCTGACCACACGGAGTTCCGGGGTGCCGGTGCTCGCTCGAGGTGCGGCCCCTCGTCCAGGCAACGGCCCTGCATCGCCGGCCGGCCCCCCGGATTCCCCCACCCACCTCTTCAGGGAGGAAGACATGCAGAACATCGCCGTCGACAAGATCAAGCCCTCGCGCACCAACTCACATTCCCGCATCGACGTGACGGCTCTCGCGGACCTCGTTTCGAGCGTGCGCGCCCATGGCGTGCTTCAGCCCGTCGTCGTCCGCCAGTACAAGAACGGCTCCAAGACCGCCGGCGAGTTCGAGCTCGTCTGCGGTCACCGCCGGCACGCGGCGGCCAGCCAGGCCGGCCTCACCGAGATCCCGGCGATCATTCGCGAGCTCTCGGACGCCGAAGCCCTCGAGCTCCAGATCGTCGAGAACCTGCAACGCCAGGACCTCCACGTGCTCGACGAGGCCGAGGGCTACGCCCGGCTGCGCGACGAGCACAAGTGCGACGTTGCCCGCATCGCCGAGCGCGTCGGCCGCTCGGTGCCCTATGTCTACGACCGGCTCCGGCTGGTCGGGCTCATCAAGGACGCGAAGGAGATGCTGCGCGACGGGCGGCTCACTGCGGGGCACGCCGTCGTGCTCGCGCGGCTCAAGCCCGCCGAGCAGAAGCGCGCGCTCGAGCCCCTGCACGGCGGCGTGTTCGAGGAGGAGATCCTCCTCTGGGATCCCGAGGAGCTGGGCGACGCTCTGCCGCGCGCGCGCGGCGAGCGCTCACTCAAGCTCCGGACGGTCCGCCAGTTCCAGGACTGGATCGACCGGCACGTGAAGATCGACCTCGCCGCGAAGGACATGCCGGATCTCTTCCCCGAGCTGGCCACCCAGCTCTTCTCGAAAGAGACGGCGCTGAAGATCGTGTCCATCACGCACGACCATCACGTCCACCCGGACGCCAAGGACGGGCAGAAGGTGCTGGGCCCGAACGCATGGAAGCGCGCCGACGGGCAGCAGGGCTCGAAGACCTGCGATCAGGCCGTGATGGGCGTCATCGTCGTGGGGCCGCACCGCGGGCGGTCACATCTGGTCTGCACGGACAAGACCTGCAAGGTCCACTTCGCCCGCGAGCAGCGCCTGGCAAAGCAGCGCGCCGAGCTCACCGGTGCCGCCAACAGCTCCCGGTCCACGGGCAAGAGCAACGAGAAGGCGGCAGCAGCGGTCCTCGCGCGCGTCGCATCCGAACGCGCGAACAAGGTCCGCAACGCCCGCATGCGCATGCGTTGGGAGCAGGCCATGCCCAAGCTCCTCGAGGCCGCGTTCGAGCACTGCCGGAAGGCGAGCCTCACGGCATCCAGCCCGCTCGGCGCGTTCATCCTGAAGACGCTCACGGACTATCAGGAGGTCCTGACTCCCAAGGGAGCCCCCGCCGGTCGGAACGCCGAGGAGTTCGCCAGGCTCGTCGCGTGCAAGGTGGTCGCTCGCGAGATGGGGGAATACCACGCGAGCGAGCAGTTCCCGGCGATCGCGAAGAAGCTCGGCTTCGATGTCGTCAAGGTTCTCAATGCGGCCGCGCCGGCGGACAAGGACGTCGCCGGCGTGTGCTCGCAATGCGGCTGCACCGAGGGCAACCCATGCTGGAAGGACGGCAAGGGCTGCAGCTGGGTGAACAAGGAGAAGACGCTCTGCTCGGCCTGCCCGAAGCCCAAGGACGCGCCTGAGAGCGTCGCAGCGCCCGGGAAGGCGAAACCCACGGCACGCGTCAAGAGGTCGAAGCCGAAGAAGCGGAGCCGCGCGCGGTGAGCGCCCAGCACCTGGAGATCGGCAGCGGCCTGCGCCTGCCTCTCTCGGCGGTCACGCAGACCACGAGCATCCTCGGCAAGCGCGGCGTCGGGAAGACCAGCCTGGCGGTCGTACTGGCCGAGGAGCTGCTCGAGCAGAACCTGCAGGTCGTCGCCATCGACCCGGTCGGCGTCTGGTGGGGGCTGCGCTCGAGCGCCGACGGCAAGCGGGCGGGTCACGCCATCCTCGTCCTCGGCGGGGAGCATGGGGACCTGCCGCTCGAGCCCGCCTCGGGCCGCCTGGTCGCGGACTTCGTCGTCGCCAAGGCCGCGAGCGTCGTCCTCGACGTCGGCGAGTTCAGCAAGACCGACCAGGCGCGCTTCGTCGCCGACTTCCTCGAGCGGCTCTACCAGAAGAACCGCACGCCCCTTCACCTGATCATCGACGAGGCCGACGCTTTCGCGCCGCAGCGGGTACACGCCGGCATCGCGCGGTGCTTCGGCGCGGTGGACACGGCTGTCCGCCGCGGCCGAGCCCGCGGTCTCGGCGTGACGCTCGTCACCCAGCGCTCGGCCGCGATCAACAAGGACGTCCTCACCCAGACCGAGGTCCTGGTCGCCTTCCGCACCCTCGCCCCGCAGGACCGCGCCGCGATCGAGGCCTGGATCGAGGTCCACGCCGACGAATCGAACACCGCGGCGAAGGTGCTGGCATCGCTCTCCACGCTCGAGGTCGGGGAGGCATGGTTCTGGTCGCCCGCCTGGCTCAAGATCCTCCAGCGCGTGAAGGTCCGCCCGCGGCGGACGTTCGACTCGAGCGCCACGCCCGAGGTCGGCCGCACCGCGCAGGCGCCGCGCGCGCTCGCGCCGGTCGACCTGGACGCACTCCGCGGGGCCCTCTCGCAGCTGGTGGAGAAGGCGGAGCGCGAAGACCCGCGGAAGCTTCAGGCGAAGGTCGCCCAGCTCGAGCGCGAGCTGGCGCGCGGGAAGGGAACGCCGGCGCCGGCCGCGCGCACTGAACGCGTCGAGGTCCCGACGCTGCCATCGGCCGACCGACGCACGCTTGAACGCGTCCTCACCGCCATCGGTCGGCTGGAGACTGCCGCCGAGAGGCTCGCGACCGATGCCAAGGCGGCCGGCGACCTCCTGAACGGCATCCTCCGGCCGGAGATGAACGGCACCGGCTCCGAGGTGTCCACGCCACGCGCACGAGGCGCGGCGGCTGGGCCGCCCGGGCCGGCGAGCGCGCCGCGGGCGGGAGCCCCCGCCCGCCCACAGGCGCCCCGGCCGGTGGCCCGTGCCGGCGCCGGAGCCGGGGCGCCGCAGCTCGACAAGGCGGAGCGGGCCATCCTGACCGTCCTGGCGCAGCACCAGCACCAGGCGGGCTGCACGCTCGAGCGCCTCGCGATCCTCGCCGGCTACGCCCCGAGCGGCGGCGGGTTCCGGAACGCGCTCTCGAGCCTCCGGCAGGCTGAGCTGCTCGAGGGCTCCAACACCGGGACGATGCGCATCACCGACGCCGGGCTCGACGCGCTGGATGGCGAGTGGGACGAGCTGCCGTCTGGCGATGCGCTCGTCGAGTACTGGCTCTCGCACCGCGCCCTCGGCGCCGCCGAGCGCGCGATCCTCCGATGCCTGGTCGACGCGGCCCCGGACGGCCTCGAGCTGACGAAGATCGCGGCGCGTGCGAACTACGCGCCGGACGGCGGCGGCTTCAGGAACGCGCTCTCGCGCCTGCGCACCATGGGCCTGCTCGAGGGCCGCAACAGCGACTTCATGCGCGCGAGCTCCCACCTCACCGGATCCCGCTCGGGGGCCGCATGAGCGCCGCCGAACGTAAGGCCGCGACCCCGCAGGAATGGACGGACCGCATTATGCGCGCGCGCCAGGAGATCTCTGCCATCTGTAGCGGTGAGCGCAGATGGACGATGTGCATTCCGGCCCGCCCAGATAGCGATTCCGACCTCGTGCTATCCGACGCTCTCGACGCTGCGGAAGAAGCAATAGCCAAGCTGCGGGACGGGACCGAGCCCGAGCACGAATGCATGCCGGTCGGGATCGTCACGAACTCGGGCGAAGGCCGCGACTGGTGGATCGGGCGCATCACGAAGCCCGTGGCGGGATGGGAGCACGAGACCCATTGCCTGCACATCAAGACCCCGCGCAAACACTTCGTGCTCATGATCAACGCGGTGGACATCGCGGCCATCTATTGCCTGCTCGGATGCGCGGAGCCACAGCCGGAAGCTGCGTGGCGGCAGCACCAAATTGACGACTACCGGCGCGCCGCGGGCAGGGCGATTGCGGCGAGGGTCAGCGAGGAAACGACGTGAGCCTCGCCATGGAGAGCGCGCCCAGCCCCGGCATCACCTGGCGACTCGACGTCGCCTCGGCGTTCGCGCGTCTGCAGGGCGGCATGACCTCGCTCGAGCACCGCGCGCGCTACGGGTTCGACCTCAACTGGATCCACCTCAAGGGCGAGGCCTTGAAGTGCCAATGCGGTGACGAGATTCGGTTCACCGCCGCTGAGGACATCGCGATGCGCGCTGTCAGCTGCGGCTCATTCATCGAGCGACATGCCCAGTGCGGTCGCGCTCGGGCGAAGTCAGGGAGGGCCGCCTGATGAGCGTGCCCGCGGCAACGGATCCGGCCGTCATCGGCATCGGGCCAGGAGGGCTACCGATCATGCAGACCTGCGCGAAGTGTGGAAAGAAGGGACACAACTCCCGCACTTGCGGACGCGAGGAAACGCCGCATGCGACGCCTGCGAGCGATGCGTCCTCGTCCAAGAAGCACAGGCGGACACAGAAGGCCGCGCTGGCCACGCCGCGCCGGCCGCGCAATACCACGCCTCTCTTGGCGATCGAGGAAGCAATCGAGTCCACGCGCGCAGAGCTCGCTGCTCTCGAGTCGGCTGCGGAAATTCTGAGACGTCGCGGATGAAGCGGATGGCGCGCATAGAACCGGTGAGCAATGTGAGGGAGGGCAGGCTGATGGGACGTGCAAAGCTGAAGATCTCCGAAGCACTGGTCGGTGTCGCCCTGGTCCATGGCCTCAAGGCTTCAAAGCCGGAACCGCAGCTCGCCGACGTCCGCATCATAGACGCCAGGATGCGCACGGACATCGGACTCATCGAGCTGCTCCTCGAGAGCCCGAACCTAGAGGCGCAGGGCGAGCTCACGCTCGACAACGCTCCCGACTTCTACCCGACGTTCAGGCGGACGCCTTGGCTCGAGGAGGATGCCGCCCTCGAGCTCGTCACCGCGCACCTGCAGAGCGTCGCCTTCGGCTGCACATGCGCGAACGGCGGACCCGAGAATGGTCTCTTCTGCACCGCCTGTCGCTCGAAGAAGGCGCTCCGGGGCGTCCCCGTCGACATGCTCGATCGCGCGCGCGCGACTGCGGCGCTCGAGGCCCCGAGCGTGGCGGCCGACGCCGTCGACCCCGGCCCGTTCGCCGATCCGGATTCCCGCCACGGTGAGGTGCCGGGCACATG
>Ga0070686_100002542_pt1 | contig 10050 bp, 13 predicted proteins | sample KBSS23LmetaG_FD_65654 | JGI IMG/M metagenome (GOLD analysis project Ga0070686, IMG submission 65654) | Switchgrass rhizosphere microbial communities from Kellogg Biological Station, Michigan, USA - KBS S2-3L metaG | ecosystem: Host-associated > Plants > Roots > Rhizosphere ...
GGCACTGTGCTCGTGGATGGGCGACAAACCGCGTTGTTTGACGACCGCTCCTGGCACCGTCGTTGCGATGACGCGCACAGGTGCCACCATGTCGAACCCTTCCCGCAAAGCGTTGCTGCTCTCTGGCCTCGCATCGTCGCTGCTCTACGCGGCGATGACTGCCTTCATTCCGTTGTTGTGGGACGGCTACAGGTCGTTCTCGCAAACGATCAGCGAGCTATCGGCCGTTGATGCTCCGACGCGGTCGGTCTGGGTGCCGCTCGGATTGGCCTACACGGTCCTGGTCACCCTTTTCGGGCTCGGCGTCTGGGCGTGCGGCGATCGCAATCGATCGTTGCGCGTCGTTGCTGCGTTGCTCATTTTCAACGGCGTCTTCGGGCTCGGCTGGCTGCCGATGCACCAGCGCGTCGTGTTGGCCGCCGGCGGCGCGACGATGACCGACACGATGCACGTCGCGTGGGGTGCGGTGACCAGCATGCTGCTGTTGTCTGAGATCGGATTCGGCGCGGCAGCCTTCGGCCGCCGATTCCGCTTCTACTCCATCGCGACGATGGCGATCCTTTTCATCTTCGGCGCGTTGACTTTTTGGGATGCGCCCCGGGTCGCGGCCAACCTGCCCACACCCTGGCTGGGCGTATGGGAGCGCATCAACGTGTTGGGGTACATGGTGTGGCAGGCGGTCCTGTCGATGACTTTGCTGCGAGACCGAGAAGCGCTGCCGTCGCAGATGCCAAGGGCGGCGTAGACGGCGCGGATTCGTTTCTGCCGGTGCGACCGATGCTCGACGACATGTGGGACCGGACGGCCGGCGCAACAGAGACGTTCGATGCCGGACGGGTCGCCAGCCTCCCTGAAGCTGCGCGACGGTACCTCGAACATGCCATCGCGCCCGGGGCACCCCTCGCATCAGCCGTGCGATTGCGGATGCAGGGTGAAATCAAGCTCGGTCGATGGCGTCGATTTCAGGCAGAGCAGGTGCTCCATGCCGGCCGAGGCTTTGTGTGGCAGGCAACCGTATCTTTCTTCGGCATTCCATTGGTTCGAGGCTTCGACAGGCTCCTCGACGGCGCGGGCGAGATGCGGTGGAAGCTGCTCGGCATCGTCCCCGTGATGACCGCGTCGGGCGCAGACGTGACACGCTCCGCCGTCGGTCGGCTGGAAGCTGAATCGCTGTGGCTGCCCTCGGCCCTCGTTCGACCCGATGTGCAGTGGACTGCCCGCGATGCCCGTCACGTCGCAGCGACGTTCCCAGGCGCCGACACCGTCGATTTTGCGATTGACGAACGGGGTCGGCTCGAATCGATCAGCCTGCAGCGATGGGGCAATCCCGGCGGCGGCGCGTTTCGATCGGTGAAGTTCGGCGGCGTGATCGAGGAGGAACGCGCATTCGACGGCTACACGGTTCCGACTCGCGTCCGCGTCGGGTGGTACTTTGGGAGTCCGCGGTTTGATGCAGAGGGTGAGTTCTTTCGCGCGACGATCGAACACGCGACGTTCCGGTGAATCCGATCGCTCGGGGTGGTGGTTGCGCCAGGACGCCATCTGTTGAATCCCAATCTGTCAGAGACGCGCGAGGACGTCGTGAAGTGCGTTCCGAAGCGCGAGGTCGCGCGGGTCTCCGGTGAGCGCGGTGGCCATCTGACTGGCGTGCAAAGGCCACCGTGGCAGCAACTGCATACGCCCACAGCGCGCAGCCGGCCACAATGATTGGTTGTACGCCGCAAGGACATCGAATCGCTTGTTGGCGTGAGAACCGCCGGTTTTCCGGCGCCGAGCCCAAAACGCCGCTGAAACACCGCGCCAACACTCCGCACATCCGTGGCACGGACACTGCGATTCGTATGACACGTCACAGGCGCCTTGAACGCGCCCGGCGCCGAACAGGTTCGCCATGGCGACGAGACTCCGGAAGCAGATCGCGCGGGCGGTCGCCAACGCCATCCGGGCACGCGATCGTGCGGAAATCCGAGCCATGAACGCATTGCTGTCGCTCGTCGAGTCCCCTCACAAGACGTCCAGACCTCCGAACACTCGACGGCGGAAGGCACAGCGCCGCCGCATCGCTCGGAGGCGTCCGTGAGTCGGCGTTCCTGGAACGGCTTCGGCACGGTGATCTGTGCGATAGATTTTTCGAAACCGTCGCGCGACGCACTGCGCCATGCTGCGGTTGTGGCCGCGCGCGGGCGCGGCAGGCTGGTCGTTCTCTTCGCCAACGATCCGCTGTTGGTCGCCGCGGCGGCCGCCGCGCGACCTCGTCTGAACCTGCGCGCGCGAAGCGCGAAGGAGCTCGACCGGTTCGTGCGGACGACTTTGGGTCCAACAGCGTTGCCCGACGTTGAACGTCGAGTCGCGACCGGCGAACCGGTGGATCAAATACTGTCAGGCGCACGTGCCGTGGGTGCAGATCTGATCGTCGTCGGCAGTCGGGGGCTGACGGGTGTTGCTCGCCTGGCGTTCGGCTCAACGACGACAGCCGTCCTGAAGCGATCGCCCGTTCCAGTGCTGGTCGTGCGAGCGAACCACGGGGCCGCGCATCGAGGGCCGCTGTCATGGCCGCGCGGTCGAATCGTCGCGCCCGTCATCCTCGACCGTCGAGCCGCCGGCCGCATCGGCACCCGCTCGCGTGTCAACTCGTGTATGGGTCGTGGAAGGATCGTCGGCCGACATGATCCCGGCGATCGCGAACCGCCATCGGACTCCGCTCCTCCTGATGTTGCTTCGCGGCCGGCGCCGCTGGTTCGAGTCAGGCCGCGGTGCACTGGCCTATCGGATCGGCGTCCAGGTCAACGTTCCCGTTCTGGCCTGCCCACCGCGATGGCGACCGCGCTGATCGGCCTGTCGAGCGTTGAGCCTGCCGCGCGCCTTTGCCGCGGCGGAGTCAACGAGCTGCCGTCGGCCAGGCCGAGGTCCGTGGTGACCATCGCGCTCGAGGTGTTGCGCGAGCCGATATTTCTGCTGCTCATGGCTGCGGGTGGAACCTACCTGCTGCTCGGCGACGCTGAGGAGGCGATCCGGTCCCGGCCGATGCCGTGCTCGAATCATCCTCGAACCTGCTCGTCGACGAGTCGCTCCTGACCGGCGAATCCGTTGCGGTGCGAACAACCGCAAGCGGCGAGGCCCGAGGTCGTGTCCATGCGACAGGAGTTCGCACGCAACTCGGCAGGATCGGTGTCGCCCTCAATCGGGTCGCGGTCCGCCGGACGGCACTGCAGCGCGAAGTCGATCGCATCGTTCGCCTGCTCGACGACCATCTCCACGTCAACGACGCCGGCAATGTCGCGCAAGGAAAGGCGATTCCGCTCTGACGCTATTCGACGGAACGTGAGAGCTGCAGCGATTCAGCCGCAGGGCATCGCGCATCTGTCGGAGCTGCCTCACCGGCACTTCAGCACGAGCGACGCCGGTTCGACGATTTGATATGCCGTTTCAGACGCAACCCGCTCAAACCGTGATCGACGTTGACAGGTCACCAGGCCCGCGGACGACGAATTCCGGACGAAGTTCGAGGCGGCAGCGCACGATTGACGTCGTGAACTCACGCGTCAGCCGGTTGGCGGCCCAGCGTACTGGCCTGATCGGTACGACTTCGAACGAGGTGAACTGAAACGGGCTCGCTGCGACCACGCGCTCGAAGCGACTGACGGTCATCTTATTGATTCCGCTTTCGCCGAACGTCCGCGCCGGTGTCTTCCCCGGCAGCGTCGCACGCCAGTCGACCAGTGCGCGCTCGGTGAACACGAGATGGGCGTACGGCACGACCGAGTAGATGTGCCCGCCATAGGGATGGTACCAAGTCGGGCCGAACGAGGCGAGCACGCATCCGCCGGGCTTCAGGATCGCCCGGAATACTTCCAGGATTGCTGCGGGGTCGTCGAAGTGCTCGAACGCGTCCACAGACACGATCAGGTCCGCCGGTGCTTCTCCCGCCCACGTGCGGACGAAAGTACAACGATCGGTTACGCCTCGCTGTCGAGCCAGGCTTTTTGCTTGCTCGAGAAACGGTTCGTACACCTCGACGCCGACGACATGAGCGGCGCCGCGTTCGACCATCTCGACGGCCTCGTGACCGAGGCCGCAGCCGAAGTCGACGACTCGTTTGCCTCGCACCGCGTCCCAGATCGACGGCCCAAGAAGAACTTCGAGTTTGTTCCTGTTCCGATACGCCGGCGGAGTGCCCTCGGCCATGCCGGTGTATCCGTTGGCACTGAGCCACGTCAGCACGCGGACTGCCCGCCGTCCTCCGAAGATGCCCATCGGATCCTCTCGACTTCGGCCCTGCGCACGGCGTCACGCCGCTCGTGGCCATCAGCAGGGTCGCCGGTGAAGCACGTGTCGTGCCCGTTGCGGCAGCACAGGAGCGCGTCGAATTGCGCCCCGAGATCGCAGCCGTTCCGATATCCACAGCGGCGCGTGGGCTCGCCGTGCGGAGGCCATGTATCAAATCACAATAGCGATCGATTCATTCAGGGACGTTGAAGCTGATCCGATCGAGCGGTGCGTCTGTGCAACGGGCGGCGCGGCGCCGGTCTACCGACGTGGCGCCCGCCGAACGTATTGTTCAGTCGCGCGCGCACGACGGTGTTGCACCTCGTCGCTCCGAGTGCTGGTCCGCCAACGCCATTGCGAGCGGCCTGCGACGAAACTCCCACGCACTGACATATTGCGAGCGATCACAGATCGATCGGCGCGCATCAACAGCTGCAGCGAGCGCCCGACAACCTCACGGCTTCTGCCACTCGCGAACCGTCGCGATGGCCAGATCTGCGGCGTTGCGCGAAGCGAGATCCACGAACTGGAGGTAGCTCGGCATCGCCTGCGCCTGGGCGCGGTCGGTGACGCTCCGAATCACGATCACCGGAACGCCGAAGCGCGCGCACACCTGCGCGACGGCCGCTCCTTCCATCTCCACCACGCTCGCCTTCAACTCACCGCGCAGCTCGTCACGCCGCGCAGAACTCGATATGAACGCATCGCCCGTCACGATGACGCCTTCGCTGATCCTGGCGGCTCGGCCAGGTTCGGCATCCGTCAGACGTGCCGGCTTCAGCGTGACGGCGGCTCGCCGCGCAGCCGCGAGCAGCTCGGCGCCGGCCGGAAAAAAGGCCGGGTCGAGCTGGCCGGACGCTGGATCCCGGGTCGGTCCCCGGACAAAGGCGCTGGCGGTCACGGTGCCGAAGTCGTGGTGTCCGACTGCCGTGCCGACGACGACATCTCCAGGATTCAGATCGGGATCGACTGCGCCCGCTGTACCCGAGAAGATCACGGCCGCGGGCAAGAAGTGGTCGAGCAGCAGGGTGGTCGCCTCCGCGGCGTTCACTTTCCCCACGCCGACGCGTGCCGTGACGATGGGCGCGCCGTCGATCGTGCCCGACGTGAACACGATGTCGCGAATACGTTCGACGGTGGGCGATTGGAGGCGCGCCTCGACGGGAGCGATCTCGCGAGTGATCCCGATCACCGCGACACGCCGGCCAGCCAGCTGTTGCGTGCGGGCTGCGACACCGGTGATCGCGATCAGGCCGAGGGTGATGAAGAGGCTTCTGAGCGCCTTTCCACCGCGCGGCTCGACCGCGCACCGGTCGACTATTTCAGTGTGGTTCAGTGGCACGTTGCTCCAGCTCTGTGCGATATGGGTTGATCGGCGCTGGTTATAGAACACCTCGATGTCGTCGAACAAGGCATCATTCGCGGGTGCGTCGCTCTCGGAGGGGCGAACTCGCGAGGGTTGCTCGCCGGATTCGTGGTCGAGCGAACCGGAGCTTGTATCACTGATGCGACGGTCGAAATTGTCGGCGGACAGGGCGTCGGACAACGCGTCACGCAAACGACGCCCTGTGGCGTCTGGGATTATGACGGCGGCTTCGTCTTTTACGACCTCGAGCCTGGCAAAGAATTGACGCTGCGTGCCGCAGCACCAGGATACCGGCCTGCCGAGCGCACCTTCACGCCGGTGTCACCATCCGGATATCGCGCAGTCTCGATCGTCCTGGACGCCGCCCCCTAGTTCCTGGACCGACCGTCGACACGCGTCATCGTCAGAAAGTCCTTTGCGGTGCAAATCTGTCCACCGTGCGATCGTCAATCGTGGCGTCGCAATCGATTCCGCAATCGACATTGCTATTCGTCGCGAAGCGCGACTTTTTGCGGCATTGGCACGGCGTTGGCTTGTCGGTTCGGCGGTCGTTGGAACAAGATCACAAGAGTGTAGAGCCATCATGACCGGGACCGCGAATCTGTTGAGCCATGGACTCCTCGTCTTACTCGCGAGCGGCGGGTTCGTCGGCTGCGGATCGGGCGTCGGCGGCACCAGCGGCGGTGCGACGCTGCAGACCCTCGGGCCGGTCGATGAGCAAGTCGCCAAGAAGGCGCAGACCAGTTGCTGGTTCAAAGTGACGAGCCGGTCGAGCGACCGCGAAGAGGTTCGGGCGTGGAAGGCATCTTCGTCCGTCGGCGCAACCACGGGCCGGTTGGGCGACCTGCTGATCGTCTCCGGTGCCATCGAACCAGCAGTTCGTGATGCGCGGTACTACGGCTGCTCGCTCTTCGAGTATCAGCCTGGGGTACCGGTCGTGATGACGGCCACGGCGGCTCCAATTCCGGTGCGGGCGGACAGCGTCATTCCATTCGGCTTCGGGAAGGACGGCCGAAAGAATCTGAAATAACCCGACGTCCGCCTTTCACATCGCCCGGTACGCCGTCGCCAACTCCTCAGCGAAATCTTCGAACCTCGTCGGCGTCGTCGTCTGTTCCCCACGCGGCTGCGTCGGTTTCACCCGGCCCTCGTTGAACCCGCGCGCCATCTCCGCATAGTCCTGCGCGAGGCTCGCGGATACGCCCATCTGCTGCAGTGATTGCGCAAAGTCGGGATACGGGAACTGAACGTAAGGCAGCTCGGGCTTCCCGATTTTCTGGCCGAGAATCGTCGTCGCCTCCCGCATGGTCAGATCGCGCGGGCCCATGAGCTCGCGCACGGTGAAGCCTTTGAAGTCGCGCGTGCGCAACGCCCCGGCGCCGACGGCTGCGATGTCCCGGGTCGCGATCTGCGGGAAGGCGAGGTCGGCGGCGAGTGCTCCTCCGTCGATGCCTTGCGCCTTGATCAGCCCGAGAGTCGTGAAATGGTTCTCGAAGAAGTATCCGGGGCGCAGCGACAGCACGTTCACGCCGGTCACCTTCCGCAATCGCTCCTCCTGGCGATGCAGACCGACGATTGGCCCCGTGCCCTCGGGGAGATGCGCGCCGATGCTGCTGAGGAAGACGACATACCGAACGCCGCTCGCGATCAGCGCCGCGACGGTGGTCTCCCCGATTTCGTCCTGATAGGCGCGGAAGTCGGACGCCGTCATGTTCGGCGGAATGAGCGCGTACACCGCGTCGGCTCCGCGGAACGCCTTGATCAGATAGGTCTGGTCCGACGCGTCGCCGACTACCGGCTCGGCGCCGCGTTGTACCAGCGGTTCCAGATCCTTCCCGCCGCGCGAGAGCACGCGAACCTTCTCGCCGTGTCCCAGCAGAATCTCCGCAATCGCCCGCCCGGTGTGACCGGTAGCGCCCATGATCGTGATCATCGCCGTGTCTCCTGGGTGAAATCGCGGGTCGCAACCTCGCCGACTTCACGTAAACGACTCCGTGACGTTCTCTCTCAATCCAGATACTTCACGAGTACAACTTCGTTCCGCCTTTCGTTGTAGATGACATCGTCGACCATCGCGCGCGTCAACGCCAATCCAAAACCGCCGGGACGAAGTCCCATTCCCTCGCGCACGCGATCGTGCGCCAGTGGGTCGTCCACCGGATTGGAGATCGCCGCATGGCCCAGTCGATTGATGTCGAAGCCTTCTCCCGGGTCGGCGATGCGGTACAGGAGCATCCGCCGCGAGCGCAGACAGGAAATTCGTACTGTACGAGTCGGGTCCAGACGACCACCCCACTCGATTGCGTTCGTCAAGAGCTCGCCGAACGCGTGCGCGACCGACTGACGCACATCGTCGGGCAGCGTCGCGTCGAGTTGCATGACGAACTGGCGGACCCGCTCCCCCACTTCGAGTGAACACGGCGCAATGATCTCGAGCCACTCAGGCCGCGCCGATACCACTTCGATCGGCAGGGTCGCGGTCGGCGATGCGGCGAGCACGTCGGCGACCAGTTCGACGATTCGGCGCCCGGCGAATGGCTTCCGGACGAAGGCGTGGGCCTGCTCGCGAAAGGATCGGAGAAGCGGTTCAGGTGTGTCGTCGGCCGTCATCATCACGACACGCGGCGGCGACGGATAGGTGCGTGCCTGCGCGAGGACATCGAGGCCGTTGACACCGGGCAGTCCGATATCCAGCAGCAACAGATCGAATGACTCCCGCTGCAGCTTGCGCAGCGCTTCCGCGCCGTCGCCCGCCTGGGCGGTGTGATAGCCGGCGCGGTCGAGAAACGACGTAATCGCGTGCCGCAACGCCGCGTCGTCGTCGACGACGAGGACGCGCCGGCCGCTACTGGCAGTCATCTTCAACCTCCGCAGATTGTGACAGGGTCGGGCTCGCCGCCAACATTATCTGCAGCTTTGGCGACTTGCGGCGTAATCCGGCGCCCCGCGTTCAAGGCGTCGAACCTGCTGCGCTGCGTCACCTAGCACTTGACGCATATATATATGACTTGATATACATTCGGTCGTGCCAAAACCGAAGCCCGACGCGTTCCTGCCGCTCAAGAGCAACTGGTTCCACATCCTCGTCTGCCTGGTCGAGGGCGAGCACCACGGCTACGGCATCATGCAAGACGTGCTCGAACGGAGCGGCGGAAAGGTGCGGCTGTGGCCAGCAACGTTATACGGCTCGCTGAAACGGCTGATCGAAAAGGGCCTGATCGCCGAGTCGGGCGAGCGTCCAGCACCTGAGCTCGACGATGCCCGTCGCCGGTATTACAAGCTCACGCCGCTCGGCCGGCAGGTGCTCGATCTGGAAAGCCAGCGGCTCAAGGATCTCGTGCGGGTGCTCGATGCACGACGCCGACAGGAAGCGCGGTCATGAGCCCGTTCGTGAACGCGTGCTGTCGCGCCTATCGGCGCATGGCGCGCGCCTTTCCTCACCAGTACCGGGCGATCTGCGGTGATGGATTGGAGCAGCTCGGCGAAGACGTCGTGCCGCGTGTGTGGCAGCAGCAGGGTGTCGTCGGGTTGATTCGGCTGTTCGGGGATCTCGCGTTGCGTCTGCCATACGAGTACTTCTCGACGTGGGCAGACAGATTGAGGGAGGCAACCATGGCAGATGATTTCTTCGAAGGTACGTGGCGCGCCCGGCAGAGCGAGGTCTCGCAGTGGAAGGTCGATCGGCCGGCGCCGCAGCAGGCCTACCTGCGGTTCGAGCCCACCGACACCGGGTACCTGATGATGGCGTACGGCGTCGTGAACGGTGAGGCGTGTGCCGAGCGTCCGCAGGCGATCATCGCGGACGGACGTCGCCGCCCGCTGCTCGACTTGCGCGGACGTCCGATCCCAGGTGTGCCTGCAGGCGCGATGACGTTCGGCAGCCGGCCGGATCCCCAGACCCTCGAGCTCGGTACAGAGGTGGACGGTCAAGTGCTCGGGGCCGGACAATACAAGGTCTCCGCCGATGGAAACACGCTCACCGTCACGAACAAAGGCAGCGGACCCAAAGGGCCTTTCGAAGTCGTGATGGTGCTCGAGCGGGTCGTCCCCAATCCCTAGCAGCCCGTGGTTGAGACCGGGTAACAGCGGATCCGCCACCATCTGCTTTGAATGCCGAACGGATTGTTCAGATGGTCACTCACCGTGACCTTCAAGTGGGGCAGATCGATTTCCCCTTCAAAGCGAGTCGTTGTCGGAACGCCAACATGATTGAACTTCATAGCGCGCGTCTCCCAGCTGACGATCGGCGGCCTGCCTGCGCCCGTCGTGGGTGGTGACGAACGAATTGCCGCGTCGCGCTGTGCATCCGTTCTACACGCGACTGAATCAGATCCTCGAGCAGCACGACGTCGACGGGTACGCCGAGGACTCTGCGAGCGATTCTACGCGGAGGACGGCCGACCCGGACGCGAATGCGG
>Ga0070686_100002543_pt1 | contig 10050 bp, 7 predicted proteins | sample KBSS23LmetaG_FD_65654 | JGI IMG/M metagenome (GOLD analysis project Ga0070686, IMG submission 65654) | Switchgrass rhizosphere microbial communities from Kellogg Biological Station, Michigan, USA - KBS S2-3L metaG | ecosystem: Host-associated > Plants > Roots > Rhizosphere ...
TTGCTGGCGCCGCAAGGTTGGTCCCCCGAACTCGAACGCATTGGCTATGTCGAAGTGAATCTTTTTCACCGCGCCGCCAGCGCGCCGGGCATGCAATCGATCATGGATATGATCTCCCTGCTCTTCTCGCTGGATCGCCGCAACCCGCCGCAAATGCAAAGTCCGCTCCCGATGATGAGCGAACTGGCCACGTTGCAAGCGCGCCAAAACCAGTGGCGCACCGGGCTCGCGGCGATGCTTGGATTGGCGCTCGCATTGGTCTATGGCGCCATCGCCGTGCTGGAATTTCGCCAGAATCTTTTCGTGACCGCGCTCTTGCGAAGTCTCGGAGCTCCGCCCGTGCTTTTGTTCTTTCGCCAATGGGTCGAGAACGCGCTGCTCGCGAATGGCGCGGCGGCCCTGGCGATTTTCATTCTCGCCAGCTTTCATCAGACTCTGTTCGGGATGCTTGGATTTTCCAAAAGCGTTCTGATGCCGGGCCACGGCACGCCTTATTGGAGCGCGGAAATTCTCGCGTTGTTTGTCTGGGTGAACATCGGCGCGCTCTTGAGCGCCGCGCCCGTCGCGATCGGCTTGCGACGGAAGGTGGGCGAGATTTTGAATTAATCCCAGCCGTCCACGCGGCTTTCGTCGCGCAGCACGTTGAATTGCAGCGCGGCGAGCCAGGGATCGACGCGGGACACAAGCCAGAACGCCCATTGTTCGCGCAGCTTGTTCCAGAACGTGCGCGACTTCCGCCACGCGCGTCGATCGATGCGGCGGCAATGCTTCAACGTGTTCTCGAAAAACTCGGTTCCCTCCGCCGCCAATTCCGCATTCTGCGCGCGCACCAGCAATTCGTAATTAATCATCAAACTGCGCTTGTCCATGTTCGCCGAACCGACGTAGCAGATGTCGTCGAATTGGAAAAACTTTGTATGCAGAATCTGCGGTTCGTATTCGTAAATCTCGACGCCGGCGCGCAAAAACGCCTGGTACAAGCGGTGCGCCGCGATTTGCGAGAGAGCCACATCGGATTTGCCCGCGAGGATGAGACGCACTTTCCCTCCGCGGCGCGCAATGCGACTCAGTTCGCGTCGCATCTGGCGCGGGGGCAAAAAATAGGCGGAAATAATATTCGCATTGCGCGCGTTTTGCATGTCCGAGATCAGCGCATTGCGCAGAAAAAAAGGTCCGCGCCCAGGCGCGGTCGTCAGTAGTTGGCCATCGTGCGTGGAAGCGATCCGTTGAATCGTCGATCGACGAAAGCGCGTGAACAAGTGATGCCGATATTCCGCCATGGACCAGAGCGAATCGAAGGACAGAGCCAATTCGCGCGCGATGCTTTTTGGCACGCGCATGCCCAGGTCGTGCCAGCCTTTCGTCACGCCATCGCCCTGGTATTCGGGGCCAATATTGAATCCGCCGACAATCCCGGCGGCATCGTCGCAAATGACCGACTTGCGATGATTCCGAAATCCGAAGCGGTTGAACTGAAGCGGATTGAACCAGCGGAACTCGCCGCCCGCGGCTTTGAACGCATCGAAGAATTTTTCCTGTAAGGTAACGGACCCGAGGGAATCCACCATCAAACGGACGCGCACGCCGCGTTGGCAGGCGCGCACCAGGGCATCCCGAAAACGCACGCCGATGTCGCTGTCGCGGAAAATGTAAAATTCGATGCGAATGCTTTCGCGCGCCGAATCGATGCAAGCGAGGCAGGCATCCCACGCTTCATCGACGGTGGTTAAGAGATCGAACCCCGTGCCGGCACGGTTCGCGGAGCGTTGTTCTGGCGATAGTGTGACCAAGTATTTCCACCGAAATATGCCATCAGGGCGAAAAAGCGCCAGCCGCCCTTCCCTGAATTGGGAGGGGTGAATTTCCCTGAACTGGCGCTATTATCGAAAGCTGTTGTAAGTTCGCCGCAGCGTCCATGAACCCGATCGATCCGCCCATCCCGTCCAACCGCAAAACCATCGTGGTGACGATGGCCATCGTGACGCTGCTGGCCGCGATCGCGTTCGGCACGCGCCCCGCCTATCGGCTCGTGCGCGCCACCCGCGCCAATCGCCTCGCCGCGGAGGCCGAGGTGGCGATTCAAAAACAGGCGTGGCCGGAAGCGCAGGAAAAGGCGCAGGCCGCGTATCATCTCGATCCGACCAGCGCGAATGTGACTCGGGTCGTCGCGCGGCTTTACACGATCGCGGGTCATCCGAATGCGGCCGATTTCTGGCGCCAGCTTCTGCAATCGGGCAAGGCCACCGTTGAGGATCGTCGCGAGTTCGTTCGCGCCGGCTTGCGATCCGGACGTTCCGCCGACGTGCGCGACGAAGCCTTTCACCTCGGCAACGACCCCGCCGGGCAGCCGGACGATGTGCGGCTGGCGGCGGAATTTTGCCTGCTGACCGGCGACCGCACCAACGCGCTGCGGTTCAGTCGGGCGCTCATGAAGCTGGATGCCGGACCGGTGAGCGAACTTATTTTGGCGAAGGCGCTGCTCGTTTCGGGCGAGGCCGCCGCGCAAAGCCAGGCGCGCGCTGCCCTGCAACGTCTTGCCTCCGGGACGAACTCGATCGCGCTCGACGCCGAGGTCGTCCTCGCGCGTTCGGGTTTGGTTTCCGACGAGGCCATGCCCGCGTTGATCGAAAAAATTTCGACGCATCCGGATCGGCGCCTGCCGCATCGTTTGCTGGCGGAGGAATTGCGCTTGCGCATTCGCCCGCAGGATCGGGCGGCGACGGTGAGCTCTTTCGTCAACGAAGTTTCCGGCAATGCGCTGACGAATCGGATCGAAGTCGCGCGGTGGTTGAATCGGCAACGCGAATTCGCGCGCACCACCAACTTAATTGTCGCGCCCGAAGCCATTACGAATCGCGATGCGTTTTTGGTTCGCGTCGATGCGCTCGCGGGGCTGGCTGATTGGAAGCAGGCGCGCGCGGAATTGGAAACGGAGAACGCGCCGATCGAACCGGTCCTGCGCGAAGTTTATCTGGCCCGCACAGCGCGCGAATTGAATCGGACGCCCGAAGCCGAGGCGCATTGGCGGCGCGCGCAGCTCGAGTTGGGCGCGCATCCCGAGGCATTGATGTATGTCGCCGATTATGCCGAGCGCGTGGGCGAAACGGACGAGGCCCGCAAAGCTTATGATCGTCTCGCGAGCCTGCCGGAGTATTCGGACCAGGCGTATGCGGGATTGATTCGCATTGCTGAAAACAATGGAGGCACGCGCACGCTGCGAGAGATTATGCGCGATCTCTCCGCGCGCCGGCCGGACGATGCCGCGCCCTTGAATGACTTCGCTTATTTGAATTTGCTTTTGAACGAACGGCTCGATTCCTCCAAGGCCACCGCGCAAAAGCTTTACGAGGAGAAACCAAATGTCCTCGCGTTCCGCACCACGCTCGCGCTGGCCCATTTGCGTTTGAACGAAATTCCCGAGGCTCGCTCGATGTATGACGGGATGGACCTCGATTGGTCGCAGATCAAACCGGGCTGGCAGGCGGTGCATGCGGCCGTGGTGGCCGCGACGGGCCAGACGAATCTCGCGCGAACGCTGGTCCGTCAAATTCCCGCCGAACGTCTCAAGCCCGAGGAGAAACTGCTTATCCAACCGTGGCTTTGACCCCCGGAAGTTGCACTTCGCGATAGCCGCCGCGGGATCGGAAATAGCCGATCAAAAGGAGGTAACAGCCCAGCATGATCGCGGGCAGCAGCGCGACTTTGCCGAGCGTGGCCTGGTTGTTGGTTGAACGAATTTGATCCACCTGGCTTTGCTCCGCGGGCGTTAAGGCCGCGACTTTTGTTTTATCCACCGGGCGGAAAACGAATCCGTATTTATGCTGCTCATTTTCCACGACCTTGGCGTGGAGCGCGGGGCTTTGGGTCGCCAACATTTTATCGAGCGAATTATCCTGCACGGTCCCGAGCAATGGATTTCCGATCACGCCAACCGCGATCAAGCCGACGGCGCTGACTGAACTCAGGGTCAACGCTCCGCCCTTGGGAAATTGTTCGGAAACCACGCCGAGGGTCGTTGGCCAGAAAAAGGTTTTGCCCACCCCGTAACAAGTTGCGGCGAGAAACACGACCATGGGCGCGGAACCCGCGCGCGACAGCCAGGTTAACCCAACGCACGCCACGCCTGCACAGACCGCGAGCAATCCCAAAGGGGAAATTCGATGAGCAATCGGGCCCGCGAAGAAGCGCAAAACGAACATGATCGCGGAGGTGTAAATCAAAACCCAATTGCCCGCATTGGGCCCGGCGTCGCGCAACACGGGAGTCATCAACGCGGCGATCCAACTGTCCGTTCCCAACTCCGTCGTGGCCAGCAGCGTCATGATCAGCATCAAAAACACGAACATTGGCCGACCGAAACTGCGAATCTTCAGCGCAAATAAAACCGTCGGCAAAATGCCAATCGTCCAAATCGCCGGGGTCGGCAGGCTCAGTCCAAACACCCGCAAAATTTCGTCCATCGCGTAGCCCAGAAACAAACAGATCAGGAAACAGCCGCCCCAGCCGCATTCCTTCAGCATGTCGAGATAACTCACGCCGGCCGCGACGCGTTCCTGCACCGGGAATTCCTCGCGCCACATCATCCATCCGTAAATCAACGTCGGGATGAGATACAATCCTACTTTCCAGCGCCACGCGTTTTCGCCGCCCACCATTCCGAGCGTAATAATAATGAGGCCGCCAAACACCATCCCACCGGGCCAGCCCGCGTGCAGAATATTCAGATAATGCGTTTTCTCTTTTGGATACAACGTCGCCGTCACCGGATTAATCACGCCTTCGACCACGCCACCTGCCAGCGCGAAAATGAACGTGCCCCAATACAACGCTCCATAACCGTTCGCCGACATGATCACGATCGCCGAAACGACATGGCACAAAAACGCGAAGGCCATCGAGCGCCGATAACCGACGCGATCCACCACCAGCGCGCTCAAGATCATGGTGACCGCCTGCGGATAAAGCCCGGCGCCCTGGATGGAGCCGAGTTGCGTTTCGGACAAATTGAACTTGCGCCCGAGATCGTTCAGCAACAGCGCGCGCACGATAAACCCGATCGCCGAAGCGACCAGCGACATCGTGCAAGCCACAAACAAGCGATTCGAATTCTTCGGCATCGTAGAAATGGTTGAGTTGGAATTGGGATCGCCCGCATCGTCGGCCCATTGCGAAATAATGCCAAGAGCGAAACGCCGTCCTATTTCAGAAATCCATTTTCACGCATCCAGGCAGCGCACGAGTCAGTCCACGTCGAATAGCTGCGACCTGGTTCGCGGCGGACGGCGAAGTCGTGGGCGGTGAGGGCGTAGATGTGAAGTTCGACGCTGAGGCCGGCTTTTTTCAAGGCTTGATACATCAGGACGCTGCCTTCGGGCGGACTGACTAAATCGGCGTCGCCATGGACGAGGAAGATCGGCGGCGTGTGAGGTGGAATGCGAATGCCGGGCGCAAGTTCGTCTTTCTCTTTGGCTTTCAAATAGCCGGGGTAAACGGAAATGGCGAAATCGGGACGGCAACTAATTTTGTCGAGGTCATCGATGGGGGCGTAGGTGGCAAGTTCGAAGCTTGTGGCCATGGAAATGGAAAGGTGGCCGCCGGCGGAGAATCCAATGGCGCCAATGCGGTTGGGATCGATGCCCCATTCCCCTGCCCGGCTACGGATGAGGCGCAGGGCGCGTTGGGCATCCTGCAAGGGGCGGCGGGCGGGTTCGCCTTTTATTTCATCGGGCCGACGGGGGACGCGATATTTCAAAATGATTCCGGTGACACCGATTGAATTGAGCCATGCCGCAACCTCTTCGCCTTCGAGTTGCCAATATAAATCCCAATAGCCGCCGCCAGGGAAAATCAATATTGCGGCGCCCGAATTCTTTTCCGGTGGCGGACGAAAGATCGAAATGGAGGGCCGGGTAACGTCGGTGATCAGGCGCGTCGGCGTGGTGACTTCGACCTGTTTGCGATCTCCGCCGGGCGACATGCGGATGCGTTCGGCGCCGATGCCGCCGGGTTCATCCGGAACTTTATTCGGCCAAATTTCGACGATGTCCGGTTCCGCCGCAAAGACGAATCGTGTCGAGAAAAGGGCGGCCAATAAAATGAATCGCCACATGGTGATTGACGAGAATGAAGCCAGAATCGCCCGGTCCACGCAAGCGGCGGAACTTCCAGGGCAGACGCATCTCATTGGATCAGAAAACGCCATGTTTTCCGCAGAAAACCGTTTGGGCGGGGCGCCCAAACGGGACAGGCGAGGCGCCTGTCCTACCCAAAAGGCTTGGAAAAGCGCGCGTTTTGATGCGTTTGCCGCGGCGGAACTTCTTGTCACATTTCCGGGTGTTTCCTAATCTGCGCGTCCATGGAGCTTCGGGGGATTATTTTTGCCGCGCTGCTTGCGTTTGTCGCCCACGGCGCGGAACCCAAAAACCCGGTCACGTGCCTCGGCAAACTCGTTCCCGAAGGGGGCGTCGTGCAGGTGGCCGCGCCGTATGCGGTCCAGGGGCCTTCGATCATCAGCGAACTGAAAGTGAAGGAGGGCGATTGGATTCAAAAGGGCCAGGTCATCGCAATCACTCATTATCGACCGACGCTTTCCGCCGCCGCGGCCGATGCGGAAGCGAAAGTCGAAGTGGCGCGCCGCCGCTTAAAGGTGGTGGAGGCGGGCCAAAAGGTGGGGGAGATCGCGGCCCAAAAAGCCGAGATGCAGCGGATGTTGATCGAGGTCGGTTTTCAAGAAGCGGAATTCAAACGGCAGGAGCAACTGTTCAAAACGGGGGCGCTCAGCGAATCCACCCTCGATCGTTCGCGCGCCAATTTGGATGGACAAAAGCGGCTTTACGATACGGAGGAACAGCGTTTGAAAAGTGTCTCGGAAATTCGCGAGGTCGATATTGCCCTCGCGCGCGCCGAGGTCGCCGAGGCCGAAGCGGATTCCGCCCGCGCTCGCGCCGAGGCGGATCAAACGCAAATTCGCGCCCCGCAGGAGGGCGAAGTTCTCAAACTTTTGACGCGCCCGGGCGAATCGGCCGCTGCCCGCGGGGTCATCGAAATGGCGAACACGCGTTCGATCCTCGCCATCGCTGAAGTCTATGAAACCGATGTGCAGCGCGTGAAGGCCGGCCAAAAAGCGGAGATCACGAGCGCAACGTTCACCGGAAGACTCACCGGCGCCGTCGAACAGATTGGCCGCCGCATCGAACGCAACGAACTCGCGCCGATCGATCCTTCCGCTTATTCGAACCTGCGCGTGGTGGAAGTGAAGATTCGCCTCGATCCGCAAACGAACGCGACCTTGCTGGTTTATGCGCAGGTCGCCGTGCGCATCCTTCCATGAAGTCGGCGTGGCGGCAGTTCCAGCGCTCTGTGCTCCCGTGCGGAATTCCATTTAGCTGGCGGCAGCTTTCGATCGAGCGGTTGCGCCTTGCAGCCGCGGTGGCGGGCATCGCCTTTGCGTCGGTGATGATGCTGATGCAGCTTGGTTTTCACGACGCGCTTTATCGCAGCGCCACGTTGTTCCATTCGCAACTGGCGGGGGATCTTGTGCTTATCAGCACGGAATACGAATCGCTCATTTCGACCCGCAGCTTCACGCAACATCGTTTGTATCAGGCTCTCCAGCTTGCGGATGTCGAATCCTTCGCGCCTGTTCTCCTGGGGAGCGGGCCGTGGAAAAATCCGGAGTCGGGCAAAACGCGCATGATCTTCGTGATCGGTGTGGACCCCAGTCGCACCACGTTCACAACGCCGGAGATTCAAAGCGCGCTGGGGCATCTAAAAACGCGCGATGCTGTTTTATTCGACGCGGAATCGCGCGCGGAATTTGGCCCGGTCGCCGCCTGGCTGACCGGCGGTCGCGAGGTGAACAGCGAGCTGGCAAATCAGCGCGTGCATGTCGGCGGCGTTTATCACATGGGCGCGGGCTTCGCGGCGGATGGCGTTTTGTTGACGAGCGATTTTACGTTTCTCAAAGCGCTGGGCGATCGGACCGCCGGCATGATCGACATGGGCATTCTGAGGTTGAAATCGGGCGTCAATCCCGCGCGGGCGCGCGACGCATTGCAACGGGCGCTGCCCGCCGATGTTCGCGTGCTGACGCGCGACCAATTGGTCCAGGCGGAAATCGATTATTGGGCGAAGCGAACGCCCATCGGCTTCGTCATCAGCGCGGGCATGTTGATCGGCTTCATCGTTGGCGGCGTGATCGTTTACCAGATTCTTTACACGGACGTCACCGACCATCTCGCCGAATACGCCACTTTGAAAGCGCTCGGCTATTCGGATCGATCGCTCTTCGGCGTCGTGCTGCAACAAGCGATTATTCTTTCGGCCCTGGGCTTTCTCCCCGCGACATTTCTCGCGAGCTTGATCTTTCTCGCGACTCGAAAATTCGCCATGCTGCCGGCGTGGCTGACGTGGGATCGCACGGGGTTGGTTTTTTTGCTCACGTTGACGATGTGCGCGGCTGCGGGCGCTTTCGCCACGCGCAAGCTTCGCTCCGCCGATCCCGCGGAGGTTTTTTAAATCGATGGCTCTTCAACCTGTCATTTCCTTTCAGGAGATCAGCCACTGGTATGGCGAAGGGCCGCTGCGCCGACAGGTCTTGCACTCGTTGACGATGGACTTTTTTCCGGGGGAGATTGTCCTCCTCACCGGGCCATCGGGCTCGGGCAAAACCACCGCGCTCACCCTGGCCGGGGCTTTGCGATCCGTCCAGACCGGGAGCCTCTCGCTGCTCGGACAGGAACTCAACGGCGCCACGGCTTCTCAACTCCTCGCCGCGCGTCGCAAAGTTGGTTTTATTTTTCAACAGCACAACCTGCTCGAATCGCTCACGGCCGTTGAAAATGTCGAGATGGCGCTCGCGATCGATCCCGCCATCACCAGCGAGGATGCCCGCCAACGCAGCCTCGATATCCTCGCCGCCGTGAGCCTGGCCGACCACGCGCACAAACATCCCCGCCAACTTTCCACCGGCCAAAAACAGCGCGTCGCCATTGCCCGCGCCCTGGTGCGACGGCCGTCCGTCATTCTCGCCGATGAACCCACCGCGTCGCTCGATCGCAAAGCGGGCCGCGAAGTCGTCCAACTTCTCCATGACCTCGCGCGGAGACAGAAGTGCGCCATCCTCCTGGTGACGCATGACAATCGCATTCTCGATATCGCCGATCGAATGATGACGCTCGAGGATGGACGGCTCTCGACTTCGATCCAGGGCGTCGCCGCGGCCGCCGGCCAAATGTTTGCCAGCCTCGCTCACCTCAATCGCCATGGGAGTCTGCCCTCCCATATCGAAGATCTTTCCGAACCAAAGTTCGTCGAATTTATTGAAAACTCGACGCACGATCTCGAAGAACTTTTGTGCGTGCTCGATGTTTCGCGCCAACAAGTTTCCGCTTCGATGCTCGACCAACTTCTCGCCGCGGCCACGTTCAAGGTCGGCAGCCTTTTGCGCGCGGATCGATCGGCCATCTTTCTGGTTGATTTCGAGGCCGGCTTGTTGCGTTCCAAAATCGCCCAGTCCGATGGCGCCGAACCGTTGGAGATCGTTGTGCCGATCGACAAAAGTCTCGCTGGCCTCGTCGCGCGCACGGGCCAACCGCTTTCCCTGGCCGACGCCTACGAACATCCTCTTTTTAATCCCGAATCCGATCGTCGCACCGGCTACCGCACCCGCAGCGTTCTTTGCCTCCCCTTGCAGAATCGCGCCGGCGAACTTTTCGGGGTTGTGCAACTTCTCAACAGCGCCCGGGGATCTTTCTCCGACGAAGACGCCGCCCGTCTCCGCGAATTCCTCCGCCCGATCGGCCTGATCCTCGAATCCTGCCGCAACTTGAGCCAGCGTTAAGGGTGGCAAACCCTTGCGCGAGGTTGGTCTCGTGCCAATTTTATGGGCAAGGAAAGGATAACTTCGTTTGAAAAAGGGAATCACTATGAAACGCACACTTTGTTCGATTCGTCTGATCGCGGTCGCGGCGGCCGTGGTCGCTTTTACGGCGCCGGCCTGGTCCGCGGATAAAGGGGAAAGATTGGCCCAATCGGAAACCAATCGACAAA
>Ga0070686_100002547_pt1 | contig 10045 bp, 5 predicted proteins | sample KBSS23LmetaG_FD_65654 | JGI IMG/M metagenome (GOLD analysis project Ga0070686, IMG submission 65654) | Switchgrass rhizosphere microbial communities from Kellogg Biological Station, Michigan, USA - KBS S2-3L metaG | ecosystem: Host-associated > Plants > Roots > Rhizosphere ...
GGCGCGGGCGGCGCGCACCTTCTCGCGCGCGTCCTCCACCTGCTGGGTGGTGGTGAGCAGCGTCTGCCGCGTGATCAGCCCCTGCCGCACCAGCGCCTCCTCGTTGCGCCGGCGCTCTTCCAGCGCCTGCAGGGTGCGCCCCCCGGCGTCGATCGACTGCTCGAGGTTGGCGCGCTGCTGCGACAGCCGCACCCCCTGCACCCCCAGGTCGCGCGAGCCGAACTCCACCACGCGGCGGTACTCGGTCTCCTGCTCGGCCACCTTGGCGCGCGCCTGGCGGATGCGGTCGGCCAGGTCGGGCTGGGCCAGCCGCGCCACCACCTGCCCCTCGGTCACCAGGTCGCCCACGCGCACGGCCAGGTCGGTCACCGAGCCGTCGCTGATGGCCTCCACGGCGAAGATGCCGCCGCTGCGCAGCAGGATCCCCTCGCCGCTCACCCGCTCGGGGATGCTGCCGCCCACGCTCCAGGCGCCCGCCACCACCACCAGCGCGCCCAGCGTGGCCAGCCCCAGCCAGCCTCGCGGGGTGGTCACTTCCATCAGCTGGTCGAGCTGCTCGGGCGACGAGAGCCGGTCCAGGGCGACCTTGCGGAAGATGTCGGTGCGCATGGGGTCGGGGGAGGGTGGGTTCGGGTGCCCGTCAGCCGCCGCCGGGCGCGGCCCAGGCGGTGAGCAGCCGCGTGTCGGGCGCCTCGCCGCCGTCGGCGGCGGTCAGCGCGCCCGACTGGAAGCGCAGCCGCGCCAGCGCGCCGGCCAATTGCTGCCGCGCGCCGATCTCGGCCAGGGTGGCGCCGGTCAGCGCGTCTTCGGCGAACAGCACGTCGAACAGGGTGGAGGTGCCCAGGCGGAACTTGCTGCGCTCGCCCTCCAGCGCCTGGGCGTGCAGCCGCACGGCCTCGGCCGCCAGCTCCAGCTGCGCCCGCGCGCTGCGGAAGGTCTCGGCGGCGGCCAGCACGTCCAGCGTCACGGTGCGGGTGAGGTCGGCCAGCTCGAGCGCCGCCTGGCGCCCGGCCGCGTCGCGCTGCAGCGCCGCGCCCTCGGCCGCGCGGTTGCGCACGGGCACCGCGTAGGCCACGTCCACCGACAGCTGCGCGCCGCTGCGCCCCTCGGCGAAGGGGGTCAGGAAGGGGCGCAGCGCCTGTCCGCTCTCCAGCCCGCTGAGCCCCGCGTTCACGCGCAGGTCGAGCTGCGGGCGCCGCTCGCCGCGCGCCCCGCGCAGCAGCGCCTGGGCGGCTTCCTCGCGGCTGCGCGCGGCGGCCAGGTCGGCGCGCCGCTCCAGCGCCTGCCGGGCCAGCGCCTCGGCGGGCACCTCGCCGCCGGCCGCGCCGGGGAGCGGGGTCGCGGGCGGGGGCATGGCCAGGAACTGGGCAGGGCTCACCCCCATCGAGCGGGCGAGCTGCTGGCGCGCCGCCAGCAGCGCAGCGCCGCCGGAGATCACGTCGGCGCGCTTGGAGGCCAGCGCGGCGCGCAGCGGCACGGCGTCGATGGCGGGGCGCGCGTCGGCGCGGATCAGCGCCTCGGTCTCGGCCAGCAGGGTGGCGCCGCGCTGCTCGGCCTCGCGCAGCACCTCCACCCGGCGCGCGGCGGCGGCGTAGTCCCAGTAGGCCAGCACCGATTCGAGCACGGCCTGGGCGCGGCGGTGGCGCAGGTCGGCCACGCTCCCGTCCAGCTGACGCCAGGCGGCCTCCTCGCCGGTGGCCGCCGCCGTGGCGCCGCGGCCGCGCAGCAGCGGCACGGTGAGCGCGGCGCCCAGCTCGGCGCGGCTGTAGGGAAGCGTGCCCGCGCCGGCGTCGTTGCGGGTCACCGACAGCGTGGGCGCCAGCGACATCCCGCCGCGGAAGCGCTGCTCCACCCCCACGCGGTACTTCATGGCGGTGAGCGGCGACACCACCGTGGCGCCGCCGTCGCCGAAGTCGAGCGAGTTGGTGCGCGCGGTGGTGACGCCGGCCGCCAGCGCGGGGTCGAACGCGCCCTGCGCCTGGCTCACGCCGCCGCGCTGGCTCTCCACCTGCAGCTGCCCGGCGGCGATGGCCGGGCTCTGCTCCAGCGTGGTCCGCACCACCGCCTCCAGCGTCAGCTCCCCCGCCTGCGCCGGCTCCGCCGTGCGGGCCGAGGCCGTGGTGGGAGCCGAAGCCGTCGCCGACGCCTGGGCTGTAGTCGTCGGAGCCGCGGCGGGCGTTTGCGCGTGAGCGGGAGTCGGGGCGACGGTGGCGGCGGCGAGCGGCAGGACCAGGGCGAGCGGACGGCGCCACGCGGCTGCGCGCGCCCGGCGGCGGAGCACGGCTGCGCGGCTCATCGCGGGACCGTGGCGGGGCCGTGTGGCGCGGCCGAAACGGCCGGCACCGCGGGGCGCGTGGCCGCCGCGGCGAAGCCCGATCGTCCCGGCTCCGATGGAATGCATCCGTCCATTTCGACGATCCCCGTGCGCTTGCCGTGTTCCGCCTTCCAGAGCAGTTTACGGGCAACGCGCATACCCGCCCGCGCGGAAGGGCCAAGTGCTCGCCCCGCTTGTGCTTGGGATAGAATCGGATGGCGGTGGACACCGGCCGATGCGCGCCCCGCCTCTATTCCATAGAGCCAGCGGCCCCACGCCCGGCGCATCCTGCCGTCCGGTTCCGCTTACGATCGCGTTCATATCGTCCGGCCGTCCATCCCCCCTACGGCGTCCCCACGCCGGAGCCACCGCCTGATCGAAGCCGTTCGGCGGGCGCCGGCCTCACCCGCCACGCTCGTTGATCCCATGGCGTTCCGGCGGCCGGCGGGGTGAAGGCGGGCATCGCCGACTGCGTAGCTCAGATGGATCATTCCTCCATCTCGCCGTGGACGCGTGGGTGTCCACTTTCGAAAAAATCGATCCTCATCTCATTCCCGGCCCGTAGCACCGGTCGCCCCCATCGGAGCAGCTGACGCGAATCGGCTCCCGGCCGTCCAGCAATTGATGATGAGGCGGCGGTCGGTCGACGGCGGTGAGTCGACGGCGGCGAGTCGACGGATGGTGGGTCGACGGGATGGTGGATCGACGGTGGGGGGTCGACGAATGGTGGGTCGACGGTGGCGGGTCGACGATGACAGGTGGACCGTGGTGGGCGCCTTTTCCGTGGGGGATGAGAAAACCGCCGGACGCGGGTGAGTCGGCCGGCTCCACCTCCACGATCGCGCTGTTGGCGGGCGGATCCTGGCCCACGACGAATGCCGAGGCGCCGACACCATTCACGACGGGTTGGGGATGGATGGCCGGGCGCCCGGGCCCATTCCCTGGCGCCGGTGCGCGCCCGGTGCGCCAGGGGTGGGACGAATCCCCGGCGTGCAGAGGCTTGACGGCCTCGCATGGGTGGACGTACGGTTGAAGGTCTCGACGCCGCACTGCTCCGTCCCCGCCGTGTTTTTTCGGCGCTCCCATCACGCCGGCGGCATGGGCCGTCGGTCTCCGCGGCTGCCTGAAGGCGCCCTCCCCACCTTCGCCGGCAGCTCCAACCCCACCGGCCCGACCCACCCGGCCGCACCCAGCCGGGGCGATTTCCATCTCCGAAGGTCTCCTGCATGTCAGTCATGGAAGCCGCCGCCCCCGTTTCGTCCACCGGACCCACGGGGCTCTTCTGGAGCCAGCTCCTGTCGCGGCTGAAGAAGCGCGAGCTGATCCCCGTGGTGGGCCCCGACGCGATCCGGCTGGAAGACGACGACGGCTCCTGCACGCTGGACACCTTCCTGGCGCGGCGCGTGGCGCGCTACCTGGGGCTGGAGCCCGGCGAGGCGCCCACGCTCCACGCGGTGGCCTGCCGCTACCTGAAAGAGGCGGGGCAGATCGACGACGTGTACGCCGCGGTGAACGACGTGTATGCGAGCGACGTGGTGGCCCGTACGCCCGTGCAGGTGCCCGAGGCGCTGCGCAAGCTGGCCCGCATCGACGCCTTCCCCCTCTACGTGACCACCACCTTCGACGACCTGCTGCTGCGGGCGCTCAACCAGGAGCGCTTCGGCGGGCGCGAGCTCACCACCTCGCTGGCCTACGCGCCCAAGCGGATGGACGACCTGTCCGTGCCGCTCGACCGGCTGCAGGGGCCGGTGGTGTACCACCTGCTGGGCCGCGTGTCGGCGCTCCCCGAGTATGCGGTGACCGAGGAGGACACGCTGGAGTTCGTGCACACCCTGCAGTCGGCCACCAAGGGGCTGGAGAAGCTCCTGGCCGCGCTCCGCACGCACTCCATCCTGCTCATCGGCAGCGGCTACCCCGACTGGCTGATGCGCTTCTTCCTGCGCCTGGCCAAGGGCGACCGGCTGCTGGTCGCCTCCAAGCCCGAGTTCGTGGTGGACACTCGCTCGCGCAACGACCCCGCGCTGGGGCACTTCCTCCGCCACTTCAGCGCGCAGACCAAGGTGTTCCCCGGCGGCGCGCTCGAGTTCGTGGACGAGCTGTCGGCCCGCTGGGCCGAGCTGGGCGACCGCCCCGCGCCGCCCCCCGCGGCGCCGGCCGACGCGGGCGAGCACCCCATCTTCGTCAGCTACGCCTCGGAAGACCGGCCGCAGGTGCAGCGGCTGGTGGACGCGCTGCGCGCGGCGGGCGTACCCGTGTGGTTCGACGAGTCGGGGGGCACCGACCCGGGGCTGCAGGGCGGCGACGACTTCGCCCGCGTGATCGGCCGCGCCATCCGCGGCGCCTCGTTCTTCGCACCGGTGCTGTCGCGCAGCGTGCTGACCCCCGAGCGACGCTTCTTCCGCATGGAGTGGACGGCCGCGCTCGAGCAGGACCGGCAGGCGGCCGAGAACCAGAAGTTCATCGTCCCCCTCTGCCTGGGCGAGCTGTCGCCCACCACCCCGGCGATCCCCGAGCGCTTCCGCAGCCTCAAGTGGCTGTCGCTGGACGAGGGCGGCCCGCTCGACACCACCGTCCGCTACCTGCGCGAGCAGTACGAGCAGTTCCGCGCCGCGCGGAGCACCGCCCCATGAGCACCGCGCTCCCCCTGCGGGTGGACGTGTCGCCCGCGCACGCCACGGTGGACGCCGAGAACCCGTGGCCGGGGCTCGAGACCTTCCGCGAGGACGACGAGCCCTTCTTCCGCGGCCGCGGCGCCGAGGCCGACGAGCTGGCGCACCGGGTGCTCAGCGAGCGGCTGTGCATCCTCTACGGCGTGTCGGGGCTGGGGAAGAGCTCGCTGCTGCAGGCCGGCCTCTTCCCGCGCGTGCGCGACCAGCTGCTCCCCGTGATCGTGCGCCTGCGCCACCACGCGGGCGCCGCCACGCCGCGCCAGCAGGTGCTCAAGGAGGTGGCCGAGCAGGCCGCGCTGCGCGGGGTGACGGTTCCGGCGATGGACGAGGGGCGCACGCTGTGGGAGGTCTTCCACCCTGCCGACCACGCATTCTGGACCGGCGACTTCCGCCCGGTGATGCCGCTGCTGGTGTTCGACCAGTTCGAGGAGGCGTTCACCGCCGGTCGCGAGGGCCGCGCGCGCGAGGAGCTCACGGCCGCCTTCCTGGACGAGCTGGCCGACCTGGTGGAGGGGCGCCCGTCGCGCGAGCTGAAGCGCCGGGTGGACGCGGGCGAGGTGCGGCGGCAGGACTACGCCTTCAACCGGCACTCGTACAAGGTGCTGCTGGTGCTGCGCGAGGACTACCTGGCCGAGCTGGAGGCGCTGGCCGGCACGGCGCCCTCGATGATGAACAACCGGATGCGGCTGACGCCCCTCTCCGGCGCGGCGGCGCTGGAGGTGACCCGCGCCGGCGGGCCCGCGCTGGTGCCGCCCGCCGACCCCGCGGGCGAGGCCGGGGTGGGCGAGCTGATCGTGCGGCTGGTGGCCAGCGAGGACGACGACCCGTCGGTGCCGCTCGACCGGCTGGTGGTGGACCCGGCGCTGCTCAGCCTCTTCTGCCGCGAGCTCAACGAGCGGCGCAAGGCGCTGGGACGCGACGCCATCACCCCCGACCTGGTGAAGGGGAACCGCAACCAGATCCTGGCCGAGTACTACGCCCGCACCCTCCAGGGCACCGACCCGGCCGTGCGCATCCTGGTGGAAGACCGGCTGGTGACCGTGGGGGGCCACCGCAACAGCGAGGCGTGGGACAACGCGGCCCGGAGCGTGGGCGAGGGGGCGCTGCAGGCGCTGATCCGCGGCCGGCTGATCCGGCGCGACCGCCAGCGCATCGAGCTGACGCACGACGTGCTCACCGGCGTGGTCACCCAGAGCCGCGACCAGCGCCGGGCCGAGGAGGAGGCCGCCGCCGCCACCGCGCGCGAGCGCCAGCGCGCCGAGCAGGCCAAGGCCGAGGCCGAGCAGCGCGCGCAGGAAGAGCGCGCCCGTGCCGACCGGCTCGAGGCCGTGGCACAGGCGCAGGAAGAGCGCGCCCGCGCCGACCGGCTCGAAGCCGCGGCGCAGGCCCAGGAAGAGCGCGCCCGCGCCGACCGGCTCGAAGCCGCGGCGCAGCAGCGCGACGCGCGCCGGGCGCGACGGCTGCTGGCCCTGGTCGCCGGCGTGTCGGCCGTGATCCTCGTCCTGGCGGGCTACGCGTGGAACCAGGGGATCTCGGCGACCCGGCAGCGGGCGCGCGCGCTCGCCCTGGCCGACTCGGCCAAGGCGAATGCCGCCGCGGCCAACCTGCAGCGCGCGCTCGCCAGGGCCAATGCCGACTCGGCCAACCGCGAGCGGGCGGAGGCCGATTCGGCCCGGGCGGAGGCCGACGCCGCGCGGGTCAAGCTCGCCGGCGCGAACGTGCAGCTCCAGCAGGCGTTCGCGGCGCTGCGCGACACCGCCGACGTGATGCGGGCGGCCCAGGACCGGGTGCGGCGGGTGGCGCTCGAGGCCAACGTGCAGGCCGAGGCGGCCGACTACTACATGCGGCTGGCCGGGAGGGTGAGCACGCGCCAGCTGGTGCAGGATTCCATCCGCGAGCAGCTCATCCGCGAGCAGCTGGGCCAGCTCGACAGCCAGCGCGGCGCGGCGGCCACCCGCAGGGCCCAGGTCACGCGCCGTGCCGAGGTGCTGGAGCGCGTGGTGTGCCGTGCACGCGCGTCCGCCGACTCCGCCTGGGCCCAGCGGCTGTACAAGCTCGCCAGCGACAGCCTGGGCGGATACGACCTGTGCGCCGACGCGCCGGGGAGCGCGCCATGAGGGCCCCGGGAAGCGTTCGGCGGCGGGCCGTCGCGGGGTGGGTGCTGGCGCTGCTGGCCGCGGGCACGGCGGTGCCCGCCCCGGCGCAGGCGCGCCCGGTCGGGTCTGCGTGCATGCGGGGGGAACGGCTGGAAGCCTGCTACCGGCGGGCGCTGGAGGCGGCCCGCCCGGCGCTGCGCGGGCAGAAGGGCGGCGCCCCGGCCGCGGCGATCCCGGCGGCGCTGGCGCAGCTGCGCGAGGTGTGCGGCGCGGGGCTGGGCGACGCGTGCTTCTTCGCGGGACGGCTGCTGGTGACGCTCGCCCCCGACACCGCCGCCGCGCGCGCGGCCGACGACGCGGCGGCGCTCTACCGGCGCGGGTGCGACGCCGCCTCGCCCAGCGGCGCGGCGTGCACGGGCGCGGGCGAGCGCCACGCCATGCGCCCCGCCCCGGCCGGGGTGGAGGCCGACTCGGCGCTGTTCTACTACCGCCGGGGATGCGCCTTGGGGAGCGCCACCGGGTGCTCGCGCCAGGCGGCGCGTTTGCGGCGCCACCCCGAGCTGGGCCCCGACCGCGACCGCTGGTCGGAAGAGGCCAGCGGCGGCGCGTGCACGCGCGGCAGCCCCGGCGGCTGCGCGCAGGCGCTGGTGCACCGGCAGGAGCGGCTGGAGCGCGTGCCCGAGGCCGGCCGCCGCTCGGCGGCCTGGCGGGCCTCGCGCGACGGGCTGCTGCGCGAGTACCGCGGGCTGTGCGCGCAGGGGAACCTGGCGTCGTGCGCCAGCCTGGGGCGGATCTACCTGGAGGGCTCGCTGGGGGTGGCGGCCAGCCCCGACACGGCGCGCGCCTACGCGGCGGCCGCCTGCCGCGGCGCCGCGCCCGACACCGCCCGGGGCCCCGCCGGCTGGCTGGGCGACGGCCGCGGCTGCGCCACCCTGGGCGCGCTGGCGATGCGCGCCCGGCCGCCCGAGTGGGGCGACGCCATCCGCTACTACGGCGTGGGGTGCCGGCTGGGCGAGACCGACGCCTGCGTGGAGCTGGCGCTGGTGTCGCCGCGAACCGGGCCCAGCTCGCTCACCTTCTCGGGGAGGCTCTTCCTGTTCCTCACCGCCTGCGCGCAGGAGAGCAGCCGCGGGTGCGAGCGCGCCGGCGACAGCTACGAGCACGACCCCGTGGCGCCCGACACCGCGCGCGCCGCCGTCTTCTACCGCCAGGCGTGCGACCGCGCCTGGGCCGAGGGGTGCATGCAGATGGCGCGGCTGGCCTGGGAGGCCCGGGAGGACACGGCGGGCGCGCTGAAGTACTACCGCCGCGGCTGCGAGCTGGGCTCGGGCGCCGCCTGCGTGGAGCTGGCCGGTGTGCTCGCCCGCCACTACGACGACACCGCGCGCGCCGGGCTGCTGCTGGGGCGCGGCTGCGAGCTGGGCAGCGCCGCGGGGTGCTGGCGGCTGATGAGCACCTTCGCCCAGGCGCGCGACGAAGAGAAGGCGGGGCTCTACCGGGCCGCCGCGTGCCGGCTGCAGCGGGAATACTGCAAGGCGGCGGCGGGTGCCGACGTGGAGGCACGGCCATGAAGCCGCTCGTTCTCCTGTGCGCCGCCACGCTGGCGCTGGGCACCGCGGCCCGCCCCGCGGCCGCGCAGCGCGGCACGGAGGCGCTACGCCCGGGCCAGACGATCACCGGGGCGCTGTCGCAGGGCGACCCGGGCTTGGCCGACGGCAGGCGCTTTCGCGTGTACCGGCTCGACGCGCACCCCGGCAAGGTGTACCTGCTGGGTCTGCGCTCCGCCGCGTTCGACGCCCTGCTGATGGTGAGCCGCAGCGCGGGCCCCATCACCGAGCCCGTGGACAGCGACGACGACTCGGGCGACGGGACCAACTCGCTCCTCCGCTTCGCCCCCCGTGCCCCGGGGACGTACCTGGCGGTGGTGACGGCCGCGCCGAACGACACCGCTGGCGTGGGCGCGTTCGAGCTGGAGATGCGCGAGGAGATGGTCCGCCGCGCGGTTCCCCGCCCCATCGCCCTGGGCGACAGCGTGCGCGGCGACCTGGCGGAGGCGAGCGCGTCCGACCCGGAGAAGGGGGTGCGCTACGGCCTGTTCACCTTCCGCGCGCGCAGGGGGCAGCGGGTGCGCGTGGAGCTGGCGGCGGGCTCGGGGGCCGGCGTGGAGGCGGGGATCGGCGTGCTGGCCGACGGCGTCTTCCGGCCGCTCGAGGAGCGGCGGCCCTCCCGCCGGCCCACGCGCCCCGAGGAGGAGATGGCCGGCGGGACCACCACCCTGGCCGTGCCCGACGACGGGGAGTACGCGGTGGTGGTGGCCACGGGCGCCGGCCCCGGCCCCGCCCCGTACACGCTGCGGCTGGTGGACTTGCCGCCCGTGCGCACGGTCGCGCGCAGCGCACCGATCGCGGCGGGCGCAGAGGTGCGCGACATCCTGGCCGAGAGCGACCCGCTGGCCGGCGGGAAGCGCTACCGCGAGTGGATCTACCCCGCGCGCGCCGGCGACCGGCTCACGGTCACCATGCAGGCGCCCGACCTCGATGCGTACCTGGAGGTGGGCGTGGCGCGCCCCGGCGGCTTCGAGGCGATCGACCACAACGACGACTGGGAGGCGAGGGACGCCCGCGTGTCGATGGTGGTGCCCGAGACGCGCGACTACGTGATCCGCGCGATGTCGCTGAACGGCGAGACGGGCCCGTACACCGTGCGGGTGGACGCGCGCACCGCGGGGAACCACGCCCTGCGCACCGGCCGCATCCGGATTGGCGAGGAGGTGTCGGACACGCTGGGCGATTCCGACGCCGTGCTGGAGCTGGACGGCTCGCCCTACGCACACTGGATCCTGCGCGCGGTCGCGGCGGGCGAGCGCGTGGTGGTCACGCTCCAATCCCCCGACTTCGACCCCTACCTGTCGGTGGGGCGGATGGAGGGGTGCGCGTTCCGCGAGTACTGGAGCAACGACGACGCCG
>Ga0070686_100002548_pt1 | contig 10041 bp, 13 predicted proteins | sample KBSS23LmetaG_FD_65654 | JGI IMG/M metagenome (GOLD analysis project Ga0070686, IMG submission 65654) | Switchgrass rhizosphere microbial communities from Kellogg Biological Station, Michigan, USA - KBS S2-3L metaG | ecosystem: Host-associated > Plants > Roots > Rhizosphere ...
AAAAGGTCATGCCATCTTAGAGAGAGCAGAGATAAATTACAAGCTTGTCGTTGATGCGGCTCAAAAGATCAGAGGCGATTCCAATACCGAATAATCCTCTTCCGGTAATCCGATCTCTCTCATGAAGAAGAACTTTTGGCTCCTCAAAACCGAGGGCGAGGTATATCCGATAGATGCGCTCAAGAAAGACAAGAAAACCCCCTGGAGCGGTGTCAGGAATTACACGGCACGCAATTACATGCGCGACGAGATGCAGAAAGACGACCTCTGCCTCTTCTATCATTCGAGTTCGAAGGAAAACGGCGTATATGGCATAGCGAAAGTCGCCTCGGCTCCCTACCCGGACCCCGCGCAATTCAACAAGAAGTCCGACTACTATGATGCCGGAAGTGGGAAAGAAAATCCGCGCTGGATACTCGTCGATATCGCGTTCGTAAAGAAATTCAAGAAGCCCGTGCTCGTGGGCGTTATGAAAAACGACTCGGCGCTCAACGACATGATGCTTTGGTATGCCCACCGCCTCTCAATTCAGCCGGTCTCGGAAAAACACTTCCGACATATCGAGGAGTTAGCTTTAGAATAAAGCCATGCTGTTTGCCCTTAAAATATTCGTTGCTGTCATTTTTATCTGTCTCATATTGGGATTCTTGCGAACCTGGCGGATGGCGCATTCGGACGAACAGACCGCATTTGCAGGAGGCACTTACCCATCACCTGCCCCGGATGGACTTTATAAGGGCCGCATTGGCCGGCCTGTCTCATGGCTCGGAAAGAAATTCAATGCCGCAAGTTCGACGGGCATCAATGTTTTCAACGACGAAGGCGCACAAGCAGAGCGCTATCCGTTCAAGACCTCAAAAGGCATGGGCATACATGATTCGAAAGACGTGCTGCGCATTGATTACAATATTGCCGGAAATCCTTTCTGGGTAAGGCCGATACTCGACGAACTTGTTCAGACTTCGCCCGGAAATTATCTCGGCAAACTTGAGCTGCGCATCATCCCAGGTTATCCATTTACACTCGGATTCTTCCGGCTCACGAAGTAAACGAAACTTGAGATATAGCGTCGCGTCTTTCAAAACACGAGGCTTTGGTGCAAAAACTCGGGTTGAAGTTGCACTCTCGGCATTTTCCATCTCACGGGGTATACTTGCGATATGCACTATTTAGACCTCGGCAATGCGTTGGGAATGAACGCGCTTACAGTCGGCCCGCTTCTCGTGATATTGCTTCTCTGGTCGCTCGTGTGGAAAGGTCTTGGGCTCTGGCATTCGGCGCGGCGCGGCGAATGGATCTGGTTCGTCATCATGATGCTCGTCAACACGGTCGGCATCCTTGAAATAGTCTATCTCTTTGCAGTAGCGAAGATAAAGCCGGATAAGCTTTTCAGTAAGGATTCGTGATGTATGCGAGACGTAAGGCGCTACCGAACCTTACGTCAACTACCCTATAGGGCGACATGCCTCGCCTAGCGCTATGCGACTCCTGCGACGTATTCTCTATATCCTCCCCCGCGCGCTCGCTATCGCGATAACCATCTTTTTTGCGGCATTCATATTTGAAGGTCTGACACCAGGATTTACTTGGGTCGACTCTTTCCGACATTTCGTTATTACGCTCGCCATGCTCGCGGCGACCGTTCTCGCATGGAAATGGCCGGACACCGGCGGATGGCTTTTTCTCATCGTCGGCGTCTACTATATGAGCTCTATCTTCTCCGACTCATGGTGGAACGGACTCATCATCGGCGGCATCCCACTTCTCACTGGATTCCTATTCCTCGCTGAGGGTTTATTACGTGACCGCTACCCGGATATTTGGGCGCAACATGTCGAAACTAAAATGCCGTAATCTCGGGTATCGACCGCGTATATCGTCACACTTTGACGGCCGTCAAAGTGCGACGATATGCCCACTCGGCGAATTCAGTAAACCGCCCACCTTTAGAGCGGCATCGGGTGTTAAATGCCGCGACTCGATAAGATCCAAATACATCTCGCAAGCATCGGGCGTTCAGAAATGATAAACGGCAAAATTGTAGAGTGTTAAAAACCTAGCTTCTCATTCACGAGAATAAACCGGATGACGCGTTTGTTGTACGGGCTCTCGCCGTGGAAGATGAGCTCTTTGTTCAGGGTCGTGTGCGATTTGAATTTTTCCATCATATGCGCATCCTCTTGCGGGACTACGAATTCGTGCAAACGCTTCGTTCCTTCCTCCAAAGTCGGGACGATCTTTTTCGTACTGACCACGAATATGAGATTCGGCGACGAATAGACGATGTGCGGCATTTGCGAGCCCGTATTAGAGCCGATGATGAACTCCCCATTCTCGAGAAGCGCATGGACACTGCCAAGATAGTAGTCGGAAAGAAGAGCCTGTCGGCGAAGTATCGCCTGCTTTGCAGGGTCCTTTTCGGCAAGTATCTCATCCTTGGGATTTTTCCAGCCGTGCTGTCCGCTTTTGAGGTAATCAATGTAGCCTATCTGCTCCAATGTGACCGACGAACCGTTCATCACCGATGCGCCCTGCGGAATGAGTTCTTTTATCTTTGCCAGCGCCTCTGCGCCGTTCTCAACGATATACGCCTCGTAATTCTTCGCTTTCAGGGCTTCGGACGTCTTTGCGACTGTCTCTTTTGACGCGAGCTGTGAGTAATCCATAAAATAAGATAGGAGTTATTATTTCTAGAGATGAAGTATATGCCTAGTACTTTACTTTGTAAAGTACTAGTTATCCACAATGCGTGATATAATCACAGAATAAATATGAAAATCGCTAAAGATGCCTGTCCAGTCACAAAAACCGCGGCCCTTTTGTCCGACGTTCACACCATGCTCATTACGCGAGAGATACTGACGGGGCCGAAGCGCTTCTGTGAGCTTGAGCGCGCCATAGAAGGCATATCCACGCGAACGCTCGCGGCGAAATTAAAGAAGATGGAGCATGAGAATATCGTCAAAAAGACCAAAGAAGGCATATATGCGGCGACCAAGAAGGGAGAGGCGCTGAAGATAGTCGAAAGAGCAATGAGAAAGTATGGGGAAATATATCTGTAGCGGAACGTGTACTATAGAAGTATGACCCCGATAGAAAAACTTCAACAGAAACTCTGGCGCTTGCTCTATCCCATTTTCCCTATAGTTCAGTGGCCGTTCTCGATATTCCATGGCGGCAGACAGCCATATCGGATCGGCTGGCTTGCACCCGGTTACACACTCGCTGACCTGAAAGCACATCTTGCGAAGCAAGGGTTCGGCAACCACTTCATCGCCTGGGACGATACCGAGCAAGTGCTGTCGTGGCGCAAGCTCGACGGATTCGAGTGGCAATTTCATATTCGCGTCTTTAGTGACGGCGAGATACGCGGCCATTATGAGATGACGCCTGAAGCGTCTCCTCTCAAACACTTTACCGAGAAGGGCGAGACCGCGCGCAAACAAGATTTCCTGCACTTTCTTGGCACGTACGTGACGCAGAAGCGCCATATTTCTCATCTTGAGCCCGACCCGACGGCAAAGGAAATTGAATCGCAGATCACTTTTTCGTGACCATCTAGGAGGCGTCGCCTCCTAGATGGACTTGGACGCAGGAAACACGAGGTCCCACAGTGCGCCTGCAGTATTCCGGGGTTTGCCTTTTAGCGGATACAGATGCAGATCGATGAAGGGCGCGCTGTTGCACTCGATGACTCCTGTGCGAGGCTGCTCTTTCCAACTTTTGCGCACATCCTCAACGATGAAATCTACTCCAACGAGCGGGTCTTCAAGAATGGCAGCTATCTTTTCCAAAAGCGCAATGTTGTCTGGATGTGTTTCGTCAGTCACATCAGTCGCACCGCCGCCGAGTCCCCTGCTTGCCTTCTGGCTTAGGGTGACCAGCTGCCCGGCCGACGGGACGCTCCTCAATGATAGTCCTTGATGCGCAAGCTCTTTGACGTGTTCTGCGTCATGCACTTCGATTTTGTGGAATATTTTGTCATCGCGCTTCGGGTCTTTGTTCTCGAGCTCGATAAGGTCAAGGACGGATAGCTTCCCGTCGCCCATAACGAACGCCGGTTCTCTTCTTAAGACGCCAATGACTTTGCCGCCTATGACCGTTCCGCGGTGTACCAGCCCATGCAGCTCTTCTTCTATCACGACCCACGGCGAGAGCACTTTCGCTATATCGAATGCGGTCTGCATCTCTCCTATGCTCTCGATGTGCGTCGTCGTATGCCGCGCGCGCGAGCCGCGATTCGGTTTTGCAATGAGAGGCGGCGTGAGCGCATGGAATAATGTCTCGGCATCCTCACGCCTCTGAGCGACGCCTCCGCGCGCGATGGGAATGCCTTCTCTTGCGAAGATCTCTCGCATCGTCTCTTTATTGTCCATCCAGAAAACGCCAGATGAGTCGTGCGTTCCGGGACGAGGCACCATATCGAAGACGATGGTCTTTCCGCCGAATGAAGCCATGTAAATATGCGCGCCGCCTTTGATGAGGCTATAAGCACTCATGCGTATGCCGCGCTTCTGCGCCTCTTCCCACAAGCATCTTCCCCGCGGCTCGATGCTTTCGTCCGGTGTATCTAAAACTCGGCCGATGCGCAACACGGCTGCAGCGCGGAAAAGATGTGGAAGAGCATGATTACCTATCCAATACATCTGCGGCTCGAACGCGCGCTCAAGGCCGCCCAGGTGTCTCTGGAGTCCTTCGATGCCCTCGCTCATAACGGCGTCTATCCGCGCGACAAGATGATTCGTGGGCGCATTGCCGCAATCGGGACAGGGTCGTATTTGGGTCCGCATCCAGGAAGGATAGCAGACTCTGGCGCTCTATTTCGGGCTGGTCATGCCCCTGAGATAAAAAACGGGACTGCGACCCCCGATCAGTGTTCCAGACGCAAGCATTCTTTTGGAAGTAGCGGCGCTATATCTCATGGGGTATACTCCCGGCATGAAATCGACCGCGCATATGGATGTAGCGCTCGAACTTGCGGAGAAGGCCGGCGCTATTATGCGCAAGAATTTCTCCCTCTCGATGAAGAAGGAGTGGAAGGAGGATGGAGGAAGGCCGAGTATGTTCGTCACCGAGACTGACCTGCGCATCAATAACCTTGTTCTGAAGAACATAAAGCGGGAATTCCCGGACCACAGCATACTCTCGGAAGAAGGCGATGATTTCTCGGAGTCGAGCGAATATGTCTGGATCTGCGACCCGGTGGACGGCACGCATAACTTCGCGCACGGAATCCCGACTGCGACATTCGCGCTCGCACTGGTGCGAAATGGCGACCCTATCCTCTCTGTCATACTCGATCCGTTCGAAGACCGCCTCTTCTATGCCCAAAAAGGCAAAGGAGCATTCCTCAACGGAAAAAAGATTAGCGTGAATAAGAATACCGGCCTTAAGAAGAGCGTCGTCGGTTGCGGAAAGACGAAAGCGGTCCGCAACCTCTTCCCTTTCATGGAAGCAGCATATTCACGTGGTGTCTCGTTCATCACAGGCCTTTCCATCCATTACATGTGCGCGCTCGTGGCCGCAGGCGAATTCTCTGCGGCGCTCTTCGGCGGCACTTCGGCTCATGATATGACCGCTGGCAAACTTCTTGTTGAAGAAGCCGGAGGTAAAGCGACTGATATCTTCGGCAACATCCCTCCGCGCTTTGACCGTGATATGGAAGGCCAGATCGTGAGCAACGGCCTTCTGCACAGCGAGATCCTCCAGATCCTCGACGAGACCTCGCCTCGGGCCGCACCACATTAATTGCTATTTCCGAAATCAACACACTTGTATGAGTTACATAATCAAGCCGATGATGCCGCAGATAGATATGATATTAATGTGGTGCGGCCTTAATTCGTTAGAAATTCATTAGCAATATTTTTTAATACAAGATAAATAACTGTATGGACAAGAACGCACTAAAGGCAACGGCAAAATCGATGGTCGCGAAGGGTAAAGGAATTCTCGCCGCGGACGAAAGCGCAGGCACATCAGAAAAACGATTCGCGAGCGTCGGCGTTCCTTGCACCGAAGAGAATCGCCGGCAATATCGCGACCTTTTCCTGGCAGCGCCCGGTGTCGGAAACTATATAAGCGGCGTCATCCTGCATGAGGAGACCATTCTGCAGAAAGCGAACGATGGTACGCCGTTCCCTGAGCTTCTTCAAAAAGAAGGCATCATCCCGGGCATCAAAGTCGACAAAGGCACGAAAGACCTGGGGCTTCATCCGGGAGAGAAGATAACGGAAGGCTTGGACGGTTTGCGTGAGCGGCTGCAGGAGTTCTATAAGCTCGGCGCGCGATTCGCGAAATGGCGCGCAGTCATCACTATCGGGAAGAATATGCCGTCGGCTGCGTGCATAAAAGCGAACGGGCATGCGCTCGCGCGCTATGCAGCGCTCTGTCAGGAATGCGGGCTCGTCCCGATGGTAGAACCGGAAGTTCTCATCGATGGTGACCACGACCTGCAGACGTCATACAAAGTGACGCTTGCAACGCAAAAAGTGATGTTCGCTGAAATGAAGGAACAAGGCATCTATATGCCGGGCGCCATCCTCAAAGCAAGCATGGTCATTGCCGGGAAATCGGCTAAGAAGCAGACTTCCCCTAAGGACGTCGCAAAGTGGACCATTAAGTGTCTTAAGGCCGCGGTGCCGAAAGATCTTGCCGGCGTCGTCTTCCTCTCCGGTGGCCAGACGGACGAGCAATCGACTGCAAATCTCGACGCGATGAACAAAATAGGAAAAACGCCGTGGCCGCTTTCGTTCTCCTACGCTCGTGCCCTGCAGAGCCCGGCTCTTAAGATATGGGGCAAAGATATCGCGAAGAACGTCCCTCCCGCGCGCGATGCATTCCTCTTCCGCGCGAAGATGAACGGTCTTGCCGCCGTAGGCAAATACAACGAAAAGATGGAAGCCGGTCGTCCGTACTAGGTTGCAAAATCCATAACATCACATCATAGTGGCCGACGAGCCATGCGAGGGATGGCCACAGCGAGAAGGAGTCCAAAGCAATGGAAGTTCCCGCGACCGGTGCCGTGTTCACCGAAGATGAGTTACGGCGTAAAGCCGTAAAAGCACTTATTAAACACTATCCCCAGCGACAGCGTTCGATAGCACTCGGACGCGACCTGTACGGTGCACACTTGCTGTCCCTTCAGGGACCAGGAGTGCCTGGCACAGTTCACGTTACGTGCGAGACGATGCATGTTAATTTGCTCGCGCGCTTGATGCTGGATGGGTATTACGACGTTTCGCTCGTCTACGGAAACGACCTCGTAGATTGAGGGGACTTCGTCCTTGAGCCGCCGGCCTACCTGGCGGCTCGACCTTTTAAATAGCCAAATGAATGAGCCACGAGAGGATAGACAGCACAATTGCGCCTAAGAATGCGGCGAGGAAACTCGTTATCTCGAAACCAGGCACGATAAGCGTCATCGCCCAGAAGAGAAGTGCGTTCAGTATTAGAGAGAAGATACCGAACGTGATGATGGTGATGGGAAGCGTGAGGATCCGTAATACCGGCCTGATGACCATCACGATTACAGACCACACAAGTGCCGCCAGCAATATCGTTTCCCACCCGCCGGTGACGACAAGGCCCGGAACTAGATAAACGGTGAGAATGAATGCGGCGACGGTGCCAAGATAGCGTAAGACGACGTGCATGGTCATATGCGAATGGTAGCGCTCCCAAAAAGAAATGCAATGAAGCCGGCCGCCACATATGTGGCGGCCGGCGTTATCACGAATTTATTTACTACTCCCACTTTTCACTGCCATCTTCATCCAGAAGTGCCATATCATCATCTTCGTCTTCATCCTCATCAAGGACTTCTTCAAGCGCGTCTTCTGAGACTTGTCCTTCTTCTTCCTCTTCTTCTCGCTTGCGCGTATCGTCTTTCGCCATGCATTATCAACTTAACCTCTAAACAGAACTATAGTAGCGAAAGAAAAGCAGGGGGCGCAAGCGCAAGAATATGAAGCTGTGAATAACCTGTTTTCACAGTAGGCGTCGATCAGTAAACGCCTCCCGCCATTTCCTATCAATGCGGGATCAGACGCGTGAAAGGCTATAATCCCGCTATGAACCCGAACGACCTCATTTCGAACCATTTCCGGCTGGTACCGGAGCAGGCCTCTGCCCTGCGCCGCCTCGGACTCATTTCCATTCGCGACCTCCTGTATCACTTCCCTGCCCGCTATGAACAAGGCGGCGCCTCGGGACACGCGGGAAAACTCGTGCCTGGAGAGAAAGTCACGCTCATCGGCGCATTCTCTGGGCTGAAAGCGAGGAAGCTCTGGAAGAGTCGCAGGAATGCGACCGAAGGCTGGTTCGAGGACTCTTCGGGACGAGTCAAAGTTATGTGGTTCAATCAGCCCTACATCGCCTCCTATATAAAAGAGGGCCAAGTCGTCCGAATGACAGGTACGGTCGGCGGAAAAACGGAGAATCCGTATATAGCGAATCCGGTCGTCGACAAATCATCGCTGGAGGAAGTCGCTGAAGGTCTGTTCGCGAAAGAAGTCGATGAGGATGCGACCGAGTCAGGACTCTTCCCGGTGTATCCGGAAAGTCGCGGCATAACAAGCCGTTGGTTTTATCACGCCGTGAAGCGCGTCTTTGAAAAAGGCGGCCACCGCTCATTGCCCGACCCAATACCCGACGATATTCGTGCCCGCTACAACCTTCCTGAACTTGCCTCATCGCTCGTATGGGTGCACATTCCGGAAAAACTCGCACACACGCAGGCAGCAAGAAAGCGTTTTTCGTTCGAAGAGATATTTCTCATGCAGGTCGTGCGCGCCCGCGAGCGCGCGGAGAACGATACTGAAGCGGCGTTCACCATTCCAGATGCTTCCGCACGCGCCGAGAAATTTATCCAGTCGATCGACATGACGCCGACCGGTGCGCAACAGCGCGCCATCGCAGATATCCTTACGAATTTCGGCGCTACGCATCCGATGGCGCGACTTCTCGAAGGCGACGTCGGAAGCGGCAAGACGCTCGTCGCGGCCGCAACTGCATATGCTGTCGTCACGTCGCGCCCGCCAGGGCGATACAGCGGCACGCTCCAAACAGCATACATGGCGCCAACGGAAATCTTGGCGCAGCAACATTTCGAATCGTTCATCAACTATTTCCGTCACCTCCCTATTAATATCGCGCTCATGACCGGCTCTGGTTGCAAGAAATTCCCATCAAAAATCTCGCGAGACAAAGCCACGGACATCTCTCGCGCGCAGCTTCTAAAATGGGTGGCCTCCGGAGAAATAGCCATGCTTGTCGGAACGCACGCCTTGATTCAGAAGTCGGTGAAATTCCAACATCTCGCATACGCGATAGTGGACGAGCAGCATCGCTTTGGCACGCGACAGCGCAGAGAGCTCGCACACAAAGGCGACGCCGCTCCGCACTTCCTCTCGATGACAGCGACACCCATCCCTCGCACGCTCGCTCTGACCATCTACGGCGACCTTGATATTTCCGTTCTCGACGAATTGCCGCCGGGCCGCGCGAAGATAACGACGACGCTCGTGAATCCGAAGCAGCGCTCCATCGCCTACGACAAAATGCGCGAGGAACTTGGGAAGGGCCGCCAGGCATATGTCATTTGCCCGCGCATCGAAGAACCAGACCCGAAGAAACTGAACGCGCTCCAAGCTAAATCTGCAAAAGCTGAGGCCGCGCGGCTCCAGAAAGACATCTTCCCCGATTACGCGGTCGGCCTTATGCACGGCGCAATGCGGCCAGACGAAAAAGAGGAAGTGATGCGAGATTTCACGAAGAACGAGATACAGATACTCGTCGCGACATCCGTCGTCGAAGTCGGCGTAAATGTTCCGAACGCGACCGTGATCCTTATCGAGGGCGCGGAGCGCTTCGGCCTGGCGCAGCTGCACCAGCTTCGTGGCCGCGTTATGCGCTCCTCGCATCCACCCTTCTGTTTCCTTTTGCCGGAGACCGCGGGACAAGTTGCGCTCAAGCGCTTGAAGACACTTGAAAAATCCGACGATGGTTTCAAGCTCGCGGAGGCAGACTTGGAGACCCGTG
>Ga0070686_100002549_pt1 | contig 10040 bp, 10 predicted proteins | sample KBSS23LmetaG_FD_65654 | JGI IMG/M metagenome (GOLD analysis project Ga0070686, IMG submission 65654) | Switchgrass rhizosphere microbial communities from Kellogg Biological Station, Michigan, USA - KBS S2-3L metaG | ecosystem: Host-associated > Plants > Roots > Rhizosphere ...
TAATGGTCAAGACCATGACGATCACCACGAGAACGTGGATAACTCGCGAAATGGCGATGGGACTCCGCTTGAGATCTTTCCCGCGGAGAAGCCATGCACAAATGTTTTACAATTTTATTGCGTTTCCATGACAACCCTTCGACACAAAGGAGTAAATTGTTTCCATATGAAACTTCAAAAATTTGCCGTCGGCCTCACGATCTTGAACCTGCTTCTCCTTGCCTCAAACTTCCTTCGGCCCAACATTGCCGCGTCGCCCGACCCAGCCCCGGCGTCCATTCTCCGCTGCCGCGAACTCTACCTCATGGACGACAAGGGGCGTGTCCGCGCCGAACTCAAAATTACCCCGCCCGATCCCAACGTTAAAATGCCCGACGGCACACGAGGCTTTCCCGAGAGCGTCCTCTTTCGCATGTTTAGTTCCGAAGGGGCTCCGTATGTCAAATTGGGAGCCGCGGAAGATGGCGGCGGCATGGTTCTCGGCGGAGACAAAAGCTACACCCAAGCTCTTTCCCGGGGCGCGAATCCGTTCATCAAGATCGTAAACAAAGACGGCCGCGAACAAACCATTAAACCTTAATGGACAAGGGAAATCGGAACGCGGACCACGCGGATGCCTTGGATGTTGTCGAAACGACAAAGTTGGATATTGCGCAAGCGTCGCCGCCGAAAGGCATCGCGTGCGCAAGGGAGTTTATTTAGAATCGCTCGATGAAGCTCTGGTGGATTCTCACGGCTTTTCTGGCCGCCTCGCTGGCCGGGCGCGGCCAGGTCTCGTTGAAAGAAATTCGCACCGTCTCCGATACCACTCTGGTTGCTCTGTTTGAGAGCCGCAATGTCACGGGCCCGGTGTGGAACCGCGTTAATCAAACCAATGAGGTGAACACTGCGGATGTCTCCGGCTGGAAACTGAATGGCCGAACGGTTTCCGCGATTCACCAATTTGTGACGCCGTCTGAATTCTGCGACTACCACATTTTCCTGCAGCTCGAAAAACTCGTGAACGGGACTGCCTATACGTTGGAAACGCCCCACGGGAACACCAATTTCGTCTTTAATGACCGCCAATTCATCTGTGAATCGATCAAAGTGAACCAGAACGCCTACAGCGCCGCTTCCAAAGTGCGTTACGCGAACTTCGCGATCTGGCTTGGCTCCGGCGGCCCGGTCCGCATCGACGGTCCGCTGCCCACGTTCCGTGTCATTAGCCAACCGACCGGACGCGAGGTCGCCAGCGGAACGCTCGAGCCGTTCGCGTCGGCCCGCCAGGACACTTCTTCCGGAGATTATGTTTATCGGATGGATCTCTCCGGTGTCCCGGAAGGCGGACCGTACTTCATTTCGGTCAAAGGGTATGGCCGTTCCCATCCGTTCGGCGTCGGCGGGGAGTTTTCGCGCCATCTCGGCTACACCGCGTTCCGCGCTCTTTATTACCAACGATGTGGCTGTCCGATTGTGACACCGTATGCGGAACACGACCTGAGGCCGAATCCCTGTCACACCAACGTCTTCGATACGCTGCACGCCATTTCCCAGGATCACGTCCGCGTTGCGCCGGACGACCCGCCTATGACGGTCTACGGCGGTTATCACGACGCGGGCGATTCCGATCGACTCCTTTACCATATGATGGTCCCTGCGGTCCTGCTCACCACCTTCGAGGCCTTTCCGGAAAAATTTAAGGACGGCCAGTTCAATATTCCGGACAAGTTCGACCCGAGTTATCGCATTCTCGGCCAGGGAAACGGCGTTCCTGACATTATTGACGAAGCGGCCTGGGGCACGCTGTTTTGGGAGTATATGCAGACCACCAATGGGGGCGTGCGTTGGGGCGATTCGACCCTGGGCTTTCCCGATTGGGTTCCTTTCGATCGCGATCGCAAGTTGTATGGCACGATGAAGGTCGATGACAGCGCCACGAGCTACGCCGCCGGTTTATTCATGAACCTCGCCCGAGTGATCAAGCCGTTCGATCCCACCCATAGCCGCGAACTGGAAAAGCGTGGCGACATGGCCCGCGCCGTAGTCGGTTCGCGTATCCGCCCTGCCCATGAAATTTATTATGCCATTCAGAAATATTTGCTCACGGGAGATGAAGCCGCTCACCGCAGCGTCAAAGAACTGGCGCCACGCGCGAGCGCCCTCGCGGACACTTATTGCATGGAAGCCGGCGGATTCACCGCCGATGGCAACTACTGGCTCGCCAGTAATTTTATGTCGTACCTTTTGCAGACCAACCGTCCCACCGATCCCGGCGCGATCCGCCAGTTCAAAGCGGCTCTCCAGGCCACGGCGGACAAGGAGATTGGCTGGCTCAACAGCAACGCCTATCCCTTCGGCTGGCCGCCTGACACCGATTTCCGCAAGAAATACAACTACGGCCAGGGCTTCGCGACCGTGCAAGGCCAGCTCGCGTTTCCGTGTCTCATGCAGTGGGCGCTCTCTCGGGAACAGAAATACCTCGATGCCGTCAGCCAGCTCATGGACTACGTGCAAGGACTCAACCCGCTCGGCAAATGCTACGCCAGCGGCATCGGCGCCGACCCGGTTCGTCATCCTCATGACCGCGAATCTGTTTATGCCCAGGCGCAAGGATGGGGACCGCGCCCCGGGCTCCTCGTCTATGGTGGGCCGTACACCTCGGGCGTGGTCCGGCAACTCCCGCCGCTGGATTCGATGCCCCGCGAACGCCGTTACATCGACCACCTCGGCAGCTTTGCCATGAACGAATTTACCGTTTATCAAACCCTCACCTTCCCCGCCGCCATCTACCCGGTTCTCGCCGATTAATCCCGGTGAGCGTCCGGGCATCTTGAAGGGATTCTGCTCGAATCGATTTAGCCTCCCATGAGAATTCGAGCCCAACTCCAGCCGACGCCGCGGGCGCTGGCGCAGGCTTGCCAGGCGCAGAACAGCGCCAGGAGGGCGCTCATGGCCAATTGTCTCCCGGGCTTTCTCCACGGCAGATTGCGAAACAGGATCAAGGTGACGGGGGTAAAGAAGAGCAGGCCGATATGGGTTTGGATGAGGCCGACGATGGCGCGGAACTTTCCGAGCGGCGTTTCCAGCGGGGTCATCGACCATGGGATGAAACTCCAGACGGGGGCAGCGATAAAGATCAGCACGATCAGGAGAAGAAGCGCGTTGGACAGGCGGGCCCAAAAACCAGTTTGCAGACGATCGTCATCCGCCCGGTTCGAATCGTACCAGATGCTTTGGACAATCGCGGATCGGGTGGTCATCGCCTGGCCGGGCGAACGGAGCATGCGCACCGCGCCTTTCAGGAATTGAAGCCCCGTCACCTTGCGGAGCCGCCGGCCGGAAGTGCGCACCCGCTCCCAGAGAACGACAAAACGCCCCTGCCGTTTGAGAGCCAGAGCCATCGCTCCTTCCTCGGCAAAAAACATCCGTTCATCGAATCCGCCGGTCTGGAGGAAGGCTTCACGGGTGCAAAACATGAACGCGCCGCCGGTGAATCCGACCAGCTTGGACCAGAGGCCAATGAAGGCGGAAAGAACGTGGCCATATAAGGGCATGGGGCCTTCCAAGGTCACGGGACCGCCGCCGCCAACAGCGCCATTCCGCATTTTCCGCAAAGCGGAGTCGAGGGCGCGCGGGTTGATCGTGGTGTCTGCGTCCACGAAGAAAATCCAATGCCCCTGGGCCGCGCGCGCGCCCGAGTTGCGCGTGGCCGCGATCTGTCGATGGTTGACGTCCACGACTGTCGCTCCGAGTTCCCGCCCGATGGCGGCGGTCTGATCGGTGGAGGCGTCATTGGCGACAATGATTTCAAACGCCTCTCCCAGCGCCCGTGCCGATTGTTGAATGGCCTGGAGCGTCCTGCCCAGGCCGGCCTCTTCGTTATGCGCCGGAACGACAAATGAAATCATTTCGTCTTTATTGGAGGGACCAAACCCGCCCGGCTCACGCAACGCCTGAACCGCCTTGAAGTCAAAATGGTGGAGTCTCTTGGAGGAAGCTAGAACCTTCTTTGACGAGAACCCTTCGTGACAAATGTTCACAACGAATGGCGCCCTGGCTTGGACTCGAACCCCATTTTTTGCGGCAATGTCCGTGAGGATCTGCATCGATTCACCCCCCCCTCCCGACACCCCTCCCCACTGCTGGGAGTCGCCCTTGAGTCAATTTACGCTTCATTTTCCGTGGTAAAATCGATCTCCGGCCTCTCTGTTGTATGCCCGACTTCGGTCGGTTCTTCTCCGCTCACGCGGCTTCGGGGCTCCGCGCGGACTCACGTCCGTGCTCGCCCAGAAGAACCTCCCTCAGGTCGCTCACGCGACCCCACTTCTCTCCGATGGACTGACGGAAAACCGTTTCCATTTTACATCGAACATCACTCTCACCACCCCCCGAATTCCACACGTTTTGTCCCCTCACGGGGACTTTCGGGCTCGCCGGCCCTCACGGGCCGTGCTTCGCCCTCGTCGCTCACGCGACCGACGGTTCACAGAGGGAAAAATCTTTGCATGAGTTGTTCCATGTTTGACAAGCCTCTATCCATTTGTTTAATTCTGAACATCGATTTCTATCGGTTTGCTCTTTGATAGCGCGGTTGAGAGGTACTCAACGAAAGGTCCAGTGGTTGTTAAACTTGATGATGCTCTCCGAGCGGAGTGCGTAAGCTTGTTTCTCAAGTTCTTGGTGAAATTGGTTTTCGATATAGTTAAAGCTGTTGTCAGAAACCTCTTTTTGCCAACAAGGAACGAGAGTCCTGAAAACCTCACGTCCAACTTGATCCTGAAACGTGTTTGTTATGCCCCGGTCCCCCTTAAAAGGGATGGTCGTACAAACGAGTAAAAACTCGTTTTTTTATGCGGTGCATCAAACTTCCGGTCGGGTGATTGGAATAACCTGGTGCCTCGCTGGAAAAACGAGCACCCCGATCGCGCTGTCTTCCTCTTTAGAACTGTTGAAAACCATTCTCATGTCGGGAAAGTTTCCCTCCCCCTTCTTTCCGGATTCCTGATATAATTGAACGCGTCTTATTCCTGAATTTTCGCTGTCTTCAACCAACCCTTTAGTGCCTGTTACGGGAACGGGTTCCCGCTTGGAGTCGCCGCTGCCGGGAATTCGAGATGCGGTTGGTTGTCATTGTTCCAAAGAGATCGCACCGCGTCCTTTTTCCACGCGAATAACTCCTTTCCGCGCATTGTTTGGACGTGTCCGTCGCAGAACACAGCATTCCATTTGCCGAAATGCCGCCTTTGCGTCCCTTGTGTCGCGCCGACCCAATCGAAAATGAGCGCTGGCATGACGATACCCACCGAAAAGTCAGGCTCCCCGATGAGGCTTCCAACACCGGCGCCGAGTCCCTCGCCGCTTCCAACCAAAGCATCACCTACCTCGATCATTTGGCTCGGATGCGCGATTTCGTCGGGCGCGATTGGAGTGGGTAATCCCTTTGGAACAACCTTGCCGCCGAGACCGAATTGTGACTGCCTTCCGGGCGGGATTGAGCTCGGCGGCACCCATCCACTCAAAGCTTGGTGCGAAGCGACTCCTCCGAAATTATAGGCGTAAGCTCCAAAGACGGACATGCCTCCATCGCCGCGGGCGAATTGGCGTGTGTATTTTCCGCCAGCGTGTTCATAGCTTGGGCAGCGCAGAACGCTGCCAGGGTAATTTGTCCGCAGCAATGTTGTGAAAGAAAGAAAGGGTGGCTCCAAATTAAGCCGTTGCCGCCAGTCCAGTGATTGTGCGAGCGGATAAGCACCTGCATCATCGACGTAAACGGACATGGCGATGCCAATCTGTCTCAGGTTGTTCAGGCACATCGCCGTGCGGCCATTCTCCTTGGCTCGCGAAAGCGTAGGTAGGAGAAGGCTCGCGAGAATGGCAATGATCGCAACCACGACCAAAAGTTCAATGAGCGTAAAGCCCCTTTTTTTGGTCGCCCGAGGTTGCATGATTCATGCATTGGAATCAGTTTCAAGAATATGTCAAATCAATTTCAACGCCTCCCGGTGCGTTTGAGCGTTCCGTTGGGGTGTTCTGACGTTCGGAGAATCAGGATCGCACACAGGGGCAACCGAGCGTCAATTCTTGCGGTTCTCTTTGTCGATTTCCTTGTGGACTTCACGTTCAATTTGAACGTCGGTTTGACCGGCCAAGAATCCAGTGGTGAAAGCGTCTTTCAGTTGGGTCTGAAAACTTTTGGGGTATTGTGCCACCTTGGGGTCTTTGGCAACGAGTTCTTTCCAATACGCTTTAAAACCACCTTCGATTGTTTGGTTCATGCCCAAAGAGAATCAAAGTTTTAACGTTGCGGAGTCAACCAGAGTTCGGCGTTTGGATTGGTACGAATACAACCACAAACACGCAAGCCCCAACGCACCACACGCCACAATGGACGGCTCAGGCACCGTCGTCGTAATTTGGAGGTTATCGAAATAAACATCCCCAGCGACCCCTCCTGCCCCGAACCAATCTTCAATCCAAAAGCGACTTGGACCAGAAGCAGTTCTTGAAACTTGGACTGCGTGCCATTGACCGTCATCAATGAGATGGAAGCCCGAAGAATTGCCAGAAGCAGCCAGCGTATCGAAAGGTTCGCCGGATAAACTCCCATTGTATGCGATGGAGAGGGCACCTCCAAAGTTACCTGAAACGCTTCCCGGCTTCGCCAGTCCGAGATAATCGAAACGAATGATTACAGGTTGTGTCGAGGAAATTGTACTACCCGTGAAAATATCTCCACTTCCAGTCAATGCAGTAAATGTCAAAACCCCGCCGCGACCAGTGTTTAATGGGTCGGGCACTATTACGCCGCTATGAGCACCGCCGTTTTTTCCCGTCCATTGACCGAGGCCGTTACTGAAATCATCGGAGAAGAGAGTAACGTCGGCAGCGCGCGAGCCACATACGAAAATCGCCGCCATCCCGCCAATGACGCAAAAGGTGGAATTCATTTCATTAGAATATCAGGACTACGACGGTGAACAAGCGAAAAGCCCCGAGGTTTCCCCCGAGGCTCTCTCATAGCAACCGAACGCTCCAAAAGGGGCGTTCGGAAATCTTATTTTCCCGTTTTCAATTTCGCCCAGCGTGCTTTTTGTGCCGCCGCAATTTTCGCTCGAGCTTCCGGGGACATCGTTCGCTTGCCCTTCTGTTTCCCTGGATTGCCTGTTCCCGTTCCACCTTTGGAGGCTCGTTTCGCTGCCCAATACGCTTTCATGCGTTCAGATTGGGACAACGTGCCGCGAGCGGCGGGGGCTGAAACAGCCTTCCCCTCGAATATGGCGGAAAGTTCAGTGGTCAGAGCGTCAATTTTTTCCTTCAGTTCGGCGGCTTGCCGCAACTGAGCGACCGTTAGATCGGTAAGTGAATTCATGTTCTCGCACGGATACCATTTTAAGAACTTGATGCAAGCAGGAAAGAATGTTGCCCAAATTGAACAGTGTTCACTTCGACGGAAAGTGATATGAAACAAGCTCTGAGTTTTCCCCACCCTTCTTTCCGCATTCCTGATATAATTGAACCCGTCTTTATTTCCCGATTTTCCGCTGTTTTCAGCCGAGCCTCTATTACCTTGGCGGCTCGAAACAACACGTTTGTCGCCAGCCGATGTGCGCTCGAAATGAAGAAGGGAGCGCACGAATCGGAAGAGTGTTCCTCTTTGGAGTAGGGGCCCGCTTGGACTCATGGAAGAAAACTTCGACGTTGTGTTTGGGCTTCGCGACACATGGGGCGGCCAAAAACCGTTCGGCCTTTTTAATGAGGATCGACGCAATCATACCTACGTGATAGGAAAAACAGGCACAGGAAAAAGCACACTTCTTAAAAATCTCCTCGTTCAAGATATCGAGTCTGGCCGTGGCGTCGGCCTCATCGATCCGCATGGTGACCTCGCCCTTGATCTTCTGGATTGCATTCCGAGCCGCCGAATTGAGGACGTGGCATATTTCGATCCGTCCGATCCCGACTACGCCGTCGGTTTCAATATGTTTCAGTCAAAACACGATCCCGGCCTCATCGCCTCGGGAATCGTGACGGCGCTCAAGGGCATTTGGAGCGAGTCTTGGGGTCCGCGCCTTGAATACATCCTCTACGCCGCCGTCGCCGCCCTCCTTGAATGTGAGAACGTCTCTCTCCTGGGCGTTCAGCGGATGCTCTCCGACGCTCGCTACCGCGCTTGGGTTCTGAGGCAAGTGAAAGACCCGATGGTCAAGACATTTTGGACGAACGAGTTTGAAAATTACGACAAGCGATTTTTAAACGAGGTGATTGCGCCGATTCAGAATAAAATCGGCCAAATCGTCATGTCACCGAAGACTCGAAATGTTTTGGGACAGGTGAAATCCAAAATGGACGCGCGATTCATGATGGACAACGGAAGGGTGTTTGTAGCAAACCTTTCGAAAGGGAAGTTGGGTGAGGACAAATCGAATCTCCTGGGTGCGCTTCTCGTCACGCAATTTCATTTGGCCGCGATGTCTCGCGTGGACCTTCCGGAAGACAGGCGCCGGGATTTCAATTTGGTCGTCGATGAGTTTCAGTCATTCTCCTCGGACTCTTTCGCAACGATACTTTCAGAGGCCCGGAAATACCGATTAGGGCTGACCCTATCGCATCAATATATTGATCAATTGCGCCCGGAAATCCGATCAGCCGTTTTTGGAAACGTTGGCTCTCTCATGATGTTTCGCGTGGGGGAGCGAGACGCTGAGGTTCTTGTTCGTGAACTCGGGGGAGTTCATTCGGCGCACACGCTCACGCAATTGCCCAATTATCAGGCTTTTTCAAAGCTCCTTATTCGAGGCAGTGCAACCGTGCCATTTATCGGAGCCACGCATCCGTTTCGCGGAACGCGGCACGGCAAAAGTGAAACCATTATTCGCCGTTCTCGTGAAAAATTTGCTGTTCAGACCAAGGAGGTTGACGATAAAATTCGGCGCTGGTTACGTAATTAATCGAACGTTTATGAACATTGATCCTGCAATGTTTGGGGCTGGCGGCCATGAGTTTGTTGCAAACCGAGTTGCGAATCGCGGTCGCGAAACTATTCGGTTAATGCTCCAACAAGAGCACTTCGGGGAAATTTTTTCCGCGAGAGCCTTCCGTTCTGGTAATCGGGTGGAAATCGGCTGGAATTTTAAACCTGGTTACGATGCCAATCAGTACAAGGTCGTGCTCATGGGATATGTAGTGACCCTCGATCCCGATGACGAGAAAGATTTCCCTGGCACAATTTTTCGCGATCAAATTGGAGAGGGACAGATCAACCTCGGATTCGAAGAGGGCCAAACAATTTTCTTTGAATTGTTTGCAGTTAACCGAGGGGCTACTGAGCGCGACATTCGAAGCCGGGCGACAGGCGAGCTACTCGGGTTCACCGTATCAATTCCCTTATCCCGAGAGGGCTACGAACTTTTTAAACGAGCTCGGGCTGAGGAGGAAAACCCTAGTCTCAAGATTCGAGAAAACCTCGAAGCGATGATGGATGCCCAAGACACGTTTGACGAGGTCCGCGCCGCCGCCGTTGCGAGAATTAAAGCAAAAAACCTTTCGGCGGACGATGAGCGGAGACGCCTCGACTCTCTATCGGAACGAATTGACGCGATGAAGGAAGAATTCGGGTTATAAAAAAAGAGCCACAGGGTGGCTCTTGTATTCCTCGTCAGTTCGCAGCTCCTGCTTGAAGTTCACGATAATCAATTTTGTTAGAATTGCGTGATGCCCGCAGCTCTATGACGAATTGGAGGGCTTCCGCCAGCGGAATATTGAGGCGCCGCGCAACGGCTTCAGCAGATCGGACAATGGCGATAAACGGGGACTCGCGTTTCGGGATCATAAAACTCCTTGGTTGATGGTTTGCAGAATCAATCACGAGACGTGACGGATTCGTTTAAACCCCCAACCCAATCCCTTTTTGAATTGTAGCACTTTTTACTAGTTTTGTCAATGTAAGCGACTACGTATCAATATGTTATGCCGTTTTCGGGGCTTTTTCTGCCTGGGATGGGTTGTTCCTGAAATTTTGAGCGATTTTTTGTAAGTTCCTGCCGTTGAGGGGAATCCCG
>Ga0070686_100002553_pt1 | contig 10037 bp, 8 predicted proteins | sample KBSS23LmetaG_FD_65654 | JGI IMG/M metagenome (GOLD analysis project Ga0070686, IMG submission 65654) | Switchgrass rhizosphere microbial communities from Kellogg Biological Station, Michigan, USA - KBS S2-3L metaG | ecosystem: Host-associated > Plants > Roots > Rhizosphere ...
AGCGAGGCTGCGCTCCTGGCGCGGCGTGGTCTCGCCATGGCACTCACGCTGCCGGAGGGGCCCGCGCGTGCGATGCTCGAATTGCCACCGCCGATTGTGCGGGAGCGCGCGCGCGGAGCGAACAGAGCCGGCCCGCGGCCAGCACGCCCGTGCGCTGGCCTTTCTCGGGCAACCGGCCCGATGCCAGACCGAACTCGCACAGCTCGTCGCCTGGAGACACCGCGACGATTTCGATCCGAGAAGCCGCTGCGATCTCGTCGCCGCGGCCTGCGTCTGTCAGCAGTTGCTCGGCACCGTCGCCGCGATTCCCGAGACTGCAGCCTACGGCGTGGCGCTCGGCGCGAAATGCGGGCTCGTGTTGGAGCTCCACTGCGCGAACCTGCTGAACCGCTGGGCGCTGGCGGTAATCACATCGCCGATTCGTCGACGGTTTCGAGACGGCCGACCTGCGGCGGGCGCGCGAGCTGCTGCGGACAGGCGCGTCATAGCCGGCCATGATGACTGGGTAAGAACCTCAATCAACGGGTCGCCGCAACCTGTTTGAGCTTCGAGCGCAGCTGGTCGAGATCCCTCGATGACAGATACCTACCGTCAGCGACCACGCCCGCGATTGCCCGCGTGTTCCTGATGTCGCTGAGCGGGTTGGCGCTGAGGATCACCAGATCGGCGATCCGCCCGCCCTGCACACTGCCATAGTCGCCAAGCCTGTCGTAGAAGATCGCCGGGTTCAGCGTCGCCGTCTGCAACGCCTCGAGCGGCGTGAAGCCGGCGGCGACGAACCGCTCGAGCTCCAGGTGCAGACTGATGCCAGGAAGCACGTCGACGCCGGCCGGCGTATCGGTGCCGGCGAGGAACGGCACCTTCGCCGCGTGGAGCTTGTGCACGATGTCGAGTTCGTGCGCGACGAATTGCTCTCTCACCGGATGGGGATCGGAAGCGAGCCCTTTGACGATCGACGCGCGTGATGCCGGCCACTTCGCGATCCAGCTCTTCGCCGCGTAGCCGAGATCCGGATCGTTCGTACCGGTGACGGTGTCGACCAGCCACTGGCCGCGCTCCCAGAACAACGTCGGGCACTGCCAGATTCTCGCCGCCGCGATCTGCTGAATGATGCGCGCCTCTCGCGCCGGATCGTAGGTCTTCAGGAAGACGCCGGGGCGCTTCGTGCCGCCGTCGTATTTGTCCACGACGTACTTGTCTTCGTCGGGCGAGCTGGCTTCGAAGATCCCGATCAGATGCTCGAACGTCCGCTGCCCGGCGGCGATCGCCTCCGACGCGCGGATCGCGTCGGGAACGTGGCCTTCGAAGCGCATCCCGACCTTCGTCGCTTCGTCGGCGATCGCGAAGTACGCATCGCGCGGCACACCCGATTGAATCTTGATGAAGTCGACGCCGCGGCGTTTGAGCGAATCGACTGCGCCGCGGCCGGCGAAGGGCGTCGCGATCGCGAGCGAGGCCGGAAACGACACGTGCGGTCCGTCGAGCATCGGTCCCGAGACGATCATCCGCGGGCCGAGCTGCCGGTGGGCCGCGACGTCGGCGCGCGCGCGCAGGACCGGCTCGAGCGCGCTCCCCATGTCGCGGATACCGGTAACGCCGTTCGCGATGAACAACGGGAGAATGAGATCGCGGCTCTCCGGCGTCCGGTCGCCGAAGAAGACGTGGGTGTGCATGTCCCAGAGGCCCGGGATGACGTACTGGCCGGTCGCGTCGACGACCCGCCCGCCGCTGGCCGGCGTGTTCGCGCCGACGCTCGTGATCCGGTTTCCCTGAACCACGATCGTTGAGCCGCGATGGAGCTCGCCGGTCGCGACGTCGACCACGGTCGCGTTGACGATGCGCAGCGTTTGAGCGCCGCCGGTCCGAGCCGTCAGTAGACAGGCCACCAGCACCAGCAGTCGCGGCACCGTCACACCCCGAAGCGTCGCGTCTTTTGTCATCCTCACCGCTTCACCTGTGGAGCGGGACATGATAGAACCGACGCTCGTCGATCCCCGTCCAACCTCCCGGAGATCACTATGACGCAACTGCTGAATCGCTATCTCTCGGTCAGCGCGCTGACCATCCTGATCGCCCTTCCGGCTGGCGCTCAGAGCATCGTCGGCAAGGACAAGACCGGGCCCGTTCCGAATCCGGTCAATCTGGACACATCGGGGATGTTCCAGGCCAAGTTCGTCAGCATCGGCGACGACATGTTCGTCGGCGGCCAGCCGACCGAAAAGGCGCTGCGCGACCTCAAGGCCAAGGGCGTGACGACGGTTGTGAACCTGCGCATGCCGGAGGAGATGGCGCGCGTGGGGTTCGACGAGGCGGCGCTCGTCAAGGAACTCGGCATCAAGTACGTCTACATTCCGATGCGCGGCACCGCCGACCATCCGTACGGGCCGAAGGAACTCGACACGTTCGCGGCGGCGATGGCCGCGGCGGACGGCAAGGTGCTGCTGCACTGCACCATCGCCTGGCGCGCGAGCCATCTCTGGGCCGCGTACCTGATTCGCGAGCGGAAGGTTCCGGTATCAGACGCGCTGGCGCAGACGCGGATGATCAACCTGATGGACAACATGCGCATGGGCAGCAGCGATCAGCAGCCGCTCGAAGGATTTCTCGGACACGTCGTTCCCGAGATGGGCCATCCAAAGTGAAGGAGATCGCGGAACGTTCACCTGTTCGACGATGAGCGCGGCGCCGTGGTCGCCACGCTGACGAGCGCCGCTTTCATCTGTCCGTGTCCGCGTCCGCAGAATTCGGAGCAGGCAATTTCGTACTGCCCCGCGCGGGGCGCAGTGAATTCAACGACGACGTTCCCACTGCGCGGGATCTGAACGTCGATGTTCAAGTCGCGTATCGCAAATCCGTGCACCCGGTCGGCGGAGTGAATCACCAGCCTGACCGGCTCTCCTGCCGTTACCTGGATGACGGACGGCTCGAAGTCGAACTGTTTCGCCACCACTTGCACTTCGTGCACCGGATTGGCGCGTGAAGGCGAGGCTCGCAGCACGAACGACACCGCCGCAAGCGCGATGACGCCGGCGAAGAGGATGGTTCGTCGCTCGTTCATGAGCGGAGAAAGTCCGCACCCCATACAAGCAGTCCTCCGAAATGGCCGGTCGCGGCCACCAGCGTCGCGGCGGCGAACAAGGCAATCCGATAAATCCGCAGCCCCAGCGCCGAACGAACGCGAACGCCTTCCGCCGCGAGCGCAGCGGCAAGTGCTACCCCGGCGGCCGCAGTTCCCAGCCAGCGATGCCATTCGAGGAGGGGCGACACGTCCATTTCAGGCGCCAGGGCCAAACGCCAGCCGGCGATGGTCGCCAACAACGCGAACACCGCACCCAAGCGAACGTTGCCGACCGCCACGGTCCGCCAGCGCTCGTCCGCTGTGGCCGTCGCCGCGACCTCGGCCATCGCCGCGGCGATGACGAGCGCAATTGGAAAGTGAATCAGCAGCGGGTGAAAACGACCGATGAATGCCATCTGTGAATGAGACCGCGGCGACACGAAAGCTATTCCCCGGATCACGGCGAAGCGGCGGGCAGACCATTCCGATGCGGAAGTGCTGTCATTCTGGCGAGCTCAGCGTCGGCTGGACAACGTGCGGATGGGGAGCAGCGATCAGCAGCCGCTCGAAGGATTTCTCGGACGCGCCGTTGAAACTCGTCGTCCCGCTCCGCCGCCTCGTGCTATCGCCTGAGCAACTTGTCGCCAACCTGCATCTGACCCGAACCCGCACGTTACTGGCGAGCTTTCGGCGCGCGTGAACACAGACCGAGCCGACTGCCTACGGCTTCAAGCCGTAGACCGCCACGTAGAACTTTTTCGGCAATCCATTCCGCGGCGGCCTGTTCTGATTGCCGAACTCGCCCGCCGTTTCCTTGTCGCCGTACGTGGCCACGAACACTTTCCCGTTCGCGATCAGCGGCGGGACGAACTTCGCGAACAGGCCGACGCTGTTGGCGCCGAACGGATCGTTGGGCGGCGAGCTGCGGAAGATGTCGGTCTTGATGTTCTGCGCGTCGAACGCGAGGAGCTGCGCCTGCACGCCGCGCTCCCGGTTCGCGTCGCCGGCGTACGGCAGCAGCGCCCAGACGATCCCCGTGCCGGCCTTGTTGCCGTCGGCCGAAACGGCGAGCATGCCTCCCGGCATACCCGGCGGCGCGTGATACAGGCTGGTGGCCGGCGGCGTGACGAGCTTGCCGTTCCTGTACACGTACGCCTTCAACATATCGTCCTCGCCCCATACAAAGACGCGCGTCGCATCCGGGCCCTGCCACATCACGTGCGATCCGTGGATGTTGCCGACCACGCCCATTCCGCCGGCCTGCCACTTCGGTCCGACAATCGCCTGGACGGCGTTTGGATTGGGGCAGTCCATCGCCGCCGCACCGACGGCCGCCTTGAATCGGCCCATGCTCGACGTGTCCACGACGTAGATGTTGCCGTCCTTCCCTCCGCCGATGAGGAACGTCGAGCCGGGCGCGGTACCCGGCGCGAGCAATGGACCCGCCGAGCCGATATCGAGGTCGCAGGCTTCGATGCCGTTCTGACAGACCCGATCGAGCAGGCTCTGATTACACGGCGTGAAAAAATCCTTCACGACGAGTTGCCCACCTTCGAGCTTCAGCTTGACGAAGCTGTCGCCGAGGTTCGCTCCGCCGCTCGTCGCGTCGAAGCGGCCGTTGCCGGTCATCACGTAGACATTGCCCGCAGCGTCGGCGGCCGGTCCGGATCCCGCCTGCCAAATGCCGCCGTTCGTCGCCGTGCGGGTCGGGTTCCACACGGCCGTCTGGCGCAAGGTCGTCGCGTCGTAGGCGAGCAGCCAGCCGTGCAACGCGCCGTCGCCTTCGTGATTCGACGAGAAGCCGATGTAGAGCGTGCCGCGGTCGAGCAGCAGCGCTGCGCGCTGCTTCTGCTGTGTGGTGTCGAGCGTGATCTGCCCGCCGCCCGGCTTCGGAATGCTCGCGGTGACGAGCGGCGCCGGCTTGATTCGGTCGCGATAGTCGATCGGTGGGAAGCCGGGACCGGGAAACGGCGGCTTGGTCAAATCGAGCGCGTGCAGCCGGTACTCGCCGCCGTTCGCGTTGTTCCAGCTGACCACGTACAGAGTCCGCCGCGCGTCGTCGATCACCGGCGTACTCAGGATGCCGTACTCCGGAAAATTCGTGTTCCAGCTGTCGAACTCCGGATTCTCGGCTTTGGGTTCGCCCAGCCACTGCGCCCACACGAGCGCGTCCTGCGACTGCGGCTGCGTCGGCGTCTTGTCCGCGTCGTAGACGTAGATCGTGTTGTGCATGGTCGCGACGATGATCGCGTTGACCGTCCTGCCGGCCACCGTCAGGCCCGACACGTACAGAGGCTGCGCAGAGATCTGTCCGTCGACGAACAGCGTCCACAGTTTGCCGAACTTCTGCCTGACATTCGCGACCGTCAGGGTCGTCTCGTGGAGGTTTGCGCCGGTGCGATGGTTGTCGTTGTGATGTGTCAGGACGTTGACCTGACCGGATGCCGAAGCGGGCACGATTGCCAGAGCGACGGCCGCGATCAGCGCGCGTCGGATCGTCGAGCGGATCATATCTGCCTCCTGCACCATCGCGGACAGTGGCTATAACGAGCCATCGCCGCGAGACGAACAGGAGGCCGCCGCGAGCGCGAGCGTTCCGATTCAGGCGCTCGCGATCTCGTGAAAACCGCGATCGTTCCCGCGGCGAACACGGCACGTCCAAACATCCGCGTCGCGGCACGTTGTTCGGGCGTCAGCTGACTCGCCGATGGCAGGCCTGAAGGCCTGCGCGACGAGACGGGATCGCCGTTGGGCGGGACGAGGGAAATCGTGCGTGCGATCGCGACGCTGCCTACCGGTTGACCGTCGCCATCCCCGCTTCCGGACAGCGCATCCCCGCCGCAGCGCCCGGCGGCGCCATCGGTTCGCGCTCCGCCATTTCGTCGGGAGCGAGCGTGCGAACGATCATGGCTTCTTCCTCGCGGAGGCGCGGCCTGCGGCAATCCAGCCAAGCCGCGTGAGCAGGGATCCGGCCAGCGCCGCGACGCTCGCCGCGGTTCGCCACGAGCGTCTGCGCGACGCAGTACGCAGCAGCAGCGGCACCGGACCGGAGAGCACACCGCCGGTGCGGATGATCCACCCGCTGGGGCCTTCGCGCAGCGGCGCCATCGCCGGTGTCTCGCGCCGCTCGATCGCCGCGCCGATCAGCGTTTCGACGGCCGCCGCGGCGAGCGCGATGTCGTTCACCGCCGGCTCGTCGTGGCCGAACAGCGTCAGGAGCGCCGCCGCCGATCCCATCCCGGAGGCGGCGAAGTGCACCGGCAGGAGCGAGACGTTCTCGTTCCACACCGGGATCGCGGTCGCGCCGATCAGCACACCGGTGTAGGTGAGCATGCCGGCGCCGAGCGCGGCGCTCACCGGCCCGGCCACCGCGGACAACGGCGGCAGCGCGGCAGCGGTGCTGCTCGCCGAGAACGCGGTCAGCGTCCACGATCCGACCGACATCGCGCTCTGCGGCTTGAACACCCGCAGCATGTTGAGGAACCGTTCGGGGCGGCCGAGATCGGCGGTGAGCAGCGCCGCCGACAACGGTCCGCCGGCGGCGGCAATCCAGCGCGCGTCGCGCGCCAGCGTCCCGTCGGTGCCAGTCCAGTCGGCCAGGCTGCCGATGATCGCCGCGCCGCCGGCGGCGCCGCCGACGAAAAAGTACAGCGGCACTTCCCAGGTCCAGACCGGCGGCTTGAGCAGCGGAACGTCGTAGTAGGTCGCGGTCATGATGTGAGGCGCGCACGCGATCGGCTGCCATCGCCCTCGCCAAGCTGGCGCCGCGCGACGAACGCCAGCGCGGTCCCGGCGACCGCGGCGATCGCCGCCACTGCCGCCGACCGCCACCCGTCGCGCAAATAGATCGTCGGCACTTCCGGCTGCGGCGGCAGATTGTACGCCGCCGGATCGCCGCGGACGATGAACATCGCGTGGATGCCGCCAACGCTGGTCTCGCGCGGATCATAGAGCACCGCGTCGCGCATGCCGCGCGCGTGCAGCGCGGCCACCCGCTCGTCGGCGCGGGCGCGCAGCTCGTCGATCTCGCCGAACAGGATCGACTGCGTCGGGCACGCCTTCGCGCACGCCGGCTGCTCGCCGTCGCGCTGGCGGTCGTAGCAGAACGTGCACTTGAACGCGCGGCCGTCGTCGGGGCGGCGATCGATCACCCCGAACGGACAGCCGACTACGCAGTAGCCACACCCGTTGCAGATGTCCGGCTGTACGTAAACCGTGGCCAGCTCGGTGCGAACGATCGATCCGGTCGGACACGCTTCGAGGCAGCCGGCGTGCTCGCAGTGCTTGCAGACGTCGGAGACGAACGACCACGAGATCTGCTCGCCGGCGTTGCCGCCGGCGCCGAGCGCGGTGTCCATCTCGACGAAGGCGACATGCCGCCACGTCGAATGACCGAGGTGGACGGTGTTGTCGTAGGAGCGGCCGCTGAACTCGTAGCCGTCGGCCGGGACCTGGTTGTACTCCTTGCACGCCACCTCGCATGCCTTGCAGCCGATGCAGAGCGTCGAGTCAGTGAGAAACGCGGTCGTCGGCAAGATGGTCGCCTCGCATCAATGATTCGAGATAGTGGAGCGCGGCCGCGCCGCGCGGCCGCCGGCCGGGCGCCACGTGGCAGACGAGCCCCTTGGTCTCCATGATCCGCACGTTCGGCTCTTCGGACATCGCGATCAGATCGTTGGCCGAGTCGCCGGTGACCAGTCCTTTCGTGCCCCAGTGATACGGCAGGCCGACCTGATGGACGATCCGTCCCTCGACGCGCAGCGACGGCATCCGCGGCGTCACCAGCGCCCGCGCTTCGACGACGCCGCGGGGCGAGGCGACGGTGAGCCAGTCGCCGTGGCCGGCGCCGATCGCGGCCGCGAGGTCCGGCGAGATCTCGGCAAAGAATTCCGGCTGCAACTCCGCGAGGTGTGACAGGTAGCGGCTCATGCCGCCGGCGGTGTGGTGCTCCGTCAGACGATAGGTCGTCAACACGTGCGGGAAGCGGCGATCGCCGATCGGCACGTAGCGGTTGTTCGACCGTTCCTTCCGATCGGCCGGCGGATTGCTCGGGTGGTCCGGATAGAGCGCGTTGCTGAACGGCGACTCCAAGGGCTCATAGTGCGTCGGCAACGGACCGTCGCGCAGTCCCATCGGCACCCAGATCCAGCCTTTGCCGTCGGCATGCATGATGAACGGCGCATCACCGGCAAGCGCTTCGTCGCCGACCGAGCCCTGCGGCGGTTGGTAATCGGGCGGTTTCGTCACCGTGAAATCGGGCACGTCGAGGCCGGTCCATTCACGCTTAGCGGTGTCCCACCATACGAGCTTCTTGCGATCGCTCCACGGCGATCCATCTGGGCGCGCCGACGCGCGGTTGTACATGATCCGGCGGTCGGACGGCCACGCGAACCCCCAGCCGTGCCCCAGGTAGTCGCGCGACTGCCGTTCGTTGGCGCGATTACGTCCAGGCTCCGGGAACACGCCCGAGTAGATCCAGCAGCCGCAGGCGGTCGATCCGTCGGCTTTCAGCTCGCGGAAGCCGGAGACGAGCGTGTTGTCGACGGTGCGGCGGCCGTTGATCTCCTGCAGTATCTCGTCGACGACCGGTTCGTCGTGCGGCGCTTCGGTGCGATAGCCCCACGTCAACGCGTTGAGGCCGGCATTGCGCGGCCGCGGATCGCGCGCGGCTTTCTCCTTCAGCCGGCGACCGAGATGGTAGACGAACCAGAGATCGCTGCGCGCGTCGCCGGGCGGATCGACCGCCTTCTCGCGCCACTGCAGCAGCCGCTGTGTATTCGTGAAGCAGCCGGCCTTCTCGACGTGCGATGCCGCCGGCATCAGGAACACTTCGGTCTTGACCTCTTCGGGACGGAGCTCGCCGCGCTCGACCTCGGGCGAGTCGTACCAGAAGCTCGCGGTCTCGATCTCGACGAGGTCGCGCACCACCAGCCAATCGAGCTTGGCCATCGCGCGCCGTTCGAGGCGCGAGTTCGGCGCGCCCACCGCCGGGTTCTGGCCGAACACGAACAGCCCTTCCATCCGGCCGTCGTCCATGTCGAGCCAGTAGCCCTGATGCGAGTGATCGCCGGTGAGGCGCGGCAGCCAGTCGTAGCCGTAGTCGTTCGCCGCCGTGGCACGCTCGCCGTACCACGCCTTCAACAGGCTGACCGTGTACTTGTCGATGTTGTGCCACCAGCCGGTGTGGGCGCCGTTCTGCTCGATGTACTTCGCGAGCGTGTGCGTGCCCGCCTCGACGTTCGGCATCGGCAGGTAGCCAGGCATGATGTCGTAGAGCGTGGGGATGTCGGTGGACCCCTGAATCGACGCGTGGCCGCGCAGCGCCATGATGCCGCCGCCGGGACGGCCCATGTTGCCGAGCAGCTGCTGCAGGATCGCGGCAGCGCGAATGATCTGGACGCCGGTCGAATGCTGCGTCCAGCCCACTGCGTAGCAGATCGCACCAGTTTTCTCCGGTCCCGACGCCGAGGTATAGGCATCGGCGATGCGGAGGAACTGATCCTTCGGGGTGCCGCAGAGCCGCTCGACCAGCTCCGGCGTGTAGCGCGCGAAATGCCGCTTGAGCAGCTGGAACACGCAGCGCGGATGCTGCAGCGTCGGATCGCGCGGCGCCGCGGTCATGTCGGCCGACGGCTGGCCGCCGCGATTCTTGCCCCACAGCCCGTGCGCGCTGCTCGCGGTCTCGTCGCTGGCCGCGCCGCCGCTGTCCATGCCGTCGTAGAGCCACGAGTCGGTGATGTACTTGCGCTCCTCCTCGTTCCATCCAGAAAACAGGCCGCCGAGATCCTCGGTGTCCCTGAAGTCCTCGTGGATGATCGTCGCGGCGTTGGTGTAGGGCACGACGTAATCGCGGAACTCGCGGCCGTTGTGCAGCACGTAGTTGATCAGCGCGCCGAGGAACACCAGATCGCTGCCGGCGCGGATCGGCACCCACAAATCCGCCATCGCCGAGGTCCGCGTGAACCGCGGATCGACGTGC
>Ga0070686_100002554_pt1 | contig 10037 bp, 9 predicted proteins | sample KBSS23LmetaG_FD_65654 | JGI IMG/M metagenome (GOLD analysis project Ga0070686, IMG submission 65654) | Switchgrass rhizosphere microbial communities from Kellogg Biological Station, Michigan, USA - KBS S2-3L metaG | ecosystem: Host-associated > Plants > Roots > Rhizosphere ...
GATTCCGATGATGTCGGCGATGAAAGCCGAGGGATCCCAGCTTATTCCAGCGACGAAACAGCGAGTTCCAAGCTGAAGGCGCGGTTGCGGGCTCTGCGCGGACATGCCGTCGCGATTGGGCGCGTCGGCGGACGGGAACGAGGTTATTTTGCGCGTCTTGAGTCGGATCCGAGCACGGCTACGGAGTGCATCGCGCAGACGCAACCGCTGGCGCTGTGCCGGCTGGCGGCTGTGCTGCTCCATCCGAAGTGCTGAGCGCCCAGTTGACCTGCGGGGCGGGGATTTTTTTACAGAAGTCATCATGAACTGCGTTCACCACCGGGCATGAAACGTTGGGCGAGGCGCCCAACGGGACAGACGAGGCGTCTGTCCTACCCTTTTCGCAGGAGTTAACGAAGATAACGAAGGCCAAAACGAAGGCTACGAGGGATGGTTTAACCGCATCGCCGCCCAGGCGGGAAAAAGAAAGCCCGCCTCCGTTTCCAGAGGCGGGGGACCATAGCAAAGGTACCCGGAGGGACTATCGCGGGGGGCGGAAGGGGTGCAAATGCAAACTTTCAACTGCGGATGAGGCCGGTGAAGTGGTGGGAGTCTTTTCAGATGGCCGCGAAGGAACGCAGAGAACGCGAAAGAATCGCAGCCACAGAATGGGACAGAAAAATGAGAACAGAAAAAAGTGGAGGTGATGGGGATCGGAGTCGGAGAACGGATGTTTGATTGGTCGATTTGTTAAAGGTGTATTGAAATGTGAATGTGGCGACACGACCCCGCGCGTTGCCGCGTCAAATGCTAGGTGCGATGATTTGACCCCGATTCGCTCGTGGCGTCAAATGCTAGGTGCGATGATTTGACCCCGATTCGCTCGTGCTCAAATGCTAGGTGCGATGATTTGACCCCGATTCGCTCGACGGACCCCGATTCGCTCGACGTGTCGATGATTTGACCCCGATTCGCTCGACGTGATTTGACCCCGATTCGCTCGACGATGATTTGACCCCGATTCGCTCGACCCCGATTCGCTCGTGCTCGAAAAGTGAGGCCCCCGGCTATTCGCGAATGGACTGTCGTGGCCGTCTTTGATAAGCAGCGGGACGTGGCTGATCACGATGCACCTGTGGAGACGCCCGAAGCGGTTACGATGGATCGATTGAGGGCGTCCTCGTTGGCGATGGGGATTGTTGCGGTTGCTTATTTCGGGATGCTGATTTTGCGGTCGGGTGAAGAATCGAGCGCTTCTCGAGTAAGGGATGCCTGGTGGATGATGTCAGCCCTTTCGGTCACGGCCCTTGGTGTCTTAATAGCGATTCTTGCCGGCGTTGGCTCGGCGGTGAGAAGCTCACGGCGCCTGGAGCGCTTGCGGCGGCATACGATTTATTCCGCCTCTTTTGCGTTGCTGCACGCTTTCCTGCTGCCCGCCGGACTTTATTGGGGGAGACATCCTGGATTCGGGTGGATTATTGTGTTGTGCGGCTGGGCAATGCTGTTTGCGGTGGGCTTCGGCGTTTCGACACTAATTCAGTTGGTTTTGATTCGAAGGCGTGGCAGTGATCGGTGATCGAGTGTGGATCGACCGTGAACGCGACTCTCGAAGGGATTGCACGAATGCGTCCGATGTGTTGGGATGATTTGTGTGACTGCGTTTTCCAAAACCCGGTTCGCGACAGCAGCCGCTGTTGGCGTGTTGCTTTTCTGCAATGGGTGCGGCGTGACGAAAGCGCTCTGGGAGAAAGATCGCTTTGGTGCAATGCGGTTCCCTGCGACACCTCTGAATCTTGCTGTGTTTATGGAGCGTGGCAGACCGCTCGTTGCATATGACGAGAAAACTGAGGACGCGGCCCGGGTAACGCGCCGAGCTTTCTGGATTGATCCAGACGCTACTCCGCCAGCAAATCCGTATCGGCCAAAATTCGTTCCGTTGACAACGACGAACGCTCTTTCTTCGGTTTCGATTACTGCCAGCCCCTCAACCAATGGCTGGTCTGTGGTAACATCGAACGGAGCGCGTGATTTTTCGCTGTACGAAAGCGGCGATGTGAAATTGCGATGCGACCTTCCACAATACGGCGATCCCAAAGGCAAAGTGGCCCAGGTCCTTTTAACGCCTTTTGCCATAGTTACGGATGCCACTCTCGGAACGATCTGGTTTGTTCTGCGAGCCACCTTCGGTGGGCAAAAGTGACTTTCTAGTTTGTGAGCGGTTCGGATCCTCTTTCGGTGCTCAGCGCCGATGAAGTGTGATCCCCGAGAAAAGAAAGCCCGCCTCCGTTTCCAGAGGCGGGGGACCATAGCAAAGGTACCCGGAGGGACTATCGCGGGGGGCACGGGGCTGCGCAAATGGAAAAGGAAGTTGGGATTGCGGATTGCAGATTCTTAAACGCGAAGGCCGGGAAGGAGAGGGAGGCTGGTCCACCACAGAGGTACGGAGGACGCGGAGCTTGATGGGAATTTCTTCAACCGCAGATGGCGCAGAGCACGCAGATTTTAAACGCGAAGGCGTGAAGGACGTGAAGGAGCGGAAGGTTGTAACCACAGATTTCGCAGATTTACACAGATTCTTAGGACAGGGAGTTGGGGATTCTTGTCGATTTGTGAAATCTGAAATGGGGCGAGATGGTCCGGGCTCGTTTGCCGGCCGGGTCTGGCCTGCCAATTCTTCACTCGGTGTTGGTTTGGGCGAGCGGGATGGTGATGACTTGGCGCAATTCGCGTATTTTGCTCACGACGCCGCTAATTGTGTAGGCGCAAATCGCGATGACTTCGTGGTCGTCGCCCTCTTTGTCGGTGTAATTAAATCGCGCCACCGCCATCCCGCTGTCGTTTCCGACTCCACGCTTGCCAAGGAACGGCAGTTGCATGGACGCGACCAAAATGTCCTCGGAGGTTTCCTGCGCTTGAAAATCTCGCGCTTTTGTGAGGTCCACTTTTTCGGTGAGGACGTAATCCTGCATACCTTCCCCCGACGACATCAACTTGCCCAGAAGGGGAATGGCCGCGAACGCCGCCGGGGATTTGCGCTTTTTGCGAAAGCGAATCTCCGCACCGGTGACCCATTGCTGAAGTAGATGCTTATCGAGCGCCATCGTGAACGCTTCTCAGGATAGCAACGGGCGCGAAACGTTCAAGGGCACTCGGAGCGACTGAAGGAGATGACGCCAAGAATAGCGCCGGCGCGCCGACCGACTCACCGATTCACCGCCCCGATTCACGAAAGGCGAATACTCGAGCCTGCGCGCGCCGATGTCGCTACGGATTCGGAACCCGGAAGTTCCACTCCTCAAGGAGTTTCAACACGAGAGGCTTTAAAGGGATTGGGGGTGAGCCGCCCGTCACTTCGCTTTCTGAATCCAGGTCTTTTAAGAGCTTCTGGGCTTGGGCGTAGTTTCCGAGCCTTGAGTTCTCAATGATTTCAAGCGCGTACAATGGTAATGCATGGCGGCTGTGCTTACTCTCAAGCCGGTCATCGCGTAGATAAACGGTGTTTTCGCACTCGAATCCTCTTCGCACCCACTCCAGCACTTTTTGTGATTCTGCTGCATGCGATGCGGCCAATGCGCAAACTGAATAAATATCGACGGGGTTGTATGTTCGGCCCAAAATTGTAACCTGTGCTTGGGCTTGGATTTTTGCGAGAGATGCTTCAAAGATTTCTACAATTTCTTTCGCCAAGAGAAATGCGTCTTGGTAACGCTTTTGATTTGCAAAAGAATCGAGCATTGGAATTTTCTCGATGAGGACAACAGCGTCGCCCTGCAGGGTGCCACCAGCGATTACTCTCCCGTCAGGCAGGCTTGTTGTCGATCGCGTTTTTCCCTTGAGTTCCATATCCGATTTTTTGAGCTCATCCGACTCTTTTTGCAGCGTGAGAACCTCTTTTTTTAAAATAAGATTCGAATTTTCCAATTCAATTGAACGCTCGTGGGCGATTTGAGCCTGTTCGTTTGCTTTAGCAGTTTCAAATTTTGTTTCTGCAATGACGCGATCACGGGCGGAATTCGCTTCATTTGTGGCGATTTCGGAGAGTTCATCTTTTCGCCTCCCGAGTAAGAGAGCAGCAACGCCAAGGATCGCAGCAGCGACGCCGAAAAGCGCGACGAAACTGTTGGTCCAAAAGCTCCAACGCGAGACACTTTCGAGAGAGTTCCAAAGATTTTGCATATATGGAGCGGTTCGTATCCGGTTGATCGCATTATGACTCGCTTCACGATTTAGGCGATTAGAAATTTGCCTTCAGATTGCAATGAGGTGACGCACAAGGATGCGAGGGTATAAATTGTGGGATGATTTGTAGTTCTCGGAACGGAAAACGGGTGGCAGGATCGCGGGTGAGAATATGAGTTTGAGTCCGGAAGTTGTGACGGAGGCGGTGAAGGAATCGGCGAAGGCCGGCGGGGTGATTGCTGGCTTGGTGCGGGATTTTTTGGCGCCCGGGAATTTGCCGGCAGCGGAGGCGGACTTTTGGGGGGGATGCAAGCCGCGGCGAATGGCGGCGGCAGCAATATCGGGTTCGCCGAGTTGGTTAAATGTGAAAAGTGGCGACACGGCCCCGGCGCCGGCGGCCCGGCCCCGTCGCCCGCCCCGGTCCGCCCGGGCTGAAGCGACAGGGTATTTTGGTTATTTTTCGTTGACGAACGGCCATAACGCAAAACACTGGTGGCTATGAATTGGTCCGATGTCGCATACATCTTCAAGGTAATGCCATTGCCGCTCAAAGCAGCAACGACGGTCACCATCGTTTGGCTGGTAGGTTGGTTAATCTGGGGCAAGTGGGAGCTTCCGAAAAAAAGTGACGATAAAAAAGCGGACACCCAACCGGCGATCTCAGCGCCTATTACAGGAAACCAAAATCAACAGGTGAACGCGCCGATTTCGGGAGGCTCAAACAATTCTCAATTGAATGCTCCTGGGGCATCGAACGTAACCCAGCAAAACAATAGCGGCTCAATTGTTAATAACGGAACGGTCGGGACGATGAATAACTATACCGTTCAGAAGGTAAGTACAGGCAAAATTCCCGGCACCGAAACCACTACGGAGGTGCTCGACAAGTTTTTCCCGTTTGGGTGGATCGTCTGCGTTGGCGGCGACAAACGCACGTTTTTTCCAGACACCCGCGACGTGATTCAATGGGATATCCCGCTCGGTGAAATCGTCTTCGAACCAGATTTTGCTGCCGGCACAGCCAGTTTTACGATACCTTATTCCAAGATTTTCTGGCCCGCGCGCGGGAGCTCGATAGAGGCTCTCTCTGAGTCGCTGGATCTACCGCTTAAAAAGGGAATGGGACGCCCTTCCCAGTTTAGATCCATTGGGCAACCTGGCCTGCATGTCGTAATACTTAGCGAGGACCAACGACGGCCCGCATTTGCTTTCGGATTTAGGATAGACGCTGAACCGTCGGAGAAGCAGTAGAGAAAAATAGAATTGGTGAAAGCGCGGGGTCTTGTCGGATCGGACGATAGCCACCGTCATTAGGCGCGAACCTGGCTCGATACCATCGGTGGTTGGATGGAGTCTGGGGCGATGAGGGATTTGAGGTCGGGATAGGTGGGCGGGATGCCGGGGGCGGTGACCGGAGGCGTGATTGCAGATTGCGGATTGCAGAATGAATCGAATTGAACGGCGCTAACGAAGACGCGGATGGAATTCGGCGCGGTGCTTATTGCGGGGGCTTGATACAGTCGTCGGTGACCAGCGTTTTAGGGTCTGGAAAATCCTTCGGAATGCCAGGAGGCGTAACTGGTTCATTTTTCTCGATGCGGGCGGCGACTTCGAGGTTGAGGGCGAGGAGTTGGGCGAGGAGGTCTTTTTTTGGGATTGAAGCCGTAGGCCGCGAGAACGGCGGATGAGGCTTGACGAGGATTGGCACTATGTTTTCATGCCCTTATGAAATTGATTACTCGTTTTGCGGCGGCGGTGGTTTGTTTGGCGATGGTGGGAAGTCCGGCGAGTTTTGCCCGCGGCGGTCACGGCGGCGGAAAAGGAACGACGACGCATCACGGTGCGGCCGCGCCGGGGACGGGATCGAAAACGAAGTCGGAGCATGTGCGCGGGTACACGACGAAAACCGGGAAACCGGTGGTCGGGCATGATCGTTCGACGCCAGATAAAAGTTTCAACAACAATTGGACGACAAAGGGAAATCAGAATCCGAAGACCGGGAAAAATGGGACTCGGGTGACGCCGCCGGCGAAGTGAATGGACGATTATGACGCCGACTTCAGAATTGGGACAAATCTTGGCGGGCGCCTATCCGCGCTGCAAAAGTCTGAAGGGGAATTGTACTCGGATTCGCTGTGACGCAACTGCTGGATTTATTCCACGCGGTTTCACGGGAGCGTTTGGCCGTCTTTCCGATGTGAAACTCGTCCTCGTTCTAGCGGAACCGGGAAACCCAAAGGAGGGAACCGAGTCGTACAAAATGCGAAACCGGTCCGGAGAGGAACTTGTTGCACAAGTTGCTGGCGGTGTAGCTGGCGCCATCAAGGACGGGAAAAGCGCATTCCATAAAAATCTCCGAGAGATCCTGGATGCGTGTTGGCCGCAAACAGATTTCGACGAGCAAATGAAACGGACCTGGATCACCGAGTCGGTGCTTTGTTCCTCGAAAAAGGCCGCAGACCCCCTACCCCGACAGGTCGAGCGTACGTGCGCGGAAATGTATTTGGCGCCACAAATTCGAATACTGCCAGAGGCTTTCGTTGTCTGTCTGGGCGGGAAAGCCGCGCAGCGAATGTCGGCGGCGGGCCTGCGCTACGATTTGAAAGCTGGCGCTCCCGGTTTACCGGGCGGTAATTTTAAGTCGTCAAAAGAATCATGGAAGCGTGTGGGCCAGGCGTTCAAAAAGCACTTGGCGCTTGCGGAACCACCGGCCTGAAAAGCTTCCCCACTTAACCCGGACACTCACCAACCGTAGTCCGCCAAGAGAGAGTCCACCGATTTGTCGGAACGGGCCCGGCGCCCTGAGGGGAGTCGCAGCGAAACGCTTCCTTCGGGGAGGCCAAAAACGCGCTCGATTTTGCGGATTCCCGTCTCGACGCTCGCGTCGCGACGCAATGCAAACTTCCGGAGGGCGGGGAATTCTTTGGCTTTGGATTTTTTTGGCATATCGATTCTCAATTATTCCCCCCGTTGGCTTTGAATTGGACGAGGGGTGGAAAGTTTAGCGTCAGACGGCATTGGGGGTTTTTACAGGAAGGGGTCGCGGAGGTGAAGGAAAGAAAGGGGGTGAGGGAGGGAAGTCTTCACCACGGAGGCACGGAGGACACAGAGTCGAGAGGACCTTTGACCGCGGATGGGAAGGGATGGGCACGGATGCTTTTACAGAAGCGAACGAAGTTAACGAAGGCGGTGAGAGGGGTTTTTCCCCAGATTGGGCGATTGTGCAGATTGTTGGGGGCCGGGGAAAAGGTGGTGTCCTATTTGGGCTAAGCTCCCGAATCCCTGCGAAAAGTCTATTTGTGAAACGGCTTTATTTTTCATCCGGGAACGTTTTTGTGCCGATGCGAATACCCAGCACACCGAGCGGTAAAGTGGGCTGTGGTTTTTGGAAGTTGAAAGGGATTCCGATTCCTGCAAGAGCTTCCGAAAGGTCAACAGCAAACTCCGGCATTCTATCTCCACTTGTAGTCTGGGCAACGATTCCGGTAAAGGTATCGCCTCCAAATGCGACGACGGAAATATCCCTTTTGATGTCCGTGAACCCTGCGGATTTAAGGGCATCCTCCAATTGGATGGCAAAAAAGACTGCCTCCGTATCGTGTGGATCATTCACGCTCAACACGATTTTCCCTTTCGGTGCGTTGGAAAGGAGAAGCGCCAAGAACTTCTTCTGTGTTGCTGTGATCCTTCTGGGCTGGATTTCCTTATACATTTTCAAGTTTTCGGCAGTTAGTTCCTCGATCTTCAATGAAAGAACTTTGTTCGTTGATTCGATCACTGCGGTCCGCTCGTTCGCGTCGGAAGCCTGTTTTTTCGCAAGGGCCGAATCTTTCGCTGCGTTTGATGCTTCCACATTCAGGCGCGCGATTTCGAATAAAGAAAACGGAAGGGCGACGAATTCGATTCCTACGCCGACGGCCACGAGCATGGTGAAGAATCTTTCAAGCAGGTGTTCTTTGGCTTCTGGGAGCTTGCGCCCGCCGAGTTTAAGACGAACAAGCAACGGCCTCAGTGTACGGTCGGTTGAATGTAGCCAACGCCAAAGTACCCCCGAGTCCTCGGGCAAAGGCTCAGTGTTGGGCGGTAGCTTATTAATCAACAGCCACATTTCTCCTGCACAGCCGAGTGCAACAACGCAGGCCGCAAAGAGTTCAATCCATCCAAAAACGCCAAACGCGGTTAGGATTTCTCGAAATGTTCTCATCGTTTTGATGCTGTTCCCATTCGCGATTCCGAATTGTCCGATTCATAGGCTAAATAGTGTTGCCGTCAATAGGCATATTGCTGGGTGGATGCGATCTGACTTGATGAGGCCTTTTGCGCGCATTCGCAATTCTTTTGGTCGTGGATTTACGGCACGCGAGGTATTTGCCGATTCCGAATTTTAGATATTCCATTGACAATAGGCACGAAGCATTTATTACGGCGATGTGGGAAAAGCTGATCTGATCGGCGGGAACAATTCCCTCATAGCGGTGGAACCTGATGAGTGATGCTGATTTATTTTGGTTTCCGGTTTTGACGGCTTCTTACGATGTCGGAATGTGGCTTGTTGTGGTTGGCGTTGTACTCGAGGGGACGGAGATCGCTGCGCGGCGAATTGCAAAGTGGAGAAGCGGACGATTCGTCGGGCCTCTCAAAGATCCTTTGCCAGATCCTGCCACTCCTAGGTGGGCTCATGATTGGGGGGATCTGGGATTCTTTTTGCTCGTTTTGGGCCTTCTAGTTGAAAACGTTTCGCATGTTCGCCTGAAACAGATTAGCGACACAGAGAATGCTCAGCTCACGCGTGATGTCGCAACGACAGGCGCCAGAGCGGCTCGCTTAAATTTGGAGGCCGCAAATGCCCGGCTGGCTTTGGAAGAAACGCGGCAACAGGTTTCAAAAATTGACCCACTAAATCTACCAATTCGAAAGATTGAGGTGGTTGTTATTTTGTCGATTAAGGGAAAGTTTGTTGATCGCGCGATAACGAATCGAGCGGCCTGCACATTGACGCTCTGGACGTCGGAGCACGTCCTTGGATTACTTCGATGCAGTCAGTTTGAAGAGCGAAAGTTTTCGGATTCTGAGCGGGAGTTCGTGTTGGGCTTTGATTGGCCGCTTGGGGACACTTTTTCGGTCGAACGCCCGATTTTTTGGTTTGATCGCGAAAACGTTTCGATTCAACAGATGGAAAAGAAACTGGCCTATGTGCATATCCATGTTCCAGGAATCGAGGGCGGGCCGAAGACCTTTGGCATGGATGCAGACGGCACTGGTGAAGCTGATGGCGTTGTCGCTAAACCTCCATTCACCGCACTAACGGATTTCGAGGTTTCCCGAGGTTCGTGCGTTATCATTTTCAACGGGACTTTGCGGCGGACTTTTTCGGTTCCGAAAAATCCCGTTTGGGGTGGGGTCTTCATTTGTCAGCCTCTGAAATAGCTCCATAGGACGAACTGATCGGCAGGATTTTCTTAGCCGCAGATTTCCTATGTTCGCGCAGATTGATTCCGGCGTTGGAAATGGACGGCATGGACTTTATGGACGGGATGGACCGGGAGGAATTGGAGATTTCAGATTTGAAATTTCAGATTGGGAAAGGCGGCTGAATGCTGAATGGCGGATTTCGAATTTCGGAAGGAAGCGGAGCGGTTGTGAAAATTCAATGGGCGTAGAGTCCCGCGATTGCGCTGGGCAATCGAGTGGCCGTGCGCACCTGGCGCGTTGCAAGAGCGGCCACGGTCGGGACGAGCGAACCGGCGCGGAGACGGTGAGCTGGGGCCCCATTGTAGATTGCAGAATGCAGATTGCGAATTGCAGATTGACCGAAAAGTATTAACCGCACAGGTCCGTGCAAGGATGAAGGATGAAGGATGAAATCGGGAAAAAAAACT
>Ga0070686_100002560_pt1 | contig 10029 bp, 5 predicted proteins | sample KBSS23LmetaG_FD_65654 | JGI IMG/M metagenome (GOLD analysis project Ga0070686, IMG submission 65654) | Switchgrass rhizosphere microbial communities from Kellogg Biological Station, Michigan, USA - KBS S2-3L metaG | ecosystem: Host-associated > Plants > Roots > Rhizosphere ...
TATGCACTCCATTTGCTAAATCAACATCTTCTTTGAATGGTCCATTATTCCAAACACGGACTCTACTTCCATCAACATCCAAACTTACTTCTGTAATATCTCCTGTTGAATCAGGTCGCACCTCAACAGTAAATTTATTGGGAAGATTACTTTGCCGATCTGTTGGATTTTTAAACTCAACGTTTACCGGGTTTGCTGTCCCACAGTAATCAGTTGGTGGATGATATTTACCATCAGTTTGTGTTGCGAGCCATGCATTGATGCCATCTTGCCAGCGGTTTACTCCATCAGTACTGACTGGATCAGGTTCTTTCAGAACATAGAATTCGCGTTCATCATAATTGCCTGCTGCAACATCGGAAGGTGTCGCTAGCTTGCCATCATTTTTACACACTTTGAGTTTAACATGAACTGGGTCTTCTTGTGGTTGAGTGCCGTCGATAAACTTTTCCTGCCTTGATGGAAATCCATCGTGAGCGGCATATCCCGAGACCGTATCAACTCCTGTTTCTTGGATTCCTCCTGGACGATCAAACCCAACATTCGATTGATTCTTCAAATATTCTGTAATAATTTTATGCCAAATTGGGGCAGCTCCAGAAACACCAGAAACCAAAGCACCCATTGGAGAATTGTCATTATTTCCAACCCAAACACCAACAACTCCCGTTGAGTTTCCTCCAACGGTCCAGTTATCCCTACGATCATTCGTCGTTCCTGTTTTAACGGCAACGGTTCTTCCCGGAATAACGAGCGAAGAATTTGGTCCAAAGGTTCCCTTTCGAGCATCATTGTCGGATAAAATATCTGCTATTAAAAATGCCTGCTCAGGAGTAACTACTTGTTCTTTTTTCTTTGGTTTATTCTCTTCTAATACTTTTCCTGTTGAATCTTCAACTCGTAAAATTGCTGTTGGGTCTACTTTTGATCCTCCATTCATGAAAATCGAATATGCATTCGTGAGTTCTGCCAGCTTTACTTCTCCACCTCCCAGAGTTACAGAAAGTCCTAACCGACTTAGATTTTCTTTCGTTGGTTCCAGTGATGTAATGCCTGCGTCAAACGCAGTTGAAAGCATGTCTTTTACTCCAACAAGTGCAAGCATTTTGACAGCAGGAACATTCAAAGAATTGGCTAACGCATAGCGAAACTGAACTGGACCTCGCCATTTGCCATCATAATCAACTGGCTTATACATGGGCTGTCCGGGACCTGCCGGGAATTCAGTTGCAACATCCATTAAAAGTGTTGAAGGGGTATATCCTTCTTTTAATCCTGTTATATACGTAAAGGGTTTGATAGAAGACCCCGGTTGGCGAAGAGATGTGGTAACATTTACCTGACCATCAATATCTGGATCAGAAAACCCGCGCGATCCGACCATTGCCAAAATTTCCCCTGTTTGAGGGTTTACGATAACTGCAGCACCATTACTAATTTTCAAGTTTTTAACTTTTGCAATTTCTTCTGCAACGATAGCTTGAGCTTTATCTTGTAAATCTAAATCAAGAGTAGTTGTAACTTTTAATCCTCCAGTTTCAATTACCTGTTCTCCATATTCTGCTTCCAATTGTCTTTGTACGTATTGCACAAAATGGGGGGCCTTAAATTCATTACTTTTATCAGCAAACTTTACATTGGGAAGTTCATCATCTGAGGCTTTCTCCTGTTCTTCAGTAATATGCCCATCTTCACGCATTCTTCGCAAAACTCCTTCTGCTCGAGCAACATATGCTTTATCTTCTCCAGTAAATGGTGAGTAGTACGAAGGCCTTTGAGGAAGACCTGCAAGTATTGCTGCTTCTGTGAGGTTCAAATCTTTTGGCGGTTTTCCAAAGTACATGTCAGATGCTGCAGCAACACCATAGGCAGTTCCACCGTATGGAGCTTCATTCAAATACATTTGCAAGATTTGGTCTTTTGTATAGGTACGCTCGATTTGAATTGCCAAAACAAATTCACGAACTTTTCGCCAGATACTTCGTTCGTCAGTCAAAATAGTGTTTTTAACAAGCTGTTGGGTGAGGGTTGATCCTCCTTGAGCACGTCCTTGGGTAAATTGGCGAGATAGTCCCCGTATTGTTCCTAAAATATCAAAGCCACCATGTTCATAGAAGTTTTTGTCTTCTGTTGAAATAGTTGCCCATTTTAAATTATCTGGGATTTGGTCTATTGTAATTTGAATTCTTCTGCCCTGGTCAAAAATGTCATATAAAGGTTTGCCATTTCGATCAAGAATCTTACTTGAAAAACCTTCTCTTCGAACGACCTTATCAGGAGATGGCAAATCATATGCCAAAAGGGGAAGGCCAACAAAAATGGCAATGATCATTAAAATCACTCCGACAAATGCAAGTTTTGCCAAACGCATGATGAGTTTACTTCGTCGAAAACTGGCAGGGACTCGAGAAGATGGCGTAATACGATTAAAGTTTGCCGGCATATTCTCCATTTTACCTTCATTTTTTTGATATGGCAAACGAGAGAGAAGCCAATGTATGAGGCTTTGGGTAAATTCAACAAAGCTAGTTTTCAATTCGTTCATTATTGTGTACAATTCTACCATGGATCAGATAGATGAAATATTAACAAGACGAGTTGCAAATGTGTTGCCTACTAAGGATGGATTGAAGAAACTTATGCAATCGAAAAAAATACGATTGTACCAGGGGTTTGATCCAACGGGTGGGCGGCTTCATTTGGGGCATTCGGTAGGAATCAGAAAACTTATGGATTTTGCAAATGCAGGACATGAAGTTATCTTTCTTTTTGGAACAGGGACCGTATTAGTAGGAGATCCATCTCAAAGGGATACCGGAAGAAAGCTCATAACACAGGAAGAGATTGACGAAAATATTAAGGATTGGAAGAATCAAGTGTCTCCTCTTGTCGATTTTTCAAAAGTAACTATTAAACAAAATGGTGACTGGTTAACAAAACTTGATTTAAAAGGAATTGTCCAAATTGCTTCAAAGATTTCTTCTGTTCAATTATTTAAACGAGAATCGTTCCAAAGAAGAATTAAAAAAGGCGATACGGTTTGGTATCACGAGACAATGTACCCTCTTTTACAAGGATATGATTCTGTCGCTATGGATGTTGATTTGGAAATTGGCGGGACAGATCAGGAGTTCAATATGCTTGTGGGTCGAGAACTTATGAGGAAAATGCTTGATAAAGAAAAGTATGTTTTAACAACTCCAATGATTGTAGGGACTGATGGTCATCAGATGAGTAAAAGCACTGGGAACTGTGTGTGGCTCAATGACACCCCGGATGACATGTTTGGTAAATTAATGGGACTTCCAGATAGTGAAATCGGGACATATTTAGAGATGACAACTAATATCCCAATGGATGAAGTAAATGACATCAAAAATGCCCTTGAAAAGAATGAATTACATCCATTAGAAGCTAAAAAATTATTGGCTGTAGCTGTCGTCTCAGAACTCCATAGTCCTGAAAAAGCAAAAGAGGCTCAGGAACATTTTGAAAAGACGTTTCAAAAGGGAGAAGCAGAGTTTAATCAGGAAGTTGTTAATGCTGGCAACTTAGTCAAAACACTTTCGACGCTTGACGGAATGAGTGGGACTCAGGTAAAAAGGTTATTGGAGCAGAAGGCTGTGGAAGTAAATGGGGAGACAGTTACCGATCCTGGGTTTGAATTGAAAGGCGGAGAGAAGGTTAAGGTAGGGAAGAGAATATTTGTTACAATTAAATAATATGGAAGCAACTCATCTCAAAGGCAAACGAAAAAAGATATTTGTTGTGATTCTTTTTGTGTCAACGTTGGCAATCTTATTCTCTTCGTTCTTGCCTCTGATTTTGTATAGTATGAAGTAATTTAATTAGGTCGTTGCCTGATTTCTTTATGGAAACTACTATTTTCCTCTAAAGCCGCATCTAAAGGTGTTAATATCTCAGGTTCACCAGTATCTTTGTCAACTTCACCAGTCCGACCTCCTATGGGATATCTTTTCTGACCTTTTTTCCCGTAGGCACTATCTTTTGCTATCACATACGCTTCATGGTCCCCTTCGCCTGGAATTCCCTCTCCTCTTGTCATAATAGTGATATTATATGTCAATCTATGGATCTTGCAACAAACATTGAAAACCTTCCTCTTGTCGGGGAAGCCTATGCTGATAAATTAACCAAATTAGGGATTGGGACAATTGATGATCTCATTCATCATATTCCTTTTCGATATAACGATTATCGAATTATTACGCCTATTAAACAACTTCAACCAAATGAAGCGTTTACTATCCATGGGACGCTAAACTCAATGACCAATATCTTTTCCAAAAATGGAAAACGGATGCAGATTGGGGAAATTGAGGATGAGAGTGGGAAGATACAGGCGATGTGGTTTAACCAGCCGTATTTACTTTCGGCAATGAAGCCACAGAAGAAATACGCTTTCTCGGGAAAGGTCAGTTTTTTTAATAAAAAGAAAGTGCTTTTTGCACCAGAACATGAACTTCTTGAAGGAGTTGATTCAACATTACACACGGGGCGACTGGTGCCAATTTACCCTGAAACAAGAGGGGTCTCTTCTAAATGGCTCCGTTCACGAATTAACTTTGTATTAAAGAATATGGATTCTGAATTAGATGAATTTTTACCAGTTGATACTATAACTGACAATCAACTATTACAATTCCGTGAAGCACTTCATACCTCGCACTTTCCTGATTCATTGGATCAAGTTGAAAATGCACGAATCCGCTTGGCTTTTGATGAGCTTTTGATTACTCATTTGAAAAGCATGATGCGAAAACGCGAATGGGAACGGCAGGAGATTTCTCATATGTTGAAATTGGAAAATAATATGATCAAACGATTCATCGAAAATTTGCCATTTGATTTGACGACTGCCCAGGAGAATTCAATCAATGAACTCTTTATAGATCTTGCGAAAAATAGTCCGATGAATCGATTGCTTGAAGGAGATGTTGGATCGGGTAAAACAGTTGTTGCAGCAGCAGGAAGTTTTGCAGCATTTGCCAATGGATACCAATCAGTCATCATGGCTCCAACTCAAATTCTTGCAGAACAGCACTTCATTACATTAAACAAACTCTTTGAACCATTTAATGCACGCATTGCATTGGTAACAGGAACAACTAAGACAGAAGTCATTGGCAAAACTGATATATTCATAGGAACTCATGCACTTATCCAAAAACAAATTAAATTTGAAAAAGTTGCATTTATTGTTATTGATGAGCAACACAGGTTTGGAGTGGAACAACGGAAACTCTTGACTGAAAAATCGGAAAAGCGTAAAAAAGTCCCTCATGTTCTTACTATGACGGCAACTCCAATCCCTCGGACGATTGCGCTTACGATGTATGGAGACCTTTCGTTATCAGTTCTCAATGAATCTCCCAAAGGGAGGCAAAAGATAACCACGTGGGTTGTTCCAAAAGAAAAGCGGAAAGGTGCATACTCTTGGATCCAGAAACAAATTGATACAGAACATTCTCAAGTATTTATCGTGTGTCCTTTGATTGATGAAAGTGATTCTGAGACGATGAAAGATGTAAAGGCAGCAAAGGCCGAGTATGAAAAATTGCAAAAGATATTTCCAAAATTAAAACTTGGGCTTCTTCATGGAAAACAAAAAGCAAAAGAAAAGTCAGAAATATTAAACCAATTTAAGGATGGCACTATTGATATTCTCGTTTCAACGCCTGTTGTTGAGGTTGGAATCGACATCCCCAATGCGACTATTATGATGATTGAGGCTGCTGAGCGTTTTGGGCTTGCACAACTCCATCAACTTCGCGGTCGAGTTGGAAGAGGAGAAAAGAAATCATATTGTTTACTCTTCACCGATAGTGAAAATGAAAAGATTCAAGAACGCTTGCATGCTATGACCCATACGCATTCAGGATTTGAACTTGCAGAACTGGATCTTCAAATGAGAGGACCGGGAGACATCTTTGGAACCAAACAACATGGGATCCCAAACTTAAAAATTGCGACTTGGAGTGATACCGAGCTTATTAAAAAGACAAAGGAAGTGGCGGAGGAGGCAATAGTTGATACAGAGAAGTTTAGAAAGTTGTATGAGAGGATTGGGGAGAAAGAGATTGCTGTTAATTAGTTTTTCTTCCTGGTTGATATGGGCTTCTCTCCTCTTGAGGTAAACCTAAAATTCTCTCAGCCTCAGCGACCGACATATCGGGATGTATATAATTACTATAGAGGTGCTTTAATTCATCGACTCTCGCACTGGCAGCTATCTGAGCTGCTTGGTCTGGGCTTATTACTCCATCTTCTACTTGCTTTCGGACCCTTTCTTCTGTCTCCCTTATAACCTTATCTCCAATTGATTCTTCAATGTGACCCATAACAATAGTGTATCACTCGATCTTATTGCATGTAAAGTGATTTCAAGGTAAAATTGCAGGTATGACACCACTTCCAAAGAAGAAACATACACGAAGGAGATCAAATCTTCGAAAGAATGCTGCAACTGAGCGAGGAACTATTGGATCTCTCAGTATTTGTCCTAGTTGTAAAGCTTTGAAAGAACCTCACAAAGCTTGTCCAAAATGCGGATTTTACAAATGAAGTTTGCAAGATTCTCTTACAAGTAATTCTTCTATCACATCCTTCTTCTTTCTGCTAAAATGCTTTTTGAATTAGTATGCTTAAACTTTTTTCTAAATTCTTAGATCTTAATCAGAAAGAACTTGATCGATTGGTCAAGACTGTCGCTAAAATTAATGAACTTGATGAAGAGACGAAGAAACTGAAAGACAAGGACTTCCCTAAAAAGACGAAGGAGTTTATTGATCGCGTTGAATCGGGAGAATCGTTAGAATCAATCTTACCTGAGGCATTTGCTTTGGTACGGGAAGCTGCATCCCGATCTTTGGGAAAACGTCCCTATGATGTCCAGTTGATGGCAGGAGTTGCACTTTTTGAAGGAAAAGTGGCTGAACAAAAGACAGGAGAAGGAAAAACATTATCTGCTGTTGCGCCTCTTTATTTACGAGCTTTGACGGGTAAAGGTGCACACTTAGTTACTGTGAATGACTTTTTGGCTCGTATTGGTGCTGGATGGAATGGACCACTCTTTGAATTTTTAGGAATGACCGTTGGAGTTGTTGCTCAAGAGCAGAAGTCGTATATCTACGATTCAACATTTTCAGATACAAGTCATGGGGATGAACGATTATCCCATTTGAAACCCACTACTCGAAAAGAAGCATATGCACAGGACATTACGTACGGCACAAATAATGAATATGGGTTTGATTATCTTCGGGATAACATGGTTCAGTCATTAGACCAAATGTCACAAAGAGGACATTATTTTGCAATTGTAGACGAAGTTGATTCGGTCCTCATTGATGAAGCCAGAACTCCCCTTATTATTTCAGCACCAGATACTGACCCAACCGATAAATACTATACATTTTCAGAAATTGTTCAGAAACTTAATCCAGATACAGATTATAAAGTTGATGAAAAGCAAAAGACCACAACCCTTACGGAACATGGAATTACTCGATTAGAAAAAATACTCGGAGTCGATAATCTCTATGAAAAAGATTATGAAAGTATCCACCATATAGAAAATGCGTTGAAGGCCCGAATGAATTTTTTACTCGATCGGGAGTATGTCATCAAAGACGGCCAAGTTATTATCGTTGATGAATTTACAGGACGCCTCATGAATGGAAGGCGTTGGAGCGATGGGCTTCATCAGGCAGTTGAAGCAAAAGAAGGTGTCGCCATCCAACAGGAAAGTAAGACGCTTGCAACGATTTCATTTCAAAATTACTTCAGAATGTATGAACATTTGGGCGGTATGACAGGAACTGCATCAACTGAGGCTGATGAATTTAAAAAGATTTATAACCTTGATGTTGTGGCAATCCCGACACACAACCCGATGGTTCGAAAAGATCAAAATGACATTATTTATAAAACAGTTCGGGCAAAATATTCGGCAATTGTGGATGATATCGCAGAACGAACTAAAAACGGTCAGCCAGTTCTTATTGGTACAACTTCAATTGATAAAAATGAAATTATTTCTGATCTTTTGAAACGTAAAAAGATTGTCCACAATGTTTTAAACGCTAAAAATCACGAAAGTGAAGCTATGATTATTGCTGATGCAGGGAAACCAGGAGCTGTAACGGTAGCAACCAATATGGCAGGACGAGGAGTTGACATCATCCTTGGAGGCGCTGTACCAGATCGCCCAGCCGAAATTCCAAATGACAAATTCCAAAAAACAAACGAGTACAAAAGATGGGAAGAGGCTCATCAGAAAGTTGTTGCTGCAGGTGGACTTCATGTTATTGGGACTGAGCGTCATGAATCACGGCGTATTGATAACCAGCTTCGTGGTCGTGCAGGTCGACAAGGTGATCCAGGTTCTACAAAATTCTATTTATCCCTTGAAGATGACCTCATGCGTATCTTTGGTGGAGATCAAATCAAATCTCTCATGGATCGCATGAATATTCCTGAAGATCAACCAATTGAAAACAGGCTGGTCGGTAGGGCAATTGAACAAGCACAGGTAAAAGTAGAATCACACAACTTTGACATGCGAAAAAGTGTTGTTGGATATGATGATGTCGTGAATCAACAAAGAGGAATTGTGTATAAACTTCGCAATCGGATTCTTTCCGCAGAAAGCCTAAAAGAAGAGATATTGGATAAATTATCTCAGCAAATGGAGTCAATCTATCTCCGGTCAAGTAGTGTCGAAACAAATAAAGTTGACAAGGAAGAGGTTGTTGTGAATTTGATGGATATTATCCCATTTGATGACGCATCACGAGAACGGGTGAAAGATCAAATTGAAAAATTGGACAAAAAAGAAGAAGTTACAGAGTTTTTGAATAAACTTTTAGAAGATGTGTATACCTCCCGAGAAAAAAGTTTGAGTGACCAGGTTGTTCGACAGGTAGAACGATTTGCTTATTTAAGTTCCCTCGATAAATTATGGATAGAATATATCGATCAGATTGATGGTTTGAAACAAGCAGTAGGCCTTCGCGGACGAAATGACGACGAACGGATTGGTATATTTAAAGTAGAAGCCTTTGATATGTTCTCTGGTCTTATTGACAATATTGATTCCGAGCTTGCACGTCGAATTTTTAGAATCCAGGTTTCACAACAAATGCCAACTATTCCATTGGCACAGGCTCGTACCAATGTTGACACTTCTGACAATCAAGGCCTCATCTCAGAAAGTTCAGATGAGGTGGCCAGAAAAGGAGCCAAAGCATTTGCAGGAACTTCAACTGGTGGATCAGGAAATTCTTCTTCGCCAAAAACGAGCATAGGAAGAAATGACCCGTGTTGGTGTGGCAGTGGCAAAAAATTCAAAAAATGCCATTACCCCCAGATGCCAGCTTAAGAAGCACTGGATAATTGACTTTTCAATTTTGAAGAAGTATAACAAAGAATAATGAAACGGATTTCTGCCATTCTTTTTTCACTTTTTATCGCAGTTCTCTTCTTTTCAATTCCTCATACAAGTAACGCACAAGGTAAGCCCGATGGACTTCCTGAACCAGCGCTTGCTCATATACCAGTTTGTCCTCCAGGGTCCCCAAGTGAAAATGCCAGGTGTCATGCCCGTGTTGTTATAAACGAAAAAGGAGATCCCTTTGCTACTACTGGTCCAGTTGGATATGGGCCAATCCAATTCCAAACGGCATACAATGTCCAAAATGCAACTTCAAGTGGAAGAATTCTAGCGATTGTTGATGCCTATGACCATCCAACTATCAAATCAGATTTGGATACCTATTCAAATCAGTTCGGATTGTCAGTATTGCCAACATGTGATGGCTCGATTGCAATATCTGTGACCCCTTGTTTTCAGAAAGTGGATCAAAATGGAGGAACGAGTTACCCCGCGGTCGATTCAGGATGGGCACTTGAAATAGCACTTGATGTCGAAGCATCACATGCAGTTTGCCCAGACTGTAAGATTCTTTTAGTTGAGGCAAATTCAAGTAGTTATGGAAATTTGATGAC
>Ga0070686_100002562_pt1 | contig 10026 bp, 9 predicted proteins | sample KBSS23LmetaG_FD_65654 | JGI IMG/M metagenome (GOLD analysis project Ga0070686, IMG submission 65654) | Switchgrass rhizosphere microbial communities from Kellogg Biological Station, Michigan, USA - KBS S2-3L metaG | ecosystem: Host-associated > Plants > Roots > Rhizosphere ...
CGGGGGCCGTGCACTCCGCTTGCGGAGCCACTTCCTGCGGTAGGGCCGTTTTATTGCCCGCAGGGCCGTAAGCTGTACCTCGATCTGTCGTTTTTCAGCGAAATGTCTCAGCGGCTCGGCGCACCGGGCGATTTTGCCCAGGCCTATGTCATTGCCCATGAAGTCGGTCACCACGTCCAAAATCTTCTAGGGATCGCCGAAAAAGTCCAACGGCTCCAACGTCAGGCTAGCGAGGCAGAAGGCAACGCGCTCTCGGTCCGCATGGAGCTTCAAGCCGATTGTCTTGCCGGCGTGTGGGGCTATCATGCCAACCGTGAACGCAAACTGATCGAACCCGGGGATTTCGAGGAAGGGCTCGCAGCAGCGGCAGCCATCGGCGACGATCGTCTGCAGAGAATGTCCCGCGGAGACGTGCAGCCGGAAAGCTGGACACACGGCTCCTCTCAACAGCGGAAAGCCTGGCTGCGTAAAGGCCTGGAGACCGGAAATCCCGACGCCTGTGATACCTTCGCCTCAAATCATTTGTAGGAACTGGAGACACATGGTCGAAGAAGATACCTGTACAACCGCCTCGCCTGCACCGTCAGCCTGGGAGGCTATGCTCGCTGACCCGCCTTGGGCGGCCAAATCGTTTATGGCCGTTGCGGTCGCCACCGTCGGCGGGCTTGCGTCCTGGATCGGTAATTACACATCACCTGCCGCCGCTCAGATCGGCGCGAGCTATCTTGGTGGCTTCTTACTCGGTTGGGCCTTTCGCCGGTTTCTGAGACTCGCCGCCATGCTGATAGCGGTGGTATTGGCTTGCGTCGCCGCCATGAAATCAACCGGCTGGATCGATGTGGACTGGAGCGCCCTGGAAGCGCAGATCAGGCAAATGGTACAGTGGCTGCACGGTGAAGCGGAAGGGCTGAAGAACGTGGTGACGGGTTTTCTGCCATCAGCGGGAGCTGCAGGAGCCGGGTCATTTTTCGGCTTCCGTAAGAAATGAGAGGAGACTCAGAGGGCCGGAACGCTAATCGGCCAATTTGTCCTTGATCTTCCGTTCTGCTTTTCCAAACCCTTCGGCGGTCTTGTCCGCCGCCTTCTTCAATTTCTGCTCCACCTTCTCAGGCACGTGCTTGTCTTCGATCTTCTTCGCCGTCTTCTTGAACCCCTCTGCGATGGCGTCCCCGACCTTCTTGGCTCCTTCACCGACCTTCTCCGAGAATGAGGCCTTGCCACCTTCTTTGGACTCTGCCGCACAGACCATCCCGTAACTCAGGACTGCGGCGAAGGCACAGATCGCGGCACACGATGCTTTCATGGGCTATTCCCCTGTCATTGGCGGCTTAAGCTCATTATACTGTGCCTCAGCTGGCTGTCTAGAGCGAAAGGATCTTTTTCATGCCTCCCAGGTCTCATCGGCGATCGCTGGCCTGTGCCCTGCTGGCTACACTGCCCATGATTCTTCCGGGCCTGCCAGCCGGCGCCTCCTCAGAGACGGCGGCACAGGCGGAGACGATCGAACGCGCGAAGAAAGCCACCGTCGGCATTCTGGAGGATACGCAGGATCCCCGCACTCCGGATAAACCCGGAAAGATCAAAATCCGCGGAACCGGCTTCCATCTCCATGACGGTTACATCGTCACCGCCAGGCATGCCGTCGAGAAAAACAGTCCGACTGGTCAGGTGGTCCCCAAGGTGATTCACGTGCTGACGACGGATCTTCATGAGCTCGTCGCCCAGATTGTCGGAGACAGCGCCTTCCTCGACGTCGTCGTGTACCGCTTGAATCAAAGGGATCGTCCTGTGCTCGATATTTCCACCGCGTTTGCCACCGAGGCGCCGGTCGTCGGCAGCGAGGTCTTCACGGTCGGCTATCCGATGGGCTGGGGCCCGACGATGGCGTTCGGCCGCATCGGCAACGCCAACACCTTTTTGCAAACTGTCGAGACCAGGCTCCTGCAGGCAGATCTCTCGGCCTGCAGCGGCAACTCCGGAGGGCCTCTGTACAATCAAGGCGGGGAGGTTGTCGGCATCATGCATGCCGTCATCCAGACAGACAAGGATGAAAGCCACGTCTTCTGCAGCCAAATGGCCTTTGCCATTCCCGGCACACTGGCCTCCCGCATCGTCACGGCAGCTATTGAAGGAAAGCCGCTGGCCTTCTCAAAGCTGGGCATTCACATGACGGCGGTGAAGGACGGAACGAAGTGGCGGATGGCCGTGAAGGACGTCTCAGAGCCGGCCAAGGCCGCGGGCGTTCAGAAACACGACATCCTGCTGGCCATCGAGGATACGGAAATCCTGGACGCCGCACATTTGAAGAACTATTTGATTGAACGGACAGTCCCCGGCCAACGAGTCAGTCTAAAAGTCAGGAGGGCTGAGGCCGACCTCACCTTCACCGTCACCTTAGCCGGCGGATAGACAAAAATAGCCATCCAGGCGGCTCAAACCGTCTATCGGCAAGGCCGCAGCGAGTGAAGAGCCGAGACGCACGCTTTTCGGTACAGCCGCTGGGCGGTTTCAACCGCCTGGAAAAGCTTGATACCAGCCATTGGCACAGACGAGTGTCACGGGGCAATCGAACAGGTGACTGAGATTTTTTTCGGTGAGCACCGCCTTCTTTTCTCCGTCCTCCAGGATATTCCCCCGTTTCAACAATACGACTCTCCGGATCTCCGGCGGGATCTCGTGAATGTGATGCGTGACCAGCAAAATCGTCTTCCCTTTGCGCATGTAGCCGCGCACGAGGTCCAAATAATGGAAGGTGGCGGTAAGGTCAAGCCCGCTGGTGGGCTCATCGAGCACCAGCACGGACGGGCCATGGACGAGCGCACGGGCTAGAAGGCAGCGGCGCTGTTCACCGGTCGACATGTCCGCATACCGACGGTCGGTCATCTTCCCGATGCCCAAATCCTCCATCACCGCCCGCGCGCGGGCGATTTGCGCATAGGTAAAGTCCTGATGGCCGTAGGTTCCGACACTCGCGTAGTAGCCGGACAAGACGACTTTGAGGCCAGTCACCTGCTCCATATAGTGATGCTGCAGATCGTGTGAAACCATTCCCAGACGCTTGCGCACCTCCCAGACGTTCCATCGCGTTTCGCCGAAGAGGCGGATAGAGGTGTCGTCGTTCGGCACGGCATGCACCTCACCGGCCAGCAGCTTGAGAATGGTCGACTTGCCGGCCCCGTTCGGGCCAAGAATCGCCGTGTGGTGATCTTCTTCCAACACAAAAGACAGCCGCTCGAAGACACAGGTGTCGCCGCGATAGACCTGCGCGTTCTTGATCTCAAGTATCAAACCGCTCCTCCACATCAACAAAGGCTGCCTAGAAGCTAGGTTGAAGGTGACTGCCTGTCAACCCGAGGCCAGAACATTGGGAACAATCAAATCTTTTTGTCGATACAGCACCCTGGGCATACCGTAGGGGTTGCTACTCCCTGCGTAATCCTAATATTCGAGGCCAAGCGGGAACTGATCTTCCTTGGAGAAGGCGAAGGAGCCAGAAAGCGGCTCATCATGGAGGCCGATGGCGCCCTGGAAAAGAAACTGGACGCCTTTATCAAAGTCAATAAAGTGTATGCGGAAGCGGTCCAGGGCTATCAGGGATCGTTGGTACCGACCGTTATTATGGGGGAACATCATGACCGGCAACCGGCCGGCGGAGGCGTCGCTGAGCTCATGCAGCTGTTCACCGCTATGGCCGTAAAGAGTCTGGCCCTGGATATGGGCCTGATAGGGGCTGACCGAACCACGAAGTGACAGCACTCACTAAACTCGATCCATCCACGAAACTCGATCCATCCTCCCCTATCGACGCTCCTTCATAGAGGCAATCCGCAAACTTTCCCCGCTTACGCCTCGCTGGGCTCAGGATTAATCTTGGCCACGGGCTTCCGCCTGTCCTGAGCACCCGGTGACTTCGAGGAACCGGCAATGCGCGGGGTCGGCGTCCGCACATCCGCATTCTGCGCACGGTGGAGCAAGGCATGGTCCATCAACACAAGCGCCAACATCGCTTCGGCGATGGGCGTCGCCCTGATCCCGACGCAGGGATCATGGCGGCCGTTCGTCTCTACCGTCACGGGATTCCCCTGCTTGTCGATGGATCGTCGGGGGACACGAATGCTTGAGGTCGGCTTGATGCCAATCGTCACGACAATGTCCTGTCCGGTAGAGATCCCGCCCAAGATGCCGCCGGCATGATTCGTGATGAAACCATCGGGCGTAAGTTCATCGCCATGTTCCGACCCGCGCTGGGTCACCGACGCGAATCCCGAACCGATTTCGACGGCCTTGACGGCATTGATACTCATCATGGCCGCAGCGAGATCCGCATCGAGCTTGGCATAGATGGGAGCGCCCCACCCCACAGGAACGCCCTCGGCAACCGTCGTGATTCTCGCGCCGACTGAGTCTCCGGCTTTCCGCAGTTCGTCCATAAACGTTTCCAGCTGAGCCACGACATCCTGGTTGGCCGCGAAAAACGGATTGCCGCCCACAGCCTCCCAAGACTTGAACGGAATCTCATGAGGCCCCAGCTGGCTTAAGTATCCGTGAATGACGACGCCGTATGTTTCTCTGAGCCATTTTCTCGCAATCGCCGCGGCAGCGACCCGGACGGCGGTCTCTCGGGCGGACGCCCGCCCGCCGCCCCGATGATCACGAACGCCGTACTTCTGCCAATACGTATAGTCGGCGTGCCCTGGCCGGAACGCATCGATCAAATTGCCGTAGTCTTTGCTCCGCGCGTCTTCGTTGCGGATCAGCATCGCGATCGGCGTTCCGGTCGTCTTGCCTTCGAACAACCCGGACACAATTTCCACGGTGTCGGATTCCTGCCGCTGCGTGACGTGGCGGGATGTGCCGGGTTTGCGGCGATCGAGATCGTGTTGGATATCGTCAGTAGAGAGCGCCAGACCTGGCGGGCATCCGTCGACGACGCAACCGATGGCCGGGCCGTGGCTTTCGCCGAAGGAGGTGATCGTGAAGATGTGACCAAAGGTATTGCCGGCCATCTCTGACGCCTACTCCAGAATGTCCAGCTTGATGCGTAGTTCCCGTAATTGATCGTCGGCAACGGCAGACGGCGCATCGGTGAGCGGACATTGGGCGCGCTGGGTCTTCGGAAACGCAATGACATCGCGAATCGACTCCGCGCCGCCCAGCAGCATGATGAGCCGGTCGAGGCCGAAGGCGATGCCGCCGTGCGGGGGGGCGCCGTAATCCAGGGCTTCCAGGAGGAATCCGAACTTGGCCTGGGCCTGCTCCTTGCTGATCCCCAGCAAATCCAAAATGCGCAACTGTACGTCGCTTCGATGGTTGCGAATGCTGCCGCCCCCGATCTCGTTGCCGTTCAAGACCATGTCATAGGCCTTGGCGCGTGCGCGCAGCGGCTCAGAATCCAGCAATGTCAGATCCTCGTCGAGCGGCGCCGCAAAGGGATTGTGCATGAAGATATAGCGCTTCTCCTCCTGCGAGTAGTCGAGCAGCGGAAAGTCGGTGACCCACACGGGCTTCCAGGACGATTTGTCGATCAGATTGAGCTCCTCGCCGAGGAGCAGCCGGATGCGCCCCAGCACGTCGTGGACGACGGCCGGCGTATCGGCACCGAACAGGACGAGGTCGCCGGATTTTGCCTCGGGCAGAGCGTGAGCAAAGGCCTTGGCGTCGAGAAACTTTGCAATGACCGAATCCAATTGGCCGTCGGCCGTGATTTTGAGCCAGGCCAGCCCCTTCGCGCCGAAGCTTCTCGCCGTTTCGCCCAATGCATCGATGCGGCTTCGGGCGATGCTCTGACCGCCCGTCACAATCAATGCCTTGACAATTTTGCCTTTCCCCGCCGCTTCCCTGAACACCTTGAACTCGCTGGTGGCGCCGAACGCGGTGACGTCATGGAGCGGCATCTCGAACCGAAGATCCGGCTTGTCCGACCCATAGCGCCCCGTGGCCTCGGCATATGTCAGCCGTGGAAACGGCGTCGGAAGCGAGACCCCCCCGGCCTCCCGGAAGACGGTCACAATCATCCGCTCCATTAGCTCCATGACCTGTTCGCGATCGACGAAGGACATCTCGAGGTCGATCTGGGTAAATTCCGGCTGACGGTCGTTGCGGAGGTCTTCATCGCGGAAACAGCGGGCGATCTGATAATAGCGGTCCACACCGCTCACCATGAGCACCTGCTTGAACAGCTGCGGTGACTGGGGAAGCGCAAAGAACTGGCCGGGATTCACACGGCTCGGGACAAGATAATCCCGTGCGCCCTCCGGCGTGCTCTTCGTGAGAATCGGCGTCTCCACCTCCAGGAAACCCTCCCGGTTGAGGAAGCCGTGCACGGCCTGCACGACGTTGTGCCGCAGACTCAACAACCGTTGCATCCGTGGGCGCCGGAGATCGAGATAGCGGTACTTCAACCGAATGCCTTCGGTGACTTCGGCATCGTCCTCGATCACGAAGGGCGGCGTCTTCGCTTCATTCAGGATCTCCACGGCGTCGACGAACACTTCGACGTCCCCGGTCGGCAGATTGGAATTCCTGGATTCTTCGGGACGTGCGACCACCTGGCCAGTGACCGAAACGACACATTCGCTCCGCAGCGTGTGGGCGGCCTTATGCACATCCAGATTCCGCTCGGCGTTGAACACCACCTGCGTGAGGCCGGTACGGTCGCGCAGGTCGATAAACATCACCATGCCGTGGTCGCGACGGCGCTGGACCCAGCCCTGCAATACCACGGATTGACCGACATGAGCCTTGTTCAACTCTCCGCATCGATGCGTTCTGCTTTTCACATTATGCTCGCTTTCCTGTCATGATCCATCGGCCTCGACGGCGCGGGCGTTTGCTTTTGCTCGGTCGCGCCCAGCCCTCCCGCCGCTCGGGCCTGCGTGAAGAATCGGCTGCCGGAACGTCGCCGACCGAGGCCACCCGCTCGTCCACGAGCCGTCGTAGCGCATTGGCCTCCCGATCGGTCAAGAAGCGGAACTCCCCTGACTGCAAGTCCCCGAGGCTGAGGGGACCCATCCGGATCCGCAGCAGCTTGATCACAGGATGCCCAACCGATTCCAGCATGCGCTTGACTTGATGCTTGCGCCCTTCGCGGATGGTGATCTCCAGCCAGGAATTGGCCTCGACTTTGCGTACCTTCTTCACCTGCGCCGGACCGGTCATCCCGTCATCGAGTTTCACACCCTGCTTCAGCTGCTCAATGTCTTCGTCGGGCACTACCCCTTTCACCTTGATCAAATAAGTCTTGGGGACGTGGTACCGCGGGTGGAGCATCGCCTGGGCGAGCTCCCCGTGATTCGTCAATAACATCAAGCCTTCGCTGTCGAAATCCAAACGGCCCACGGGGAACACCCGCACAGACACTCCACGCAAATAATCCTTCACGGTCGTCCGGCCGCCTGGATCGTCCAACGTGGACACGACATTTTTGGGTTTGTTCAGCAGCAGATAGACGAACGGTTGAGCGGCGCTCAAGTGTTTGCCGTCCACCTTGACGTGATCCCGTTCAGGGTCGACCTTTGTACCCAATTCCGTGACCGTCTTGCCGTTGACCATGACCCGGCCGGCCGTGATCAAGGCCTCGGCCTTGCGACGCGACGCGAGACCTGTTCCGGCAATCAACTTCTGCAGTCTGACTTCCATCTTCCGGTCTTACTCCCACTCGATCGTGCTGGGCGGTTTTGAACTGATGTCGTAGACGACCCGGTTCACACCCTTCACTTCGTTGATGATGCGGTTGGACATCCGGCCCAACACCTCGGGAGGAATCTTCGCCCAGTCGGCCGTCATGCCGTCCAAGCTGGTCACCGCGCGAATCGCCACGACATGCTCGTAGGTCCGCTGATCGCCCATCACGCCGACCGTCCGGATCGGCAGCAACACGGCGAAAGCCTGCCAGATGTCCCGGTACAGGCCGGCGCTGCGTATCTCCTGGTCCACAACCGTTTCCGCGGCGCGCAAGATAGCCATGCGCTCCTTCGTCACCGCTCCCAGCACGCGAATCGCCAGTCCCGGCCCGGGAAACGGCTGCCGCCAGATGATTTCCTCCGGCAACCCCAGTTCCTTTCCGAGCACCCGTACTTCGTCTTTGAACAGCTCGCGCAGGGGTTCGATCAGCTTCAACCTCATGCGGGATGGCAACCCGCCGACGTTGTGATGCGTCTTGATCGTGGCCGATGGCCCTTTAAAGCTGACGCTTTCGATCACATCAGGGTACAACGTTCCCTGGACCAGATACTTGACGCCCTTCAACTTCTTCGCCTCTGCTTCGAAATTCTTGATAAAGAGGCGGCCGATGATCTTCCGTTTACGCTCTGGGTCCGTCACGCCCTTTAATGCGGCCAGAAACTGCGCCGTCCTGTCCAGCATGCGCAGATTGAGATGCAATTGCGAGGCAAACGTCTTCTGCACCTGATCACGTTCGCCGGCCCGCAGCACGCCGTTGTCGACAAAGATGCAGGTGAGCTGATCGCCGATCGCTCGATGCGTAAGGGCCGCCGCCACCGACGAATCGACGCCGCCGCTCAACGCGCAGATGACTCGTTCTTTTCCTACCTGCTCTCGGATCTGCTTGACCGCCGTGTCCACATACGATTGCATCGTCCATGTCGGCTTGCAGCCGCAGATGTCATAGACAAAATTGCGGAGGAGTCGCGCGCCGTCGGGTGTATGGGCCACTTCGGGATGGAACTGCAGGCAGTAGATTCGCTGCGTGCCGTCGTCCCGCTTCATTGCGGCGACGGGAGAATTGTTCGTATGGGCGATGGCGCGGAAGCCCGCCGGCATCCGTTCGATGCGGTCGCCGTGCGACATCCAGACGATGGTCGATCCGCCTTTCCCGATTCCGGCAAAGAGATCGCTGGCGTCGTCGATCGTCAGTTCCGCACGTCCGTATTCGCGATGCTTGGACTTCGCCACCTCGCCGTCGGTCAGATGCGTGACCAGCTGCATGCCGTAACAGATACCCAGCACGGGGATGCCCTGCTCGAACAGCGCCTTGGAGACGCTGGGAGCCTTCTTCTCGTATACGCTCGAAGGACCGCCGGACAGCACGATGCCTTGCGGGCGGTAGGCAAGCACAGTCGCCAGCGGGACGGTGCAGGGAAGAATCTGCGAATACACCTGCGCCTCACGAATGCGTCGAGCGATCAGCTGCGTGTATTGGGATCCGAAATCCAAGACGAGGATTCTATCGTGCCAAAGTTCCATGACGTAAGCTTTCGGCGTTTAGCGGTGAACGGTCAGCTGCATGGCAGCAATTCGCAGGGCCAACGACGTGTTCTGATTGTGGAAGTGGCTGAGACCTGACGGTTGAACGCTGCTGGCGTTATTCCCAATCCATGCGATAGTTCGGCGCTTCCTTGGTAATGATGACGTCGTGCACATGACTTTCACGGAGTCCCGCGACCGTCTGGCGGATGAACCTCGCGTTCTTTTGGAGGTCGGGAATCGTCTTGCAGCCGCAGTAGCCCATGCCAGACTTCACCCCTCCGACGAGTTGATAGATGACCGCCGACAACGGCCCCTTGTACGGCACCCGTCCTTCAATACCTTCCGGCACGAGCTTTTGCGGGACCCGACCGCTTTGACCGTACCGGTCACCGCCGCCCCGTTCCATGGCACCGATCGATCCCATGCCACGGTAGACCTTGTAGGTTCTAGCCTGGTAGAGCACCGTTTCTCCCGGGGATTCCTCTGTCCCTGCGAGCAGGCCGCCCAGCATGACCGTGGAGGCACCGGCCGCCAGGGCCTTGCTGATATCGCCGGAAAACTTGATGCCGCCGTCGGCCACGATCGGGACTCCGCTGCCTTCGAGCACCTGGGCGCAATCGGCGATCGCCGTCAGCTGCGGCATACCGGAGCCGGACACGATGCGCGTCGTGCAGATCGACCCCGGCCCCACTCCGACTTTGACCGCATCCACCCCCGCCCTCAACAAATCCTTCGCCGCCTCGGCAGTGGCGATGTTGCCTGCCACCACCTCCAGGGTCGGATGCTGCCGCTTGATCATCTTGACCGTATCCAGAACCG
>Ga0070686_100002563_pt1 | contig 10023 bp, 6 predicted proteins | sample KBSS23LmetaG_FD_65654 | JGI IMG/M metagenome (GOLD analysis project Ga0070686, IMG submission 65654) | Switchgrass rhizosphere microbial communities from Kellogg Biological Station, Michigan, USA - KBS S2-3L metaG | ecosystem: Host-associated > Plants > Roots > Rhizosphere ...
GGTTTCTGCACCCACGCCTGAATGCGTTTGCCATCAAACGATTGATACCAAATCTCTTCCGGCTCGGTGAGATTCAGATGCGAGAACAGATCGTGGTTGAGATTAGTTAGCTGCTTCGCATTGCCTGGTCTACCTTCGAGCACGTAGAGATCGCCGATCCGCGTCGGCGTGGAAAGGTTGTAGACGAGTTTTGAGCCGTCGGCCGTCGAACGGAAATTCAGCACGGCCTGATCGCCGCGCGTCACGTCCGTCAACTTTCCGTCGCTCGCATTGAACCGCGCGAGATTTGCGCGACCCTCCTTCGCATAAACTTCAAGAATGCCGCGACCGTCCGCGGTCCAGATCGCCGGGTTGCCGCTGCCGCCACGCGGCGCAGTGTTGTCGCCGCCCACGCCCGCGCCTACGTCGTAGTCGAAATCTTCCGTGAGGTTGCGCGGCTTCGCATCGCGCGCGATGTCCATCACCCAAAGATCGGGTTGCCGGTAAGACTTGATCGGACGGCCAATCGACGCGATGAATGCAAACTGTTTTCCGTTCGGACTAACTGCGAAAGCGCCGGCGTCCATCTCGAACGACGTGAGCTTCGCTGGCGCGCCGCCCGCAGCGGCAACTGAATAGACGGTCGTCGACGGCAAGTCGTAGTAAGACTCATCCGAGCGATCGGAAGTGAAATATATTTGCGAACTATCCCTGGCCCAGGTGATGTTGTCTTCGGCGAAGCGGCCGGACGTCAGTTGCCGCGGCGTCACTTTTTCGTCCGCGTTGCGCGGCGGCGTGACGACCCAAATGTGACCCGGATGCGCATAGTCCAAATAGCCCGCGCCGTTCGCCCGGTAGACCGCACGCGTGATCACGCGCACGTCACTTTCGCGTTTTTCCTCAGGTTTTCCTGTGGTTGACGGACTCGCGGCAGGCGAAGCAGCCGGTTGCGCGGTTGCCGGCGCGGGACTCGGCAGCGTTTCCTTTTGCATGTCCTTCTGTTTCGCGAGGTCCTCCGGGTTCGCGTTATTCACAAACGTGATCAGTTTGCCGTCAGGCGACCACTGCGGCTGGCCCGCGCCGCGCGTTAGCGACGTAAACTGAAACGAGTCGCCGCCGGCCATCGCGAGCATGAAGAGTTGCGGCACGTCCGGCCGCCCGTCTTTTTCAGTGACGCGAACGAAGACGAGATACTTCCCATCCGGCGACCAGCGCGGCGACGAGTCGCGCGTTCCACTGGTAAGTTGATGCGGGTCACCGCCGGCGGTGTTTACGGACCAGATCGCCGTGCTGTAGCCGTCTTTCTTTTCGTTCACAGTCACGCGCACGAACGCCACGCGCGAACCGTCCGGCGAAATCTGCGGATCGGCGATCCAGACGAAGCTGAATAAATCTTTTTCGGTGATGTTGCGCTTTTGCGCGGACGCGGGACTGACCACGAAGACGATGGCGATTAGAACGGCGGACAGGATTGATCGCATGTGGACCTCTTTACGGACCGGATGGTGTGACTAAAGCGGCGGTATTCTAACGGGAACGACAGAATCGGGGAAGCGTGTGACTGCTGGGCGATCGTCAACGGTTCGACAATCGCCTGTGCGCCGCGGGAAACAACGACAGAAACTGCATGCAGAAGTTTAGATCCGATGAAAGCCTTTGAGAATGTCGCGCGTGGCGAGACGCAGGATCACCGGGCGACCGTGCGGGCAAGTTGTTGGCGAAGACGTTTGCAACAGTCTATCGATTAGCCAGCGCATCTTTTCTGGCGAGAGCGACATGTTGACTTTGATCGCGGCGTGACAGGCAAGCGAGGCTGCGATGTCGTCGCGCAAGGTTTCGCGTGCGCTTCCCTTCTTTTCGGCGTCGACTGTGTCGAGTAGTTCGGCGAGCATGTTGCGCGCTTCGCTGGCAGGCAGATCCGCGGGCGTCGCTTTGATCGCGACAGTGCGACCGGACAGCCGCATGAGTCCAAAGCCGTAGCTTTCGAGTTCCGGAGCGATGGCGTCGAAGACTGCGGCCTGCGCGGGCGTCAAATCAAAAGTCTCCGGAATCAGAAGCTGCTGCGATTCGGCCAGGCGCGCGGATTCGAGCGCGCGATACTTGTCGAAAAGAATGCGCTCGTGGGCCACGTGCTGATCGATGAGCAGCAGGCCTTCGTTGTCGGTGGCGATTATGAAACTCTCGTCGAGTTGGCCCAGCGGACGAATGTCAGTCGGGAGCGATTCGACAGAGACTTCACGGGTGAACTTCTCGGCGGAATTGAGCGGCGGGAGTTGAGTGGCTGAGCCGACGGTTGACGACGACTGCGCCGGCACACCTTCGCTTACGGTTTCAGTCCAGCCGGGTAACTCGTCCGGGAATGCCGACGTCGGGCTGCTGCCACGGTCTTGCGGCTCTGTCACCTGCAATGCGGACCGCTGTGCAATCTGTGATGCACATTGGTTCTGCGGCTGTGCCGCCTGCTGTGCGGAAAGGCTTTGTATTTCCGACTCGGCGCCCTCAATAGACTCGCCGAGACTCGGCCTCGCCGTTGCGGGCGAGACGCCCGCGATCCCAGTAGAAACGGAAGCGCCACCCGCTGACGCAGGTGGTTCTGACAAATCGGGCGGTGCAAAGTCGATGCGCGGTTGGCTCGCCCGTTCTGCCGTCGCCGCGGACATTGCCGGCGCGAACGGCTCGCGAGTCTGATCCAATTCACGATCGCGTTCCTGTTCGATCGCTGCCTGGTCTCTCGCGTCAGCGCGGACGTATCCAGCGCTCGCCAACGCCGCGCGGACCGCTTCGCGCACCACATCCGCAACCGCCGGCGCGCGTCGAAACCGCACCTCCGTCTTCGCCGGATGCACGTTCACGTCAACTTCTTCAAGCGGCAGCTCGATGAACAACAGCGCCGCCGGATAAACGCCGTGCGGCAACACCGCGCGATAGCCTTCCGACAACGCGCGCGCAACCAAACGGTCGCGCACAAAGCGACCGTTGACGAACAAATACTGCGCATCGCGCGAGGTGCGACGATCGCGCGGCGCCGACACAAAACCGTTGACGCGTGCAACTGGCGCGTGTCCGCCGCTGACCGCCAGCAGGTTGTCGAGAAACTCCGCGCCGAAAATCTGGTACGCGCGTTCACGCAAATCGTTTGCGGGCGCAACGCGCAAAACCTCGCGGCCGTTGTTTGTCAAAGTGAACGCGATTTCCGGATGGGCCAACGCGTAGTGAGTTACGAGGTTGGTCAGATGAAAACTCTCGGTGGCCTCCGATCTCAGAAATTTTCGACGCGCGGGCAGGTTGAAGAAGAGATCGCGAACGGCCATCGTCGTGCCGCGCGGGTGCGCTGCGTCTTTCACGTCGCGCATCTTTCCGCCTTCGATTAAGACCCGCGTCGCCGCTGTCGCGTCTTCAGTTCTGGTGGTGAGTTCAACCCGCGCCACGGACGCAATCGAGGCGAGCGCTTCACCGCGAAACCCGAGGGTGGCGATATTACTCAGGTCCTCTGACTTGGCAATCTTCGAAGTCGCGTGGCGCTCGAAGGCGAGTATCGCGTCGTCACGAACCATGCCGCAGCCATCGTCGGAAACTCTCAAAAGCCTTCGCCCGCCTGCTTCCACGTCGATCACAATCCGCCGCGCGCCCGCATCGATTGCATTCTCGACCAGTTCTTTAGCCACCGACGCCGGCCGCTCGACAACTTCGCCGGCAGCGATCTGATTGGCAACGTGATCTGGCAAGACGCGGATTATTGACATGAAGAATGATGCTAGATGCTGGATGCTGGATGCTGGTCGTTTCCTGAGTTACTCACAGAACGCATGAGCCCGTTTAGCATTCGACCAACTTCATCCAGTTGAGATTGTAATTGGTGATGTGTGTCAGTGTTTAGGAACGCAAGGCGAGTAGCAGATTCCAGATGCGTATCAAGCTCCCAAAGCGAGCCTCTGGCGTTCGCCAAAAAATAAACAAATTCTTTTGTAAGTCTTCGCCCCTGGCCCTCCGCTATGTTGGCCGGAATCGATGTAACTGCTCTTCTAATCTGGCTCGAGAGTCCGTAGGTTTCAGTTTTCGGAAACGCTTCGGTCGCCCGATAAACGGTAACAACCAGATCCATTGCCTTCTGCCAAACGACTAGATCCCGATGACTCCTAATTAAAGTCTTTCCTGCGGGCCTTGTTGCTACCATTTTGTCCAGCATCTAGCATCCAGCATCTAACATCTTCAGAGGTAGACCACCTGGTGCTCGTTCGATCCGATATTGATCGCGTTATAGATCCAGTCGACGACATAGCGGCCGTGGCGCGACAGCAGCGAGGTGATGTTGATGTGTCGCTCCTGCAGCGCTTTGTTGGGGTAGAGTTGATCGAACGCGCGTTGCAGTTGACGTTGCGCCGCTTCGTCTCGCGCCATTTGCGCGCGATGAAAACGCGTCCGCAACCCTTCGAGCTGGTAGTTGATCTTGCGGCGTCCGGTTTCGAGCGCATCGGCCAGCGTCGGATCGATACTTCGCAACTGCTCGCGCAGTTCATCGAGTTCGCTGTTGACCGCGCCTTCCGTTTTTGCAAACGACTTCGCCGTGTCGGCGCCGAGATGTTCTTCAACGACGCGCTTCAAAACGCTCTCCGGCCCGGCAAACAAATCTTCGAGCGTCAGTCCATATCGTTCCAGCACTCGGCCGGTGTGTCGCTCGATCATCGTCAGGCTCGAGCGCGGCAGAATCGGGGTGACGGGCCGATCCAACACCCGATAAACCTCGCCAGTCTGCGCGAAGTATGCAATTTCCGCCGCGCCGCCGTAATAAGTGACGGTCGGCAGAAGATAATCCTGGACCACCGCACGCAGCGTCACATTCGGGCTGAACTTTTCCGGCTGGGCCAACGCAAGCTGCGATAACTCCTCAGCCGTGTAAGCCTGGGCCGCGTCTTTTGTGCTGTATTTTCCGTCGTCCGTCCGCGTGAGCGCATGGCGCGCGCCGTCGTCGTCGTGAATGAACAGCGGAAAAGAATTTTCCGTCGCCGTCACCTGCGCGTGATAGCCGGCGTGCACCAGTTTTCGACTGCGCGCCTCGATCGCGGTGGCAATCTCCTGCGCGCGCAGTGCCGCGCTCGCGTAAAGCGGCGCCGCGAGCGCTTTCAATCTCGGATCGAGGGGATCCAAAAACACGAGGCCGTACTTCCCCAGCAGCGCCGTCATCAATCGCGCAAACGCCTCGCCATACGATCGTCCCGGCCGCCACGCATCGCGCAGCAAAGTTTCCAGATCGCTCGTGAACTCAGAACTGGGAAGCAGTTCCAGCAGTTGTGCGACAACCGCATCGATCGAACTGTCGATGACCACGCGGCCGACTGGCTGTCCTTCCTTGTGTAAATCCGGCGAGACTTCGACGTTGGCAAGTTTGCAGTCGCGGGCGATGAACTCGGCTTTTGCAACCTCGGGAAAGTCGTGATCTTCGGTTGCGATCCAAAAAACAGGGACGGCTTTCGTGTTGCGCTGCGTCAGACAGCCGGCAAGTTTCACCGCCGAGAGCGCCTTGTAAATTGTGTAGAGCGGCCCGGAAAACAGTCCCGCCTGCTGACCGGAAACTACCGCGAGACAATCGGCCTCGCGCAAGCGGTCAATATTTTTGAGCGTCTCTTCGCCCGCGCCCCACGCGGCGTTCATGTCAGCGAGCGCGTCGCACAGTAAATTGCGATCGGTTTGGTGCGCGGCCAAAACTTCCGCTCCGCGCGCCGGCAACTCGTGATGAAAACGCACTGCAGACGGGTAGAACTCGCGCAGCGCAACGGGGTCGTGTAGATAGTCAAGGAAGAGTCGCGATTGATGAGGGATGCGATCGAAAGAGATGGTTTCGACTCGCAGACCAGATTCTTCCGGCGTGCTGAAACAAGCGGGTTCGGCGGTGCTCAATTTAAGATTACTCCCAGGCGAATCATCTTACGCGCATTGTACGCAGGATGCTCGCCTTTGCAACTAGTGAGGGCCTGCCGGACGACTGAACCGCCGTTAGTTTTCCGCTTGATCTAAACAACGTCGGATTTCTGCGCGCGCGTCTTCGTCCGGCGCTCGCAGCGGAGCACGCACTGCGCCGCCGATGTATCCGTTCATCTCCAACGCAGCCTTGAGGCCGCCGATACCGTAGCGCACCGTCACAGCCGCCGCGAGCGGCGTCAACTTCGATTGCAGCGTGGTCGCGAGTTCGTTGTCGCCTGAACGCACCGCGCGAAAGATCGCGAGGCACAAATCCGGCGCAGCACAACCGACGGCGAGTATCCCGCCACACGCGCCGGCCACGAGCGCTTCCTGAAGCACGGTGCCATTTCCAGTCAACACCGCAAAGTCTTCGCGGACGAGTTTGATCGTCTCTCGCAGTCCCTCGAGATCGTTCGAACTGTCTTTGACACCGATGATGTTTTCGTGTTCGCTCAAACGCGCGGCGGTTTCGGGTTCAATCTTCACCCCGGTGAGCGCGGGCATGCTGTAAAGAATCACCGGCACGACGGCAGCTTCAGCGACGGCGCGATAATGATCCACCAGTGCCGCTTGCGTTATGGCCGGCCGATAGAAGTGCGGCGTGATCACCAGCACCGCGTCCACCGGACCGCTCGCAACGACTCGTTTGATTTCGTCGACCGTGCCTCGCGTGCTCTGTTGACCCGCGCCAACGATAAACGACAAGCGCTCGGGCCGGTTGCCGACTTCCTCACGCGCCGCCTCGATCACGGCAAGATACTCGCGCTCGTCGAGATTCACGCGTTCGCCGGTAGAGCCGAGCATCACAAAACCGCTGATCCCGGTGTCGCTCCACTTCGCAATGTTTGAACGCAAGGCAGAGAGATCAAGGTCGCCGGCATTGTCGAACGGCGTGGGAATCGGCAAGAGAACGCCGCGCAAGTCTTCAAGAGACAGCGCGGCGTGAACATCGTTCGATAGTTGAGAGTTAACCGGTTCTTTCAAGACGCGGCATTATAGCCGCCGAGTCGCACGAAGCAAAGAAGACCAGCGCCGCGAAGCTGATGCGCTACAGACACTATGGCTGGAACGAGCCGCGCCGATCCGAAGCGAGGCCCTGGTTGACTGCGTGCCTGACGCGATCGGCGCGATCCTGAGAATCGGTCATGGTTGTCGCGTTGCGACGCTGGATATAGAGATTCAGCACCCTGGCTTCGTCTGCATCCGTCCAGGTAGTTGGGTCACTCTTGCCAGTTGCCGCGATGAATTGATCTACGGCTGCGTCAAGCGTGCTCGGGACGTTTCCAGGACGATTCACGTGTTGATCGAGAATCAGGGCCACACCGAATTCAGAGTTCACAAAGTCACCAACGAACCGGCCATTAATCTTTTTATTCGGGGCGCGAAAGAAAAGGTCGATGCGACTCGCGGCGAACTCAATTTCCGCCTGGCGCATCGCGCTGTCATGGCCGGCGCGAAAGAAGCGAAACGCCATTTCCAACTTTCGAAGCTTGTTCTCTTTGTCGGCCGCAGACCTCACTACCGTGCCGTTCAGCGAGAAGAACCCGGTCGGCGTTTGCCCCGGAGCACTGTTCACCGAGGCCACATCAAGACCGAATTGTCCAAGCAATTGATTGAACGCCGCGGGATTGGCTTGCTTGAGGTGGTTGACCATTGCCGGCAGCTCTCCAGCTCCATCGTCGGCGCCTGCGGTCCATTGAAAGCAGCCAAAGGTGAGAAACGCGTTGTCCCAGGTATTAATCGCCTCCAGTTTTCCTTCGTTGACAGAGACAGCCGACATGACGCGCACGCGTGAGGATGAAAGACTAGCGAACGCCGTCGGATTGGCCTGAACAAAATCGAGGATCGACGTCTTTCCGTTGTTGAAGATACCCAGGCGGAATTTCTGTCCGAAGACGGTACCGTCGGGAGCGACGGCGTTGTTGCCTTCGAAATGAAAACTCCCGCCTCCGCCTCCGCCGCCAGCGCCGTTGCGTTGGATGAACTGTGCGGCCACAAAGCCCGTCTGCCCGAGAGCATTGACCTTGAGAAAGTTACCTTGATCTTCAAGGATCTCAACCGTTGTTCCCTGCGGCAACACGGTAATGATTGTGCCCCCCGGCGTTTCGCGCAGATTCAAGCCATTAGGGATTACCGTGCCCGTTTCGGCGGCGTTGCGTTGGATGAATTGTGCGGCCACAAAGCCCGTCTGTCCGAGAGCATTGACCTTGAGAAAGTTACCTTGAGCTTCAAGGATCTCAACCGTCGTTCCCTGCGGCAGCACCGTAATGATTGTGCCGCCCGGAGTTTCGCGTAGATTCAGACCAGCGGGAATTACAGTGCCTGTAGCCATGATTTCTTCTCCAGCTCTTCAACCAATTCCGAACCAGGTCTCGCGGGTTCGCTAAGTTCCCAGGTTGGGCGTGGCGGCCTAGGGATGTTCCAAATCATCAACGATCGCACGGGCGATTGCTTTGCCAATCTCGCTGCGTAACGCCGTCGCATTGGGACCAGAATTCAACAAGACATCAACCGCGGGGAAATCCAAAAACTCAACTTCGAGCAAACACGCCCGGCAATGTCCTCCTGAGGTATTGCCAAGGCTGTCATCTCGCAACACGCCGAATTGTCCTTCTTTGATCCCTCGGTCGTTGGTGGCCGAGTCGCGAGCTTCGATGGCGTTGAACACTGCCCTCTGAATCTTCGTGGCGAAGCGCCGGTCATCATTGAGGTTGACGTTGTCCTGTGCCTGGCGAATCCATGTTTCGACGCCCCTGGCGTTATGCCCATCGGACGCATTGAGGTGAATGCTCACAAAGCGATCGGCGTGATTGTCTCGCGCGAAGTGAGCCCTTGCCGCCAGACTAAGATTCACATCCGTGGTGCGAGTCATCACGATGTTGATGTTGTGACCTCCGGCGGCCGCCGCATTTTGCAATTCAGTCCTGAGCAGGTTTGCCAGGATCAGAGTAAGCGCCTTCTCCTTGACGCCGGTGATGGGGCCCACGGCGTGATTACCATCGGAGCCACCCAGATTTCCCGTACCGCCATGTCCCGGATCGATTACTACAGTGGCATTAATGCCGACTCCAGCGCCGCCACGTTGGATGAATTGTGCGGCCACAAACCCTGTCTGACCGAGGGCATTGACCTTGAGAAAGTTACCTTGATCTTCGAGTATCTCGACCGTCGTTCCCTGTGGCAGCACGGTAATGATTGTGCCGCCGGGAGTTTCCCGAAGATTCAGACCAGCGGGAATTACAGTGCCCGTAGCCATCGCCTCTTCTCCTTATCTTTGTTCGACAAGCGCGAACCACGCGTGCGGATTTCGCTGAACTCGCCGAGGGTGTTCCCAATCATTCATGATTGCCGCACTTGCTTAGAAACTTGCGGCGTGCCGCCATCCTCGGATAATCAGTTAACCCACTGCCGGTGGGTTTCCGCCGGCCGGCGGAGGAGGTTCAGTGCCAGGCTGCGGTTGTGGAGGCGGAGGCGTTTGCACCACCGGAGTCGTTGAACCCTGTGGCTTGGCGTTCTCACCGGCTGATGGTTTGGAAAGCAGGACCTCCGCAACATCCTTCAGCTTTAAGACCGCTTGCGGACTGAACATACCGATCAACGCAGCGAAAGCAGCGAAGCCAAAGGGACTGGTCTGTTGGAAATTGGATTGAGGAGAGAAGAATCCTCCCCGAATCACCAGATAGAAAATCAGCGACAGGGTGGCCCCGGCAAACGGCAACACGATATACATCGCCAGCCAGCTTCTCACCAGGCTCCGATTACCGATGTACCAGTAGACCGAGCGAAGGCTGTGCAAAATACTGCCGAGCGCTCCCGCCAGTAACACCAACAGAAGCAACTGCTGCTCATCCCACAATTTGAATTGCTGCCCAAGAAACACGAAGGTTCTTGGTGTTGGTTGGGGAGTCGCTCCCGGCGAAGGTGCTGGACTTGCCGAAGAAGTTTCGCGCACCACTGTTCCTGTTTCAACGGGCGTGGGCGTAGGCGTAGGCGTGGGCGTAGGCGTCCCGGTTGGTGCCGCCGTCTGCCTGGCCGCCGGCGTTCCGGTTCCGGTGGCAGCCGGATTGCCAGCGGGACTTGGCGACG
>Ga0070686_100002571_pt1 | contig 10005 bp, 14 predicted proteins | sample KBSS23LmetaG_FD_65654 | JGI IMG/M metagenome (GOLD analysis project Ga0070686, IMG submission 65654) | Switchgrass rhizosphere microbial communities from Kellogg Biological Station, Michigan, USA - KBS S2-3L metaG | ecosystem: Host-associated > Plants > Roots > Rhizosphere ...
GTGTTGCACAGGATGACGGTGCCCAGCACGACCAGGTTAAACGTGACCGCCAACGACCGCACGGACACCACCAGGTCCACGAACATGTCTTTGGCATTCGGGGCGCCGGTCGTCGCGTTGATGAAGGTGATCGCGCTACTCCCGACATAGAAACCGACCGTTTTCGTATTGGCGTTGGCGGCAAACGTGAAGTGCGAGAAGATCCGCAACCCGTCCCCCACGGCCGTCAGCGTGTTGGCGGGCATGGTCCACGACTGCAGCGTGTCATTGCCCGTCAACACGTTGCCGATGCCCACCGCCGTGGAATAGCCCGTGCGGCTCGCGCCCGCGATCTCCGTGTTCAGCGCGGTGAAGTTGGCGTTGACAGGGGCGACGGTCGCGATCTCACCGTCGACCAGGGTCGTCAGAGTGGCCATGCGCTAGCTCCGGGGGCGCCGAATATGGCGCCGGTCGCGGTAGAACAGCTCCATGCCGAGCCACGTGAACTGCTCGCTCGGCTCCAGGTTGGCAACGCTGATCTCCACCACTTCGCCCAGGCCCGTCAGGTCCACGCGCTTGATGAGCGAGACTTCCGCGCCCTCGCCCCAGACCGACGTGCCCCACACGAAGGAGGAGCCCCACAGCGGCGGGTTCGTGGAGAGGTTCACGTCGTACACCTGCCCGCCCGCCGCGCCGAAGTCGAACGTGGTCGTGATGTGCGCGGTCACGTTGGCCGACTCCGTGGTGAAGTAGAAGAACCCGTAGCGCAGCGACTTCTGCACGCCCGGCTCGCCCAGGTCGCTGATATGCGACGCCACGCCGCTGATCTGCTCGGTCGAGCCCGAGGAGCGCGTGAGGGAGTACACGAAGCCGTTGTAGCCGCCCGCCCACACTTCCCGCGCCCCGGTCGTGGGGTGGCGCACGGTGAAGAGCGAGGCAAAGGGCGTGGTGGGCCACACCGTCCACGCCTTGAGCACGAGGTCGTAGACCAGCGTGGTGTCGTTGGCGCCGTCGTTGTCGGCGTCGACGGCCACCATGACGTTGTTCGCCTGCGAGTCGTAGGCCACGACGCCCCACTTGAGCTGATTGATCGCCACCGCTTCCGGCGCGTCGAGGCGGAAGTACGACTCGATGCGGTCGGAGATGAACGCCTCCTTCAGGTCGCCAAACTGCTGCGTCTGCGAGAGCTGGTGCAGGCCCAGCTCGGAGAGGTAGAACACGTCGTTCAGCGCAAAGACGGCGCCCTGGCTCGAGATGCCGCCGACCGAGCCCACCGTGGGCACCAGATGATCGGCCACCGTGTAACCCGTCGCGGGGCCGATGCCCTGGAGGCGATACGGGCGGCGCCCCTTGAGAATCACCAGCTCCTGGATGGACGAGATGAGGTCGATGATCGTGGAGTTGTCGTTCGGCTCCACGTCCATGAAGCCCGCATCCGTGGTGCCCGTCCAGCTCACCGTGTTGTTCAGCGCGCTCCAGTACAGCCGCGAGGGCACCGCGCGCGCCGTCATAAAGGCGCGGTTGCCGTGCATCACGATCACCTGGCCCGTGGCCGGCGGCGAGCCCGCCATGTTCTGAAACGTGGTGCCGTCCCAGGTCATCGGCGCGTCGTAGCCGTTCGTGATGTGCAGGAGATCGTTGTACACGGCGAAGCGGTAGCGCACGCCCGCGTTGGTCGACTTGCCCGTGGCGAGATCGGCCGTGGTGCCGTCCGTGAGGATCTTGACCACGCGGCCGTCACTCGTGCCCACGACCTGATAGTCGGTGCCGCTCGAGAGGCGGAACTGGATGCCGCCGAGGATCTTGACCGTCGCGCCGAGCGTGGTCGCGTTGATCGCCACCTTGCCGAAGCGCTTGGTCACGCCGCCCTCGGTGGTGAGGACCAGATTGTCGGCCTGCGTGAGGCGGTTGCCGTTCTTGAGGCGCGAGAGGCGGAGCTTCGTCGTCTTCACGTCGAGGCCGCCCGCGAAGGAGTCGACGCGGTAGGACTTGAGCTGCTGACCGAGGAGCACGGGGGCGGCCATCAGCAGAAGAGCCCTTCCACGACCTCGGCATCCTGGATCTGGCGCGCGTGCGAGGCGAAGAAGCGGGCCAGGTGCCCCTCGGCGGCCTGCTCCCACATGAGAAACGACGCGTCGCGGTCCTTGCGCATGGCCCGCGCCGTCGCGTAGTCCACGACCGCGAGCCACAGCGGGTGCGGCACCTGGAGCGTGTCCGTCGTCGCGGTGAGCGTGCCGAGGATCGGCGTGTAGGTGAGCCGGATGTCGAGCGCGCGGCTCACCTTCGGCGCCACGATCCACGTGCGCTCGCCGATGATGTCGCAGAGGAAGGTCGTGGGGTCCTGCGCGTCCACCACGGCGAGCAGCGTGCGGAACTCGGGCGACGTCACGTCGGCGAAGGTGAACGCGGTGCCCTCGTAGCCGCTCGTGAGGCACTCGATCAGCTTCATCTCGTCGAAGTCGGGCGGCAGCGTGTAGCTCGTGGTGCTGGCGGCGATGGCGAAGCCCGTCGTGGCGTAGGTCTCGCCGAGGATGGTCACGCTGCCATCGGTGGAGGAGCGCTGCACGTCGAAGTAGTCGCTCTTGAGCGACTTCACGCGCGACCAGACCATCTCCTGCGCCTGATTGATGTAGGCGATGAGTTGCGTGTCCGTCCAGAACGCGGCGGTGGTTTCGTCCAGGTTCGTCCGCACGTCCAGCAGCAGGTCGGCCACCGTTTTGCGCGGGGCGGCCATTACGCCATCACCTTGCGCCGGTCATAGACCACGTAGCCCTCGTGCTCAGAGCGCAGCGGATTCGGCCCCGCCACGTGCGTGCTGATCTGGCGCTTCGTGTCCCACGCCATGCGGTCGAAGATCTCGCGCGCGGCGGCTTCGTTCCCCGTCGCCCACTTCCGCTGGATCGCGGCCTCTTCCTCGGCCTCGGCCGCGTCGAGTCGGGCGATCAGCGCGTCCTTCGCCTGATGCGCTTCGAGGCTGAGGTGGCGCAGATGGTCGGCGATGAAGGCCCACGGGTACTCGACGGGATGCTTCATCTTCGTCACGTACAGGTAGCCGTCCTTGTAGCCCTCCCACGTGTCCTTGGCGCGATTCGTCTGGCCGAACGGATTCGGGCGCTCGAGGAGCCACGCGGGCTGGCGCTCCGGCATCTTCAGCTCGATGACCCAGTGCTTGCCGTGGCGCGCCCACCGCCACCGCATCTGCGGGTCGAAGGCGTGGAGCGCGCGGACCAGGTGCGGGGCTTGCGTGGGGCTCATGGTTGCTCCGGGCGCACGGGCTCGTCCTGCTGGATCCCGTGGCTATGAAAATGATGGAGGATCATCGTGAACAGCATGCCGGTGCCGCCGCCGCCGCCGGTCGACTCCTCCAGGATCAGCGAGCCGCCGCCCTCCTCCAGCGTGAAGCGGCTGGTGCCGTCCGCTTCCTGCACGAGGTAGTCGGTCGCCATTTACCAGCTCACGACCACGACGTAGCCGATGCCGCCGTTGCCGCCGGCCCCGCCCACGTTGGTCCCGCCGCCGCCGCCTCCTCCCCCGCCGCCGCCTTTGCCGCCCACGCCCCCCGCGCCGCCGGTGCCAGCGTTGTTCGAGCCGCCGCCGCCGCCCCCGGCGCCCCCGTGGGAGGCGGTCGCCGCCGCGCCCACATCCCCCGGCAAGCCCGCGGCCCCGCCGCTGGCCCCGCCGCCGCTGGTGGCGAGCGTGCCCTTGCCCGATTGCCCGCCCGCGGTGCCGGCTTGCGCGGTGCCCGGGTTGGCGGCATTGATCCCGCCCCCGCACCCCCCGCCGCCGCCGGAGACGAACGAGCAGCCGCCCGCGACGGTCGTCACGGCGCCCGCGCTCGTGGATGTGGCGCCCGAGCCCCCGCCGCCGGTCGAGCCATTACCCGCCGCGCCGCTGGTGCCCGTGCTGGTGCTGCCGGCGCCGTTCAAACCATCGACCGAGGCGCCCGCCGCGCCGCCCGCCGCGTAGGCCGCGCCGCCGATCACGCCCGCCGCCCCCGTGGCCTGCACGCCCGCGCCCGAGGCGCCCCCGCCGCCGCCGCCGCAGGCGCCGTCCGTGTGCCCGGCGCCCCCGCCGCCGCCCGGCCAGCTCATGTACGAGCCGAAGGTGGTCGTACCGCCGACCCCGCCATCCACCCCGGCCGCCGCCGTGCCGCCGCCCCCGCCCGTGCCGCCAATCGGGACCGTGACCGAGACGGGCGACGTGATCTCATTCGCGCGGAAGAGCGCGCCGCGGCAGAAGCCACCGCCCCCGCCGCCGCCGCCCGTCCGCACCGTGCTCACCGCGGCGCCTTCGCCGCCGCCGCCGCCGCCCCCGGCGCCGCAGCCAAACACGTAGACCATCGTGATGCCCGCGGGCGCCGTCCAGGTGCCGTCGGCCTCAAAGGCCTGCACATCGGGCGCGGACGCCCCCGTGGCCGCCACGGTGATGTCCACCTCACTGCCGGCGCCGTCGTCGGCCACGGTGAGCGTGACGTTGGTGCCCTCGATGAGGTTCAGGCGCGAGCGGGTCCCGACGTTGGCGCCGGAGTTCTTGCGCACGGTGACGAGCTGCGCGTCGGCGAGCTGGCCGGAGAGCCCGGCCACGCTGATCTCGTCCGCGCCGCCATCCTGGTGCCGCGTGGCATGGGCGACGGGCGTGCCGACGGGGGCCAGCGAGGAGGCGGGGACCCTGACCGTGGTGCCGGCGCGCGCCACCGGCAACTGGTCCGTCGCCTGCGCGGCCACCCCATCGGTGAGGCCGCTGATCTTGGAGTCGGCCATGGGCCTACCCCTTCAGCGCGACGGTTGCTCCAGAGAGGCGCACCTTGGCGTCCCGCTCCTCGGCGCGCGCCGCCTCCAGTCGGGCGGTGATCGCGGCCGTCTCGCGCTTTTCCTCGGCACGGAAGGCGTCGAGCTGCCCCTGCGCGAGCTCGCGCAGCTCGTTCGTCTGCGTGATCTGCGCCTCGAGGCGGCTCAGCTCCCCGCGGGCCTTGGCGAGCGCGGCCTGGCTGGCGTCCGTCTTTTCCTTGGTCACGCGCGCGAGATCGGCGAGGCCGGCCTTCATCTCGGCCTCGTACTTGGCCTGCTTGGCGCCGATCTCGGCCAGCGCGGCGTCCTTGGCCTTGATCGCCTCATCGCGGGCCCGCTCGGCCTGCTCCTGCTCGCGCTTGAGGGTCTTGAGCCCCTTGAGGAACGTGCCGGCGCCCTCGAACCACTTGCGCTTCTCGGCCTCGGATTCGCAGAGGCCGATCATCTCGTCCAGCGACGGCTTCTCGACGCTCATCAGCCATCCCTCGAGCAGAACACTTCGATGGTGGACGGCACGCTGACCTGCGTCTCCGAGGCGACGAAGCGCAGCACGCCGCCGCCCGTCGCGCTCACGGGGATCGTGACGCAGGTGCTTTCCACGAGCCCGTCGAGCACTTCCATCGTGCCGTCCGTGAGGTCGAACACGCTGACGTTGGTCCACACCTGGGTGGCTTCCACCGTCTCGGTCGGCGCCAGCGACTGCACCGTGAGCGTCGCGCCCGTGCCGACAAGGGCCGGCACGTGGATCGTGAGCACCTTCGTGCCCGCGGGGACGGCGAACCACTGCGAGTTGACCGTCTCGCCGGAGCCGGGCATGGCGACGTGGGCCGCGATGCCATTCCACGCAAACTTGGCGCCCGTGAAGGCCATTAGGTGGCGCTCCAGGCGCCCATCTGGGCCACCATGTACCACGTGGTGATGCCGTCGCTCACGAGCGTCACCGAGTCGCCCACCACGTTGCCGGCGGCGGTGTCCTTGAGCAGGCCCGTGGTCACGGTCGTGACGAGCGCCGTGCCGTCCTGCGCCGCGTGGATCTTGCCCGTGATGAGGTCGCCCGTCTGGACGCCGATGTGGATCTCGCCGTTGATCGCGCCGGTCCCGCACACGAAGGTGTAGGTGAGCCCGGCCGTGGCGGCCAGCGGCAGCGTGAAGACCTGGGTCGCGGTCGTCTTCGTGGCGACGTAGACCGTGCCGCTGTCGGCGGCGGCAATCGCGATGGTATCGGCGAGCGTGACGCTGACGCCGCGCCGCACGCCCCCCGTCGCCCCCGTGAAGGTGGTCGCGCCCGAGAACGTGCTGGCGCCGCTGAACGTCTTGGCGCCCGTCACCGTCTGCGTGGTCGAGAGGTCGGCGACTTCCTTGGTGGTCGCGCCCGCGGCGAACTTGAGCGTGCCCGTGGTCGTGTCGAGCGCAATCTCGGTGGCACCCGGCTCCGCGACGAGGGCGGGGCCCGCGAAGGCGCGGATGTAGCGCGCGACGTGTTCCAGGACGAGCGTGGTCGCGCCCATCAGCGCAGCACCTCGGCGTAGTCCTCCACGGCCACGTCGACGCCCTCGGCGCGCGGCGTGGCGGTGACGATCACACCCGTGGTGGCCTGCCCGTGCTCGGCCCAGACCACCTGCACGCAGGGCTGGTCGCCCTCTTGCACGACCACGTTCAACCCGTCGCGAAATGGCTCGCGCGGCCGCAGCATGTGGATCGGGATCATCCTGCCGCCCCGACACCTGGACGCGCGGCGCCAGGAGGGAGAATCCCGCGGGCGCCGGGACGGCAAGCTGGGAAAATGCGGTCGTAATTCTGGCGGTAGTTCTCCTGCGCGGTCCGTGAGCCCTCACCGCCGACCGCAAAATGCGCGCGGTCGTGCTTGTGATGCAGATCCTGCGCTTGCAGATCGAACTGGTCATGGCGCGCGCGCAGCACGGTATCGGCCGCCGCTCGGCGCACCGTCCGCTCCGCGTCCGCGTAATGCTGCCCCCAGGTGGGCATCAGAGATGGCTCCACGACCACTCGAGGTTGGTGAAGGCGCCGCAGGGGCACGCGGGCATGGGCGGGGTCGCCACGCACTCGTGATCCCCGCGCGCATCCTGGCTGCGATGCGCGAGGCGCCGCCCTTCGATGACGATCCGCTCGTCCTGCGCCGCCCGCTCGTGGCGGCCCTTGTCGTCGGCCTTGTCCCGCTGGGCCATCACGTGGTCCCGACGAGCGCGGCCCGGCCTGCGCCACCGGCCACGGTCGCCACCCACGAGTTGACGATGTCGCCCTCGCCCGCGAGCCCCGTCGCCGCTTCCCAGCCGAGCGCGGTGGTGGCGCCGGCCACGGAGGTGGTGATATTGCGCAGCGTGGCGTTGGTCCCGGCCGCCGTCATGTCGATCTGGGCGCCGAGGTTGGTGACGATGCCGCCGCCGCCGATCTGCACGTGCCCGGGGCCGATCACGACGCCGGTCGCCCCCGCGCCGCCCGAGATCGTCTCGTAGAGACTCGTCACGAGCGTGTTGGCGGTGTGGAAGTGCAGGAAGTTGGTGATGGCGCCGCCGATGCTGCTCGCCGCGACCTGATACAGCGGGCCGATGGCGGTATTGGTCCGCATCACGAAGTCGTCGAGGGTGGTCGCGAGACACGCGCCCGTGTCCTTGATGAAGATGGTGCCGGTGCTGGCCGTGATGCCGCGCGCGTCGTAGGTGAAGTCGTGCAGCCACCAGCTATCGGCGCCGGCCGTCGCGCGGGCGAACATGATCCCCGCGGTGAGCGGCACGAAGCGCAGATGGGCCAGCTCCACGTTGTCGGCGGCGGCGGTGGGGCCGAAGCAGAGATCCACACCCGCCACGAGGGAGGCCGACTGGCCGCGCTTGCGCTTGCTGCCCATCCACCGCGCGTCCGACTTGTTCATCACGATCGCCGTCGCGGGCGTGTAGGTGCCGGGCGTGAAGTACAGGATGTCACCGCGGAAGCTGACCATCGCGTCCTGCGCGGCCTGCAGCGCGGCGGCGTCCGTGGTGCCCGAGGGCGTGGTGCCGGCGCCCGGGGTGTAGAAGACGCGCCCCGGGTTGCGCTCGTTGTAGAGATCGAGCGGGCCCGTGCCGTCGGCCGTGCTCCACCCGGAGCCGGCGGTGACGAAATCCGAGTCGACGAGGTAGAAGGTCTCGCCGAAGTCCTGGCTGGCGATGAGGTCCTTGAGATTCGGTGCCATGTCGTCTCCTAGACGGCCTTAACTGGCTCGAGGGCCAGGCGCGCCCATACCGCGCAGTCCCGGATCAGCCGGGACGCGTTATCCGTAGAGGACCCACAAATCCGGCGGCACCGAAGGAGCCGCGCTCGTCTCCGAGGCGCTGGACGCGGCCACGGTGAGCCCCGTGTCCCAGAGGCGCTTCCAGCTCGCGCCGTACCAGATCGACACCACGAGCTCGCCGTCCGTGTTGCTGCACGGGATCACGAGCCAGGGGTTGACGCCTTCCGTCACGCTCCCGGATTGCACGTTCCAGAAGTGCACGTAGCTGACGGCGGCGGCGGCATGGGCCCGGATGATGATCGCGAGCGGCCGGGCCCCGGCGGTGGTCGTCACGTCCTGCTTGGTGGTGCTGATCGCCGGGAAGGCGTACCAGCCGCAGCTATCGGCGGCCACCACGTCGGCCGGCAGAAAGCGCATGACGGAGTCGGCCGCCTGGCGCACGCCGTCGGGCATGAACGACGCGAAGTTTTTGAGGTTGGCGACGGCGGTCACGTTGGCCATGAGGCTAGCTCCTCCCTGCGGGCACGGCGGTCACGTCGGCCTTGCGCCCTTGGCGGTCGCGCGGTCGCTCGTTCGGGGGAATGGTCACGGGGACGGCGCGGACGGGCTCGGTGCGATACAGCGGCGCGTCCGAGCCCTCGATGACATCGGGGTCGCGCTCGATCGGCGAGCAGTCGGCGACCTCGGGCCCGTAGAACTCGATGAGCTTCTTGGGGCAGTTGCGGACGCCGAAGCGGTTGACGAACTGCGTCGGCTGCGTCTCGGTCGGCTTCGTCCAGACCTGGAACTTGTTCTTGGAGAACACCCACTCGGCGACGAACTTCGGGAAGGCCTTCTCCGTGACGACCTGGCCGTCCTCGTCCACGAAGGGAAACGGGATGCCGTCGAACATGAACTCGGCGTCTTTGCCGCCGAGGCCGAGGCGATCGACGAGGACCACGCTGCTGTAGATGTCGACGTCTGTAAACGTGCTCATCAGTCGACGTGAACCACGATTTTTGTACTGGTAATGCCCTCCAGCTTGAAGCTCTTGTTCGGGTACTCGTTGTGGAAGTTCTGCCAGATGCGGTACGCGGCCTCCCACTCGTCGGTGAAGGTCGCGCCCACGCCGACCGGCCGCAGGATCGCGCCGTCGTCGTTGATCCACTCGCCGGGCACTTCGACGAAGCGCACCAGCGTGGAGGTGTCGAGGCCGTAGAGCACGTCGTAATCGGCGTACTTGTCGACCTCCATCTCGATCCCGCCGAAGGTGAGGTTGCGGCCCTTGGCGGCCTTGGTCCCCCCGTCGGGGCTCATCAGATCGCCGCCCGCGTAGCGGCGGCCGTCGTCCAGCAGGTTCAGATAGGACCGCCGCACCGCGTGATGGCACGCGAAGAGGTCGATGTTGCCGCCCCCGCGCTGCTCGGCCACGTCGAGGCCGCGCATGATGACATCGGCCGAGAGCGCGCCCACGGGCGAGCTGGCGCTGCCGATGATGGTCGAGGCATAGATCGGATACGAGGTCCGATTCACCCCGTGGAGCGTGGCGACGTAGGTGCCGTCGTCCACCAGGCCGCGCAGGCCCATCGCCTCCTTGGCGTAGCTGGTGCCCGAGATGTCGGTGACGCCCGCCACGTTGGCGCGCACCACGTAGTCGTTGTCGGCGATGGCGGTGGCCAGCGTGGAGCCGGTCGTGGCGGTGAGGCCGGTCGAGGCGACGGCCACGATCGACTCATCGGCCGCCGCGACGAGGGCGCCCGTGATGGGGGAGACGAACGTGATGAGCTCGCCCACGTTCAGAAAGCGCGTGCCGTTGATGACGCCGGCGGCGCCGCCCGGCGAGTCCACGTTGAGCGTGGTCGTGGTCGTGTCGGCGCTGACGAGCGCGAGCACGCCGCGGCCGTCGGACCAGACCATGCGGCCGAACTCGTTCACGAAGCCCTCGACGAGGCCGTCCTGCTCCTGCTGGAAGATCGAGGCGAAGGCGCCCTTGTCCGAGGCCGAGTGCTTCATGGCCTGCGAGGTGAGCCGGAT
>Ga0070686_100002577_pt1 | contig 9999 bp, 6 predicted proteins | sample KBSS23LmetaG_FD_65654 | JGI IMG/M metagenome (GOLD analysis project Ga0070686, IMG submission 65654) | Switchgrass rhizosphere microbial communities from Kellogg Biological Station, Michigan, USA - KBS S2-3L metaG | ecosystem: Host-associated > Plants > Roots > Rhizosphere ...
TCCTGGTGACCGGGACGCGGCAGTATCTCCAGCGCGACCGCCTGGGCGCCTGGCTGACGCACCTGGCGCTCGCTGCCTCGAACCGCGGCGTGGATCGGCCGCTCGGATCACCGGTGCTCGTCGCCACGTCCGAAGAGCCGGCCACCGTCGAGGCCGGCGGCTTCGCGCCGATTGGCGCGGACAACGCGCGGACGCTGCTCGCGCAGCTCGCGGCCGATCTGCTCGGGAACGTCCACCCCTACCTGATGCCGTGCGAGGGGGTGTTCACCTGGGAGCGGCGCCGCCGAAAAGGCGAATCGATGACCGTGGACGAGGCGGTGCTGATGCTGCTCAACGACGGCGTCACCCGCCTCAGCTCGCGGTTCGGGCCGGTCGCGGATGCGCTCCGCTATCCCGTGCCGACGCCGGAGGACGCCAGATCTCACGTCGAACGCCGCTTCCAGCCGTACTTCGATTCTTTCCGGGAGCTGGCATGAGCGCCCCCGTCGTCTACCCCTTTCCGTCCGAGCTCGCGTCGCTGCCGCGCGACCGCCCGGCGGTGATTGAGGCGTCGGCGGGGACGGGCAAGACGTATCTCATCGAACACCTGGTCGTCGACCGGCTGATCCGCGGCGATGCGCGCATCGACGAGATGCTGGTAGTCACCTTCACCGAGCGGGCCGCCGCGGAGTTGGTTCGCCGGATCCGCGCGTTGATTCGGACGGTGCTCGGCTACGAACCGAAGCCCGAAGACGCGGACGAACAGCACGTCTGGACGATCGACGCCGGAGCGCGCGGGCGCCTCGAGGCCGCGATCCGGGGCCTCGACGTCGCGCCGATCTCGACCATCCACGCCTTCTGCCAGCGCGCGCTGACCGAGCATGCGTTCGCGAGCGGCCGCCTGCTCGTGCAGGGTCAGGTTGAAAGCCGCACCGCCTTCGCGGCGGCGTTCGACGAAGTGATTAGGGGCCGCCTCGAGGGAGACGGAGCCTCCCTGCTGGAGGCCTGGCTCGCGGCCGGCAACAGCGCCGAATGGCTGGAGCAGCTCCTTTTCCAGGCGCGCCGCCTGCGCTGCGACTGGGCGGAGATTTACGATCCTGCCCGCGTCGACCGCGCCGCCCGGGCCTTCGCGGCACTGCCATTCAATGAGGCGCACGCCGCGGTGGTCCGCGCGATCAGTCACAAGGGGACGCAGAAGACCATCGCGACCCGCCTCGAGGCGCTGCACGCATTGACGGGCGACTTCATTCGCCACGGACAGCCGGCGCGCCTGCTCGCCGACCTTGACGCTCTCGTGAAGAAGACGAAGGACGCGTTCTCGTACTTGCTCCGACCGGATCGTCTTCTCGGGGTGCGCGACAAGCCGGGCATCGCGCCGCTGCTCGACTGCATCGAGGAGCTCGTCGCCGCCGCCGTCCCGCTGGCGACCGCGATCGCCCAGCATTTCGGCCCGCCGGTCGAGGAGCACCTGAGCGCGCGTAAACGCGCCGCCGGCTTCTACGACTTCGACGACATGCTCGTGCTCGTCGACGAAGCGCTTCAGGGACCGCGCGGCACCGAGCTCGCGGCTGCGCTCCGCAAACGCTATCGGCTGGCCGTCATCGACGAGTTCCAGGACACCGACCCGGTCCAGTGGCGGATCTTCCGCGCGATCTTCCTGGAGGACGGCGACCCGCGCCCGCTCTACCTCGTCGGCGATCCCAAGCAGGCGATCTACGGCTTCCGCGGCGCGGACGTCAGCACATACGACGAGGCGCGCGCGGCCGTGATCCCGCTGGGAGGCAAGCATTCGCTGAAGCGCAACTTCCGCTCCACGCCGGCGGTGATCGACACCTACAACGCGATCTTCGACCAGACGGCGAAGCCGCCCTTCTTCTCGGTGGGCAGCGGTTACCACGACCCGGTCACCTACGGCGGCAATGACGGCGAGACTGTCGATCAGCCGCGCCCGCTGACGTTGATGACCGTGAAGGCCGACAACGAGGAGCAGCTCCCGATGCGGGTGGTGCGCGGGCGCCTGGCGAAATCGATCGCCGACGAGATCAAGGGCCTGCGCGACCGCGGGGAGGCGCGCGACGCCCGGAAGATCTACGTCCTGACCCGGGTTCGAAAGGAGTCCCAGACCGTGGCGGATGCGCTGGCAAAGCGCGGCATCCCGGCGGTCCTCGCCGCCCAGGAAGGCCTCTACGACACCGACGAGGCGCGCCAGGTCCGCGATCTCCTGCGCGCCATCGCCGACCCGCACGATCCCGCGAAGCGCCTCCGCGCCTGGCTGACGCCGTTCTTCGCGCTGTCGCTCGCCGATCTGCCGGCGGCCGCGGCGGGCGCCGACCAGTTGCTCGTCGATCGGTTGTTGTCCTGGCACGCCGCGGCCGAGAACGGCGAGCTCGCCGATCTGTTCGGCCGCATCCTCGACGAGAGCGGCGTCGCCCGGCGCGAGCTCTTCGCTGGCGAGGCCATGCGCCGGCTCACCAATTTCCAGCAGCTGTTCGAGCTGCTCGCGAACGATGCGGCGCGGACCCGACGCCCGCTCGGCGACATCGCGCGCCGCCTGGCGGCCCTCGTCGCGAGGCTCATCGTTCCGGAGCCCGAAGAGGGGAACACGTTGCGGGCCGAGGGCGAACGCGACGCCGTCCAGATCATGACCATGCACCGGGCGAAGGGCCTGGAGGCGGACTTCGTGTTCGTGTACGGCGGCTTCGGGCCCGCGCCCAACGATCGCGTGCGCAGCTTCGTCGTCGATGGCCGCCGGAAGCGCGTCGCCGGGCGCCCGCGCCTGGAGGCGACGACCAATCTCATCAGGGAAGACCGCGACGGCGAGGATCAGCGCCTCTACTACGTCGCGCTGACGCGCGCCCGCAAGCGGCTCTACCTCCCGTACTCTGGAAAGGTGCCAGAGGGCGACGCGTCGCTCTTCGACGCGCCCAAGGCGGAGGAATACTGGAAGCTGGTCGGCGGCTACCGCCACGTCAACCGCCGGCTGCGTGATCTGATGCATGAACCCGACCCGCGCCGCTTGCGGGAGCCTCACGAGATCCCAATCGACGCGCGCGCCGACGGAAGCGAGTCACAGACGATCTCGACCGCGAGGCTCACCGCCTGGCGGCCGGAGCCGGGGGACGTCGCGCCGATCGAGGGCGATACGGCGCTGGCGGGGCTGCGACGCGCGCGCGCAGGCGCGGTGACCACGTCGTATAGCCGGATCAAGCAGGCGCACGGCGGTTATCGGCCGCCGACGGAGATGCTGGACGAGGTGGCCGCGCCCGCCGACGCGCACGCCGACGACGGCGACGGCGCGCTTCCGGGGGGCCAGGCCACGGGCATCTTCCTGCACGCGGTGCTCGAGAAGGTGCCGCTTCCGGCGTTGATTGAAACGCCGGCGTTCGATGCCTGGAGCGCGCGCCCGGAGGTCGAGTCCCTGGTGAGCGGTCTGCTTCGCCAGTACAACCGTGGCGCGGGGGAGCTGCGTCCGGCCCTGCGTCTCGCGCACGCCGCGCTGACCGCTTCGCTGCCCGTCGTGGGCGGCGCGCTGGCGGGACTGGCGCACGCGAACCCCACGGCGCGAGAGGTGGAGTTCCTCTTCCCGTTCCCCGCCGAGGCGGGCGGCCCGCAGAGCGGCTACGTGAAGGGTTTCGTCGACGTGATCTTCGAGCACGAGGGCCGCTCGTACTTCGGCGACTGGAAGACCGACCGGCTCCCCGTCTGGAGCGCCGCCGCCGTCGCGGCGCACATCGAGAACAACTACGCCCTGCAGGAACGGTTCTACGCGCTCGCGCTCGTGCGGATGCTCGGCATCACCGATGCCGCGGCCTACGAGGCGCGTTTCGGCGGCACCCTCTACGTATTCGTGCGCGGGCTCGCCCACTCGAAAGATGCGATCCGCAGCCGGCGGCCGACGTTCGACGAGATCACCGACTGGCAGCGCGATCTGGCTGCCGCGCTCGAGGGAGGAGACCGGGCATGACCGCCGCGGCCGACGCGCGCGCCTGGCCGCCCGTCTGGGCGCGCGATCTGATCCCGGGCGGCGCCGAGATGGACCAGGCATCCGTCTACCTGGCGATCGAGGCCGGCTGCTGGCCCGACCTGTCCCGAGAGGAGCGGCGGGCCTTCGCGCTGGTCGTGCTCGCCTCCCTGGAATCGCGCGCGGGCGGCGCCACGCGGCTGGATCTGGCGACGGTCGGCTCCCGGCTCACGCGCCTCGGCGCCGGCGAGGACGATCGCGCCGCGGCGGTGCGTCTGGCCGATGCGCGGCTCGCGCTTCCGGCGCTTTCGCCGTTCGTCGGCCAGCCGGGCGACTACCGGCCGTTCATCGTCGACGGTGAGTTCCTCTATCACGAGCGCGACCTGCGTCTGGAACAGCGCCTCGCTGATGCGCTCAAGCCGCGGTTGACCCGACCCGACGCGCCGGCCGCGAAGACGGATCCCGCCCGAACCGGAGAGAGTTGGACGAAGGAGCAGCTGGCGGCGGTCGACGCGGCGGGCCGGCGCGCCCTCACGGTCATCTCGGGGGGGCCGGGAACCGGCAAGACCGCCCTCATCCGCGGCATCGTCCGCGCCTGGCTGGCGGCGGGCATCGAGGCCGACCGGATCGCCATCGCCGCGCCCACCGGCAAGGCAGCCAACCGCATCGCCGAAGTCCTGCGCGACGCCGCCGACGCGCCGGCGCCGTCCACCCTGCACCGACTGCTTGGCCTCGCCGGCGGTGCCGTCCGGCTGCGCGGCGGCGAGTTTCGCCACCACGAGAACCGCCCCCTGCCCCACGCCGCCGTCATCGTCGACGAGGCGTCGATGGTCGGCCTCGCGCTGATGGAGCAGCTGTCGCGCGCCCTCGCCCCGGAGGCGCGCCTTGTCCTGATCGGCGACGGCGATCAGCTTCCCGCCGTCGAGGTCGGCAGTGTGTTCCGCGATCTGGTCGCGCTGGGCGCGGCCTGCCGCCTCACCGAGAGCCACCGCATGAATCCCGCGAATCCGGACGGCGCCGCCGTGCTCGACGCCGCTCGGGCGATCGCGGAGGGCGTGCTCGGGGATCGCGGCCGGCCCGCCGCCACGATCGCGACCGGCCTCGCCTTCCGCGGTTTCGCCTGCCTGGAACCGGAGGGCGACACACCTCAGGCGGCGCGGCGGTCGTTGTCGGCATTCATCGATTACTGGTACGCGACCTGGATCCGGCCAGGCGCCGAGGCGGCACGGCAGAGCCACGCGCTGCACCCCCGCCGCGACGGCGCGCTCGACCCCGACGCCGCGGCGGCCGTCATGGATGCGCTGGGGCGCCAACAACGGTCGCGCTTGCTGACCGTCACGCGCGGCGGTTTCGCCGGCGCCGACCGGATCAACGCCGACCTCGCGCGCCGGGCCGCGGCGGACGCCGGCGGTCCGGCGCCGTCACCGGACACGATGCTGCCCGGCACGCCCGTGATGATCACGCGCAACGACTACGACCGCGGTCTCTACAACGGCGACCAGGGGATGGTCCTGACGGTGGACTCGGGCGACGGCCGCCCAACCCCGGCCGCAGTCTTTCTGCGCGGCGGCACCATCGTTCCCTTCCCGTTGAAGGCGCTTCACGGGTCGCTGGTGGTGGCGTACGCGTCGACGGTGCACAAGGCCCAGGGCAGCGAGCTCGATCACGCGGCGTTGATCCTGCCCGACGCCGATCTACCGCTGCTGTCGCGTGAGCTGATCTACACGGCGGTGACGCGCGTTCGCCGCTCCATCACTGTCGTCGGCCGCCGGGCGCTGCTCGAGCAGGCCGTCGCGCGTCCCCTCGAAAGGTCCTCGGGGCTCGCCGAGCGCCTCTCCCGACGGTGACCCTCCCCGGAGGGCGCCCTTACGCCGTAGGTAACTCGCCAACGGCGCCCTGATTACTCGCTGGTAACGGGCCCCTAGAGCACCCCGCAAAACATCGGGCGGCACCGCCCTGAGAGCGGCACCCTGCTTGCAAATGCAGGGTCCCGGACGCGGTGTCGAACTGGGGGGATGACATGGGTGGTGTCGATCCGGTGGAGCACGAGGAACGCTTCATTCTGACGCGCGCGGAAGTCACTCGCTTTTTCGCGTCGATCGGTGCGCGCGCGACTGTCGAAACCTACGACCAGGCCCGCCCGATCGCCTACACGCGGACCACGTATTTCGACACCGATGATTCGGTGTATCTGCGGTCGTGCGACGGTCCTATCGCGCGCCGACTGCGGCTGCGGGAGTACGCGATGGCGGCATCGCTGGAGGACGCCCCGATCCTTTCGCCGATCGCCTGCCTCGAGCTCAAGCAGAACGCAGGCACGGCGCGCTCGAAGGTGCGCCTTCAGGCGTCGCCGACCTTGCTGCGGCACCTGATCGAACGGCGCGGGCAACGCGACCCGGCGTTCGCATCGCTCGAGCCGCTTTCGGCGCTGGCGGCGCTGGAGAAGGAGCTGTCGACCGCGAGCATCGCGCCGCGCCTCACGACCTGGTACCGCCGCGCCTCGATGACGGCGGAGTCGGGGCGCCTGCGCATCACCATGGACGAACGCCTGACGTTCTGCCGCGCGCAGATGGTCGGCGTCGTCGGCGCCGAGGTCGCGCCCAGTCCCGCCGACGTCATCGCGCCCGGACCGGCGCGGATCATCGAGGTGAAACACTGGGGCGACCGGCCGCTCTGGCTGTCGTGGGCGCTCGATGGGATGGAGCCGGCGCGTGAGTTCTCGAAGTTCAAGATGGGAATGGCGGCGCTGAACCGAAAGCTCGAGTCGCTCGTTCGCCCCGGCGCGGCCACGTCGTCCTCGACGGCGGAGGCGAGCGCCGAAGACAGCGACGGTGTCGGCGACACGACGTACTTCGCACCCAACCCGGGGACGGCGTGACCGGGCGCGCGATGCCGAAGGGAATCCTCATCGCATTCGAAGGAATCGACGGCAGCGGCAAGACCACGCTGTCGAATCGGGTCGCCGAGGCGCTGCGCGCCCGCAACCTCAGCGTCGAGCACGTGCGTGAGGGCGGCTGGTTCGCCTCGCGCGTGACGCAGGCGATTCGCGATCTGTGCCGCGACGCCCGCAACCTGGCGCTCGTTCCGCGCGCGGAGCTCTTGCTCTACGTGGCGCGCGAGATCCAGCTGCTCGAGGAGGTCGTGATCCCGGCGCTGTCGCGGGCCGACGTCGTCATCAGCGACCGCTACCTTTACACCGCGGAAGTCCTGGCGCGGCAGGTCCGGCGCCTGCCCGAGGCGACGATCCGATCGGTCGTCGACGACGCCGCCGGCGGTCTCTGGCCCGACCTGGTCTTTCTCGTGGACGTCGATCCGACCGTCGCGCGCGGACGGCGAAAGGTCGCCAAGCTACTGTCCCGCGAGTTGCGTCCCGCGTCGCGCAAGGGCCTGGCGGGAAGCGGGCTGGGACAGCGCCTGCGCGAGGGATACCTGGCGCTCGCCGCGGCGGATCCCGGGCGCTGGCTCGTCGTCGAGAACACGGACTCCGACCTGGACCAGGTCGTGGCGGAGATCAGCGAGACGATCTTCCAGGCGCGGGCCTCCAGCGTCCAGGCGGCCGTCGCGAACGCCCGCGCCGGACGCGCCGTCAACCCGGCCGCGGCACGGCTGGCGGCATCGATCGCCAGTCCCGAGGCGGCGCTTGCCGCGTTCCTCGGATGGGTCGACGACCGGGGGCGCCGCGAGCCGACGCTGGCCGCCTACGTCCTGGCCGGACTCTCGGGCGGCGGCATCGACGAGCGGCGCCAGACGTTCGCGGCCCAGGTGCCGCGCGTGATCGCCCGCGGCCTGCGCGGCCTGTCCGACGGCATGTCGTGGAAGCTGCGGCGGTCGCTCGTCGAGGCGGCGCCACACGAGGTGGCGACCTCGCTGGCCGAACAGGCCGCGGAGGCGCCGCCTGCCTGGATGCTTCGCGAGCTGCTCGCGGAGATCGCGCCCGCCGAGGTCGCGGCGAGCCTCCAGGGGCTGGACGACGAGACCGCGTGGGCGCTGCGCGAAGAGCTGTACGCGCGCGTGCCGGACGCCGTCATCGCCTCGCTGGCCCAGCTGGAATCGCCGCGCGCCTGGGACTGGCGCGAGCGCTGGATCCGCGAACGCGGGGCGCTCGAGGCGGCCGTCGCCGGCTACGTCACCGCGCGCGCAGCCGCTCGTTCCGTCACGGGCCTGGACAGCGAGCGCGCCTGGACGATCCGGCGCGCCGCGCGCACGGCCGCCCCGGTGCCCGCCATCGGATCGCTCGTGGGGATTTCGAGCGACCGGGCCTGGCGCTGGCGTGAGCGCATGCTCGGCCGCGCGCCGAAGACGGTGCTGTCCACCATCGCGGGGATGGATGACGGGCGCGCCTGGGCGATGCGGGTCGCGATGGCGTCGAGCTGCCGCGAGGCGCTCGATTCGCTGATCGGCCTCGACCACCCGACGGCCTGGCAGCTTCGCGAGGCGTGCCTCGAGCTCTGGCCTGCGTCCGTGGTCAGGAGCCTCGGCGTTCTGGTGAGCGGCGCGCGCGGGCGGGACGTCCTGCGCCGCGCCCTCGAGCTGTTCCCGGGAAACATCTCGTTGCTGAAGCAGGCGGCGGGCATCGCGACGGGCACCCACCTCAATACCACCGTGATGGCGGCCTGATCATGCCGGGGATGGACATGAACCTGGGCAACGCCGAGAGCTTCGACATGGCGCGCTTCGAAGTGATCTTGCTGCGGATGATCACGGCGGGCCTGCTGGGCGCGTTTCTCGGCTATCGACTGTGGCGCCGGCTGCTGCCCAACACGCTGCCGCCCGCGCGCGAGACCGCGCAGGCGCAGACCCTGATCGCGATCGCCGGGGCGCTGATGGTGGTCGTCATCGGGCAGAGCACCGCGCGCGCATTCGGTCTGGTCGGCCTGGGCGGCTTCATCCGCTTCCGGTCGGGCATCAAGGACACGCGCGACGCGGCCGTGATGTTCGTGATGATCGGAATCGGGATGGCCTGCGGCCTGGGTGCGCTTCCCATGGCGGTGGTGGCGACGGTCTTCGCCAGCGTCGTGCTGGCCATCTTCGACCTCGGCCGGCGCGCGCGCCTGCGGCTGACGAAGGTCTCGATCAACGCGACCGAGCCCGGCGCCGCGTGGGACCGCATCCGGCTCGCGTTCCCGGGCGCGCGCGTCATCGAGTTGCCCGGGAGCGCGTCGGCGCAGGCGGGCCGCCTCGTGATGGAGGCGGCGCTGGCCGACGACATGGACGCGGCCGGCATCATGCGGCTGCTTCACGACAAGCAGGTGCCGGGGATCAACAGTGTCTCGATCGATGAGAACGGTAAGGGAGGGGGAATAACATGAGAATCGACACGCGCATCCGCGCGGCCATGGCTGGAATTGCAACGTTGGCGGCTTTGCTCGCGCTGCTCGTCGTCGGTGGCGCCGGCTGCGGGGGATCCTCGAGCATGACGACGCCGAACGAAGACGCGGACGCCGGGCCGCCCATGGTGACGAGCGGGCCTTATCAACCGCTGACCGTCGGCACGACCTGGACGTACCACGTCGACGATCAGGGCGTCGTCTACGACAAGCAGAGCGCCGTCGAGGCGTTCGAGGACATGGGCGGCATGGCCGCGGGAACGATGGGCTTCCGCGTCCGCGAGACCATCAAGGCGTCGATCCAGATGACCTGGTACGAGACAACCGCGACCGACGTGCGGCGCCACCACGACACGCTCGCCGACGACACCGGTCGCATGCTTTCGGACGAATGGTACGCGCCGTACTTGCTGCGCGTCGACGAGTCGCCCGACCATCTCCAGGCGGGCGCGAGCTGGACGATCAACTACACGAAGACGAAGACGACCAGCAGCAAGCCGACGGCGACCAGCAACCAGTCCGAGTCCTGGACAGTCGACGGCGTCGACCTCGTCACCGCCGTCCCCGCGGGAACGTTCAACGCGCTGAAGGTGACGCGCACCGATCCCGCCGACGGCTCCATCAAGACGCAGTGGTTCGTCCGCGGCGTCGGCAAGGTCCGCGAGCTGACCGGCGCCGGCCACAAGGAAGAACTGACCGCCTACACCATCGCCCCGGCGATGTAGCGCCACA
>Ga0070686_100002580_pt1 | contig 9996 bp, 3 predicted proteins | sample KBSS23LmetaG_FD_65654 | JGI IMG/M metagenome (GOLD analysis project Ga0070686, IMG submission 65654) | Switchgrass rhizosphere microbial communities from Kellogg Biological Station, Michigan, USA - KBS S2-3L metaG | ecosystem: Host-associated > Plants > Roots > Rhizosphere ...
TCCCGCACAGATAGGTGCAGTAGACAAGGTCGTTGCCTGCAGGATTGAGCTTGGCCACAAACCCATCCCCCAGAAACCCGCCGCCGTTGGTTTGCTGAAAGGCATTCGGGGTGACGGGAAATCCTGAGCCCGAAGCAATGCCGGTGACGTATGCGTAGCCATCGGCATCCACCGCAATGCCGAGCCCGCGCGATGAATCGGCCAAAGGAGCGCCGAACGTGTAGAAATAGAGGAGTTCACCGGTGGGCCCAATCTTCGCCACCAGCACTCCGGGTGGCAGGTTGCCCCAGTGGCACAAATCAGAACGGCCTGTGATGTAAGCGTTCCCCGCCTCATCCACCGCAATCGCATTGCCCTCGTCCTCACATGTGCCGCCCACCAGCGTCGAATAAATGAGAACGCCGTCCGGAGAAAACTTTGCCACGAACGCGTCCAGTTCATCCCCCAGGCTGCGATCTACGGGCGGTGTGCCCGGAAATTCGCTCGAGGAAGTTGTGCCCGTCACATAAACGTTTCCAAACTTGTCCACGGCCACCCGGGCGCTGCTCTCATCGCCACTCCCGCCCAGATAGGTGGAATACTCAATGCGCGGACCGACGCTCTGCGCCGAGGCGGATGCCGCCAGCGCCAATGCTGTAGTTCCGGCGAAAACCATCCGTTTCACAGGGGAATGGTGGGACATCGCCTGCCTTCTATCGCATGCCGCGGAGGCTGTAAATGGCACGAAAGGAGTACGTAGAAAGCAACACCGCTGAGCGTGCCGAAGCGAATTCATCCGGGTGCGCCCAGCGCCTCAAGCACGTCGACGGCTCGGCTCATCCCGGCCTTCACGTCGAGCCCGGCGGCAAAGGCCCGTGCGCGCTCGTGCAAGGCGCGATCCGCCAGGGTGGACGCGATGACGTCCTTCAACTCTTCCGGGGAGGCCGTCATGGGCACCACCACACCGAGTTGGCGACGCTCGACGCACGCGCTGACGGCATGCTGGTCACGTCCCATTGGCATGCAAACCATGGGCACGCCCGCGGTGACGGCGGCCATCACTGTGCCGTGGCCGGCGTGAGTCACCACCAGGCGCGCATCCGGGAGCACCGAGGCATGGGGCACGAATGGCTTTGCCACGACGTTGGCTGGCAGTTGCAATTCCGCAGCCTGAATGGATGCGCCCAGCGTGAGCAGCACGCGCACAGGCAAGTTCGCCATGGCATCGACCACGCGTTGCAAGGTCGACCCTTGATTCTGAAAACTGGTGCTGTAGCTGACCAAAACCAGCGGGCGTTGGTCGTCCGCCGCCCATGGCGATGGATAAGGCGACGCCGGCTGCGACAGCCAGCCCAGCGGACCGACGTAGTGCAAGTGGCTGGGCCGGTTCTGCGGGACGAGATCAAAAGCCTCGTAGGTGAAGGCAAGAATTGCATCGGCGTTCCTTGTTCCTTCCCAGAGGTCGGGGGTTGGAGCGAGCCCGAGATTCCCGCGAAACACGTTGAGGGGCTCGAACAGGAAGGACGGCATCTGCGCCGAATTCTCGGTGACGTCCCCGTAGACGGTGTGCCAGAGGATTGCCGTGGGAAGGCCCGTGCTTTCGGCTGCGGCCACCGCCATGAGGAGCAATTGGTCGACGAGCAGCACGTCCGGCGCATCCCGTTTCACTTCGGCCAGCAGGGCGTCGGCGAACCGCGGGTTCAGGAACACTTCCTGGAAGGCGCGGGCGGCTTCTTCCTGGGGCGACTCGTTCCGGCGCAGAGCCGGATCGCTCTCCAGGGCCGGCTCATAAGGGCGAAACTTGGCGCCTGCCTCCTCGAGCGGCGTGGCATGCGCCGCGTTGGATAGGACGCGCACCTCATGACCCCGCGCGACCAGCGCGCGGACCAAAGCCAACTGAGGCGGCCAATTGCCGGCCGCATCCAGCGTCGTTACCAAAAACCGTCGCTTGTGATTCATGTGTCGTCAGAGCACTCGAAACAGAAGGAGCGCGACGAAAGCGCAGCCAATCGTGAGCGTTATTTTCCACGACCATAGCTGGCCCGGCGCATCCACGGGTGCTCACTTCTTTTCATGGCCATTCATTTGTTCGCGTTCATTCGCGTTCACGCGCGGTTGTCACGTTGATTTCGCCTCGGCCACGACGGCGCACGGCGCCAGGATGGCGTCCTTCATGCCGTGGATGATCTTTTTGTCGGCGGGGCAGATGGTAGCCAGGACGCCGCCGAGTTGCGCGCGGGCATTGTCGTTTTCGCCGGCCACGAAGTAGTAGGGGCAAAGCCGGACCCGTCCCGGCATTTCGACTTCTTCATTCCGCTCGAAATCGAAATAGGCCGATTTGACGATGCGCGTTTTGTGATAGCGCTGCAACAAATAGGGCGATTGAGGGAAGGCCGTGAGCGCTTTCTCGACGGCGGCACTCCAGTCGGCGGAAGACAAATCGCTGCCCAAATAAACGCCACGCGCGCCCCAAGCCTCTTCCGAATAGCCGGACACTTTCAGGATCAATTCGCGCTCGCGCTGGGAGAACAGTTTGAGCTGGCGCCAGTCGGTGAGGTTTAACTCGGGAATGGCGCCTTGCGGTGGGAGTGGGGTGGGGTCCACCACCCAGCTGTACGGCACCAGCTTGAGCAATCGGTTGAAGAAAGATTCTCCGAGCTCCTGCCGCCAGAAGCCGCGCAGGTTGCGGTTCCACAGCAGCGCCAGCATCAATTTCTCTTCAAAGAGCGGTTTGGGCGGCGGCGTTAAACGAATTTGTTTCTCGGACGCCAACGCCAAGAGCTTCCCCCCACTCGGCACGTTGGCCAGATCAAACAGCTCGAAGAACCGATACACCGCGTCACCCGGTTCAAACTTTTGAAAGGTCGCGTCACGCACGCTCATGCTCGGTCGTGAAACATGCGCCGCCAGCCATTCCATCTCGGGCCGATACGCCTCGCTTTCCTGGGAGACGACGAGATGCGCACGCGGGGCGTCGCCAAAGATGGCCGCGAAACCATCGAGCATGCCCAAGCCGCCGCCCAACACGGTGGCGCCGCTCCTGGTGTAAGCCTGGTTCAACCACGCCGTCAGCCCGATGCCCCCGGGCACACTGTCCAGCTCTGTAATGGCCAGGCCCGCATCGGTGAGCAAACAATCCGGGCGCATCACCCGCGGCAATTCGTTGCGCAGTGCGTGAGAGCGTTGCAGTTCGAGCAGGTCGGCGGGTTTGCCTTGGTCGAGCCAGGCCGCCACCCAAGCGGGCTGCTTGCCGGCCACGCTCTGGCGATAGAGCAGGTTGAGGGCGCGGTAGAATTGGAGCAACACCCGGCCCAACGTATCGAATTCCTTCGCCACCTCGGGCGCCAATGGGAACGGCGCTGTCGCGATGCGCCAATGTTGTTCAGCAAAAAGTCCGCCCGGCGGCAGTTCGCGGCGGATCCATTCGGCGGCCTGAGCCGCAGAAGTTGGCGGTGAGGTCATGAACGCGGCATCGTCCGGAGTGGTTCCAAACGACCGAAGTGGGGCGTCAGGCAACGACACCCATGCCGTGGACGAATCGGTCCGGGACGTTCAGGTGCGAACTTGGCCATGGCCATAAATCTTCCATTTGTAGGTAGTGAGTTCGTCGAGACCCATCGGGCCGCGCGCACCCACCTTGTCGGTGCTGATGCCAATCTCGGCCCCGAACCCGAATTCGCCCCCGTCGGTAAAACGCGTCGAGGCATTCCAGTAAACGGTGGCGGAATCGACCTCGTTCAGAAACCTCTCCGCCGAGGCCGGGTCGCGCGTGACAATGCTGTCGGAGTGCGCGGATCCATACTGGGCGATATGTTCGATGGCCTGTTCCAAGCCGTCCACAACCCGCACGTTCAGGATGTAGTCGTTGTATTCCGTCGACCAGTCCGCCTCCGTGGCGGGCTGGACACTCAGTCCGGCCGGCGTGGAACCGGTGGCGGCGGACAGGATGGATTGGGTCGAAGGGTCCACATGCAGGACGACGTTCTTGGCGGCCAGCTTGGGGGCGAGCGCGGGCAGGAACTGCGCGGCGACCGGACGATCCACCAGGAGCGTCTCCATGGCGTTGCAGACGGCGGGACGCTGCACTTTGGCATTTAGAGCGATGGTTTCCGCCATGGCCAAGTCGGCCGCGCGATCGACATAAACGTGACACACCCCTTTGTAATGTTTGATCACCGGGACCTTGGAACATTCGGTCACCGCCCGGATCAATCCTTCCCCGCCTCGAGGCATGCAGAGATCAATGTATTGGGGCAAGGCCAGCAATTCACGAATCGCGTCGCGTTCGGTCGTGGGCACAACCTGAATGGCGTGTTCCGGCAATTCCGGCAATCGCCTCCGGGCGGCATCCATCAAAATGCGCGCGATAATCTGATTGGAATGAAGCGCTTCCTTGCCGCCACGAAGGATCGTCGCGTTGCCTGACTTGAAGCAAAGGCTGGCAGCATCCGCCGTCACGTTCGGGCGGGATTCATAGATAATCACCACCACGCCAATGGGGGTGGCGATCTTGCGCAGGCGCAGCCCGTTAGGGCGGGTTCGTTCATCGAGGACGCGCCCAACCGGATCGGGCAAGGCTGCGACCTGCCTCAAGCCTTCCGCCATGCCGCGGATGCGTTTTTCGTCGAGTTTCAGCCGGTCGAGCATGGCGGAACTCAAGCCGCTCTCCGCGCCGGCTTTCATGTCGTGCGCGTTGGCTTCCTGGATGGGGGCCTGATGGGCGGTCAGCGCGTCCGCCATGGCCTGCAGGCAGAGGTTCTTTTGCTCCGTGCTCAGCAGCGCCAACGCGCGCGACGCCGCCTTGGCCTGCCGCGCCAGCTGCGTCATTTGTTCCGTCAACGTCATCGGACCGCAGAATAGACCCAGCCGCCCAATGTTCCAAGTGCAGACGTAGGCCCGCGCGGCGGGCGGGTTGAGCGGGGCCTTGCGGCGGCTGGAACCCGGTTTCTGTTTAGCCGCCGCCCTTCGTCGGAAACTTTGTCGGCAAACTATGCAGCGTTTACGACAAAGTTTACGACGAAGGCGGGTTGCGGTATCGGCGCTAAACAGCTCCGAGGCCACGCTCAACCCGCCCGCCGCCCCCTATTGTTGTTTCAGTCGGAAAAACCGGTTCGCCGCGCGGCCGGATTCGATATACCGAAATTGCCCTTCCGCGACCTCCGTGGGGACGCCGGCCGGCAACCAGGTGCGGAGATCGGAGGAGCGTTCAAGCAGACAACTCGCGCCAGGCACGGCCCGCGCCTCGATGCGCAACTCCCGGTTTGCCTGACGTGTGATCGACTGAAGCACAGGGGCCGATGACGCCAATGTGGCCAGCGTGGAACGCCGGGCACCGTTCGGGTCCAGCGACTCGATCAACTGTTGCGCGGCCGTCGCCAGCGGATTGCCCGCGCCAAGCGCGGCTCCGGCCAGCGGCGCTTGCACTTGACTACGCAATGCCTGGAGTTGGTGGATGGCCGACAAGACAAAGCCGCAGGTGAGGGAAGCGCGAATGGCATCGACGCTGGCTTGCAACATGACCGGGTCCACGTCCGGCGGCGCGAGGGAGGCCAGCGCCGTCAACGCCCCAAGGCTGGGCGCATTCGTCATGGGTCGCAAGATGGCCCATATCTTCAAACCGGTATCCGGCGAGCCGCTGCCCGGTCCGGCTGCGAAATCGATGAAGTCGCCCGCCGCGAGCAGCAGGATGTTGGTGTAGCCGACGCGCGACAAGGGAGGCAGGTGATGAGCGAGCAACTCCTGCCGATTTTTTAGCACATGAAAGTCGGCGTCGACCGAGCGGCTCCCGTCGTAGAGGATTTGCACCATGGTGTCCAACGCATACAACCCGCCAGCGCCTTCCGGCACGGTGAAGCGAATGACGCCGAAATTGTGCTCCTGCTCCGGGTCAGGCCCGAAATAGACCGTTCCCGGCGCCGCGCTGAAGTGGTCCCCATCCGACTCGGCCAGGGTGAAGCCGATGACCTTGGCTACCCATGGCTTGCGGCCGTCGGCCATTCTCCAGATACCGATCGGTACACCGTTGTCGGAGGAAAACTGCCCCGAGCCTTCCAGGCGAACCAACGGCCCGTCCAAGCCCGTCATGGAACCGTACGTCCAAGGGCCGTTCGGATTGGCCTGCAACGAAAAGCCGGTCGATAAGTTGTAAATCTGCGACGTGGTCTCGGGTGGCAACGCGCACTTGCCCGCCGCCCTCGCCGCCGCAATGGCCGCAAACTCTGCGTCGCTCAAAGCCCGCCGGTAAATCGTCAATTCATCCAGCACACCCGTGAAGAGTTCGAGATTCGATTGATAAGAGCGATAACCAATGAGCAGATCCGTGCGCGTCGCCGGCGTGAAACTGCCCACGACTTGTTCCTTCACCTTTTGTCCATTGAGATACAGCCGGACCATCCCCGACGCTTTGTCGTAACTCATGCCGACATGCTGAAAGGTGTTCGCCACGACCAAGCCTTCGGCCGACTGCACGCGATGCTCCGTTCCGTCAAGCTCCGGCACATTGGCGTAAAGCGTGCCGGTCCCAAAGACACCAATCCAAAAGTGCACACTGAAATGGCGGTCCTCGGTGTCCGATGTGACTCGCCACTCCACGAGCGGCTGCATGACCAGGTGACTCGGGTTAACCCACGTCTCAATCGAGAACCCGTCACTTGCGCCCACATCCAACCCCGATGTCGCCGGAAGCAAGACCTGCGTGTTCGATCCTCCGGTGAGTCCTCTGAAACTCAACCCCTGCCGCACCATCCCCGGGCGATAGAACGCATTGGTCATTGGCAGGCTTTGGCCGCTGACAACATCCACGGCGCTCCCATCAAATGGCCACCATGCCGCCACCCCGGAGGGCGCTGGCACACAATGATTCTGATTCGTGTCGGGCGGCCCGACCGCGCGGGTAAGCCGCGCTTGTACCTTTAGGCTGCTGTGGTCGGCGGAATTGTCTGCGCCCCGACCCACCACGAAATCGATATGATCGCCACCGGCCAGGGGCAGGAGCGTTGAAAATTCCGCGCCGATATTCGGACCGAGGAATCTCCCGAACAGCTCGTGCCCATTGCGCAGCACATGAAAGTCCGTGTCGCCCGCTACCGGCCCGTCAAAGGTCGGGCGCACCGCGGTCTCAAGTAGATAAAGCCCGTTGCTCCCGGGCGGCAAGGTCAGGCGGATCACACCGAAGTTGCCCGGCGAATCAGGACCGCCCGGCCATACATAAACTGTTCCGGGTTCAGCCGTGAATGCGCCGCCTTCGGACACCGCCGTCTGGTCTCCCATCACGCGGTTGATCGATGGCCCTTCCGAGTCGCTCAATTGCCAGGCGGAGAGCAAAACGCCGTTTTCCGCGCGGAACGATTTCTGGAATGTGATCGGCGTAAACGCTCCATCCAACGTGGTCAGGTAGCCGTAACTCCACGGGCCCGCCGGATTCGCGCTGGGCGAGAACCCCGCGGAGAGCTCGAATGGACCCGATTGAGGCGGCTCGGGCTCGGCGCATTTGCCGGAAGTGCCCGCATTGACAAGGCCGCGAATCTCGTCCGCCGTCAGCGCCCGATTGTAGAGCGAGACTTCGTCCAGCCAGCCGTCCCACGGGAAATTGATCCAACTGCCCTGAACGTTGCCTATGCCCAGGCCGGGGCTGGCGTTGGGCTCCAGCTCGCGGGCCGGGCGCATGGGGGTGGATTTCTGCGCTTTGAGCACGCCATCGACGTAAAGTTTGATCGAACCGCTGGCAGCATCGAACGTCCCCGCCACGTGAATCCATTGGTTCAGCACCATCGGCGTGGTGACATAATCCGACCCGACCTCATCTGAGATTCCGAACGCCAGGTTGCCCCCGCCCACCCCCATGAAATAGGGGTCGAGCCCCGGACGGTCGTCTCCGCGCATCATTAACGACAAGCCATCCACGCGATTAATGAGCTTCACCCACGCTTCGATGGTTAGCGCATCAACCAGCTTGAACGCCTCTTCGTCCGGCACGTTGATCCGTCCGCTCACGCCATCGATGCGAAACGCCTGCCCCACCACGCCCGCGGTGTAGGAGACGCCGCCGCTGGCCAGTCCGTTGCCTTCGCCCAGCGCATCATTGGCATTGCCTTCCCCTCGCCACCAACCGACCAGCCCCTGAGGTCGCTGCACGCAATTGGTGCCGGCAGGCGGCCCATTAGTTAGGGTCAGACTGGCGCGAACTTTCAAGCTGCTGTGCTCCGCCGTGCCGTCCGTACCCGGCCCCACGACGAAGTCGAGATTATCCCCGGCGGCCAACACCAGCGTGGTCGAATAGTCTGCACCCGCATGGGGAGCGAGGAACTCCCCGAATAGTTCATGGCCGTTCAGCAGGATGTGGAAGTCCGTATCCCCCGCGGTGGGTCCGTCGAACGTCGGGCGCACTGAGCTTTCCAAATGGTAGAAGCCACCATGCCCTTCCGGCAGCGTCAGGCGAATCACACCGAAATGACCCGAAGAACCTGGCGTGCCCGGCCATACATAAATGGTTCCGGGTTCGGCCGTGAACGCGCCTCCTTCGGAAATAGCGGTCTGCTCGCCCATCACTCTGTTCACAGAGGGGCCTTCGACGTCGCTGAGTTGCCAGGCCGCGATCGGCGCGCCGTTGTCCGCACGGAAGCTCTTCGCGAAGGTCAACCGCGCAAAGGCCCCGTCCAACGTCCCAAGGTGCCCGTAACTCCACGCGCCCGAAGGATTGGCTGAGGCCGAAAAATCTGCGGAGAGCTCGAAGGAGTTGGCTGGATGTGGCGGTTGGGAACCCACGCACTTGCCGCCCGCGCCCGCCTGGTAAATGCCCGCCACCTCCTCGGCCGTCAGCGCGCGGTTGTATAACGAGACTTCGTCCAGCCAGCCGTCCCAAGGGAAATTAATCCAACTGCCCTGAACGTTACCGATGCCCAAGCCCGGGCTGAAGTTGGGATTCAGATCGCGGGCTGGTCGGCGGGTGGTGGTCTTTTGGGCTTTAAGCTCGCCGTCGACGTAAAGTTTGATCGAACCGCTGGCGGCGTCGAACGTGCCGGCCACGTGAATCCACTGGTTCAGAAGCATCGGCGTAGAAACATAATCCGAATCGACCTCGTCAGAGATTCCAAAGTCCAGGTTGCCCCCGCCCACGCCCATGAAATACGGATCGAGGCCCGGTCGATCATCTCCGCGCATCATCAATGATAAGCCATCCACGCGATTGATGAGCTTCACCCACGCTTCAATGGTTAAGGCGTCGACCAGCTTAAATGCATCATTGTCCGGCACATTGATCCGACCCGAGGCGCCGTCGATGCGGAACGCTTGTCCAACCACGCCCGGCTCGTAGCTCACGCCACCGTTGGCGGTGCCGTTGCCTACGCCCAGATTGTCGTTGGCGTTGTTTTCCCCGCGCCACCACCCCACCAGACCAGGAACGCGACTCACGCAATTGGTCGTGGTGGGTCCGCCACCAGCACACTTTCCGTTCGACCCGGCTTGGTAGAGCGCCAGCACTTCGCCAGCTTGAAGTGGCCGGTCGTACAATGACCATTCATCAATCCGACCGTGGAAGGGGAAGTTATGAAAGGTCCCGCCGTGATTGCCAATTCCCAGCGCGGGCTCCGAGGCGGGGTCAAGATTGGCGAAAGGACGCACGCTCGTGGTGGTTTCGCTGACCACGGCTCCGTTGATGTAAAGGGCAAGCCGGCCGCTGCTCGCGTCGAGCACGCCCGCCACATGCGTCCAGGCCCCGACCGGAAATACCTCGGGTGAATCCACCGCGGCGAAAGTATTGTCCGCAGCGTTGATGCCCCAATGCAGGTGACCGCTGGTGTCGATGGACATATGATACGGATCCAAACCCGGGCGATTGTCGCCCCGGAAAAACAGAATGCCCGGGGCGAGCGAATCGGCCTGGACCCAGCCTTCAAAGGAGAGCGAACCTGTGAGCTGAAAAGTGGGCGAGTCCGGGATACTGATGCGCGACCGGACACCGTCGAAGTTGAACGCCTGGCCCACCCGCCCCAACGCAAACGATGCTCCATACAGGAG
>Ga0070686_100002583_pt1 | contig 9989 bp, 9 predicted proteins | sample KBSS23LmetaG_FD_65654 | JGI IMG/M metagenome (GOLD analysis project Ga0070686, IMG submission 65654) | Switchgrass rhizosphere microbial communities from Kellogg Biological Station, Michigan, USA - KBS S2-3L metaG | ecosystem: Host-associated > Plants > Roots > Rhizosphere ...
GAGATTTTTCGGTTCGTCGTCGACGAGGAGGATGTTGATGGAGTCGACAGGAAGATCGGGGTCCGACGGGAGGCCAGACGCGGGCGGTGTGGTACGGCTTCCCGCGATCGAGTATCAACCAGTTCGGGGGCATTACTACGATCGATACTCATGGGTTCCCCTTATTTTTTGCGGCGAGGGGAGTGTAACAAAATGAAGTGGACTCCTACCTAGGAGAATCCCTAGTTCAGCAAAATTGTGCTAGGAAACGCTTTGAGACCGAATAAGGTGCCATTGCGCCATTCGCCGGACTGATCAAAAGTCCGACGGTGCTCGTGACTGAAACCGGAATTTCGACTCAGCACGGGGTTGACAGGGACACACAAACCCTTGAAACTACGACCAGGCCCCCGTAGCTCAGTTGGATAGAGCAGCGGTTTCCTAAACCGTTTGTCGTACGTTCAATTCGTATCGGGGGCACCAAACCAACTTTCCTCATACGGACGATTCCACGCCATACTCAACCAAACGGATCTCCTAGTAACGTCGGATCTTCAAAGCTCTATAAGGCTGTCTGGCTGTGGATGGCTCAGCTATTGCGCAACAAGCCCTTGTAAATAATCAGGGTCGCGCGACGCCCCTTTCATTTGAGGTACCTATTTTGGGGTCTAACCAACGCGGGGATAATCGTTTATTCTTCTGGCTGGAGAACACAGAAGGAGGACATCGTGACCTGTATGCGTTGTCAGGGCTGTATGACGAAAGATCACTTCATGGATCTGCTGGAGAGTTCTGGAGACATGTGGCTGACCGGGTGGCGCTGTCTGAACTGCGGACACGTCTATGACCCCGTCATGAAGAGAAATCGGCTCAGACAGGGGAGGGTTGCAGTTTTCTCAACCGGACTGGCGTCTGGACAAGATCGGATTGGGATCCAAGAAGAGGGCGATGTCATCCCAGGTCTCGCGGCCTAGTCAGGATCACAGCCAGTTCCTTGGATAGCCGAAAATTCCGTGTTCCACTGTCACAGACTTCTGGAGCCTCTGCTCAGTTTCCCATGTTTTCTTGCCACGTTCTGGAGCCTGGGCTAGACTTTCCCCAGACTCCATGGCACGAGCTAAAACATCAGAACAGTCCCGCTTGCGGACCAAATCCGCTACGGTAGAAGAACTCGCCCGTGGCGTCGGAAACCTTCAGGAATTCCTCGCACAGGTGGAAGACCTTAGCCGAGAAGGCTTCCCCTATCTAGACGCGGCCAGAGCCAGAACAGAATTACAATTCCGTGAGTGCATCCGTCGAACGTTCGGTGAGAAATCTTCTGAATTCCAAGAACATCGGCACCACAAACTCCTCATGGGTAGTCCTGAGGAAACACAGCAGAGCATTGCACTCATCAAGAATCTCATTGCTAAGCTTGAGCAGAAGAAACGTGATCTTCACGGGGGGCCTCCTCTTGCACAAGCCTCACCAACAGTTCCGACCTCACCAATACCTACGCGCCCCCAGATGACTTTAGTGCCGCCGGCGATCCAGACGGTCCCGATGACCATGATGCAAACCGCACCGATTTCGCCGCCGCCGGTGCTCATGTCCGTCGCCATGACCACGAATCTCGATCTGGCATCGGTTGTGGCAACACCGACTCAACCACAGTCCAATCAGGCAGGAACAGCCTCTTCAAGAGAGCCGGAGCCCCTGGCGCCGGCAGCCTCCGATACCCCACCGCACCCGGTGGCTCGGCTCGTTCCTTTATCCACGCGTAGGCCTTCACAAACTTCCCAGGCCGAGCAGGCCGTTTCGTCACAAACAATAAATCCACCGCAGCTGTTACGACGCGAACAGGAGTCCATCATGCATTCATTTCCCTCCACCAGGGCAGAGCACCAGACGCAGGAACCGGTTTCCATTCACTCGCATATGCAGCCACGACCCTCCTTCCCTATGGACTCCTCCTCATACCAAGAGCCTGTTCCGCAGGTTCCAAAGGCCGGATCGGATCCAGCGGAGCTTGTGAAAGTGTTTTGTTCTCGGTTCCATTCCGTCGCGCGGCAGTTGCGGCTGCGTGGGGAATATCGAGCCACGTTAAATGTGGAAGATGAGTTTGATGCGCAAGATCTGCTGCATGCACTCCTCCGAATTCAATTTGACAACATTGACACGGATGAATGGACTCCGAGCTACTCAAGCGGAACCCCGCGCACGGCACTCTTGTTGAATGACGGTCGACTAGCGGTGATCGTCAAGAAAACGCGTCCGGGCCTCAATGCCAAAGACCTTAGCGACCAACTTCAGATTGACGCAGAACGCTATCGGTCTCACGGTCGCTGTACCACGCTCCTGTGCTTTGTGTATGACCCCGAGGGGCGTATCGGAAACCCCAGAGGTCTCGAAGCGAGTCTCGCGAGCATGAGCAAATCATTTGTCATCGATGTACTTGTCGCTCCGAAATGAGGTGATCTATGAAGAAATCTAAGCCCGCTGTCGCTACGCTTCCTGCACCACCTGTACGTTCCTCCGCATTGCCGCACGTAACAGGCATCCGCCACGCTGGCCCTGAACCAGGCGTTTCCGCCGTGCCTAGTACGATTCACACCCCAGTTGATGGAGGGAGAGTCATATCAGATCGGGCCTACGTGCTCATCAATGTACTGCCGGGACGTACAAGTGATGTCGTTCGAGCCCTGTCCGGAATCAAACAGCTTAGGACCATCGACCCCTGCTGGGGCAAGCCTGATATTATTGTGGTCGCCGAAGTATCGGACCAGGATGCACTCACCCAGCTGGTTCTGAGCCGGATTCATGAGATTGACGGTGTCTCGCAGACGGACACCCATCTTGTCTATCGATTGAAGGCCAGTAACGGTAAGTGATCGTGTGAATGCGCTATGAAACGTTCACAAGCTCTTACTCTATCTCTCCACTGTCGGCATCATCCCCAAGATCCAATCCAAACCGCTCAGCCATGCGATAGAGGGTGCGCCGGTCAATGCCGAGAATCTTCGCGGCTCTGACTTTGTTTCTCTTGGTTTCCTTCAGAACGCGGACGAGGTGACGTTTCTCAACCTCCTCAAGCGACAAGCATCCTTCGTCGCCTGGGCCAATCGCCTCTGCTGTCTCTTTCGACAGGTACTCAGGCCGACGCACGTGTGCCGGCAGATCATCCGGCGTGAGAAAGGGGCCGTGACCTAACGAGACGGCCCGTTCAATGGCATTTTCCAATTCGCGCACATTACCTGGCCATCGGTATTGCATCAACAACTTCATTGTTTCCGGCAGCACTCCGCGCACCGCATGCGCCGTTCCCGTCGCATACTTCTCCAAGAAATGATGGACCAACATGGGAATGTCCTCCCGCCGTTCTACAAGCGGCGGCAAGGTGATACGGACGACATTGAGGCGATAGAACAAGTCGTCCCGATATTTCCCTTCCTTGACGAGTTGCTCGAGATCCCGATTTGTCGCGGCAATAATCCGGACATCAATCTTCGTCGATGTTGTGCCGCCGACGCGGCGGATTTCGTGATCTTGCATGACCCTCAGCAGCTTGACTTGCACGGCTTGCCCCAACTCACCGATTTCATCGAGAAACAACGTGCCTCCGTTTGCAGATTCAAAGAGGCCCACTTTGCTCCCCACCGCGCCGGTAAAGGCGCCCTTCTCATACCCGAACATTTCCGATTCCAACAGAGTATCTGGCAATGCCCCACAATTCACCGGAACGAACGGCTTATCCCGACGAGGCCCGTTCGCATGGATCGCTCGGGCGATGAGCTCCTTGCCGGTCCCGCTTTCCCCTTGCAGGAGGACTGTGCTCTTACTCTCGGTTACTCGGGCGACCAGCGTGTATACTTCGAGCATAGCGGGACTGCTTCCCACCAGCGGCGACCATTCATCTTTGCTTCTTAATTCCTCACGAATCCGGGTATTTTCTCGAACGAGGCGGCAGTGATCGAGGCTCCGCTTCACCACGAGTGTAATATCCTCTTTCTTAAACGGCTTGGCTAGATAGTCATAGGCTCCCTGCTTGATCGCTTGGATCGCACCTTCAAGAGATCCGAACGACGTCAGGACCACGACGGCCGTGTCAGGGCTCATCCGTTTAAACTCCCGCAGGACCGTAAGCCCATCGACGGCACCCATTCGAATATCAGTCAGAACAAGATCCACTTGCCCCTGGCGTCCACGAGCGATGATCTCCTCTCCGCTGGCAAAGGCTTCAACGGCATAGCCTTCTTTCTTTAGAGCCTCAACCAAGAGATCCCTCGCTACTGCATCGTCATCGGCTACGAGAATATTCGCTGGTTGCATCAAACCCTTTCTGTCACACGCATTGACTCGGCCATCAAGCCAGGCAAAGTTACGGTAACGGCTGTGCCGCGGCCAGTTTGGCTTTCAAGGAGTAGACTGCCCCCATGGGCCACGACCGTTTCGCGGCTTAAGAATAGTCCTAACCCGGTGCCAGTGCCAATAGCCTTCGTCGTAAAGAATGGTTCGAATGCTTTCTGTACATCAGCTTCCGGCATCCCGCATCCTGTATCTCGCACTTCGACTGTGACGACCAGGGACGACATCGTCTCCGTGACGCGGAGGCTGCGGTCGAGTTCGTCAGGCGAGGCGGCACGCGCTCCTACAAGGATGCTCACCGTTCCGTGAGGCTGGGTAGCGGCTAAGGCATTGGCCAAAATATTCACGAATACTTGATGCATCTTTTCCGCATCAGCCCAGACGAGCGGGAGGTCCTTAGGAATCTCAAGTGTCAAGGTAATTTCTTTTGCATGGAAGGCTGGCTCCATGAGCACAGTTGCCGGGCTGATCATCTGTTCCGCTGGTAACCAGGTCGGTTTAGGCTGGCGCTGCCTGGTTGAGGATAGTAAATCCTGAATAATTCGAACCACCCGGGCGAGCTGTTCATCGATCACTGTTACCCGCTTCTTCATCTCCGGTGTGAGGCCAGGCTCTTCAGTCAACGCCTGTAGGTGCCAGGCTATTGAGTGGAGCGGGGTGCCGACCTCGTGCGCCACCGATGCCACCAATTGTCCCACTGCGGCTAAGCGTTCCGAACGATTCAACTGGTCCTTCGCATTGACCAGCTGCGTATTGGCCTTCAGGAGATTTTCCCTTTCTCGGGCGAGCGCCACACGCGCGGCCTCCTCTCTCGCTTTGCGCTCTTCCCACGTCATGCCGATATAGGCTACGACCAACAGCACTCCTGCAATCACGCTGCGGTTGATCACGGCTGCTTGAAAACGTCCTGGCTTCGTCGGTTGCATCAACCCGATGTAGGTCGCCACGATACAGGCTATGACCGTCAGAAGCATCAGAATGCGGCTACGTACCGTTGCCACCAAAAGAATCGGTAATACAAGGCCGTACGCGGCGACGATGTTTGCCGGGGCGACCATTTCGAGAACGACAATCGTCAGAAACACCACCCCTGCGATCGCCAGCACAATGCGATTTTGCCTTAACATAGGATGAAGAGAAGGCCGGTAGACCGCCGAACCATTCCGTCAACGCCAGGATCCATGACGCAGGAAACGGGACATGTGCGTAACAGGTGTGATCCGAAGTTCGGGGTTGACATTTGACGTTCTGGGTTCGAAGTTCCGAAGACCTCGACTTTCGGAGGTGAAACCCTTCCTCGTCTCATTCGCCCAGCCGGTTCATTCGATTATTCTGGGGGGACCGCTCCTGTCCAAAACGCACGGTCTATCAAATTCCATCGGCCAACACGTGCTTTCCACCAGCTGATAGAGGTCTTACCTGAGCTGGCGAGTTGAACACAAGACAGACCCAAGCCGCCGAAGGCGTTCATCACATATAATCTTATCCACGGGAATTGCATACTTGCGGGTCCAGTTTGGGTGACTGTCGATTGTCCCAGGAAGATTGGTTTGTGACAGTTCGCCTAAACCGTCCTCGAGATTTGCCAATACAATGGAGGATGGCGTGCGAGCCAGGTAGGTATGAATGGCTTGGCAGAGATCGTTCGTCATGGCAGGCGCGGTGGCTAAGTCCTGAGTCACGCCGTTTGGCAGGAGATTTTCCCGCTGAAGCGCACTGAGGATGGCGCTCTTGTCGCGCTGGCGTTCTTCCCATGCATGGTGGTATGCCGCGCCATCTGTAAAGGCGCTCAATCTCGCCCGTATTTTCAAATCCTCGCCGGACCAAAATCCAATGAGCGTCGGCAGGTCGTGCGTCGTGGCAACAGCGAGCGATTGTTCGGGATAGTCACTGGGTGACTTCATTGCCCCGTCCGCGGCACGCTCGAAGTAGAATACACGATAGGACAGCACTCGTGCTTGGGCGAGCTGCGTTCTGATCCAATCAGGAACTGTGCCGAGGTCTTCTCCGATAACAAGGGTCCTGGACCGGACGCTCTCCAGTGAGAGGATGGCCAACATATCTTCAAAGGGGTAATGGACATATGTACCTTCGGATGCGGGCTTCCCACGCGGAATCCAGAAGAGGCGGCAGAACGCCATCACATGGTCTAACCGGATAGCTCCCCCCAATCGGAAATTGTTGCGCAGCAGTTGAATGAGCAGTTCATAGCCGCTGTCGCGGAGGGTGCGAGGATTCATCGGAGGTAAACCCCAATTCTGTCCCTCTGGCGCAAAGGGGTCTGGAGGGGCGCCGCAGTCGGCTCCGAGCGCCAGGACGGATTGATAGATCCAGGCCTCGGCCCCATTGCGATCGGCGCCAAGTGCCAGATCGTGATACAGCCCGATCGGCATCCCCAGCTTCTCGGCTGTCTGTCGAATCTCATTCAACTGCTCGCTCGCCACCCATTGAATGTATTGAAAAAAGCGAATGCGTTTCCGGTGCCGCTCCACATAGTCACGAACCGGCTGGCCAGGCGTCAGAAAAGATTCAGGCCATTCATACCAGGTGGCTGACTTGGATTGAGTCAGTCGGCGTTCTTCCTCCAATGTCTGGAAGGCGGCATAGAGCTCCAGCGGTAGGCCTTCCGACTGGATGAACTTCTCTAGGCGCAAGGCTCGTGAAGTTTTTGGTTGGAGATTCGACTCTTCACCGCTATAGGCTTCTGTAAGGAATGTGCGGTAGGCCAACTCAAGCATCGTACGTTTCGTGGTCGCAATGGTGTTGTAGTCCACCAGCCGGCTTTCTCGTAGAGCCTGAAGGTTGGCTTGAAACTCGGGAGCAAGCAGCTGTTGCCGCGCCTGCTCAGACTCATAGAGTTCCGGCAGCTGCTCGAGATCGATATAGAGTTCATTGAGATACAGTCGGCTGTTGGGCGCATAGGGACTGATATGATAGGGTCGGGTGTTCCGCAGGGCATGAAGCGGATTGAGCCCGATGACTCCGGCGCCGAGTTCCTTCCCAGCCCATTCTACAATCCGCTCGAGATCGCTGAAGTCGCCGCATCCCCAATCTCGATCTGAGGACAACGAATAGAGCTGCAAGGCTAGTCCCCACAATCGTTGGTTTGCTTCTAGCCATGGGGGGACATAGCAGTGGCGTGGCGCCATGATGACACGCATTGTTCCCACGGGCCCCCCGACTAAGCCCTCGGCCCGTAGGGTCAAATTGTAATACCCATGCGAGAGACCACGGGGGGCAGGTATTTCAACACGCACATGCCGTCGGCCATTGATAAAACGGACCTCGACAGCAGAAAGACCAGGCCCTATAGTCCCTTCCTGCACCAAGACATTCGTTTCATCGTGGATTAGCCACTCCACCGTAACGGACCGTTCCTGTCCCTCCTCAAGTGCGAAATAACAGAACAGAAAAGTTTCCATCTCGTCGTCATGAAGGATCCGCACCGGTTCGCAGGGGCGTTGCCAGGGTGCCTCGTCCCATTCCTGCAATGCCTGTGTCAGGGATGCGGCTGAATCAACGGTAAATCCCATGGCAGTCAGAATGGCGCGGCGGGTGTCATCGGACGTAACGTGAAGAGTTCCGGCTATATCGTGATAGTTATTTGCAATGCCGGCACGTTCAGCGAGTTTGGCAAGGAGTGTCTGCTCCGTCTGGTCTTGCATGAACCGCAGTCTGCGTGAAGACTGCGGGCATGTCAAGCTATCCCATTGTTCTTAAAGATGAATTCAGCATAGCCATTTTCTTATTCAATGGATTCACCACTGTGTCCGTTCCGTTCTTGCATTGCCGATCGAGACCCTCATGGTACGGAATACTGCCACCCATCCTTACAACACGAAGGGCGTTGTCCGATGACGCTATGTTCCGAAAGAACATGATACAGTCGCGGGGATGAATGTGATATCCCGGTTCAAATTTCGCTTGCGAAAGTCGCATTCTGAAAATGGGAGAGGGAAGAATTTACCGTGACCGGTTTATAGATGTGAGCGGAAAATGATGAACCGCAGCACGTTGTAAGCTGAATAACCGCGAGAGGATGGATCTCTATGATGAGTTCAGCCGTTCCTTGCAAGTTCTTAGGCTGTTCGATAAAATGCACGAAGCTGCATTGGTCCTACCAATTTCGCCTATAAGCTTCGCGTACCATAAAATCTCTCAGAATCTATGGATAAGGATGAGTCGATGAAGGATGTACTGCGAGTCGTTACGTTAGCCTGCATCGTGATGACCGGAGTTGGCATATGGGTGTCTCCGGGGTATGGCGAACCCTATGAATTGAGCAAAAACGATGTGATGGATCCCAAGGCTTTGAAGAGTCCTGAGATTTCACTGTTCGGAGTCAAACTGGGAGACTCCGAAGCCAAAGCCCTGGATACGCTGGTGAATGAAAAGATTCCCGGAGTCAAAGTGGAACAGGAAGCCTTGTTTATTTTTTTGCTCGATCAACGCAAACCGACGGGTCCTATGGCTGGCGTACGCATCCAGGACGGCAAGGTCGACCTGATCTTTATCAACAATCGATTTTCCTATAAGACTCGCGGCATCTTTCGCAACGTGTTGAACAGCGAAAGCCCTGATGACATCAGGAAGTTGCTGGGCAAAGAAGAGTACGGGGACGAAAATGTCATGGGTGCAATATTGGCTTACGATAAACAGGGGTTCGTCATTAACTATTTGGGGAAAGACATCAACATCGAGTTTTCTCTGCTCCGATAGTCATGTGGGCTGGGCATTCTACCCGAACACATGTCTGCCCATTTCGATCATTTTCGAGCGTTCTTTTCTGTCCTACAAGCCTATACATGCCTGTCTACCATTGCCGATCGCATCGGAGAGCATTCGTGCCTTGGCTATGAGGCTGTCGACTTATCAAACCGAAGAGTTCAGTTCAGTGCGGCAAGCCGGCTGCTTGCAGCCCATAGGTAATGAGGTTTGTCGCGGTGTTCCAACGACGCTTGGAGTTAAGAATGACCAGCAGAAGATCGTTTCCGTCTTGAGAGACTTTGGCGATGAGGCACCGCCCCGCTTTGGATGTAAATCCGGTCTTGACGCCTTCCACGCCGGGGATGCGGCCTAATAACCGATTGGTGTTGTGCAGGACATAGGCCCGATGACCACTGATCGGAGTGATGATCGCGTGTTCTTCACGGACCAACTGCCGGAAGATCGGCTGATCGAGGGCAATAACACTCAACGCGGCAAGGTCTTCAGCCGTCGAGTAGTGGTCCGGGTTGTCGAACCCGCAGCCATTGCTGAAATGTGTATCAGCCAAGCCTAGGGTCTCTGCCTTGTCGTTCATGAGCGCTACGAACTGTGTTTCGTCGCCGCCGACATGCTCTATTGCTGCCAGGCAAGCATCATTCGCTGACATGATCAACATGGCCTTCAGCAGATCGTCCAGCCTAAAGACCTGCCCTGCTTTCATGCGCAAATGCGTCTTGTGGGCCCGTGCGGCATTGGGACTAATTGTGACGAGATCATCGAGCTGTCCCCTTTCCAAAATGACCAGCGCTGACATGATTTTCGTGAGGCTGGCCGGGGACATTCGCTTTCCCGCATCATGTTCATACAGCACACGCCCACTATTGAGTTCTTTGAGAAGAATGCCATGGGCTGGCGCAACTCGCCATGGCGGAAACTGGTTTGGAGCGAATGCCGTTCGG
>Ga0070686_100002585_pt1 | contig 9983 bp, 7 predicted proteins | sample KBSS23LmetaG_FD_65654 | JGI IMG/M metagenome (GOLD analysis project Ga0070686, IMG submission 65654) | Switchgrass rhizosphere microbial communities from Kellogg Biological Station, Michigan, USA - KBS S2-3L metaG | ecosystem: Host-associated > Plants > Roots > Rhizosphere ...
GATGACGGGGGCCGTTCTCGGCCAGGAGCGTGGGATAAGGCGCGGGCGCATCACCGAAATCGAATTCGCACGAATCCCTGCGTCCGTTGCGATTGCGGTCGAAGCTGAGCGCGGGTGGACCTTGCATGCTCAGTTCAAATGTGCCGGTGGGTGTCAGGAGGACGCCGCGCTGCGCGTCGACCGCGCTGATTCGGATGATTAATTCCTGGCCGACATTGGCGAACACGCCCAGGGACGCCTCGGGAAAACCGCTCGTGCAGGTGATTTCGTTTTCCGGCGTGGCGGGACAGCCGCGGTGGATGGAAAGCGTGACCAGGCCGCCCTGGTTGGGATTGAACCCGAGTTCCTGCGTGTTGAGGATGACCAGCAAATCACCGTCCTCGCCGGGTATATACCGGTAGAAAACGTCAGCATCGGGCGAGTCCGGGAAAGGAATTTGAGTGCACGCGGAGCTGCCGTGATTCTCGGCGCCGAAAATCCGGTCGACGTACTGAATATTGGGTCCGATGAGCATGGCGTCCTCGCAGCGATCGCGGGCGCCGGCTCCAGCCAGGTCGGGCGCGTCGCATGGATCGGTGCTCAAGCCGTGTCCTTGCAGGGGCAAGGAGATAAACGGCGTGTCCGGATCGTTGGACGTCACGCGCAAGGCCCCGAGGCGCGTGCCCGTTCCTCCCGCCACAAATTGCAAACGGAGCGTGCGCGTGGCCAAAGGCGGGAGGTTGGTTTGTCCGCTGTCCTGCACGATGCGGAAATCGCTGCCGTGTGCCCCGCCCACCACGATGTTCGAGAGCACCAGCGTGTTGCTGGTTCCGAAATTGCGGATGGTGAGGACACGCACCGCCCCCGTTGCCCCAACATCCTGCGAACTGAACCGGACGCTTTCCGGGGTGAGCGTGATCGCTGGGCCCGCCACGGTGAAGACGAACGTTTGCCCCGCCGTGTTGGTCGGATGCGGCACTGCCAATCGGAAATCGGCGTTGCGACTGGTCTCGTCACCGAAGCCGAAGTTTTGGAAGCGCCGCAGGGCGCGGCCTTCCCCAGCTACGGGCAAACCCGGAGCCGGGCTGCCGGCTCCTTCGGTCAATGCCGCCGGGAAATTGCCGTAGGAGAGACACAGGTTGACGTCGAAATGATTTGGGTTTTGCAGATTGCCGCGGAAACAGACCTTGCCGCTCCCCGCACTGATCAACGGCGGGATGATGATGTCCGGTTGCAATCCGCTTTGATTGGCAAAAGCTGTGGTCGCCAGCAAAACGGTGTCCCGGCCCGGCGGCGGGTTGTTGGGGATTTGGAAAATGGCCGTCCGCACACCGGCGCCATTGAAGAATTCCAGCAGGGCGCGGCTTTGGGACTCGCCCCCTTGCGGTCCCCACGATTTTTGGCCGTCCCCATTGACGAACATGACGATGAACTGGGCGCTGGGGTCGCCGTTGAATCCGGCCATGATTTCTTCCATGCGCAACTGATGATTGGTGGCGCGGGCGAGAAAAGGCAGGCCGAGGGTCAGCGTGGCCAACAGGACGGATTGGGCAATCCACCCCCGCCGGCGCCAGCGCAGGGGGCGGGTGTGTATGGCGATTGGATAGCAGGGTATGAGCGGCCTTGGCATGGAAGTCTCCGTTTCCAGTTTATTACCTCGCCCAGTCCGACTCGCTCTCGGCGAGGCAGCTTGGATGGATGCGTTCGTTCTACCCGAACCCGCCCCGATTGACAAGGACAAGTGGGAGGACTTCGGGAATGAATATTGGTCACAGCGCATGATGGTCCTACCAGGTGTTAAACGGTTCATTCCCGGAGAATCTTTCACTGAATTGATGGCGAATGCCGTCCAGTGCCCGAGGTCGATGGCAGAGGGCAGATGGCGCCGGATTTTCGATGGCCGATTTTCGATGGCCGATTACCCACAGGACCCCGGCACCGGACGCCCGACCCTGGCCCCTCGTCGCGCCACCCGACCCTCGACACCTGCGGCGCGCCCCGCCATTATCCCGGGCGGCATGCGTATTCTCGTGGTCGAAGATGACAAGAAGATCGCGTCGTTTGTGGTGAATGGGCTGAAGCAGAGCGGCTACGCCGTGGATCATTGTGCAGACGGCGAAGAGGCGTTGGTGCTGGCGGAGACGACGACCTTTGACGTGGCGGTGGTGGACCTGATGTTGCCGCGCCTGGACGGACTGAGCTTGGTGCAGCGGCTTCGGAGCAAAGGGATGCGCCTGCCGATCCTGATCCTCAGCGCCAAGGCGTCGGTCGATGATCGGGTCAAGGGATTGCAGGCCGGGGGCGACGATTATTTGACCAAACCGTTTGCGTTTTCGGAGTTATTGGCGCGGATTCAGGCATTGATTCGGCGGGCGACGCAAAGTGCTGAGCCGACCCGGTTGACGGTGGGGGACCTGACCCTGGACCTGATCGCGCGGCAAGTGAAGCGGGGCGCGGAAACCATTGAGTTGCAGCCGCGCGAATTTGCGTTGCTGGAATATCTCATGCGCCATCCGGGCCGGGCGATGACCAAGACCATGGTGTTGGAGCACGTCTGGGATTACAGTTTTGATCCGCAGACCAATGTGGTGGACGTGCTGGTTCATCGGTTGCGGGCCAAAGTCGACCCCGACAAGACGCGGCTGCACACGGTGCGCGGCGTCGGTTACATGCTTCGCCCGTCCCCCGCGAACGAAGCGTGAGTTGTGACTCCCATGACTAGAGCGGAGGGCAGGCTGCGAGCGAACTTCAGCCTGCGCCTCAATCTGTGGTACGCGTTGATCTTCACGGCGAGCAGCGCCGGCTTGTGTCTGCTCGTTTATTATCTGCTTGCGGCTACGATCGAACGCAAAGACCGTGAGGTGATCGAAGCGCGTTTGAAGGAGTACGCCGCCGTCTACCAAAGCGGCGGCATTAACGCGCTTCAGCGCTGGGTTTCCCGCGAAGGCATCCCGCAGTCCGAACGGTCATTGTTCGTGCGCCTGGTCAACGTCTGGAACAATGTCACGCTGGCGAAAGTGCCGGATGAGTGGGTGACCTTCCAGGCCCGCGAGCACAATCTGGAGGGTTATCGCCAACAGGTGGGAGTGATCCGCATCCCCAAGGACGAAGAACGTGACTTTGCCATTGTCCAGAGCGTGCTTTATGACGGCTCGTTGCTGCAAGTGGGCCGGAGCACCAACAGCCGCCAAACCATCCTCAAGCCTTTCCGGCGCACCATTTTCATGGCTGGCAGCGCCGTCATCGTGGTGGGGTTCGTCGCCGGGGCGTTCTTTGCCCATCGGGCCATGCGGCCGGTGCGGCAGATCGTCGCTACGGCCCGTTCCATTATTCAAACCGGCCGGCTCGATGCCCGGGTGCCGACCCACGACTCCAACGATGAACTGGAGGAGATGGTGCGGTTGTTCAACTCCATGCTGGATAAGAATCAATCGCTCATCCGGGCGATGCGCGAGTCGCTCGACAACGTGGCGCATGATTTGCGCACGCCCTTGACGCGTCTGCGCGCCACGGCCGAGGTGGCCTTGCAAAACAACCCGGCCCCGGGCGAAGTGCGCGAGGCGCTGGCCGATTGCGTGGAAGAATCCGAGCGCGTGCTGAAAATCCTCAGCACCCTCATGGACATTACCGAAGCCGAGGCGGGCATGATGCGCCTGCAGCGCGAGCGCATTGATCTCTGCCAGTTGTTGCGCGAAGTCATCGAGCTCTACGAATACGTGGCGGAGGAACGAAAGGTGGGAGTGCGCGGCGATTTTCTTGAGCCTTGCGAAGTAAACGTCGACCCGAACCGCTTGCGACAGGTCTTCGCCAACCTGCTCGACAATGCCCTCAAATACACGCCCGAAGGCGGGCGCGTGACCATCACCACCCGCAATGAACCGCATCGCGTCGTGGTCCATTTCCGCGACACGGGCATCGGTATTCCCGAAGAGGAGCACGAGAAGATCTGGGCTCGCCTTTACCGGGGTGACAAGAGCCGCTCGCAGCGCGGGCTCGGCCTGGGTTTAAGCCTGGTGAAAGCCGTCGTGGAAGCGCATCACGGCAAGACCATCGTCGAAAGCAAAGTCGGTGTCGGCTCGGACTTTTGCGTGGTCTTGCCAAAGGAAGAACCCGCGGTGCCGCCGGCGGCTCCGGCCGCGGCGGCCGCGGTGATGGGCGCAACCGACGCGGCGAAACCCGACTCGGAGGGGCTTTCCGCCTCAGCCCGGATATTTCCGGCGGAGCCGTAGCGCAGGCTTCCGAGCATCCGGATGAAAGACTAGAAAGAATTAATTAATGAGCAGAGATTCGCAGGGTGGCGAGCGGGCGCCGCGGCGGCGGTTGCCGCGTTCGTTCAAGGAGTTGACCCCGTCCAATCACTTCAACCCGCGCACGTTTTTTTACGAGATGGTGTGGAAGGCGCTGCTGACGCCCCGCAGCGGGCTGCATCGGCGTCCGGTTTTTCCCAGGCTCAGCCGGGGGCATCTGGCGGTGACTTGGATCGGGCACGCCTCGTTTTTGATTCAATTCAGCGATTTGAACGTCTTGGTCGATCCGAACTTTGCCAACTGGCTGTTTCTCTTGAAGCGAGTCAAGCGGGCGGGATTGCGTATTCAAGATTTGCCGCCGATCGATTTGGTGCTGCTGACGCATGCGCATTTCGATCATTTTCACAAACCGAGCTTGCGCAAGCTGCCGGCGCCCAAGATTGGAATCATGCCGTGGGGCGTGGGAGAGTTGGCGCGCGGCCTGGGCTTTGAGCGGATTATTGAGTTGCAACAGTGGGAAGGGTTCACGCACGAAGATTGGACGGTCACCCTGACGCCAAGCAAGCATTGGGGGGCGCGCACACTGCGCGATGAGCACCGGGGCTACGGCGGGTTTGTCTTGCAGCATCAGGGCCGCACGATTTTTCACGCCGGTGACAGCGCCTATTTCGATGGCTTCAAGGAAATCGGGCAGCGGCTGAGCCCCGAGATCGCGTTGCTGCCCATCGGCGCCTATTATCCGGATTCCTTTCGCCACGTCCACATGGGGCCGGACGAGGCGTTGCGGGTGTTTCGTGAGTTGGGCGCGCGCTGGCTGGTGCCGATGCATTACGGCAGCTTCAAGCTCTCTTTTGAGCCGATCGACGAACCGCCGCGCCTGCTCCAATCCCTGGCCCACCAGCAGCGGCTGACCTCCCACCTGCGCATATTGGAAGAAGGAATCCCGCAGCTCTTTTAGTTTCTCGGAGCGCGCGCTTCCGCCCGCTTCAGTGCCCCGACTTGCTACGCCGCGGACGTTCCCGAAGCAGGCGGACAACGTCGGACGGTGAAGCGGGTGGAAGCCCGCGCTCCGGAGGGCGCACGAAAGTTATTGTCAAGCTCCAGTTCTTTTTCTTATGTTCCCCATACAAATGCACTTATGCAGGCAAACCGGATTTGCCTGTCACGCTCATAAAAAACACGCAAGCAGACCACAACCCCGATCGCAGGAGGAACAGAATGAAAGTAAACAAATGGACCTTGGGTCTGGCCGCCCTCGGACTTGTGAGCATCCCATTGGGCACACAAGCCGAAGAGAAGATGAACAACGTCTGGACGGCGTTGTCATCCACCACGCTCAGTGGGTATGTCAATACGTCGGCCCACTGGAACACCGGCACCGGCAACGAGCGGGTCCCGGCTTACGTCTACAACACGTCGAGCAAACAGGACGGTTTCAACCTGAACAACGTCGACGTCACGCTCGAACGGCCGATGGACGAGGCGCAATGGGCGGCCGGTTACAAGGTTCAGCTCTGGTTTGGGCCGGATGCCACTACATTCGGTTCGACGCTGGACAGCAACACGGATGCGAGCCCGGCCGCGATCAAGCAGGCCTACGTGGCGCTGCGGGCTCCGGTGGGCAACGGGCTGGACTTTAAGCTTGGGGTTTTTGATGGACTGCTGGGCTACGAAAGCCATGACGCAGGCCGGAATCCCAACTACACGCGGGCTTATGGACTGGCGCTCACTCCGCATACTCACACTGGACTCGAAATGTCGTATCAGTTCAGCCCGCTGGTCAGCTTCAGCGCAGCCATCGCAAACACGGTCGGGCCGGTGATCAACCAGAAGGCCAACCCGCCGAAAGCAGAATCCTTCAAAGCGTACACCTCAGTCATGGCGTTGACCGCTCCGGACAGTATGGGCGCGCTGGCCGGGTCAACACTCTACGGCGGCTTCGTTACTGGCTATAGCGAAACGGACGACTGGGTCCAGACAAGCTGGTACGCTGGCCTGACGATGAATACGCCGGTGAAAGCAATGAAGGTGGGTGCCTCCTACAGCTATCTAGGAAACACGAGCAGCGGAACAGGTGCGGACAATTACGCCAATGCGCTGGCTGGTTACGTGTCCTTCCAAGCGACCGAGAAGATGAGCTTCCACGGGCGCGCGGAGTATGCCTGGACCGACAGCAATCTCTTCGGCACGAACCCGGGCGGCTTGGTGGTGGATGGGAACAGCGAGATCTTCGCCCTCACGGGGACGTTGCAGTATGACTTGTGGAAAAACGTGATCAGCCGTCTGGAAATCCGTTGGGACCATCTGGCAGGGGATCACGCCATGACCGGCTACGGAAACGGCACAGCCAACAAGAAAAACAACGTGCTGATCGCGGCCAATGTGATCTATCAATTCTAACCAAGCGGCGCCGTCAGACAACGTGCGCCGGCGCGCAAGTTTCAGCTTCCTCGCCCCTTCTCTGCTCCCAGGGAAGGGGCCATTTGTTGATGGTTCCGATTCCGTTGAACGTAGAACGTTGAAAGTTCAGGGCACTCAACGCTCAAAGCCAGGCGTGGGAATTACGGTCAACATTTAACGTTCAACTTTCGGTCCTAGTCTACTGATCCAGGCAGTCGACCACGGTTTTCAAATGCAGCAAGGCCAGGCCGATGTGTTCGCCGACCAGTTCGGGTTCGTCTTCGTTGCCGGCCATGAGCGCCTCGATCATGGCGTTGAGCACTTCCACCTGGTTGTAGGTGGCCATGAGATTTTGCAGCGCGCTCATGTGATCCATCTCTGAACCCGCTTCCAGCTCCTCCAGAAACTTGATGTTCGCCTCCTCCGCCGCTTCCAGGTCTTCCTTGGTCACGAGACGGAGGTCGGGTTTTTCGGCATGGAACAGTTTCCACACGATCAAGCCAATCAACATTAATTGGCCGCGGTCCTCGCCGCCCATCATGGTTTCTTCCACGGCGAGCAGATAAGCCACGACGAAGGGTTGGTGCTTGGCCATGTCGTCCATCAATTGCTGGGCGTTTTCCTCCGTGGTCTCATTCACCTTCTTCCAGGTGCGATCGATGGTTTTGCCCGAGATGGTCTTCATTGGCGTGATGCAGAGCAGATTTACTTACGATCCCGAGTTGCGCGCTTTTCTGGATTTGAGGAACGCTTTCAGGGTCTCCGGGTCGCCTTCGAAAAACGCGGCCAGGTCCGCCAGGATCGCCATCGTATCGGGGCTGAGATGATGCTCAAGGCCTTCAATGTCCCGTTGCTGGCTCTCGGTGTCGAGTCCGAACAAGGAAAAGAAACGGGCCAGGGTCTCGTGCCGGCGCTGAATGCCGGTGGCCACGGCTTTGCCTTTCTCGGTCAGGATCAATCCCCGGTACTTTTCGTAATTCAAATAGCCCAGTTCGCCCAGCTTCTGCACCATGCTTGTCACCGATGCTTGCTTGACGTTAAGCGAGTTGGCGATGTCCACCACTCGCGCGTACCCCTTTTCCTCGATCAATTCGTGGATACGCTCGAGGTAGTCCTCCGCCGATTGGCTGGGTCCTGCCTGCGCCATGTGCCCGGCACTAAATCACAGCCGCCAGCCTACTGGCAAGCGGCGCATCGTCAACGGCCCGCCGAGCTGCCCTCAAATCATCAGTACCCAATGACCAGTGACCAGTGACCAGTCTGACGGGTAACCGGGTACTGGTCATGGCTGACTGGCGATTGCGCCTCCGTCAGGACGCCGAACGGGTACTCTCCTGGGTGAGGGCGGATAACCCACAGTCATGCCGATCGAATCGCGCATCGCTCTTGTCAGGTCGCGGTTCGTCGGGAATGCTCATGGCCGTCATGAGCCGTTCTCGTCTCGCTCGTCTGTTGGCCGCGTGGCTTTCGCCACTGGTTCTGCCCCTTTTGCTTCTGCTGGCCGGCGGGTGTGACCCGGCCTCTCCGACGGCCCAGCCCCCTCCGGCCGCGGCGGGCAAGACCAACGTCCAGTATTATGCCGCCACCGGCGTCGTGCAGGAGCTTCAGTTGGACAAGAAAAAGCTCAAAATCGCCCATGAAAAGATCCCCGGCTACATGGACGCCATGGTCATGCTGCTCGATGTGAAGGAGGCGAAAGATTTCGATGGCCTCCAGGCCGGCGACACCATCGTGTTCCGGCTGGTCGATGCCGGGGACGACGGCTGGATTGAGCAGATTAAGCGACTGGACGTGCCGCGGGTGGCCGTCGCGCAGCCACCCTCCTTTCGGCGGGTTCGCGAAGTGGAGCCGCTGGCTGTGGGCGACCTCATGCCGGACTACACGTTTACCAATACCCAGGGCCGGGTGGTGCGCCTCAGCGATTTTAAAGGTGAGGCCCTGGCCGTTACCTTCATCTTCACCCGTTGTCCTTTCCCCACTTTCTGCCCGCGGCTGAGCGGCAATTTTGCCGAAACGCAGTCCCAGATGAAGGCCCTCTCCGGTGGCCCCACCAACTGGCATCTCCTCAGCATCACCATCGATCCGGAGTATGACACCCCGGCCCGATTACAGGCCTACGCCGAGCGGTTTCATGCCGACCCGAAACGATGGGATTTCGTCACCGGCGAGTTGCTCGACATCACGGCCATCGGCGAACAGTTCGGACTTCAATTCTGGCGGGCGCAGCCTACTGAGCCCATCCAGCACAATGTCCGGACCATTGTGATCGACGCGGCCGGGCGCGTGCAATGGAAGACGGTCGAGAACGAATGGAAACCCGCGCAGATGGTGGAGCAGTTGGTGAAAGCCGCCGCAGTCCCGCGGTAGCTCGTATTGGAGGATGCAGGCTAAAACCTGAAAGAAAGCCCAACGAACGGGTTGATGTCGTCGGCCGATGCGGTGATCCCGACGTTCGCACCGCAGTCGAGTTGGATGTTCTCGGTCAGGGGGTAAGTGAACCCGAAGTCGACCGTTCCTTGCCAGGGCACGCCGCTTTCCGTGCTCACCGCGCCAAAGAATTCGATATATCCCTCGAGCTTGCCAATCAGATCATGGGAGAGAGTGATGCTGTTCAGGAATTCGGCATGGTGCCCGCCTTCGGAGCTGTCGCGGTTCAGGTCGAGCACAGTCATGAGGCCCAAGCCGAACTCAAAGGGCAGTTGCACGGCCATTGGCACGATCAAGCCTCCTTCCACGCTGGAATTGCCAAGGTCATCCTGATTGGTTGGCAGTTTCACATAGGGCATCAGCGCGAAGGCCGTGGGGCCACCGTCGTTGCCCCAGAGATTGTATTTCAGCCTCGCCGTGACATCGCCGAATCCGCGCTGGTGGACGGTCGGCGCGCCGGTCGTTTCAGTTTTAACTTCGTTATACGGTCGCAGGACCAGTTGAGCATCGAGCCGATGAGTCAAGCCCACTTTCAGATTCACCGGCACCACGTTCCACGTTTCGGTCTTGGTGGTGACCCCTCCTTGCTGCTGGCGGTCGTGCGTGTACGAGACGAGGTCCATCTCGATTTGAAAGCGTCCCGCGTCGACGGTATAGGCGCTCTCGGTCTTGTCCGGACGATCTGTCGCCATCTCCCGCAATTGGTCGGAGGGAGTAGGGTTGAACAAATGATACTGGCTTTTGTCCACCGGCGGGTTGGCCCCGCCGACGGACTCCGCGCCGACTCCTTGGAGTGCCGAAAACAGCGAAAAGAGGCCCAAAGGCAGAATCCAGGCGGGTGGTGCAGTGGACATAGCGTTTGACGGCGCGGTTATAGCAACCGCGTTGCGGCGGAAGCAATAAGGGACTCGGTGCCGGCGAAGCGCGGCC
>Ga0070686_100002586_pt1 | contig 9982 bp, 9 predicted proteins | sample KBSS23LmetaG_FD_65654 | JGI IMG/M metagenome (GOLD analysis project Ga0070686, IMG submission 65654) | Switchgrass rhizosphere microbial communities from Kellogg Biological Station, Michigan, USA - KBS S2-3L metaG | ecosystem: Host-associated > Plants > Roots > Rhizosphere ...
GGTCAGCGGCGCCAACGGTGTGCAACCCGGCATCAGGATGCGTCAGGCCGGCGTGCTGGACGGGACGGAAAACATCGCGCTGACTGGCCGCGTTTACGTCCGGGCCGACGCCGGGAGCGGGCCGATTCGAGTGGGCGACCTGCTGACGACTTCGTCCACGCCGGGCCACGCGATGCGCGTCACGGACGGAGCACGGGCACAAGGCGCGATCCTGGGGAAAGCGATGAGCTCGTTGGCGGCTGGCCGGGGCATGGTGCTGGTGCTGGTGACTTTGCAATAACCCGTGGGACCGACGCCATGAAAACCATCCTTCGACTACTGGCGCTCACCGCGTTGCTGCTGGTGGGGGTCGTTCGCCCCGAGTTGCGTGGGGCGACCCTGGCAGACTTCGGCTATCAGCACATGACGGTCAACAACGTGCTGGCCAGCGGGCAGCGTCCGCTGCTCATTGTTCTGGCGGACATTGCCAACAATGGCGGCACCTTCTCTCATCCCACCCCCTACTACGATAATCTGATTTTCAATATCTTCACCAACCGCTCCTTGAACGGTTTTGTGCTGGAGAACTCCGGTGGCTTATTCCTCTTCAAGCGCGCGAACGCCGGGATCATCGGCCCGGTAACATTGACTTCCGTCGAACTCACCCAGTCAGCGACCAATGACCAGATGCGGGCCGGGCATTGCATTGCCGCGGCGGTGCGAGCGGGATTTGACTTCAGCGGTTTCGATACGGATGGGAACGGGGTGATCACACAGGATGAGATCACGATCCTGATTGTGGAGAATAACGCGAACGGCGATTCCGGGGCGGCGCGCTGGGCCGACCGCAACGGGGTGGGCGGCAGCTTTAAGCCGCCGGGTTCGTCGGTCTCGTTTCGCACCAGCGTCTGTTTTGTCACGCAGCGGGTTAGTCTGGCCACGCTTTGCCACGAGGTTTCGCATCTCCTGGGGACGAAGGATCTCTACGGCGTATGGAACCAGGAATGCCTGAGCTCCACTCTGACTCTGATGAGTTGCACCATCACCTGGCGGGACAACCCGGCTATCTATCACTTGGACCCGTGGCACAAGATGCAATTGGGTTGGGCGCAACCGAGGATTTTTTCGTTGCCGGCCGGCGGACGGGCGGAAATTCCCGCCGCGCAATTAACCGGGTGGGACAAGCCAGTGTTGCTTTACGATCCTAATCGTGGCCCGAGTGAATTCTTTTTGCTCGAGTATCGGACGTCTGGGCATCCGGCGGGCTCGGGTTTCGACTACGACACCGGGGTGGCCGACAGCGGATTGGTCGTTTGGCGCGTGCGCCAGGAGGGGAATCACGAGCCATCGCTCACGCCACGAGTGGATGCGGGCCCGCTGCCGGCCCAAAATCTCTGGCGGTTTTGCAACAAGTGCCAAGGGCTGCACCACATCGCCAACGCCGACACGCCGGTTTACGGCGCGTGCCCTGAGGGCGGGTCCCACGTGGCCACCAACAGCACCGCCTACCAAGTGGTCATGAATAACGCCTCGGCGCCGGGGCAACATGATTGGAGCTGGTGCAGCAAGTGTCGCGGGATGTTCTTCGGACCAGGCCAGGCATCAAGTCGTTGTCCGGCGGGCGGAACCCACGACGGCTCGTTCAGTGCCAATTACAGCTTCGTGCAAAGCGATTCGACATCGCCCGGCCAGCACGACTGGCGCTGGTGCCGAAAATGTCAAAGCCTGTTCTTTGGTCCAAACCAAGCGTCCAGTGATTGTCCGGCGAGCGGGCAACACGACGGTTCCATCAGCGGGAATTACGCGGTGCTGCTGGAAGGCCAGAACCTTGTCGTCTGGACCGAGGGCGCCCCGTCTTTCCTTCGCGGCGGCACCACCGCCTGGCACAGCGACGAGTCCACGCCCTACTTGCACTGGCTGGATGGTTCCCCTACCGCAACCCGACTCTACGTGCAGCCGTTCCGTTCGAGCGACGCGAGCATCACGGTGGAATGGCTTTCCGAGAGCGATACCTGGGTTGATTTTGCGTATCCGGGCGGATTTTTCTTTCCCGAACTCGGCACGTTCCCGAATCCGTTCAACACGTTTGCCGAGGGAATCGACGCGGTATCTTACGGTGGCCACCTCAAAATCAAGGCCGGCTCGTCGCCCGAAACGGCGCATGTCGGCAAACGCATGACCATCGAGGCATATAACGGCCCCGTTACGATTGGCCAGTAACCGTGAGTAACGAACACCGCATGACTTGCTCCCGATGACTTTGGCTCCAAGTGCGCAAAAAATTCACCGACTAACCTTCGTTCTATGAATTGTTTTCCTGGCAGATTTCGCCGCGCCGTGTGGCTGGCCCTGGCGATGGTCGTCGCTTCGGCCGGCGCCGTCTCCCTCGCGGATGAACTCATGATTGACTGGTACAGCCTCTCGAGTGGCGCCGAGCTTAGCGCCGGCGGCGAGTATGCCGTTGCCGGCGGGCTCGGGCTCGCCACACCCGAGATACTGACGGGCGATGGCTACGCGGTGGCTGGCGGCTTCTCGATTGTCCCCGTAGAACTCTCCCCGCCCGAGGCACCACAACTGGCGATCGAGCGGATTGGCCCGACGGTGAGGATTTCCTGGGCAGCGTCGGCGACTGGATATCTTCTGGAGTGGTCGCCTCTTTTGGGTCCGCAGGCCAGTTGGACTCTTCTTCCCCAATTGAACGCCACCAACGCCAACGCAACCACGATCAGTTACACGGACGCGGCGCCGTCCGGAAGCCGGTACTTTCGATTGCGCCGATGACCAGGCTCTGATGTTGCCCGCACCAATGGTCGCGGCGGTCAAGAATAGAAGACAAAGGGTGTGTCCCTCTATTCGGTACTCTTGCTCAACGCCGCCCAAGCAAATCACGGCGGCGCTCGGTTGCTGAGCCTGAAAGCGCATTCAAGCCATGGCGGCGCGGGGCATCTGCCGTGCGCCGCCGCCGATAGGGAATCGAAAGATGCGGAAACTTGATTGGATGCGACCTTTGGGCACATTGTGCATGCATTGACGTGGTAGCCCTTGCATGACACCTGACGGAGCCAAACAAACCTTGGTTGTCGCGACTCTCCTTTGGGCTGTAGCTGGTCTGGGACAAGGAGCTTTAGCGCCGGTCACCAATCCAAACCTGACTTCATCGCCGGCCGCGGTCTACAGTCCTGACCCGAGCCATCTCTGGAACAGGCTTTTCGCCACCTTTTATCATCAGCAGGTGTCCAGTTACGTCGACCACAAACGTGTTCCAAGGCAAACGAGGTGGGCTAAGAACAATTGCCGCGGGTGAAGAGTCTGTCGTCGGCTACGAATCAGGCCAATGTTGGGCGCGGAGGAGCAGGCAAGCTTAACCGGAGGGCGGCGGGCGAGAATCGGCTCTTGTCGCATCCAGCGCTCGAGGTCGTCTGCCAGTTCCTCGGCGGCTTTGTGGTCTCAAACGCCTGTTGGGGTCGGACTAACTGTCACATCGGCTCCGCCCCAACTCTCTCGCGATTTCTTGCCGGGTCGTTTCGGAATTCAGACCGAGATTTCTCAGAACTCGCCCCGCCACACCATCCCCTTCAAGGAGCAATCCCAAGAAGATGTGTTCGGCTCCCACGCAAGCATGCTGGGAGACTTTGGCTTCCATCGCGGCCAGCCGGAGAGATTTCTTGACCCGAGGAGTATAGGGAAGCCGGCCCGGCATTTTGCCGGGTGGAAAAATACTGACCCAATCCTCGATTTGCTGTTTGAGGGCTTCGCGATCCACGCCCAGTTTCTTCAAAATATTTGGAACCGCTCCATCTTCCAAGGCCAGCAGGCCGAGCAGCACGTGCTCCGTGCCGACAAAACCGTGATGAAGGCGGGGGGCTTCCTGTCTGGCCAGTGCCAACGTCCGCAGCGCGCCAGGAGTAAAGGTGCTCAAGGAGGGAACGGGAACAAAAGCCCCGGCGATGACGCCCTTGAGATTCCTTAGCCACGACCACTTTTTTCCGCCAAGTTTTGCGAATTCGTGTTTGAGCAAGCTGGCTTGGCCGAGGCCTTGCACGGCTCTCGCAAATGCTTCCTCCTGGCTTTCTCCCGACTGCACCCGCCGTGCCAAATCCTCGCGCAGATGACTTTCCAGTTCGTCCACGATGTCTGAATTCTTGATGCCGACGGACTCCATCAGCCGCCGCCATTCTGAGATGGACTGTTCGAGATTAAACATGTTGTCCTTTCCACAAGCCCCGCTTGATTTGCTGCCCGAAAAGTTGTTTGACCTCTTGAATCAGCTCGTAGCCGTAGCTTTCCCCTTTGGCCAGCAGGGATAAAATCAAGGGTCCGGTCGAAGCGGCCACTAGCTCTTGTTCAATCACGCTTCCCATATACATTGTAGTGCTATGTATGGCAAGCTCTCAATCCAGCCTGAAGGCAATCTCGCTACTGGCCCAAAACTTCCGCACCTGCTCCTTATTGGGCATGGCTGCCCGCCAAAATGTCAAAATTGCCCCATCTGCCGTTCACAGGTTGCCAGGGTTTCTTCTCGCGGATAATGATTACGTCTGCATTAGGAGCCACCATCGAAAACCGTCCCATACTTCACTTTTTTGTCCCGAAGTTGGCATGGGCGAGGATAACCAGTCAAAGTTCACGTCGCAGCGCACATTTATGAACGACACAGAACTCCTGGCCAGCTTCGTTCGCGAACAGTCGGAGAGCGCTTTTCGCTCTTTGGTGGAGCGACATGCGTCGCTGGTCCTGGGCACGGCCCGGCGTCTGACGGGCGAGCCGGCGCTGGCCGAGGAGATCGCGCAAACTGTTTTCATTCTGCTCGCACGCAAAGCCGCCGGCTTGTCCGAGCGCACTGTGCTTGCCGGCTGGTTGTATCGCACCACGTGTTTCGTGGCAGCGCGATGGATAACACGATTCCGGTGCGGCCCTTCCGCACCGAACAAGGAACGGCCGGCGTGTTGGACGTACAGATCGCCCAAGGCGAGATCCCCGTCGACCACATGCCTGCTTATATCCTGTGGCTCGAGGCGGACGGTTACGAAGCCGTGTTTACCCCGTTCCATCATTTCGAGGAAGGCGACTTGCGCCTGGATTTCTCGTTAACGCCCGGCGGCTCAGTAGAAGGCGTCGTCCGAACTCCGGCGGGTGAGCCGGCGGGCGGGGCCGACTTCGCGTTCGTGCCTGAGAACGACTCCGTGCTCTCTGTCCGGCCAGGAGCCCTGAGCAGTCGCTCCGCTTCGGGCAAGGCGGACGCTACCGGCCGTTTTCGGCTGAACAAGCCGCCGCTGTCGCGCGCCTTGGCCGTCTTCCATTCGAGCGGTTGGATGGTGGCTGCCCTCGCGCCCGGTGTTCGAACCAATGACGTGCAACTGTTGCCTTGGGGCCGAATTGAAGGGGTGTTGGAGCGCGGCGGTTCCCCGGTGGCCCGGGAAGCGATCGGTCTGAGAAATCTCGGTGGAAATTGGACGCGCGCGTTGGCCGTGATGCATGACACCACCACCGATGCGGAGGGCCGGTTCGTTTTCGATCGCGTGCCCTCTGGCGAGTACACGGTGAGCTGGCAATCGCGTTCGTGGCAGCGTCAGGACCAGCCATTTGTTCAAGCCTTGCAGACCTCAGTCACGACGCGCGCCGGCGAAACCTCCGTCGTCGAACTGCAGGCTCGCGGACGCGCTGTCAGCGTTCGCTTGCGCGCCAGCCCCCGCGCTCGCGCTGAAGGAATCGGCTGGACCAACGCCATCTGTACTCTCCGTCTCGCCGTCGATGTGCCGCCGGAGCCGGCCCGAAGCGATTACGTGAGCCAGGAGTCCCATCGCGGAGCCCGGCACAACTGGGCAACTGATCCTGCCATTCACGCCGCATTACGAGCCGCGCGCACTTACGTCGGGGAGATCGCATCGGACGGCACCGTCCAATTCGATGCGCTGCCTCCCGGGAGTTATTTGCTGGAGGCGAAAGCATTCGGCCCGGCGCAAAATCAACCGGGGCATGCCGGGGAACGTACCGTGCCGTGCCAAGTCCAGGCTCAAGTGCAGGCGCCGGTCACTGTCCCTGAGGGAACCAATGCGGCGACGGATGACGCGGCAAGTTTTCTCGGCGAATTTATCCTCGAGCCGTTGTGACCACCTGTTTCCCTCCGGTGGCACCTGTGGCACTGCGACAGGTCGCCGCGTTTACCGCTGACCAGCGCGGCATCCAAACGAAAGTGACAATAAAGCCGGTCCGAGCGAAGAATGGTCACTTCTGCGCGGTCTGAGAGGCCAGCGAACGCGGCTCCCAGATGCGCGCCGCTTGATCGCGGGAGGCGGTGGCGAGGCGGGTTCCGTCCGGACTGAAGGAAAGGACACTGGGCGGCGAGAGGGGGCCACGCAGTTCTTCGAGACGCGAGCCATCATTGAGATGCCAGAGGCGGATGACGAGATCTTCGGAGGCCGTGGCGATGATGGGTCGGGTGGGATGCCACGCCAGCACCGTGATAGGCGCATTGTGGGCTCGAAATTCGCGCAGCACTTCCAGGGTTGCCCCATCGCGGAGGCGCACGTTACGGTCAACTCCGCCTTCAACGAAGCGGCGGCCATCCGGCGCGACGCAGGCCGCGCTGGCCACGCTGTGGTTCGTGATGGTGTGGACACGCTGGCCGGTATTGCTGTCCCACAGGACGATTTCCTCCACGGAGCCCGGCGCGCTTCGGGGCGCGTGAGTGGTGACGAGTCCGGCGAGACGCTTGCCCTCGTCGAGCCAGACCAGATCGCTGAAGCGCTTGATGTCTTCCACGGCGAGCGCTACGGATTTCCTGCCGCTCGCCACATCCGTGATCTGCACGCCGGTAAGCTTCTGATGGACGATGGCAACGCGGTCACCGTTCGGGCTGAGGCGCACATAATCAAAAATGCCGTGGGGCGGGATCGAAGCAATGCGCCGGACGTGGCCGTCTTCCTCTCGTTGCAGCACCTCGACGGGGTGGCCGGAATCGTAGCGTCCGATGGCCGCGCGCCGGCCATCCGCGCTGACGCTGGGCTGGCCGTGGTCCTGGGTTGAGGCGCGCCAAAGGACAGCGGGAATCTCGTTGGAGATGGATTGGAGGTCAGCGCTGCTGCCATTGTTTCCGGGGGCGAACAGGACGTCGCGGGAACCCCAAAACACGGCGCTGGGATGCGCATTGCGGCCGCGCATGACGCGCCAGGGCGGGACGCTGCTCGTTTCCCAGACCCGCCTCTCCCGCGAGGCGACGATCAGTTCGCCCGAGAGTGGATGGAGGCAGACATTGGTGATGGCGCCCCTGCCACCCATCAACGTTTGGCAGGCGCGTCCGGAGACGGCGTCCCAACATTGCAGGGCCATGCGGTCGTCGGCAGCGTCGCCGCGGTGAGGAACCGCTCGCCTCCAGGAAGGTGGCGTTGCGGAGGTGCGGCGGGACGGTCTCGAGCGCTGCCTGCACGGCGGGGCTGTTGCCTTCGCGCAGGTCCGCTTCCGCCAGAGCGAAGGAGGAACGGGCCAGGGCGGCCTCGGCGCGACGCAACTGAACGGTTTCATTACGCCGCGCGTTTTCCGCTTGACGCCATTGCCACAAACGCCAGCCAGTCCGGCCAGGAGCGTGGCCCCCAGCAAGGCGCTGAGGCTGGCCAGCGCGGGACGGCGCCGGACCCATTTGCGGAATCGTTCCCAGCCGGCAATGGGGCGGGCGTGGATCGGTTCATGGCCAAGCCAGCGTTCGAGATCCGCCGCCAGATCCCCGGCGGTGGCGTAACGGCGGGAAGGCTCCTTGTCGAGACACTTCAGGCAAATGGTTTCGAGATCGCGGTCGGTGCTGCGAGTGACCGTGCTGGGCCGCGGCGCGTCCTGTTCGACGACCAGCCGCATGGTTTCCAGTGGAGTCGAAGCCAGGAACGGCGCGCGCCGCGTCAACAATTCGTACAGAATCGCGCCCAAGCCGTAGATGTCCGTGGCCACGGTGAGCGATTCGACTTTGCCTGCGACCTGCTCGGGCGACATGTAGTTAGGCGAGCCGAGAACCGTTCCATTGCGGGTATGGTCGCTGTCCGAGTCGAGTTCCTTGGCCAGGCCAAAGTCGGCCACGTGCGGTTCGCCTTCGGCATCCAGCAGGATGTTGGCGGGTTTCAAATCGCGATGCAGCACGCCATGCTGGTGAGCGAAGAAGACGCCGCGCGCGATTTTGACAAGCAGCCTGACACTTTCCTCGATGGGCATGGGCTGGCGAGCCAGGCGTTGGGCCAGGCTGCCGCCGGGAAAGAATTCCATGCTGAAGCAGGGGCAGCCATCCATCACCCCCACGTCGAAGACGCTGGAGCGCACGGCGCTCTCCGTCACCTTCCATTGGGCGGCGAGCCTGGCGTATTCGCCCGGCGGGGGTTCCTGAAACAGCAACGCGCTCAAGTCGCCGAACCGGTCGGATTTACCGGCCTGCTCGAATTCCTCGCGCAGCCTCGTCATGACCATGTCGAGAACCGCCCTGGCTCACCGCCGATCGAAGGCGAGTTCGGCGGAAGATTCCCCGGTTGGTTCGTGGCGGTAGCGTTCCTCGGCTTGCATCGCGTCGAACGAGACCGTCTGCATGTGCCCGCCGCGCTTTTGACGGGTGCCCTTCTTCCATTCGTTGGCGAGATAGTGCTTGAGCGATGCGAGAAGAAACGAGCGGAAGCGGCCTTTTTCGCGGTCCACCTCCTTGAGGTAATCCTTGGCCAGGAACACCTCGAAGGGTCCGGGTTCGGGGTCGGGCACGTTCGAGATTAGCCTCAAGCTCCGGCCGGGTCGAGTCGCAAGGGGCACGGGCGGACAGCTCCCGGATGCACCCATGTAAGCACCGCTGCGGTTCCTGGATTGGTGTTTGTCATACACCGCTGCTCCTGTAGGCTGCTCATCACTCGAACTGCGGGAAAAACAGCATGCTCGTTGAAGCACAGGTAACCATCAACGGCTCCAAGGCCGCGCTCTGGGCCGCCATCACCAACCTCGCGAGCGCTGCGAAAATCCTCACCAACCAGAAGGAAATCCATGCAAAAGAAAATCGACCTCAAGAGTATGCTCCTCGGTTCGGCCCTGGCCTCAGCCGTCATGCTGTCTGTCGCGGCAGTTACCACAAACCGGGAACCGGACCGTTCGAGTGCCGCCACCGGGTCCAACCAAACGGAAAGAGTCACTGGCATTGGAGGCGTCTTTTTCAAAGCGCGCGAGCCGAAGAAAATGGCCTCGTGGTATCGCGACCATCTTGGCATTCAAAGCAACGGTGGTTTCGCCATTTTTAACTGGCGAGACAAGGATAATCCCGAGCGCATGGGCCTCACGACTTGGGCGCTCTTCCCCACCAACACCACCTATCTCGGTCCCTCCGCAGCAACCATGATGATCAATTATCGGGTCGCCAATCTGGAGCGCCTGCTGGCACAGCTTCGTCGCGACGGAGTGACGGTAGAAAAGGTTAAGGACGAGGCTTTCGGCCGCTTCGCCTGGATTACTGATCCGGAAGGCAACCGGATTGAGTTGTGGGAGCCAAAGGGCAAATGAAGACTTGTGAGCTATTAACTTCATGGGTTCAACTGGTCCACCCAGGTCGGTGAATTCGGCGGTGAGGCTGAAGGTGATTCCGCCCGAATTGTTGCGGTAACTGAGAAAGACCATGGCCGGAGACAACAAGTGCGCAGAGTGCGGTGCGCTGCTCCGGCCCGGCTCGACGGACGGCCAGTGCATGCAATGCCTTTTGGCGCTGGGCCTAAATGAGGAGCGGTTCGAGCCGACATTGGCACCTCCAGATCTGGCGCCGCTGCTCGCACGAGCGGCACCTGGTCTCGGAGTGAAATTCTATGAGTTCGGCGACTACGAATTGCTGGAGGAAATTGCGCGCGGAGGCATGGGGATTGTCTTCAAGGCGCGACAAATGAGCTTGAACCGGCTCGTCGCTCTCAAGCTCATCAGCAGCGGGGGGGTGGCGACGGAGGAATTTGTCAAACGCTTCAAGGCCGAGGCCGAGGCGGCGGCAGGCCTTTCGCACCCGAACATT
>Ga0070686_100002588_pt1 | contig 9981 bp, 3 predicted proteins | sample KBSS23LmetaG_FD_65654 | JGI IMG/M metagenome (GOLD analysis project Ga0070686, IMG submission 65654) | Switchgrass rhizosphere microbial communities from Kellogg Biological Station, Michigan, USA - KBS S2-3L metaG | ecosystem: Host-associated > Plants > Roots > Rhizosphere ...
CGATTCGGTGGTGGGTTGGAAAGATTACAACCAAAAAATATACGCGCGCATGGCGGGTCCGGAAGGCCGGCACACCAACCTGGTTATTCGCTGGTTCTATCCGATGCAGCCGGGGTTTTATCATCCGGACGACAAAGTAGTCGAAGGAACGGCGCTGCCATGGCTGGATCACCGGGCGGCGAACGATCTCACCGGCTCGAACGCCTCGGCCGGAGTTACGGGCTCCCCGATCGACGTCACGTACGACATTCGCTGGGACGACCACCATGTCTTGCAGATTGGCGAAACGTTGCTCCATTCCAAACATGGACTGCCGGACATCTTTAACATGGCGACCGCGCAGGTGATCTTCGATTCCCTGAGCCCGGCCGATCCCAGCTCGAGCACGACGCTCACGCGTTTTTACGATCCGATTTCCGCGCGGGCCATCAAAACGAAGGTCATTATTCCAGCCTCCATCAAACGACAAAACATCAATGGCAAAGAGTATTTTACCGACCTCCCCTGGATGCTCAAGCTGCGCCTGACCTACGACCCGATTAACCAATGGCTCTTGTTCTCGGGGTATATGGACGAAAACTTTGGCGTTGGCGAACCGTTGCTGCTCCCCAATGTCCTGAGCGAACGCGAGCGCGATCGCATCAAAAAGCTGGCGGAAGGGGATAGCGGCTGGTCGGCGTTGATCGATCGACTCTTCGACCTTACGCGCAATCCGAATGGCGTTGACCTGAATCCCAAGGATAGTATTGCCGATGTCGGACTTCGGCTCGGATTAACCACCGTCAACAAGGTCGTCACTACGGAGACGTTCGGCGGCGGTCCCAAGGCTCTCACTGCGGGATTATCCGGAACGCCCGCCGCGGACTACCGCCCGGGCAATGCGCTTAACTTCGATGGCGTGACCGGTTTGGTGACCGTTGGAAAGAACGGCGCCTCGGATATCTCCCTGGCTAGTACTCCATTCACGATCGAGTTTTGGGCCAAGGTAAATGCGGCGACGACCACCCAGTACCTCGTCAATCAACCGACCGGACCCTCCTCCAACGGTCGCTTGAAAATCGGCTTTCGAAGCAGCGGCAAGTTCGCCTTCGATCTCGGCACGGGCTCCAGTTCTCTGTTCACAACTTCGGCGGCTTATACCGACAGCGCCTGGCATCACTGGGCCTGCACGTTTAACCCGAACACGGGAATTCAATCCATCTACCGCGATGGAGCCATGATTCAAAGCCGGACCAATCTCACGCTGGTCTATACCGGTTTGGGCGTGTTGGAGATCGGGCGCAATGGCACGACCTATTTTGGCGGACAGCTTGATGAATTCCGAGTTTGGAAAACCGCCCGCACCGGCGACCAAATCCGCGCCAAGATGGGCAAGCGATTGTTGGGCGTCCAAACCGACCAACCCTCGGGCGAAGGGAGCGAGTTGAAGCTGGAGCTGCTCTATCGTTGCGACGACCTTGCCGGGCCACTGGTGAACGATTCGATGGCGACTCTTGGAGCCTACTCGGGAACTCTGAATTCAGGAGTCTCCCTCGTTGCATCCACTGCGCCTACGGGGATTCCGCCCCGTTATATCACTGTCGCGGAGAATAACGATCCTGCGCTCGCCGGGCTGCCGGTGGCCTTGCATGTGATTCGTGTGGATGATGGACCCTTCCTGGGCGACTTAAAGGTTTTGCCGGGGGATAACGTTTTCGACGAGCGCTTGACGATCCGTAACAGCAGCGATTTTGGCGGCGATCCCGGCCCCATCGATTTTCAATGGTATTACAAACCGATCGGCCCGGATTTCGATCCAACGGCTTTGCCCGTCAACAATCCTGCTTCCGACACCTTGGCGCCGGCTGGATTGAACGGTTGGATTCTTTATACCGCCGGCAAAGGACTTAACTACATTACCATCGGTGAAGGCGGCGAATCGGCGTTGATCACGCTGTCGGACAACGCGTTCATCTGCCGGTACCGTGGCTTCACGGTGCAACCGGGCCTGGCGCAATGGAGCGGGTGGATCGGCGATCCCGCTGGCTCCGCGGACCAACCTCGCGCTGTGTTGGCCGAAGGTTGGGTGAAGCGGGTCGTGCGCGGACTTAATCCATTCGACGCGCGCACCAGCGATTTCCATTCCTCGCCCGCGAATACTTTCGCTTCGATGCTGATCCAGGCCGGTCAGCGCTATGAAGGACCGATTGCTTTCAATCCGAGCGCCGATGCCATCAACAAGATTGGCTTGATCGAAGCCTATACCACGGTCATCGAACGCGCCAAAGGCCTGAGCATCGATGGCGTTCCGCAGGTGGATTTCAACCCCGCGAACACCGCCATCCAACTCGCCGCCACGAAAATCAGCGACCTTTACATGGTGCTGGGCAACGAAGCCTACGCCGATGCCAGCGATCCAACGATCGGATTTGGCAGCGGCAGCAAGGATTACGGTTCGCTCGCGTCGTCGATTTTTGCGTTCCAAAATCAACTCGATTCGCTCTTGGACGAGGAGTTGGCGCTTTTGCGCGGGCGCGATGACAGCGCGGCCGGGGTCAGCGCGCGCCCGGTTTACAATCGACTGTTCTGGAACTTTACCCTCGGCGACGGCGAAGTGGCCTACCAACAGAACTACAACATCAGCGATCAGGATGGCGACGGCTTCATTACGGATAAAGACGCGAGGATACTTTATCCAGAAGGTCACGGCGACGCCTGGGGTCATTACCTGATGGCTCTTCGGCAGCAGTATAACCTGTTGCGCCACCCTTTCTTTACCTGGATTCCCCGGAGCGAATTTGTCGCGGTGGCCGGGGCGACCATCAAAGTCGATTTCCTCGATGAACGAAAGTTCGCTCTGACCGCGGCCGCCAAAGCCAAAGCAGGCGCCGAGATCGTCGATCTAACATATCGATTGAACTATGTCGATGACCCCTCGGGCCAATGGCAGGGTTATAAGGATACCAAAGCCGATCGGGCCTGGGGCGTTTCCGAATGGGCGCGGCGGGCCGGCATGGGAGCGTATTTCGATTGGGTCGTGGGCAATACCATTCTTCCGAGCGTCGATCCGAATCCCAACCACACCGGCATCGACAAAATCGATCGCCAGACGGTCCGTGAATTGAACGAAATTTCCGCGCATTACGACGAAATCCAAACGCGCATGGACCAGGCCGACTCCGGCCTCAACCCGCTCGGCCTCGCCAAAGGCGTCGTGCCCTTCGACATCGATCCTTCGCTGATCGCCGCGGGCAAAACGCACTACGAACAAATCCAGGATCGCGCTCTGAAAGCAATGGTGAATGCCAATGCTGTCTGGGATGAAGTCAACAAAGCCACGGAGGCCCTGCGCCGAAACCAGGATACCGTCGAGCAGTTCTCCCAATCGGTGGATGACCAGGAACGCGATTACAAAAATCGCATGATCGAAATTTTCGGATATCCCTACGGTGGCGATATCGGCGCGGGCAAAACCTATCCGAGCGGGTACGATGGGCCGGATCTGTTTCACTACATGTATGTGGGGACCACTCAGTATGATGGCGAACCGGCGCAACTCGCGGGCTTCAACGGCTATTTTAGCGCGCTGCCGTTCAGTATCCCGACCGGTGACTCATCGGCGAACCAGAATAACGCCCAGTACTTCCCGTCCGACGTGGCTAATCCAGAGGATGCGGTGATCAAGAGCGGCGCCTACACCGTCAACTTTCCTTTCTCTCCGTCCAACTGGAGCTTCGCGGCCCCGACCAGCTGGGGACAGCGGCGCGCGCCAGGCGAACTTCAAATGGCGATCTCGGATTGGGTCGAACAGGACGCCCGCTTAAAGGAAGCAACGATCAATTACGGGAACCTGATTCGCGACATCGAGGGCGACGCCAACCTTTTGGAGGCGCGGGATAATCTGCGCACTGAAGTGATCTCGATTCGAAATCGAACCACCAAAGAGGTGAAAACGTTGAACATGAAGCTCGCCGGCTTGAAAGCCTTTGACACGTCGCTGAATACTCAAATGGCGGTGATCAAAGGCACTGTGAATGCCACCGTCACGGCGATGCCCACGGTCGTTGGCTTCGCCAACGATGTGACTTCGGGTCTGCGGTTTGGGGCGAAGTTTGCGGCCAACGTGATCAAAGGCGTTTACTACGGCATGGTGATCGCGACCAAGCTCGAACTGGTGGACCTCCAGAATCAAATCACGACCAAACAAAACGATTCGCAGTTGGAAATCGACAAAGCCAACTTTGACTTCGAAGTCCAGCAGCGGCTCACCGAATTGGAATCGAAGTTTCGCAAAGAGGCGGTCTTGCGCGCGGAAATCTTCACCCAAATGCAAGTTCTCGAGCAATGCCAGGGCCGTTATCTCGCCGCGCTCGCCAAAGGCCAGCGCGTCATCGAGGAACGCGTCGGCTTCCGCAAACGCGTGGCTGCGCAGACCACCGAAGCGCGCTATCGCGACATGACCTTCCGCATCTTCCGCAATGACGCGCTGCAAAAATACCGGGCCACGTTCGATCTGGCGCAACGCTATGTCTTCCTCGCCGCCACGGCCTACGATTACGAATCGAACCTGCTCGGCACGGATACCCGCGGTGGCCGCGGCTTCCTCACCGACATCATTCGCCAGCGCTCGCTCGGGCAACTGCTTAACGGCCAGCCCGTCATTGGCCGCAGCGGACTGGCCGATCCGTTGGCGCGCATGGGCTCGAACTTCGAAGTCCTCAAGTCGCAGCTCGGGTTTAACAATCCGCAAACCGAAACGACTCGCTTCTCGTTGCGCAGCGAACTGTTCCGCCTGCGCGATTCATCCAGCGATGCCTGGCGCGGCCAGTTGACTTCGCATCGCGTGGCCAATCTCTGGGATATGCCGGAATTTCGCCGCTATTGCCGATCGTTCGCCCCGGAAACCGCGGGAGCGCAACCCGGGATTGTGATCCGCTTCCCGAGCGCTGTGCTGGCGGGCCGCAATTTCTTCAACGCCCCCCTCGGAGGCGGCGACAGCGCCTACGATCCAAGTCGTTTCGCGACCAAGGTTCGCAGCGCGGGAGTCTGGTTTACCGGCTACAATGGATTGGGTCTCTCGCAAACGCCGCGCATTTACCTGGTTCCCGCCGGGGCGGACGTTCTGAGTTCCCCCACGCCGAACGACTTCACGACGCGCGAATGGCGGGTGGTGGACCAGGCGGTGCCAACGCCTTTCCCCATCGGCGCCAACCGCCTCAACGATCCGACGTGGGTTCCAATCAACGATTCCCTGGGCGGAACGTTCGCTGAGATCCGGCGCTTCTCGACCTTCCGCGCCTACCATGACAGCGGCGATTTCAATCCGGCGGAAGCGGTCACCGATTCGCGCCTGATCGGGCGCAGCGTTTGGAACACCGATTGGATTCTCATCATTCCTGGCCAGACCTTTTTGGCCAATGCCAACAACGGGTTGGACACCTTTATTAACTCGGTGTCCGACATCAAGATTTTCTTCCAAACCTATTCTTACTCGGGGAACTGAACTACGAGCGTCACGTTATGAAAAACAATTTTTCACCACTGGTCAAAACGCTGCTGGCCGGCGCGCTGATTCACTTCGTGTTTGCCGCCCGGGCGGGATTGCCCGAACCGGGCGCGCGCATTTTTGGGTCCGTGGCGATTAACGGCGTGTTGATCACCCAGAACAATTCCACCATCGTCATCGAAGCGCGCCGCACGCCGACGGGCCCGCCCATCGCCAGTTATCGCATGGGCTCGACCTCCGCCGCCGGCAATTTCTATTCGCTCAAAATCAATGCCGAATCGGCCGCGCCCGTGGCCGGCGCAAACAATGCCGCGCTTGGAGCCTCGCTGTACCTGGTCGTTCGCGACGACACCGGAGACCTGGATTACAAATCCTACACGCTCGCCGGACGCGGCGTCACGACGCGCGTCGATTTCGGCGCGGTTGACACCGACGGCGACGGCATGAGCGATGCCTTCGAGCTTGCCAACTTCGGCAACGCCACCGGCGGGGATCCCAACGCCGATCCGGATCACGATGGTCGCCCCAACCGTCGCGAATTTCTCCAGGGCACAAATCCCCAGCTAGCGGACGGACGCCATCCTGCGGACATCAGTCCCGCCGACGATCGCATTACGCTCAAGGAACTGACCGACTATATTCTCGCCTGGAAAACCGGCGGCACCTGGCCCATCGAACCCGCCCTCAACGCGCCCAACATCGAAGACTACGTCACCCGCGCCGGCGCCATTTGGAAAGGCGGCGAACTTTATGTTTTCGACAACGATCCCGTCACGGTCGCGCCGCTCTGGTGGACCAACGCGCCACTCGCCGGACTTCCCGTCGCTGACAAGCCCAAGAAAGATGGAGCGCCCATCGCCGCGCTTAACACCACGGCGGTTACCCGCTCCATGCCCCTCGTTTACCGTCCGAATCAAGCTGTCTCGGTTACGATTTCCGTCACTCCCGCCGATAGCTCCAAAGCTTACGCCGTCGTCGAAGCGCCACCCGCCGGCTGGACTGTTCGCAATATGAGTCACGACGCGCGCTGGGATGAAACGAATCGCAAAATCAAATGGGGACCTTTCTTCGATCAAACGCCGCGACTTTTGACCTACGAAGCCGTTCCCGGCCCCGCTTCCAATGGCGCCGCCGATTTTGTGGGGCGCGGAAGCTTTGATGGACTTGGCCAAATCGCGGACGGTCCGCTCCGCATGTGGACCGCCGGGCAGAATCCGCAACCTCGCCTCGTGTTCGAATCACCCTCGGGCGGCAATCTATCCGTCGAACTTCACGGCGAAGCGGGTCGTCGCTACGAAGTCCAGGTTTCCAGCGACCTCGTTCATTGGACCAGTGACGTCACAGTCACCGTGGATTCCAACGGTGTTTCCTACCTTCCAATTACCTCCATCGAAAAAGCGCGCTTCTTCCAACTTCGAACCGTGGAATAACGACCGCCGAGAATGAATGCCGTCCGCACGATTCTATTGAGCCTGATGCTGGCCACCTCGGCCAGCGCAGACTCGATTACGCGCGCACTACCGGCATTCTTCAATTCGGGTCAGGCCTTTACCGTGACTCTCAGCGTGCTGCCTTCCACCAATGTCAAAGTCCAGGCGATCGAAGAAATGCCGCCGGCGGGATGGACTACTGCCTTCGTCTCGCACGGCGGCGGGTTCGACCCATCTACCGGCAAGCTAAAATGGGGTCCGTTCACCGACGCTACTGTTCGAACCATTACTTACCAGGTAACTCCGCCCGTCGGCGTCATCGGTTCCTACTCCTTCGCAGGCCAGGCCGCGTTCGATTCGAACCTCCTCGAGATTTCCGGAGCCCAGGGCAGCACCCGCTTTCCGGGATCGCTCCACCGAGCTATACCCGTGAATTACCTTCCAGGCGCCGCCATTCCAATCACTCTTTCCGTCGTTCCCGCCCAGGATGTTCGAGTCTGGGTCGCCGAAGAAGCGATCCCTGCTGGTTGGACCGTTTCCACCATCGGCGAGAACGGCGTGTTCGACTCAGCTAATCGAAAAATCAAATGGGGTCCCTTCTTCGAAGCATCCGCTCGCTCCCTCGCCTACCAACTCACGTCCCCTCTGAACGCCCGCGGCTCGATCGAGTTACAAACTGCTTTGCGCCTCGATGACGCATTACTCACCGACGCTACAACGCTTCCCATCCAACCCAGTCTTCTTGCCCGTTCTTTCCCGACCAATTATTTCCCTTCCACTCCATTTGTCGTCGAATTAGTAGCAACCGCTGCTCCTTATGTCCAAACGCTCGCGCTCGAAGAAAATATTCCGCCCGGTTGGACCCCTACCGAAATCACCAATGGCGGCGTTTGGGATCTTGCCAATCGCAAGATCAAATGGGGCCCGTATTTTCTCGCGCAAAACCCCGATCCTCACTTTCACTACAAACTAGTTCCTGCGGCTAACGCCACCGCGCCCCTCGCGCTCTCCGCCACCGCCATCTTCGACGCGACTCCGGTCGTTTCTCAAAATTCCCTCTCCCGTTTTCTGCAACACAGCGAAAGCGAGGTCGTGCGCGTCCTTCCCGCCGTTTATCATCCCGGCCAACCGCTCAACGTTTCGCTCGCCGCGACCCCCATCGACATCGCTTTTGTCTATGCGCTTGAAGAGGTGATTCCGCCCGGCTGGACCGTCGGCTCCATTTCGCACCAGGGAACCTTCGACCCAACCACGCGCCGAATCAAATGGGGCCCTTACTTTGACTCGGTCGCAACGCCGCGCACCTTCTCCTACCAACTTACTCCGCCTCCAAACCAATACGGTATTGTTTCCTTTCTCGGAACCGCGTTCTTCGACGATCGGCAAGTTATTCCTTCCGGAGACACCCAAATAATCAACGCCCCTCCGGTTATCACCCGCGCGTTGCCCGCTCGATTCAACCCGTCCAAAACCATGACCGTGACGCTCAACGCCGCTCCGATTCCCGGCGCGGTTGCTTATGCGCTTGAAGAACAAATTCCCGATGGCTGGACCGTCTCAGGCATCAGTGACGGTGGCGCCTACGACAGTCGAAACAAAAAACTCAAATGGGGCCCGTTTCTCGACCACAATCTCCGCTCTCTGACTTACACCATCACGCCCCCGCCCGATGCCTCGGGCCCTAAAACCTTCGCCGGTAGTGGCCTTTTCAACTCGGAGGCGGTAGGCATCTCCGGCTCCGCCATCATTCAGCAAAATCATGCGCCGCTCGCTGTCGCCGATTCCATTAGCCGTCCGCTAACCGCTTTTTTCAAAGTCTCCGTCTTTACTCTTCTCCACAACGATTCCGATGAAGACGGCGATTTCCTGAATATTGCATCCGTATCCGAAACCACCGAAGCCGGCGGCGCTGTCGAACTCGATTGGCCCTGGATTTACTACACACCGCCGCCCGGTCCGCCGGGCATCGATCATTTTACCTACACCCTCACCGACTCTTATAACGGCAGCTCCACCGGCTCGGTCACACTCATGCCCCTTCCGCCCACGAACGCTCCCGCCCAAAATGTGATCGATCTGACTCAGCTCCACTCTGGGGCCGCGCGCGTTCGCTTCTCGGGCGTGCCGGGCTTCAACTACCACATTCAAACTTCCTCCGACTTTACTCATTGGGATTCCGCCGCGGATCGCATCGCCAGCTCGGTCGGCCAATTCGAATACATCGATGACGCCGCTGCATCCTTTCCAACCCGGTTCTATCGAACGTTATGGCCATGAAATCGTTTCTGAAAATCGTCTGCGGCGCCGGCCTTCTCGCTCCGCTTCATGGCGCCGTCATGGTGGAGGATTACAGTTTCTCCAGCTCGCTCGCGCCGCAGGATGGAACCGGCATTCCCTCCAGCGACAGTCATGTCATCAGCGGTTCATCCATCGGAAAGATCACCGACCTTACTGTCTCGGTCTCTCTGCTGAACCCGGCGCAAGCCGGCGCTTACAACGGCGATTACTACCTCAGCCTCCAACACGACAGCGGTTTCTCCGTCCTCCTCAACCGGGTCGGACGCCGCGCCGGCGCTTCTTTTTCCGCCTCGCTGGGCTACAGCGATAACGGCCTCAATGTTACCTTTTCCGATCAGGCCGAATCCGGCGATATTCACCTCTACCGCACCCAATTATCGGGCAACAACACCACCCCGATCGACTCCAACTTTAACCTCCCTCTCACCGGCGTTTGGGCGCCCGATGGCCGCGCCACCTCTCCACTTTCTGTCCTCGACACCGACGCTCGCACGGCCCTTCTCAGTTCCTTCAACAACCTTCCGGCCAATGGAACCTGGACCCTCCAAATCATCGACTTCAATAGCGGCGGAACCGCCACCATCGAGAACTGGGGGCTTACCATCTCCGGAACCGCCGTCCCCGAACCTCGCTCCGTCGTCGCCGTGGGTGTGACGCTCTGCGCCTTCGCGCTCCTTCGTCGCAGAATCTCCCAATCGGCTGCTTGCGTCCGTCCGGCGCCTTCACTTAATGTAACGGCCGATGTTTGATCGGCGCTTCGATCAATCA
>Ga0070686_100002589_pt1 | contig 9979 bp, 9 predicted proteins | sample KBSS23LmetaG_FD_65654 | JGI IMG/M metagenome (GOLD analysis project Ga0070686, IMG submission 65654) | Switchgrass rhizosphere microbial communities from Kellogg Biological Station, Michigan, USA - KBS S2-3L metaG | ecosystem: Host-associated > Plants > Roots > Rhizosphere ...
GGCGCCCTCGCCGGCTGGCTCTGCGGCCGCAGCGGGCGGCGGTGAGGTAATCCTGTCAGAACCACCTGCGTCAGTGGGTGGCAATCAGGTCTACCAGTTGGCGTCTATCAACGAAAGCCCCATGAAGCGGGCGAACCAACCAAGCGCCAACGGCGCGAAATGTGAAAGCTTGGGGAGTAGCACACTCGACGCAATGATCGATGAGGTTATGGCGACTCAGTAAGATGTTTTCTTTGTCGCTCATTTCCCGATTAAAGATTGATGCCGTGAGTCAAGTATTATTTGTATTACTAGAACGCTTCAGTAACAACCTGTTGCAACTTCAAAGCTGGCTGCTGATCGAGACTAAGGCTAAACGTGAACCATTTATTTAGGATCGGAATGTTCTGGTGTTTTCCGATCAGGTCTAGTTGTAGCTGGAATTCCTTGCCATCGAGGAGAATCAATTCTGGACAGAACTCACCGTCTCTTTCCCCGTGTTGAAATGTTACGATACCCGGCTCCAGCTCTAGGTCGCAGGGAAGTACGGCGACGATCAGCTTATAGCTGTCCGTTGTCTCGAACCGCTTATATTCGCTTTCTCGCTCTTTATCCCAAACCGCGTCATATCTCGTTTTGATAGGCATGCCCTCAGAATCAGCGATGGCGATATGTGCCTTCACGTAAAGGAATGGTGGAACATCTCGGTGTGGCTTATAATAGAAGCGCGCGAGTATGACTCTCACTTTATCCGCTTTACCCCACTCGTCATCTGGTTTCTCGTCAGTCAATCCGCTTTCATCGCCTAGCCAACGCTCAACAATTTCAAAGTCTGTGTATTCAATATCCGGGTTGCCCTTGTAGATCGTGCCGTCGCCAGCAATTCCTGCGTCCGCAAGATTGGCAAAATGCCGGTGGTGCTCAGCAAGCATTCGCAGGGGAGAACGAATGAAGTTAAAAACAGCCGTCGCCACGAGCAGGGCTATGTAGATCACGGAGAGCGCTTTAATCGTTGCCCACAACTGAACATTGGTTAACAGCCCGTAGTGGTACGAGACTGGAATAGCAATGACTCCAAGCAGAGCATTCATTAGCAACTGAGCCTTACTGAAATGGTATGTCTCGCGTAAGGCTGGAACGAGAATTGGGTGATGTGCCTGAAAGCGAGAAAGTGTGGAATCTGCCATGCCCGCAAGGCTACCCTTGCGTTAACTAGCCCGTCAATAATTAGTCGTAATACGCTTCGTGGTGAGGCGTGGGGACGAGTTGTCGGCGCCGTGAGGGAGCAGTAGGCAGTAGGCGGTGATTTTACGGATAGGCGTGGTGATTTAGCAGGTAGGCGTGGTGATTTAGCAGGTAGACGCGGTGATTTCACAGGTAGGCGTTGTCATTTCACAGGTAGGCGTTGTCATTGCACAGGTAGGCGTTGTCATTGCACAGGTAGGCGTTGTCATTGCACAGGTAGGCGTTGTCATTGCACAGGTAGGCGTTGTCATTTCACGGTTAGGCGTTGTCATTTCACGGTTAGGCGTTGTCATTTCACAGGTAGGCGTTGTCGGCGTGCAGATAGAAGCGGTTGCCGCGCGGCTTGGCCGCCGCACCGTGCGGTGAGGCTGTGCCTTACCGTAGCTCGCTCAAACCGAACGGAGGCTGCGCCTCAAATTTCTTGGGCATAGCCTAATTGAGAGATGGGTGGCCGCTGTCGGAAAGGCAAAGCCTTTCCGCACTGTGCTGCGGCCAAGCCGCGGCGCGTACTGCGACAGTTGCAGTAATCCGTCCGTGGAATTATTTCGCTCAAAATGACATTGGGACGGTGAACTTTGCCAGTCGCACCGTCCCAAAGGTTCATCACGTTAATCGAACTGCGCCCTGCGTGTTCCCGCCTTGACCATCTCCTTTTTCGAGAAGGAGAAGAAGTTAGTCCGTGGTCGATCTTCTGAACTGCAATCCCTTGATGCGTTTGTAGAGTTCGCTTTGCGTGCCGAAGGCGGCTTTGACGTAAGCCTTCACCAGCAACGCGATGTTTACGATGCAGTCTTCGTTTGTGTAAAGCAGCCGATCGCGAGTGGCGCGGGCCTGACTGACCGCCACGTAGGCTGCGTTGACGGCGTTGTTTTTCGCTTCCAGGTCGGCGATGAAGGCTTCCAGCGCCGCGACAGTCAGATCGGGCTCGTTCGGGGCGTAGGCCTCAACGTTCCGTACGATTGCCAGATAGGCCAAAGCGTGTCCGAGCAGGTTCTCGTGGCTGGTTTGCGAGGCGGAGTGCGTCGTGCCCTCACTTCCGCCCGGTTCGCTGGCGGCGGTTCCCGCATCGCCGCTCGCGGCTGGTTTGGATTTAGTTGACTTGCGCGTGCCGTCAATCTTGACCTTGTATGTTTTGGCGTCGGCAACGACTTCCTTCGACGCCCCGGACGCCTTGAACATATTGAACGAACGCGTGAATCGCCGGGGCAACTCATCGTAGCCCCGCTTGCGTTCGGTGATGGCGAGTTTATGTGGACCGCGTTCGGCCAGCAGCGCTTCCGCCGCGGCCTGCCCAGCGGTGTATTGCGGTTCGAGCTGAACCACCTTGAGCTTTGTATTGTTAGGGTTGAAGTTAGGATCAGCGGAAACGAAATCAACGAGCTTTCGGAAGTTTCCGAGAAGTTTTTTGTCTCCTGATTCATTAGACATAACGGTGAGTCTCCTATCGGTTGGGGCCTCCGAAGATATAAGGAGTTGACTTACGTCTTAAGAGGCAGGTTTGAGTTTCCTGTGATGAACGACGGAAAAATAAGAGGGAAGAGGCGCGGATGTCAAGAGGATCTACTTAGGTGCAGACAGATCGTCGAGATGTTTTATGAACCGCTTGGCATTGAGCGACGAACTCCCGTTCAGGTGGACGTAATTTTTGTCTTAAAAAAGTTTGACTTTCCCTCAGCTCTGACATATACATCGCCCATTCCGCAGTCTGGTGCTGCCTTAACACGTCTCGAAATTCGTGTCAGCAGCATAGTTAACCCCTTCAAGGTCGTATCCAGCAAAGGACACCACAATGTCAACTCAAACACGGCGCGAGTTTCTTCAAGAATTCCTCGCCTTGGGCACCGTCGCTACAATGAGCCCGTTGCTCCTTGGTTCGAGTTGCTCTCCGACTCCGGCACCGTACTTTCCACCCAGTGGCCTGGCGCGCGCGTTTAACGGCCCGGTGCTTCACCTTAAAGCAGTTTCGCCGCATCCGAATCGAATAGATTTGTTCTTCGTTGCGAATTCACAACTCCACCACAAATGGCTTGAAGTCACGAGCCCCGGGGTGCATCGCTGGGGTCCGGACGAGACATCGGTCGGAGAGCCGCTCGGCGCTTTTGAGTTTCCGGCGCCCGTTGCGGCTGATGGCAAGATGATGCTTTTCGCGGTGGCGGGAGGTGCAGCAAGCTTTCGCGTGTTCGACCCCGCTACCGGGTGGGCTGGCTGGGTAAGCCTCCCCGGAGCCAATGTGCCAAAGGTCCTGGCTTATGATCATGCAGCAGGAACCAATCAGGTTGTTGGGCTCGATAACACCAGGCAAATCGTCGCGGCTCAGGTAAGCCGCGTGTTCAATACCCCGACGGCGTGGCAGGTGATTCGCAGTTACCCGGGCGGTGGGCAGCACGAATGGCTTGACGCGGTCGCCCTTCCCAATAGCGGCGGCGCTGTCTTGTTCGGACGCATGAATACGGGTGCTTTGGTTTACATGTTCGGTAATTCGGGTGTGTGGCAAGAAGTTGCCAGTGCGCCCGGTATTCCAAGTCTAGCTGCTACCGCTCACTATGAAAACAATTGGCTGACACCGGTTTTCTTCACAAATGTGTCGGATGGCGCGGGCAATGAATCGTTCCGTTTTATCTGGCGAGACACAAGTGGAGACCGCCAAATAGATTTGGGACCCCACGTAAACCCGCCGGTGGTGATTAGCCAAAGCCCGAGTTCAGACTTTTACCGGCAGGAACTGGATCTGTTCACCGCAGCCCGGAGCGGCGCGGATTCTGGCCGTACTGCCTTGCAGTGGGCTCACGTGACAGTTGGGGATTTGACTGAGGGGCGAATTCGATGGGAGACGCTGGCAAGCAACCTTAGTTTAGGCGGGGAGCAGATTACTCCCATTTCCTGGGGAAACGGTCGCCTGGATGTATTCGTCACCGATGTGGGAGGCAACGTTTGGCACAAGTGGAAAGATTCTCGAACGACCCTGGGTTGGCAGCCGGCGGCTTAGTACAAAGGAACCATATCCTCCCGCACCCAAGTGACAGTCGTTTGTAAAAAGTCGTCTGACTGACGCAAAGGTGAAGGGCGAAGTCGAAGCCCTTAGGGAGAGAATTTGGGACGCGTTCATGGCAGGAGCCCGACCGTGACGGGGAGCGTGGAACGTGAATAACAATAAGCAAACGAGTGAGCGCCAACGGCGCGAGATGTAACAGCCTGGGGCAACGCCCCAGGTGAAAGTTGTCGAAAATTGTTGGAGCGCTGAAGGCGCGGAAGAGTGGGCGGCCCAACCAGTCCGTGATTGGGCCGCTCTCCATTTCGCGCCTTTGGCGTTCGAGGCAGGAGGCCTGTGAACTTCTCGCGGGCGTTCTTCGTTTTGATGATTACGGACTAGCCAGCTTTCCGAGTCGGACCTTCCAAGGATGGACATTCAATGAAACCCAGCGTCATGTTAACCATTACGTCTCTGCTCTCGATCCTATTGTTTACGGTTCATCTGACCGACGACATCCTCCGCGGCACTGAGCCGGGTGGGGTCAACAACTTGATCGGAGGAAGTATCATTATGGTCGTCTGGCTCTACGGAGCGCTGGTGCTCACCGAACGCCGTTCGGGCTACATCATCACGCTGCTCGGCGCGCTGCTTTCGTTTGGCGTCCCCATTCTTCACATGAAAGGGACGGGGGTCGGCGTCGCCAGCAAGGTCGCGACTTACAGCGGCAGCTTTCGCTTCGTCTGGGTGCTGATTGCGCTTGGCGTGACGGGGCTGTTCTCCGTAATCCTCTCAGCGCGTGAACTGTGGAGCTTGCCATGGCGGCGGGCGCCCAATACCTAGACTCTCAGCGAACCACGGAAACCTCTCGCAGCATAGTAAGACTCGGCGCCGTTGTGATACGTGAAGACGGTGTCGAAGCGACGGTCGCAAAAGATCGCGCCGCCGAGCTTTCTAATCGCGACGGGTGTCTTAACCCAGCTCGACGTCTTCAGATCAAACTCGCCAAGTTTCTGCAGCTCTCGATATTGTTCTTCCGTCAAGATCTCGATGCCCATGGCGGCGGCCAGATCGTCCGCGCTGTCTTTCGGTTTGTGTTCCTTCCGCGAATCGAGCGCCGCGCGGTCGTAACAGAAACTTCTGCGGCCTTTCGGGCTTTCCTCTGAACAATCGTAAAAAATGTATTCGCCAGTCTTCTTATCAAACCCGACCACGTCCGGTTCACCGCCGGTCCGTTCCATTTCACTGAGCGACCAGAGTTTGTCTGAACTGGCCTCCAGTTTCGCCTGGACCTTGGCCCACTGAAGACCTTTATGACGATTCATGTTTTCGTCAAAACGATCTTTCAATATCGTGAGCAACTCTAAACGGTGCTCCGGCGGCAAGTCCTTTTTCGTCTTATTCATTTATTGAACCTCATTGCGCCGATTCTTGCGCGGATCGTTTTGAAAAGAGCCGCCGGAGCAGATGACCTTTCCACATATAGAGTCCCGTTAAGATCAGCACCGGAATCGCGACAAATCTGACGACGGGAGCGTAATTCGGCAGTTGTTCAAACGGACTGTAGACATAACCGGCGATCGGAATTGCAAAGACGATGTGAATCCAGCGAAAGATCGTGCGTTGGGTGGCAGCACTGATCATATGATCTCCTCTCATTAGCACCCTGGCTTTGGCCCGGTGATCATTGATTGAAGTCGATTATATGTCTCGCGACCTCATTGGGCGATGGAGTAAATGTATTTCTTCTGGTAGTCGCGGTGAAGGCCGACGCGTCTTAGGATGTTCTGGAATCTCGGGTCGCCGCGCAGACTGATCCATTCGGGACCAATCTTGAGCCAGGCCATCATGTCGGCGCGTTCTTCATAAGCCAGTTCCAAGTACTCCAGAGCCTGATCGGGCTCGCCGAGTCCCGCATGGACCATCGCCAGACTGTATTGTGAGACAAAACGCTCCCCAGATTGCTTTTGCAACTGGTCTAAAACATCTCGCGCCTTATCGGTGAGACCATAAATTGCGTAAACATAGCCAAGCGCGGCGAGGTACATCGGCGCGTCGTCCGTCGCCACCACTCTTTCAAAGAAGGTGACGGCTTCGGCGAGTTGACCCTTGCGTTCGTGTAACCAGCCGAGCATGTAGTTATTCGGATGATAATTTCGTTCGAGATCGACTGCCGGGCGCATCTCTTCAATGGCCCGATCGTATTCGCCGAGTTGCAAAAGGGCGATGCCCAATCCTTGTGGAATCTGCGTCGAAAGCGGATCGAGTTTGAGGGCGACGCGCAGTTCGGCAATCGCTTCATCGGCGCGTCCCAGCAGGTTGAAGAAAAGACCGAGCCGCTGGTGCGCGATGCTGGAGTTTTGATTGAGATCGATGGCCCGGCGAAACTCCTGCTCGGCGCCCGGCCAGTCCCAATCATGAAGCATCTTTACTAACCCGAGCGCCGAATGCGCTTCCGGCAGAGTGTCGTCAATTTCCAACGCCTGCAGCGCCGCGGCGCGTGCTCGCGGCATCGCTTGTACCGGTTTCAGGTAAGTGTTCGAGAGCCGATAATAACAGTCGGCCATGCCTGCGTAAGCGAGCGCGTAAGTGGGGTCGAGTTCGATCGCTTGTTGGAAAAAGTCGAGCGCGCGTTTCAGTCCGTTTTGCGAATACTTGTTCCAGTGATAACGACCCTTGAGGTAAAGATGGTAAGCCTCGATGTTGTCGGTATAGTGTTTGGCCAGCTCGTGTCGTTCGCGCGCAGTGAGTTTGATACTCAGCGCGTTTGAAATCTCCGCCGCAATTTCTTCCTGCACGGCGAGAATGTCGGAAAGCTTGCGTTGGTATTGTTCGCCCCACACCTGCCAACCGCCCGCCACGTCGCTCAGATCGCATTTAATAATCAGGCGATCACCCAACTGGACCAGCCGTCCCGTGAGCACGGTGCGCACATGCAACTCTTTCCCCACCTTTTGCGAATCGATCGTTTCGCCTTTGTATTTGAAGGCACTGGCGCGCGCGACCACGCGCAGCCGCGGCAGCCGCGAGAGTTGGTTGATGATGCTTTCGGTTAGACCGTCGGCAAGATAGTCGCCGTCAGTCGAAGCCGTGGCGTTGATAAACGGCAGCACGGCGAGCGAACGAAAATCGTCGCGGTTGGACGTGTCTTCAGTCGCGGCAGAATCGGAATTTGCAGCGACGGCCTGATTGGTTTCGACTTCTATTCGCTTGACGGCCCCGACGAAACGGTAGCCCTGACGCGGCACTGTCTCGATGAAGTCGGCCAGCGGCTCATACTGCGCAAGGACCTTCCGCAAAACAAAAACCGTCTGCGTCAGATTGGCCGGTTCGACGCACGCGTCCGACCAGACCTGATTCATCAAGTCTTCCTTTTTCACGAGCCGATTGGGGTTTTGCACGAGTACCAACAGCGTTTCGAGCTGCTTCTGAGTCAACTGCAGCGGGCGGCCGCGGTGAAGCAACACACCCTCACCGGGGTCGAGGTAGAAGGAACCAAATTCGAAATGGGAGGAGTCCCTACTGTTCATCTATTCTCCCTGGGCCGAAGAGAGATTTGATAACTATTTGAGAATCGTTTGAGTACTCCCGCCGAAAGTTTGGCTAAGGTCGCTCGCGTTAGAACTTGTAGGAGAGCGCGCCGACCATCCTGGGTTGTCTTCGGTGCGCGAATTGTACTTCTTTTCTTTTCGGTCCGGCAAACAACGAAGGGTTCCGCTGCCTCCCACTTTCTCTTCGTCGTTCGTCGCCGCTAACGCGCAGGGGCACATGCTGCAAAGATTTCGCTCCTTATTTCGCCACTTTGGAGCCCGCAGGCATCCGGGAGAAAACCGCTTTCCCCCGAAGAGGCCGCGCCGCGCCCGCGGCTTGTTCAGCAAAACTCTCAACAAAAACCTGATCAATAAAAAATTACGCAGCAACTGGGTCGGCCTTACCGTCGTCGCCGTTTTGGCGTTCTCACTTACGGCCGGGGCCATTCAGGATCGCCAGCAGACGCAGCAGACCGGAACGCGTTCCTCGGGACTCAAACCGAAACGGCCCACGCAAAACAATCCGACCAAACCGAAAGGGAAAGCCGGGCTCAAATCAACTAACGCAACGACAGCCGTCAGTGACGGTCTCTCGCCAATTCTCGCGACCGCGGATTTTGATCTGACTGGTTTGGCCATCACTGTGGGACCGGCTTCGTTGACCGTTCCCAAGAATACGCCGACGTTTTTGCAAACCAGTGTTAACGTGCCGGTCGGCACTGATCCGGCCACAATCATTTCGGAGTTGAACCCGAACTACCGCGTGCGCGGCGAACTGACCGGTCCTTCGCTGACCTCGCCGTTAGTTCTCGAAGCGCCGATCGGTCAACCGCTGAGCATTCCCGGACTGAGCAACGCGGGCGATCACGTTGTACGCAATCTTCGCGTGGTTGATATCGGCACGCCCGATCAGCCGGTTGTTACTTCAGTCAACCCGGATTCGGTCGGCATCGTCGTCATCGAGCGGCTGTTGATTTCGCAGGTCCAGGTCAATGAACTCAGCTACGACCAGATCATCCAGGCGGGCATCAACATCACCGACGATTCCTACCGCGCGTTTAATTTCACCCTTGGCGTGGCCACCGAATCGACGCCGCAGACCATAAGCATTCCCGTTGCGTTTCCGTCGGTTGGGGTAACTGATCCGCGGCCACTCGTCGGTATTCCGTCAGTCAGCAGTCCGGGCATTGACGTGCCGACCGTCGTTCCCGTGATGCTTACGGTGGAAGGACCCGATGGCCAGCCGTCCGGTCATCCGCCGGGGTTCGGCGAAGGGACGTTGAAGATTCCGGGCGTCGTTGTGTTTCCGGGCCGCGTCGGTTTCCTGCATCAGTTCTTTGAAGCGATTGTGATTGTCGCGAATGGCGCGCCAAACGGTGCGCCGTTAGTCATTCACACTCTGAAAGCCAAAGCGCACCTGCCGGATAACTCAACGCCGGCGGACGCTTCCGACGATCCGCTGCGCATTGCGGAGACGCAGACGGGCGGCCGCGTTGACGAACTGCAGCTTCATGGCTTGGGGCCCGACGGGAAGTATGGCACCGGCGACGACACGAGCGCGTTTGCTCCGAGCGAGTCCGGCCAGGCGACTTTCCTACTCGAAGGTCTCAAGGAAGGACTGCACGAGATCGATTTCGATTTGGAAGCGATGTTGGAAGGATTGCCGGGTGGACCAGTCAAGGTTCGCGGCGAAGTCTCCGGCGCCGTGCTGGTCCGCGATGCGAGTTTTGCAGTTACGTTTACTCACCCCAGCGTCGTGCGCGCGGGCACTCCGTATGACCTGGGGATGACGATTTACAACTCCGGCCCGACCGATATTCAGGGCGCGTTCGCGCGGTTGCCGCCGAACAGCATCAGCGGCGCGGCGTTTGACGGACCGGACACGGGCCAACGACAGTTTGCGACGACGATCAAACGCGGCGAGTCCGCGACGGTGAAGTGGCATCTCAAGGCGACCGTCACTGGGGAAGTGACTGCGTCGTACGTCAAAGTCGGTGATGGAGTTAGCGCGGGACTAACATTGGTCACAGGCGTCGGTGATCGCAACATTCCGTTGTCGCCCGATTCGTTGATTCTTCCTGAGCCGGTCAGGCATTTGCCGTCCGGAGTTGTCGAAGCAGGCCGCGCGCTGTTGGGTCAGGGCTGGAGCATCGCCAACGCGCCGCCGGGTTCGTTGCCGCCGGGCGTGACGAAGGTGACCAAACAGACCGTCGTCAATCGCGCGGTTGAGCTCGGCATCGCCGGCATGCGCGTCGAC
>Ga0070686_100002590_pt1 | contig 9978 bp, 8 predicted proteins | sample KBSS23LmetaG_FD_65654 | JGI IMG/M metagenome (GOLD analysis project Ga0070686, IMG submission 65654) | Switchgrass rhizosphere microbial communities from Kellogg Biological Station, Michigan, USA - KBS S2-3L metaG | ecosystem: Host-associated > Plants > Roots > Rhizosphere ...
CATGGCGCGCGCGATGGTTTGCCATTGGGGCATGAGCGAGAAATTGGGCATGGTCCAATACGGCGAGAATAACGAATACGTTTTCCTCGGGCGCGAAATGATGCGCAGCAAAGATTACAGCGAACAGATCGCGCAGGAGATCGACGCCGAAGTGAAACGCATCATCGACGAATCGTATCACCGCGCCAAAAACCTGATCGACACGAATCGCGCAAAACTGGAAATGATCGCGCAAAAGCTGCTCGAATACGAAACGCTCGATGGCGAACAGGTGCGCGAAATTATCACCAGCGGAACGTTCACACCGCCGCCCGCGCCGTTGCCGACCGAGCCCCCTTCCGGCGCGCAAGCCGTGACGACGTTGCCCGAAGTAGTCAAGCCTTCGCCCCCTAAGCTGCCGGGCTTGGGCAATCCAGCGCCGGCGCCGGTCTGAAATCAGGATGACGCACGAAGAAGTTCTCGCAGCCAGGCGAGCCGAACGTTCGATGGAACTAACAACAATTGGAGGACGGCTTTTCACGATTGAAGATCCGCAGCGCCTGCTCATCGGCCGCAACAATGCTTGTGTCGTTGACGGACATGACTTTCCTCATGTGGTTCCATTCACTGAAATCAAAGAGATAACGTTCACCCAGAAATAAAGTGAGACTTCTTTAAATGGCGTCCATTCTCGCGGCAAATGGGGTTACCGTACGATACAATGATCGTGTTGTTTTGGATGGGCTGACGTGGGCGATCGACGAGAAGGATCGCGTCGGGATGGTGGGGCGCAACGGGTCGGGGAAGTCCACGTTCTTGCGGATTCTCGCGGGATTGCAGCAGCCGGATTCGGGCGAGATCACGCGGCGCCGGGAATTGATGGTCGGTTATTTGCCGCAGGAATTCTCGCTCGATCCAAATCTGACGGTGGAAGGCAACGTCCGCGAAGGGGCGCGTCACATTTTGGATTTGATCCATGATTTCGAAAACCTGCCGCCGGAATCGGCGCGGTTCCATGACATCGAATTGGCCATCCAGGCGCATGATGGTTGGAATCTGGATACGCGGATTGCGATCGCGATGGAGAAACTGAATTGTCCGCCGGCGGATCGTGGGATCACGAATCTTTCGGGCGGCGAACAACGGCGGGTGGCTTTGTGCCGCGCGATTATTTCACAGCCGGATTTGGTCATTTTGGACGAGCCGACGAACCATTTGGACACGGAATCCATCGAGTGGCTGGGCGATTTTCTGGAGGGTTATCCGGGCGCGTTTTTGATGGTCACGCACGATCGGTATTTCCTGGATCGCGTGACGAACACCATCGCCGAAATGGCGAATGGGAAAATCTATTCCTACACGGGGAATTACACGGACTATCTCCTCGCGAAAGCCGAGCGCGAGGCGACGATCGAAACGACGGAGCACAAGCGGCAGATGTTTTTGCGGCGCGAAATCGAGTGGGTGCGTCGCGGGCCCAAAGCACAAACGACGAAATCGAAAGCGCGCTGGGATCGTTATTACGAAGTGGCCGGCGAGAAACCGCCGGAGATCGATCGGGACGTCGATCTGGTGATTCCGCCGCCGCCGCCGCTCGCCAATCGCATTGTCGAACTCACAAATGTCGGCGTGGAGATTGGCGGCAAGCGGCTGTTCTCGAACATCAATTTGAACTTCGCGGCGGGCCAGCGCATTGGCGTTTTCGGTCGCAATGGCCTCGGCAAAACGACGTTGCTCCGCATCATCATGGGCGAGCGCGAGCCGACCGAGGGCACGGTGAAAATCGGCATGCTCACGAAATTCAACTACGTGGACCAGGGCCGCATTCAGCTCAATGAAGATCGCACGGTGCTGGATGAAATCAGCGATGGCAGCGAGTTCGTGATTTTTGGCGAAGATCGACTTTCGTTGCGCGCCTACCTGAAACGTTTCCTTTTTACGGACGATCGGATCACGACGCTGGTGAAACATTTGAGCGGCGGCGAACGGAGCCGTCTTTTGTTGGCGCGGATTTTGAAGAATGGCGGGAATTTTTTGATTCTCGACGAACCGACGAACGACCTCGATCTCGCGACCTTGCGTGTGCTCGAAGAGGCGCTGATCGCGTTTCCTGGCGTCGCGATTGTTGTCAGCCACGATCGGTATTTTTTGAATCGCGTGTGCACGGCGATCGTGGCGTTCGAAGGCGCGGGCCAGGTGGCCTACAGCGAGGGGAGCTACGATTATTATCTCGAGAAAAAACGCCGCTTGAAAAACGCGGCTCCCGATCTCGAACGTCTTTTCGATAAAACGAAAGCTTCGGCCGCGCGGGTGGAGAAGGCGAAACCGCGCAAGTTGAGTTACAAAGAAACCAAGGAACTCGAAGGAATCGAAGCGGTCATTCTGGGCGAGGAAACAAAGGTGACGGAACTCGAAGCGTTTTTTCTCGATCCGGATTTTCACCGCAAACACGGGGCGCGCGCGAACGAGATTCAAATGGAAATTGCGTCGCGACAGGAGCGAATTGCCAAGCTTTACAAGCGTTGGGAAGAGCTCGAATCGGTGCGCGCCGGAAGCGCGGGCTAGGAAAACACCGGGTTGCATTTTACGATGGGGGCGATAGCTTTCGCGCGTCGGATGAGAGGGAGATTGCGGGTTCACATTTTAGCGATTTTGTTCCTGGCATGGGCCGGGGCGGAGTCGCGCGCCATCGAGAAATTAATCCGCGTTCCGATTCACACGGATTATGGCATCACCGATCCGGCGTTCACGAATTCGATTTCGTCGTTGCTGCGCGGGCCCCTTGTCGGGGGAAATCAAATCAAAGAGCTTTTGAACGGCGGGAACATTTTTCCCGAGATGCTGCGCGCGATCACCAACGCGCAAACCTCGATCACGTTCGAGAATTTCATTTGGCGCTCCGGGCATGTGAGCGATCGATTTATCGAAGCGCTCACCGAACGCGCGCGGGCCGGAGTCAAAGTGCATTGCATCATCGACGGCTTTGGAGCTTTTGCGCTCGATCATAAAGATCAAAAACGGCTCACCGACGCGGGCGTGCAACTCCGGGTGTTCAATCGCATTCACTTTTGGAATCCAACGAAATGGAATCATCGCACACATCGGAAGACGTTGGTGGTCGATGGGAAAATCGGTTTTATCGGCGGCATTTGCCTGGCGGACGAATGGGACGGAAACGCGCAGTCGGTCGATGTTTGGCGCGACACGGAATATCGCGTCGAGGGCCCGGTCGTGGCGCAAATCCAAGGGTTGTTCATGGACAATTGGGTGCGCACGAGCTCCGAAGTGTTGCATGGCCCGGCGTATTTCCCACCGCTCCTGCCGGCCGGCGATATCGTGGCGCAAGCGTTCAAGAGCGGTCCGCAGGACGGGGCGGAAAACGCGCGCTTCCTGTACCTTTATTCAATCGCTTCGGCGCGCAAAAGCATTCGGCTGTGCCACTCGTACATGGTGCCAGACAACCTCGCGATCCAAATGTTGGTCGAGGCGGCAAGGCGCGGCGTCAAAATTGAAATCATCACACCCGGCGTCATCGACAAGAATGTGGTGCGGCGGGCGGCGCGTTCGCGCTGGCGGGAAATGATGGAAGCCGGTATCGAATTTTGGGAATACCAGCCCGCGAAGCTGCACAATAAAGTGATGATCGTGGACGATCTTTGGGTGACGTGCGGTTCGATTAATTTCGACGATCGTTCCTTTCGCATCAACGACGAAGGCAACATCAACGTGTACGACGCGACCTTCGCGAAGCGGCAGATCGAAGTTTTCGAACAGGACAAAGCGCAGTCCGTGCATATCGAGCCGGCGAAATTCAAGAAGCGTCCGATGCACGAGCGTTTCTACGAAAACCTCTGCGCGCTTTTCCGCGGATTGCTTTAACGCGGACGCGGGCAGCGAAACAAAGTGGGACGCGTATCCCGGGGGTCCTGGCGGCGGGCCTGGCCGTTGTTGTCGGTGACAAGCCAGAAGTAGTCTTTGTCGATGGCAAGCCCTTCCATGGCACCGGTGGGGTAAGTCTTGAAGTATTGATGTTCGGGCGCTTCTTCGATGGCTTCGAAATTGTATTCGGCTTCGACGCGATGGGATTTGGGATCGATTTGCAGAATCAAACGATCATGGCGGAGGAGGATAAAGAGTTTGTCATCGTGCCAGGCGAGGTCGGAGTAATGCAGGAAGAAACCGAACGTCGAGGGCGAGACCGCAAAGTCGCTGACGACCTTTAGGGTTTCAAGATCAACTTCGATGATGCGCGCGCGGTCGCGTTCGTTGGCGACCCATAAGCGACCCCCGCCAATGGCGATGCCTTCGAAAGAGGAGTTTCGATCCGCGCTGAAGTATTGGCGGACGGAACTCCAATCGATGGGGAGACGCTCGACGATTTTGGTCGCGGGATCCCAGCGAAGAATCCAGCGATCGGCTTCTTCGCAAACATAAATGCGCCCGCGATCGTCGCGCGCGAGGCCTTCGAAATCGAAGCGGCCATGTTTCTCGGGGAGGTAGGGACGAAGTTGCGCGGGGGTGAAGATTTCGGTTTTTTCAAGGCGCGCAACATTTCCATCGCCCGGATGGATGCGATAGAGGGTGGGATCTTCGTCGCTAACGACGAGCAAGGCGCCATTATCGTGGATCAAACCGGAGGCATCGAAGCGGCCGTTCGGAAGTTCCAACCGCCAGTAGGCATCGGCGGTTAAGGTGAATCGTTTGGGGCCTTGCGGAGCGGCGGGAGCTTCGATTTGCGGTTGAACCGATGGGGACTCCGATGTGCGTCGGGCCGATGCGCATCCGGCCAGGAGCAAAACGCAAATAGTCAGAACCCAGCGTTTCATCCGAAAAGGCGTTTGTGATCGTCAATGCAATAACGATCGGTCATGCCGGAAACGTAATCGCAAATGGCGCGCGGCCAGCCAATGGTTTCAGCGCGTTTGCGCGAGAATTCGCCAATCTCTTCGGGATGCCCGGTATAGTGGGCGAACAGGTCTTCGAGCATTTTGCCGGCTTTCACGTTGGGCCCATGCACTTCCGGATTGTAATAGAGATGATTGTACAAATATTCGCGCAGCTCCAAATTCAGGTCGCGGCGGGTGGCGCTGTATCGGACCAACGGACGCGCGCGGAGGCGAACGTCGTCGGCGCTGCGAATATCGGCGCGCTGAATATTTTCCTCGGCGGTCGTCACGACGTCGCGCACCTGGTCGTCGATGATGTTGCGAATGATGAAATAGCGGCGTGATTCGTTGGGCAAAGCGCCGCATTGTTTGGCAACGCGCCTGGAGGCTTCGCGCCAGATTTTGACGTGCTTGGCGAGATGCGCTTCGTCGAGCAAACCGGAATCGAGGCCGTCATCGAGGTCGTGACTGTAGTAGGCAATCTCGTCGGCGACGTTGGCGACTTGCGCTTCGAGAGACGAGGATTTTGCTTCGAAGCCCGGCCGGCGGCTGGGATGATCGTAGGCGCTGAAATGTTTGACGAGGCCCTCGCGCACTTCCCACGTTAAATTCAACCCCGGAAAGCGCGGATATTTTTGTTCGATTTCCTCGACGATGCGGAGGCTTTGCTTGTTGTGTTCGAAGCCGCCGTGATCCTTCATCAGGCGGTTCAAAACGGATTCGCCGCGATGCCCGAAGGGCGAGTGCCCAAGGTCATGGGCGAGCGCGATGGTCTCAGTCAAATCCTCATTCAACCGTAGCGCGCGCGCGATGTTGCGGGAAATGCCGGCGACTTCGATGGTGTGGGTCAGGCGCGTGCGAAAATGATCGCCTGTGCCATTGAGAAAAACCTGCGTCTTATATTCGAGACGCCGAAACGCGCGCGAATGAATCACCCGATCGCGATCGCGCTGATAATGGGTGCGCCACTCGGGCGGTTCCTCTTCGTAAACCCGGCCGCGCGAATCGGCGCTGAATTGCGCGAACGACGCGAGCGCCTGGCGTTCACGAGCTTCAAGTTCGGCGCGAGCGCAGGGCATACCTTAACCTAATGAACGGACAATTGACTTGGGATTGAGAATTGAGACGACCGACAAGTCCTGCGCCTGCGAAAGGACTGCAAGCATCTCGCGATCGATATCGAGCAGGTGTGAATCCGACGTTATCAAAAAGGGGATTTCCCGGACGGCCGCTTCCGCTAAGATAACCGCGTCATTCCGTTCTTCTGGCGGAAGCAGACGACGCTCCAAACATATCTCAGCAAAGGCAACGGCAATGGAATGCTCCAAATCGGATAGAGCGACCGGCTCAATGCCCCATCGCACGCGCAAGGCCGTCAATGCTGTTGTCGCCACTTTGCGAATGGATTCCAGGTGCGCCGTTTCCGAAAGGCCCAGCAATTCGTAAAACACGCCATCGGTAACGTACAACCGTATTCCACGTTCTCGCGCAATCTCCCAAGCGGCCGAGGCGGTTTCACGCCCCTCCGCAAGATGAAACAGAAAATTAGTGTCCAGAGCCCACCGCGTCGTTAATTGACGACTCGCCATATACAATTCTTAACGCCCGGTTTAATGCCGTTTTTCGCTCCTCATCTGTCATCTTGCCGGCTCGAACGCGCGCTTCTTTAAGAGCGCGTTCCACCTCTTTCTCGTCGATGAAAGTCTTGGTTGATTTTTTTCGGCCCATAAAAAGATTGGCGGACTGCGCCGACTCGACACGATCACTCGGTTCGCAGGATTAACTTCCCTGACAAAACCCAAATTTGCAACTCTCTTCCCGTCACGCGGCGATGAGCTGTTGGACGGGGACGCCGCGGAATTCGAAGAGGCGGGAGATGACGTCTTCGATGAGGTTGTTGGGGCAGGAGGCTCCGGCGGTGACGCCGACGGTGATCTTGCCGAGCGGGAGCCAGTCGAGGGTTTCGATTTCGGCGTGTTTATGCTGGTCCCAATGGCGAATTAATTTGTCGGAAACCATCATCGCGGCGTTTTTGATGAAGTAGGTCGGGAGCTTGGCCTCGCCCATTTCGGCGAGGTGCGAGGTGTTGGAGGAATTGTAGCCGCCGATGACCAGGAGCAGATCCAGCGGTTCTTCGAGGAGTTTGGAGAGCGCGTCCTGGCGATCCTGGGTGGCGCCGCAAATCGTATCGAAGAAACGAAAATGCTGGTCGATGTTGCCCGCGCCGAATTTTTCTTCCATGGCGCGTTTGAGGCGGCGTTGAACTTCCTCAGTTTCGCCGCGCAACATGGTGGTTTGGTTGGCGACGCCGATGGCTTCGAGATGTTTGTCAGGATCGAATCCCGGAGAGTAGGCGCCTTTGAACTTATCCAAAAATTCCTGTTTGTTGCCGCCGTGCAAAATGTAGCTACAGACGTAGTCGGTTTCCGCGAGGGTGAAAACAACGAGGTAATGGCCGGAGCCGGTTTGGGAGCTGGTGGCGCGGGTTTCTTCGTGCCAGGCCTTGCCGTGAATGATGCTGGTGACGCTGTCGCGGGAATATTGGCGGACACGTTTCCAAACGCTCATGACGTCGCCGCAGGTGGTGTCCACGAAGATGCAGCCCTTGGCTTCGAGCTTCGCGCGCGTGGTCACTTCGGTGCCGAAGGCGGGAATGATCACGACGTCGTCTTTTTTCAAATCTTCGATGTCGGCGGTCTTTTCCTTGCCGGTGAGCGATTTGATGCCGAGGGCGCGGATCTGGTCATTGACCTCGGGGTTGTGAATGATTTCGCCGAGAATGTAGATCGGTTGTTCGGGAAAAACTTTGCGCGCGGCGTAGGCGAGGTCGATGGCGCGTTCGACGCCGTAACAGAAACCAAACTCCTTCGCGAGCTTCACGGTCATGAGCCCGTCCGCCGAAAGAACATGGCCGTGTTTGCGAATGTGATCAACGAGGTCGCTGCGATAATGCGACATGACCTGCGCCTGCACCGCTTGCATGATGTCGGGGCGGCGGAGGTTGATCTTGCCGTTGCTTCCAGTGCCGGGCGCCTTGGGCGCGTCAGAATCCATATCACCTAATTTATCCCGGCGCCGGGCAGCGTCGAGTTATTAGTGAACCTGGCCGGTGAAGCTGACGGTCAGTTCTTTCGCGCCCAATGGGACCGCCAGGCGATGTTTCGTCCCGCCGGGCCAGGTGACGTGAAGGGCTTTTGGCGTCGAAGGCGTCGCGAGAATGGCGATCGCGCCATCCTGGGAACGATAGCCGGAGCCGGCGTGAATTTCGCGCGCGGGGCCCAGGCCGGTCTCGAATTCGAGGCGGATGATCGCGCCGTAACCGGACGAATTTCCGATGGGTCCTTCGAGGTGAACGCGCAGGCCAGGTTTTGCGCTGGTGTTTTGAAAGAGCAAGGTCTGGGAGCCATTTTGGCTGAGGGCCACATCGACGCGGCCGTCGTTGTCGAAATCCGCGAGGGCCGCGCCGCGTTGTTCGCCGTAAGCGATAATTCCCGATTCCTCACCGGTCATGGCTTTGAATTGGCCGCGGCCATTGCCGCGCAACCAGAGTCCGCGTCCGCTGTCGCTGCGGGGCCAGTCGGGGCGCGTCGCGAAAAAGTTCTGGCTCAAAAATAAATCTTCGAAACCATCGCCATTGAGGTCGGCGACGTTGGCGGAGAACGCGGGAGCCAATTGCGCTTCGATGGGCAGCATTTGAATTTCGAAATGATCGCCGCGATTCAGGAACACGACGCTGGCGAGCGTGGCGGCTTCGAGTTTTTCGGCGGGCGGGAGCAGTTTCAAAATTTGATCGATGGTCGCGGCGCCGAAGGCTTCGTGCGTGGCAAAGGCTTCGTTCAAGGCGGGAATGGCGGGCCCGAGCGCGGACAAACCGCGATGCGGAACTTCGGCGCCGATCTTCGGATCGAACTCGCTCTCGATCAGATCGATGTGATTTGTGCCGGAAAGGTTGCCGTAATAAAGACCGATGGGATGGCCGGAGGTCGGTTTGTAGGCGTCGTTGAAACCCCAGTTCGAGGCGACGATATCCATGCGACCATCGCCGTCGAAATCGCCGACGGAAACGCCCTGCCACCAACCGGTGAACTTGTCGAGGCCGAGGTTCGCGGTGGCGTCGAAAAGCTGGCCCGATTGCGACAGGTAAACGCGCACCGGACCCCATTCGCACGCGAGGATCAAGTCGGGCTTGCCATCCCCATTCAGATCGCTCCAGACCGCGCCGTTCACCAAGCCGGCGCGCATCACCGCCGCAGTATTCCCTTCGTCCAAAATCAATTTCCCGTTGTCCTGCCGATAAATGCGCGACGGTCCCGCTTTCGGATACGATCCCGGAATCGCGCTGCCGCCAACAAAGACATCCAAATCTCCATCCCCTTCGATGTCCGCCACAGCGATCGGCCCGGTCGCTCCGAGGGCGGCGTTGATGTCCGGGACGGGCCCGCCGACGACTTCTTTGGCGTCCGGATTCCAATCGAACGCGAGCAGGACCGCTTTGAGATTCGGATTTTCGAATCGCGACAGGGCGCCTAACAAAACGGGGCGTCCGTTCACAACCCAGCCGGCGAATGAGGTGAGATCGTCTGGCAACGCGGGCGCATTCGTTGGAATCGCATTGCGAAAACCGCCTTTGCCATCGCCGCGAAAAACGGCGAAACGCCCGCCGCGCCCTGCCCCAACGACCAAATCTTCGTTGCCATCGCGATCGATGTCGAACCACGCCAGCCCCGGCCCGCTTTGGCTCAATCGTTTCGAGAGCAGCGGTTGTTGCGCGAAATCGTCGAACAGATTTTCGAAATGCGCGTGATTCAGCCGCGCTGAAATGTCCGTGAACAATGGCGTCACGTGCGGCCTGGCGACTGTAGCGGGAGCTGGCTGTGCGGACGTTTCGTCGATTTCAACGATTTGGTTTGGTTCGAGGTTGGTGAGCGTTGAATGCGTTCCGTTGCGCCAGGCGACTTCGATGGAGATTCGATTCGTCGCGGCGAATACACGCATCGGATCGTCGCCAGAGAGGTAACGACCGCCCGCGATGATTTCCTGTTTTTGCGACGGGAGTCCGGGAGCCGACACGGTGACTTTTGCGCCGATGCCCTGGATATTTGGCGCTTTGCCG
>Ga0070686_100002594_pt1 | contig 9973 bp, 13 predicted proteins | sample KBSS23LmetaG_FD_65654 | JGI IMG/M metagenome (GOLD analysis project Ga0070686, IMG submission 65654) | Switchgrass rhizosphere microbial communities from Kellogg Biological Station, Michigan, USA - KBS S2-3L metaG | ecosystem: Host-associated > Plants > Roots > Rhizosphere ...
GGGATGACGGTGTAGATCTGGAGCGGCTTCACGCAGTCGCCTCCGCGGTCGTCTCCGGGGTCACTTCCACCACTTCGAAATCCTCCACTGTCTTAGGCCCCCCTGGGTAGTCGATCCCGAGCACGGAGAGCGGCAGCTTGGCCCGGTCCGCGGCAGTCATAGCACCTCGGTTCCTGCGGTCGTAGGTGCAGTACTCCAGGTTCCGGTCCAGGAACTCGTAGAACTTCTTCTTGTCCTTCATGAAGTCCGGGTCCAAGACACGGATGGCGTTGTTGAAGAGCGGGATGTTGATGAAACTCGCCACACGCCGGAACCCGCTCCCCTTGTGCAGCGTGCCATCATCCAGCTTGCGGAGATCAGCGATGGCATCGAGCTTCGGACCGTAGTAGTCGGGACGGCCCTTGACCAGCATGTCGGGGTCCAACGCCATGTCCATCTGCGTCGTGGTGCGCTCCGACTCGCAGTAGAAGAACTCAGTCATGACCGGGGACTGCCGGGCCACCCTTCGTTCCCGAATCCGGAGCGCCACGGAAGATGTTGGGATTCGTCGCAGTGACCGAACTCGTCGGCTGACCCTGCTCCTGAACGTCGGTCGAGCCTTCCGGGATACCTCCGGAACTCGGGACATCTGGCGTCCCATGCTCGAAGTGCTTGACGGAGTAACTGTCCGCCATGGTCACCACTCCCGGCTGGGTCTCGTTCCCTGCCGTGTTCAACACCGGCTGGCTCGAGCCCGAACTTGGGACCTGAGCCAAATAGTCGTGACGGCAACCAGAGTTGCCGCCCTTCATCACGACACCCATCTCGAACCTCCTACGGGTTGAGCGCTGCCTTGAGCTGCGGTGAATACTCCGGGCCAGCAGGGACGTCCACATTCGGGGCCCCTTTGAACACAGACCCTTCACCCATGGCGAGGATCTGCTCGACTGACTTGGTGTCGGTCTGCTCGTTGGCTTGGAATGGACTGGTCGCCATCGTCACCTCGTACTCGGGGGCATCCCCGCATAGGGGTCCGCACCCGTCGTTCTGCGCGCCTTGTTCTCCTTGCTCGGGTCCGGAGAAGCGAACGTCGGGGCCTGACCGAACGTGAAGCCCGATGCACCATCCCCACCATCCGGCCACGAATCCACGGCCCCACCAGGAATCTGTTCGGTGACGCTGTGTTGCAGGGTGGTCGGTTCACGGTCGAACGGAACCATGGACCCGACGACTCGACCCGACCCATCGGCCTCATAGATCGCATCCGGATCGTAACCACGGTTGCGTGCGATGATCCGCAGCGCCGCAGACTGATTGTGGGAACCACCGATCACCGGCCTCACGATGTACGGTAGGTCCTCGCGCGTGTCCTTGCTGCCTGCCATGTTCCACGTCCTTTCCTGACCTCACGCTCGCCGGCCCGGCCCAGCACCGGCGAGACGCGAAGTCGGGGGATACTAGCCGTTCGTCACACCCGTGTACGCACCCCAAGCACTCGGATGATCCAATTGCAAAGTCGCCTCGAACAAAACGATGCCACGCGTGTGGTCGCCCGACTTGCCCATGGGCTTGTGCTGCGGAGGACGGAAGAACGCCACCTTCGCCATGCTCCGGTCCCCGATGTAGTACGCACCCACGTTGCTCGCGGTGCTGATGGGGATGAAACGGTCGGTGATGACCGCGTAGAGCTGGTTGAACGGCGTCTCGAACACGTCGATGTTCGCCACCAGCCGCTGGTCCGTCGCCGCGATGTTCCTGACGTTGCCCGATCCCGAGCTGACAGTCGCGTTGACGAACTGCCGCTTGGAAGCCGGTGCGAACCAGATGGAATCCGGCTCCGCCCCCGCCTCGAACAGTGACTGCGAGAGGCCAACAATGTCCGCCGTGGTCACGCCACCCGAGGCCGAGACACCGGTGATGATGGCGAACGCACGCACCGGCTGCATCTGCGGAGCGTTGGTCGCCGCCGAGGACTCGGCACCCGTGATGTACACGGATGTCGCCGACGCCCAGATACGAGCCTCACAGTTACGGGCGATGACCTTGAACTCCTTCATCACCTGATGCTCGTACATGTCGCGGATGCCGGCCGGGTTCGCATCGCGTTCGCGGTCGGACACCAGCACGTCACGCCGGAAGATCTGCGTGCCGTTGATGAGACGGGCCGGTCCCGTCAGGGCATCACCCGAGAAGTCGAGACCTTCGGGGACACCCGCCGTTGCGGTCGCTGCCAAGGTATCCACGGTCCACGAATGGACCACGTCCTTGGCGCGGATCTTCGGAGCCGATGAGAACATCGGCGTCTGGAATGAATCGAGGATGGTCACGACATCGACCAGGTCCTCGTGATGCACCCCCGTGCTGCTCGGGAAGAAGCCCGCATCGAAGGTGGTATAGGGATTGGTCGGGAGTACGTTTGTACCCGGCATGTCCGTATGCCTCCTAGATCAGCCCCTACTGGCTCAGGAACTGATCCGAGATGACACCATGAAGACGTGCGCGGGCATAGGCTTGGGCGTCACGCGAGGAGCCAGATTTCTGGTAGCGCTCGAACGCTTCCTGAACCTGGGCATCCGCTGGCGGGACCCGTCGCCCTTCGCCGGCACGGCTCGTTGGGATGCCCGCGTCCGCTCTGCCCTGAGGGTTGGCCTGAGCCTGCCCCACGGTCGAACGACGCGAGTCCCCGAACTTAAGGAAGGCGTACTCCATCGCGCGTACCGGACTCGCTTCGAACATGCGGTCGTAATCCGCTTTCAGTTCCGGGTCGCTCTCGAGGAATGACGCCACGTCAGTTTCATACTGGACGTAATCAGGATGAGCGCCGACGATCTGCTGCCGAGCCCTGATACCACTGGCGATGGGGCGGAAGGCTTCCGCGATCTGCTCGCCAACGACCTCTCGCATCGCGTCCACGGGGATGCCGAACTCGATCAGCCGGTCGGCTGCCGTGGCACGATTGGGAACGGACTGCCGGGGGTTCGCCCCGTTCAACTGCTGGGCCATGACCTGGGCCAGCAGGGCTTCCGCCTTGTCCGCACGCTCGCGCTGACGCTTGCCCTCTTCGCTCGAGTTGCGGTAGCCCTGCACCAGTGAGTTGGTATCGGGATAGCCCGCAAGGTCGGGGTTCAGAGGCTGCGCCTGAGGCTGGTTCTGGGCTTCGTCTGCCATCGTCTGGGTCCCTTTCCGGATAGCGGTTCGCGCTATCGGGTGCCTGCGTCCATGTTCTGACGGTCGAGTTCGTCAAGCCGTCTGTTGTGCTCCGCCGCCGCCAACTCGTTCGTCCATACAGCCACCATCCACGTGCAGTCCCGGATGAGGGCGCGGAGAACATCGTCGTCAGTGTCGAAGTCTGTGCCCTTGAACTGGTTCGCCCGTTCGGAGCGCGATAGCACAAGGGCTTTTACCGCCTGCCGGCCCCGGTTCTCGATGGCCGGACGAATCACATCATTCCATCCGAGGCTCGCCATGACAAGACGAACCTTCTGCACCTCATCCTCTGTCAGCATTCAGTCATGAAGCACTGGGTAGCGGGGCTGAAGCACCCGTTTGCATGAATGCCCCCAGGATGTCGGGGGATAGCTGGTCCAAGGGCTGGCTCACAGCCCCCGCCACTGCCCCTGGTGAAACACCGTTCTCCTGTGCCAACTGGTTGACTGCAGGTACCTTGGAGACCAGCAACTCGTTCACGTTCCGGAAGTCGAAAAGCTCGAACGCCTGCCTTGCAAAGTTCGCCCAGTTGACGATCTGGAGCATGACTGGATTGGCCGACATCATCTGCAACAGGGCCACCAGGTTCTGCTGCCGCACCGACCGCCCCATCATCTGTGAGGCTCCGACGGCTCGAGCCCTGTAGTCGGGAGCCAAGTCCTCGTAGTCGATGGTCGCTGTCTGCTGCTCATAGGGGAGTCCGGTCGTGGGATTGACCGTCGCCAGACTCCCAAGGATGCGGACCTCGTGTGGCAGGGTGAGCCACAACTGGTCCATGCGCCTGAAGGCGTTGGCCAGGGGCTCGATGAACCCCTCTTCCGCCAGACGGGACTCCATGGCTAGACGAGTGATGGCGTTCTCCTGCCGGCCCAAGAACCCTCGCGCTGTCTCCCTTGAGGACCCCGCAGGACCCCCGAGCAGGGTCTCGGTCTCACCGGTCCCCAACTGCATCATCTGGAACAACTGCCCGATTTCCGTATAGGCCGCCTGAAGGCCCCGCATATCCGGGGTCAGGGGGCGGATGCTCGTGTCGTCCGCGGGGCCATCCACCAAGAGGATGCGTCCTGATCGGGTGAAGAGATGCTGGGTGTTCAAGTTGGCCTGGGAGTTGGCCACGTACATGGGGTCGATCAAGATGTCCAAGGCGTCCAACTTCTGGTTCGCCAAGCGGTTGGCCGTCTGCTGGGGTCCGAAGGCCACTTCCGTCTTCGCCACCCCGTCGAAACTGTAGGGGTCGGGCATCGGAGCAAAGCTCACGAACGGCAGTTGCTGGTTCCCCAAGGCAGATTCGCGGTTCTTCATCACCACCCGGCCGTTGCCGATGGCGATACACCGATGCCTCACCCCATCCTCAGGCACGAACTCCCGGGGCACAAGTCCATGCATCTCCCAGACTTCCACCGGCTTGGCGAACCGCTCGGACTGCCTCGCCTGATAGTCGTACTCGTTCCGATAACTCACACGGCGGACCGAGAACTCCGTCGCCGCCTGCCCCTGGAGTGGGTAACGACTCAGTTGGGCAATGGCCCCGGGATCGAAGTAGGGCATGTCCGAGTTGGCGTCGTCGTAGAGGTCGTCCATGTCGATGTAGTAGCGATGGATGACCCACGGCATGTCGGGGATACGGGTCTTGCCCTGCGGCTGCCAGAAGTCCAACCGGTCGACGACCTCCCAGTCCGGGCCGTCGAACAGGGTCGCCATGTCCTCGTGCATCATCGGGATCTGGAGACCCGGAGCCACCGACTCGAGCGTCCGGTAGCGATTCATGCGCCGCAACTGCTTCCAGCCGATGCGGGCGATCCCCGTGCCGCAGATATCAGCCCCGAGGAAGAAGTCGGCGGCTTTCACGACCGAATCGCAGTCCTTCATCTGCGCCGAGATAAGGACTTCGTTCTTCTTGGCCCGCGCCACGTCCAGCGGGTCGTAGCCCTCGAACCCCACCAAGGGCCATGTCCCGAACGAAGTCTGCACCTTACGCGCCACGTCGGACTGGATCATGGCGAAAGTGAAGGGGATGTTGACGTTATTGCGGAACTGGGCCATGCGCCCGGTCCACACCCCTCGGTAGGTGTCGTACCAGCGCTGGAGCTTGGAAAAGATGCCCTGGTTATAGCGGAGCGAGTGCTGCCGGCGCGCATCGACCAGTTCGATCAAGCGCGCATCGGAAATCCGCCGCTGTAGCTCCACCTGCTTCCCGGGCATCGAGGTCGTCGTGACCGCCATCAAGCCCTCCTAGGCCCGTGAGCCTACGGGGTCAGAACCGGTGCGTTCAAGAGCATTGCGTCCCGCCATGGACCCCACGAGTCCCTGAGCTCCAGTTCGGTGTCGTTGATGCTGTTGGGAGCGAGATTGCTCCAGATCACCTTGGGAGCCGTCTCCGAAACCGGGTCGTGGACCCGGATGCAGGGGACATGGAGACAGCCGGCGAGAACCGCGACGCAGGAGCCACAGGCGATCACTGCCCGGCTAGCCGCCAGTTCCACCGCCAGTGTCGAGAAGTTGCCTTCGTCGTCGAACTGGCCCCAGTCAGGATAGGTCTTGGACCCCACTTCCCGGTCCCGTTCGCTGCCGACGAACATGATCTCGTCGAACAACTCCTCCAGCTCACCGCGAACACTGGCGAGGAACTTCCACATCATGGGCGTCGTGCGCGTATGCGGGCATACACCCTGACCGTGGATGATGAGCCGGTTCCGCTTCTCCACCTCGCGCGCGGGAACGATGCTCGGCTCCTCGACCAGAGTCTTCTTGTCTATCTCCACCGGGAGCCGTGAGTACTCCAGCGTCTCGAGCGTGATCTGCCGGGTCGGGTATCCACGCAGTCCCAGATGGTAGATGGTGTTGCCATCGAATGATGCTGTCGGCAGGTTCATGTGGAACGGCTGCCCACCACAGTTCCAGTTCTCCACCCCGCCAACGAGTTTCACGTCAGAGACGCAGGGCTGTGCGCGGAACAAGGGCTCCAGAGGCTTACAGGTCTTCTCGTCCATCCATACCTGGAAGCGCTGGTTCGTGACCTTGGAGAACTGGTAGGCCACCGGCCATTGGAGCAGGGCATCGCCCAGCTTGCCCGGGAACGTGAACACGATGCTCATGCGACCTCCGCGGGCCGGCCACAGGCAGCCCTCAAGTTAACGACATCCTGTCGACGATTGTTGATGCACCAAGTGAGGAACGTCAGCGCATCGTGTTGAACGGTAGCTGGGTTTCCCGAGGCCGGCGCAGCCATGTGGTCGATCTCGAACTGCTCCTTCGTGGCGTAGACGATCTCCGTCGCATCGCCCAGAAGTTCCAGCGCCGTGTCCCAGCAGTAGTGGGTCACACCAGGACAGACAAACCACCCCAGCGTGTCGATCCACGTCCTGCTCACGTAGGGGAAGTTCACCCATGGACCATGGCCATGGTGGGCGCTCACAACACCGATCCGGTTCGGGAACTGAGAGATGCACTTGGCAGCAAAGCCATCCCACCCCTTGCTGCGGTAGATGGAGTCATCGGTCGAGAGCCCATAGATGTCATACTTCTTGAATGCCTTGACCAGTGATTCCACGGCAGCAGCAGGACCGATGCGTTTGCCAATGGTGATCTTCATCCGCGTCCCGAACCGCACCTTCCAGTTGAACCCGCTGTCACGGTAGACATCTAACTGGTCATCGTCGATGTAGACCGCGATGTCAGCATTCGAGGTCTCCATGATGGACTCAGCCATGTCGTAGAGAGCACTTGGACGGGACCGACTGGGACAGACGACAAGCGTCTTCATGCCGCCCTCAAGTAACAGTTGTTTTCCACGATGGTCCTTTCAAGACGGAAGCCATTGTCCAAAGCCCAGAGATGAGCTGGGTCTTCCGGACCACCGTCGATTTCAATCACCAGCACCTTGGTGTCCCACCGCTTGGGGTCGAACCCGGCCAGGATCTGCTCCTCTGCTCCGTCCGTATCCAACGACAGCACATCGAGACTGTCGAATCCCGCGAGCCGGATGCATTGGTCCAAGGTCAGGACAAGGACTTCGCCCGGAGCATCGAACTCCACCCGACATCTCGTGTTGGCGTAGACCAAGCGGTCTTCGATGACCTTAGCCGAATCCTTGAACTCTGCCCCAAGAGCGGCATGGAGAGCGAACTGACGATTCTTGGATAGGATTCCCCTGAAGCGCGGGTTCGGCTCGACGCAGATGCAGCGCCACCCCTTCTCCTCGAGCCTGAGCGTGTTGCTCAAGAACCTGCCATCGAAGGCCCCGGCCTCCAGAGCCGTTCCCGTGTATCCGTCCGGGAACTGCTTCAAGATCCATAGGTCCTCATCACGAACCGCGTACGGAGTGAGCGATGGCGCGACCGACTCGTAGTCGAGTTTCACAGCGCGCCCCCGCGATCCAGTCTCCGGAACACCCTGTCGACGTGGAACCGACCGACCTCTGCGTAGCCATCAGGAACCGGCAGCTTGGTGCCGACGTCCTCGAAGCAAACTACCGTGGGCTTCCAGCGCTCCAGACTGCATCCTGAAAGGATCTCCGGTTCCCAACCCTCGGTATCGATGGTCAGGAGATCGAGCCTCGGGAAGCCAGCCTCTTCCAGCAGTCGGTCGACAGTCCTGACCTCGACTTCGAACGCTTGTGCATCCTCTCGGTAAGGCCAGAGACGGGGAGCAAGACCGGAGTTGCTGGCGTATTTGAGTCCGGCCGTATCTGCCGTATACGTAGCGCGACCGTTCTCGGCACCTGCAGCAACGGAGCGCCAGAGTTTCCTCGCAGCACGACCGGACTCCTCATGCAGCGGGTTGGGCTCGACACAGAGCACGACCCAGCCCTTCTCTTCGAAGTGAAGGCAAACGCTGCTGGTCACGCCATCCAGAGCCCCAATCTCACAGGCGTAGCCGAAGTCGGGTAGAAGAGTCGCCATGAAGTGGTCGACCAGGAAGTCCCCATGGAATCCGGGAATCATGCCGTCATAGGGTGGGGCGTTCTGCGCCATCCCATCCACGACTGACCAACTCATCGCCGCACCCAGAGATAGTTGTGGCCCTGCTTGCGCCTCTTCAGGTACTGCCGGCGCTTGAGGTAGTCGTCAATCGGACCATTGGGCTCCCAGCATTCGACGACGATCACCATCGGCTTCCACCGTTCGAGGCTGCAGCCCTTCAAGACATCCAGCTCCGTGCCTTCGGTGTCGATGGCGAGCAGATCGAGCTTCGGTAGCTGCCACTTCTCCATGATGGCATCGACGGTGGTCACCTTGACCGTCTCCTTGCTCCACTTCCTGCCAGGCCTGGAGTCCTCTTGGTCCGTCTCGAGCCTGGGAACAACGCGGTTCAAGTCCGGCTTGTTGAGCGAGGAGAATGCTTCGGGGTTCTCGTCGTTGATGTGGAACACAGCCTCTCCAATATGGTCGGAGCAGGCGCAGGATTCCACGAACGTCCGCATCTGGCGGAGAACCTTCAAGAACCTCGGGTTCGCTTCAACCGAGATGACGGTCCAGTGCAGTTCCTTCTCCAGCATCCATGTCGTGTTGATCGAAATGCCATCCGATGCACCGACATCAACACCCCAGCCCTGATAGCCTTCTTGGAAGCAGTCGGCTATCCACTGGGATAACTCCCCGTTGACCCCCAGCACTGTCCCATGCTGCGGGTCATAGGTTCCGGGGTTGACTCGCATCACAGAACGAACTCGATGTTGGGCAAAGGCAGCACCATCACCGTGCCAGAGTCCATCAATGATCGCTCGCGCTTAACGAACTCCTCGCGGAACGCCCACGGCAGAACCATAAGTCTCTGTGGCTTGTGAGCGCGCATTGCATCTTCGTCAGTGATCGGCAGCCATATCCCAGACATCAGGAGCTTGTGCTTGGACGGATTCCGGTCCGCGATGGCTTCAAAAGCCCCCTGATAGTCCAGATACTGGAGCAGGACGCAACCCTTCGTGCTCGCGCCATAGAGCCACCACGGCTTACCGGGAACATCTAATATCTCGCCCATCACCTGCTTCCACTTCTTTACCCGGACCGCGAAGTGCTGGGCGTCGCTGCTCGAAACCTTACGGAAGTGAGCGAGGCTCATCGGCAGCACGCCAGCCACCTTCTTCTGGGCGAACACCCGCATCGAGCCACCATTCACGTCGTTGTGCGTGACGTCGACGATCACCAGCCCGTGGCGGGCGTAGAGCTCCTTCAGGCTGAAGATGTCGTAGTAGCAGAGGTGCTCGTGGCAGATGGAGTCGAAGGCGTTGGCTCTGACCATGCTGGGGGAGTCGTTGAGCTGGTTGACCCAAAGACCTCCGGGGGCCAGCACATTCGAGATGTCAGCAACGAAACGGTCGGGGTTGTCCAAGTCGTAGAACATCGCAGCCGAGGTGATGACATCGCAGCCTCCGACCCGGGTCGAGCGCCACAGGCACTCGTTGTCAGCGGTGAAGTAGTCCTCGATGACGTGGTCCGCGACCTTGTGCAACTCGGTGTGGAAGTTGCGCGCCGGCTCGCAGGCGATGCGCTTAAACTTGTCCGGGACCTGGGAAAGTAGGTAACCATCGTTGGCCCCGATGTCCAGCCACAGTCCTTCACGCTTGTAGCCCTGCACCGAGTCGACGATGTCTCTCAAGGCATCCCGCATCGACTCGTTGATCCCCGAGCGATACCAAAACTCGCGGAACAAGAGGTCGGGTTCGACCGTGTGCTGCAACTGCAAGAGCCCGCACTGGGCACACCGCACCAGGTCCAGCGGTGCCCGAGGGAGCGAGAGATCGATGGCGGGGACGAAGCGGACGAGATATTGGTCCCCGAGCGAGATGACG
>Ga0070686_100002596_pt1 | contig 9970 bp, 8 predicted proteins | sample KBSS23LmetaG_FD_65654 | JGI IMG/M metagenome (GOLD analysis project Ga0070686, IMG submission 65654) | Switchgrass rhizosphere microbial communities from Kellogg Biological Station, Michigan, USA - KBS S2-3L metaG | ecosystem: Host-associated > Plants > Roots > Rhizosphere ...
CTCAATACGAATGCCTTTGGAAACTATCGTCAAATCCTTCGGGACCTCTCGACGTGTCCCTCCATGGGCAAGTATCTGGACCTCGCGAATTCGGCGAAGCCCACCGCTCTTTCCGGCGCGAATGAAAACTATGCGCGCGAGTTGATGCAGCTCTTCAGCATCGGTCTTTGGCAACTCAACCAGGATGGTTCGCAGAAGAAGGATGCGAATAACAATCCCATCCCGACCTACAATCAAGCCACGGTCGCGCAAGTCGCCCTGGCCCTGACCGGTTGGGTCTATGCGAACAATCAATACGAGAACTTCACCACGCCGATGGTCCCGGTCCAATCGCGCCATGACATGACCGCAAAGTCGTATCTTGGAACAAACTCACCGGCGAACCTAACCGTGGATCAAGACCTTGATTTCCTGATCAACGCGCTGATGAATCATCCGAATATCTCTCCGTTCATCGCGACTCGACTTATTCGTAGTCTCGTCAAGAGCAACCCTACTCCCGGTTACATCCAACGCGTGGCGGATGTTTTCGATAACGACGGCACGGGAACGAAGGGTAATTTGAAAGCGGTTGTGACGGCGATTCTGATGGATGCCGAAGCGCGCAATGACACCGCGGGCGTTAACGATGGGCGCCTCAAAGATCCGATTTTGAATATCTCGGGCTTCCTGCGAGCGCTGGGTGGGGCTTATAGCTCGACGGAGCAACTCACTTATATCTACGACTACATGGCTCAGACTCCGCTCGGACCGAACTCCGTCTTCAGTTGGTTCTCGCCGATGTATCGGATTCCCAAGATGCCGACGCTGTTCGGGCCGGAGTTCCAAATCTACTCACCGACCGAAGCGACGTTGCGCGGGAACATGTTCTACTACTTCCTGGGCAACCAGGCGGGTGGAGACTTCACGATTGACCTGGCGCAGTTCCAACCGTACGGCAGCGACATGCCGGCGATGGTGGAAGCGGCCAATCAAAAACTACTCTACGGGCGCATGCCGGACGCGATGAAACAAATCATCATCGACGCGGCCACGCCGGGTTACGATGCGGCGACACGCATTCAAACCGTGCTTTACCTCACCGCGTTGAGCGGCCAGTACGCAATCCAATACTAACTCGAACTTTAACTCATTTCACTCACAGGAACTTTATGAACAATATTCGATTCTCCCGCCGCCAATGGCTCAAAGGTCTCGGTGGCGCCGGCTTGGTCGCCGGCCTCGGTCGCATGAACATGTTCGCGCAGGCGAGCTTCCCGGACTACAAAGCGCTCGTCTGCATCTTCATGGCCGGCGGCAACGATGGACATAACACCATCATTCCCCAGAGTTCGGCGGCCTTTAATGCCTACAAAGCGGCGCGCGGTTCTCTCGCGCTGCCCGATGGCAACGGCGCCATTCTGCCCATCACGAGCGCGGCGGATGGGACGCCCTATGCGTTCAATCCCGGGCTCCAGGCGATTCACCCGCTCTGGGCCGGCGGCAAGCTGGCGGTTCTCGCCAACACCGGCGTGCTCGTTCAGCCGACGACGCGCACGGAGTATCTCAATAACCTGAAGCCGGTGCCGACGAATCTCTTCTCGCATTCGGACCAGGTTCAACAGATGCAGAGCGGCTTTCCTTCCACCACGGGCGGGAGCGGTTGGGGCGGACGCGCGGCGGATATTCTGCAACCGAGCAACGGCTCATCCACATTCCCAACCGCCGTCTCGATCTCGGGTCCCGCGCTCTTTTGCGCCGGGAATGTCATTCAATCCGCGAGCTTGTTGCCGGGGTTCAACCTGGACCCGAGCGGCATGTCGCTCTGGCCGCAATCCGCCGCCACCGCGCGCATGAACGGCTTGCAACAACTCCTGCAACTCGACAGCGGCCTCGCCCTCGTGCAAGCCGCCAATCAATCGCGCAAGGACGCCCTCGCGCTTAACTCGATGCTCGCCGGTTCCAGCGCCACGCTCAACACGGTGTTTCCAGGCACGAGCATCGGCCAGCAACTGCAACAAGTCGCCAAGATCATCAAGCTGCGCAGTTCCACCGGCATGGCGCGACAGGTCTTCTTTTGCTCGATCGGCGGCTTCGACACGCACGGCTCGCAATCATGGCAACATTGGGATCTCCTCAACGACCTGTCGCAGGCCATGCTCGCGTTCTACAACGCCACCGACGAAATGGGTATTCCAGACAAGATCACGCAATTCACGCTGTCCGATTTCGGACGCTCGCTCCAACCGAGCGGTTCCGGCAGCGATCACGGTTGGGGCAATCATCACCTCATCCTCGGCGGCGCGGTGCAGGGCGGCAGCCTTTACGGGACGTTCCCGACGATGGCGCTTGGCGGTCCCGACGATTCGGGCACGCGCGGCGTCATGATCCCGACCACTTCGCTCGATCAATACGGCGCCACCCTCGCCAGTTGGTTTGGGGTCCCGGCGGGTTCTCTTAACTCCGTCTTCCCGAATCTCAACAACTTCGCCACGACCAATCTCGGGTTCATGGGCTAGACTCAGGCCGAGTCTCTCGAACAGCCTGCCCTGGCAACGGGGCAGGCTGTTTTTATCTCCGCCGCAACTCCGCAATCACCTCCTCTGCGGAAGCACCATCGCGAATCGCTTGCGTCAATTGCCGCAGCAGCTTCGCTTTCGCTGCAATTTCATCCAATCGCTCTGCCGGCAAGTCCGCGAAAAAATTCCATTTCCACGCGCCATCAACCTCCATGAATTCAACCCCGCGCGATTTCGAAAACGAGCCCCAGGCGCGATTCCCAGAACGTCCATATTCAAGCGGGCGCGCTCGGCCCGCCAAAATGATGTCCAACATTTCGTAATAACCGAACGGCTGATTTCGATATTTTTCGGAGCCAACGCGCCCAAACTCCTCCCACGCCAAAGCGAATTCGCGCAGCGTCGGGCGAAACGCTTCGTCCCGCGCATCGCGAAAATAAACGTGCGCGATAAATTGATCCGCATCCCGCTGCCACAACGCGCGATCGACCTCCACCAATCCTTGATACGCCGCCGGCCCGAGGAGTTCGAGCTGATATCCATTTTGCGATTTTGGGATGACGAAAAAACTGACGCACGTCGCCACGACACACGCCACCGCCGAAGCAATGACTACCTTCCGAATCAAGAACCGACGAATCACGGAACGCACCAGAGTCGCCACCGTCGAACTGCTTCCAGCCAACGCCATCGAAGCCGGCGCTGCCTGGACGCAATTCGCCAGCAACAAAGCGCTAAGGCCCGCGACCGAGCTCACCACACCGCGATGGCGCAACGTGCCGCGCAATTTTTCCAGCGCCCGTTCCACGCGCACGCGCGCCGCATTTTCCTTCATCCCCAGGGCGGCGCCCACATCGCGCCACGATTTCTGCTCGAAGAATCGCAACAAAATTGCGCGTTGATCGGTCGGTCGCAAATTCGCCAGACATTCATCCACCACCGGCGCCACCTCTTCCCAACGCGCATCAGGCGGTTCGCTCGAAGTGTGCAAATCGATCCCGGCCGCTTCCTCGCGCTGCCGCCGCCGTATTTCCATTCTCATCGCATCGATCGCGGTGTATCGCACCACGCGAAAAAGCCATCCTGACAAAAGAGTTTCGCCGCGCAGCGACGCCGCTTTGCGCGCCAGAATCGCAAAGACCACCTGCGTCACATCTTCCGCCGCGGCGCAATCGCGCATTTGTCGGAAAGCCGCCGAATAAACCCAATTGGCATGACGCGAAACGATTTGCGCGAAGACATCGTCCGAATTCGTTTCCACAAATTCGCGCAACAACTCCGCGTCCGACCGCGCTGGCGGCGCCATCGTTTCCATCGCAACCATATCGACCGTCACATCCTACAACCGGCGCCAAATCGAAATCCGCACAAAAATAAAATTAACGCAGCCGAAAAAACGCCGCTTCGCCGGCGGCATCGATCTGCAACAAGCGATTAGTGTCATTGCGCATTCCAATGAGGTCCCAATCCAGCCAGTTCGGAGAACGTTCGATGCGCGCCTCTCCCCTGCCCTCCGTCGAAATTTGCAAGCCAGTTCCCGGCGCCGAATCAATCCGCATTCGCAGCGGCTCCTGGATGTTTAAAAACTGGTTTGCATCCATCGACCCGAATTCCTGCACGATTCCCGCGGGCCACTCGATGCGCATCGCTTCGATTTGCGCCGCGTCGCCCAAACCGAAATAGGCTTCCAACGTGGTGGCGCTCATGTAGCCGCCGTTCGAAGCGATCTCGCGCATCTGCCAAAATTCGCGCCCGCCAATTTTCGCGAGCACGCGGACCTTCGCCCCGATCGCGCTCCGATTTGAAATACGCCCCTCGCATTTGACCACCAGCCAGTGATTCGAGTTGCCGCTGTTGATGTAGAAGGCGTTTTTCTCCGCGGTCTGATTTTGAAAATTCGAAACATACAAATCCAAAAAACCGTCCTGATTAAAATCGCCCCACGCGCAGCCCGCGCCTTCGCCCTGGTCATTCACCAGACTCCCACGTGTGATCCGAGTAAACGTCCCATCGCCATTATTGCGATACAATGTATCGTTAAACGCATTCGGCCCGCCGCTGGTCACGAACACATCCAACCATCCGTCGTTATCGTAATCCACCCACATCGCGCCCTGGTCATAGCCCACATCCGTGCTGATGCTTCCGGCGTCCGGCACGCGCGTAAAATTCCCATCCCCATCGTTGCGAAACAACATCCGCCGCGACGGGCTGTTTCCAAGCATGTAACCCGACGCAAATAAATCGAGCCGCCCGTCGTTGTTGAAATCACCCCAGACGCCGGACGCCAGCCCATACAAATTTGTCGTGATCGCATTTTTCACCTTTTCAAGAACGCCGTGATTGTTGTGATACAAAAAACTTTGCTGCCCCGCGCCGTTCGCATTGTAATCGCGCGCATTCGCCACAAACAAATCCGGCCAGCCATCGTTATCGTAATCCCCCCACGAGGGTCCCTGCGAATATTGCGCCACATCCTTCGAAGCCACACTGGCGCTCATCAATTTGAAAACTCCATTCGTATTCCGATAGAGCGAATTCGCCGTGCGCGTAAATCCGCTCGTGAAAAAAACATCCACGAAACCATCCCGATCGTAATCCGCCCACGCCGCCGAAAAAAGACTCCCGCCGCTCAACCCCGTTCCACTAGTGGCCTTCAGCACGCCACCGACATTCTTCGCCAGCGCGCAGGTGTTGTAACCGGACACCAATAAATCCGTCCAACCGTCATTGTCATAATCCGCTAACGTCGCGCTCCCGGAATAACTCAACCCGCTCACGTAACTCGAAACGACCTTCGACAAATTCGTTCCGAATTGATTACTGAAAACATTCACCGGATTCGCGCACACCACCAACTCCGGAAAACCATCCTGATTCAAATCGCCCCATGCCACGCCCCCAGAATTCCCCAACGTCAGCATCACGCCCGACGTGACCTTCCGAAAAGTCGGATCGACATCCACAATCCAAACCGCGCTTTCTGTCGATCCATTATCGTCCGTCGCCACCGCGGTGTAAGCGCCTGCGTCCAGCAACGAAACATTCGTCAACGAAAGCGTCGCCAACGTTCGCCCCGGCAAATTCGTGCCTTCATGCCGCCACTGAAAAGACAACGATCCCCCGGTCGAACTCGCCGCAATCCGATTCGACAACGTCGCCCCAAGACTCACCGAATTCGTCCGGGGCGAAGGTTGCGTCCCAATCGTCGGGCCACCCCAAACTTCGAAAACCGTCGCCGCCATCGCCACTGCCAAAATCCATGAATTCATTACCACCAAACCGGCGCCGGCGAGAAAAGCGCACAAAGAATGAGCAGAGCCTGGCGCAAAGCCATGACATAATGGCGATCCGATTTTGCGACGAAAAAGCCGGAAATGAGTTGACGGACCGGACCCTGACCTAGCAGGCCCGCCGTTGCCAGGCGGTCCTGGCGATTACTTGCCCTGCTGGCGTTTCAGGCGGCCGTGGAGGTAGTCGTCCTGGAATTTGGCGAAATCTTTTTTCATCTTACCGGCGAATTTCGCTTTGTTGGGCATGAAATAAACGGCCCAGGCCGGACGCGGGGTCAATTTGTCGAGCGCTTCGTAGAAGGGCAACACCCCTTCGATAAAGCAGCCGGCGTTCAAGGAAATGTACAAACCTTCCTTGTAGGCGTCTTCCCATTCCTTGTCGGTGATAATGTCGTTGATGGGCGCCAGGCGATTGCCGTCTTTATCCTGGATTTTATCTTTGTAATGGTCGAAGTGCCCCAGGGTGTGGTGGGCCATTTTGATGCCGACCACGATGCCGACGATCGAGTTGAAATTGCTCTGTTGCTCGTTGAGCATGTCCTCGGTCCAATACTTCGGATTCTCGTCGTTGGGCAACGGCTTCAGTTCTTTCTCGCCGGATTCGGCGCCCAATTGGAGCAGGTATTTTTGGAAGTAACCCTTTTCCTTGCCATCGATCGCCTTCGCGTGGGCGACGTGATTGACCAGGTCGATGAAGCCCGCCGAGATCCAAACGCCCCGCAACGGTTTGCCGCCTTCGTCGCCCTCGGGATAATAGAGCATGCGGACGAACGGAGCCATATCGACATCCATCGAGATCGGTTGCGAAGAGATGACGGTCTTCGATTTTTCATCGAGCTGCTCGTAAAGCGAGCGGCCCAACTTCATCATGGCGGAATAACCGGTCTTATACGTCAGTCCGTCCGGACTGTTCGGTTGCGCAAACGACGACGGCGCCAGCAAGCCGGCCCACAGAGCCAGCAGCGCGCCCAAAATACGGAGTTTCATGGTTATAAATTGTATCGCCGGATGCTTGCAGGACTTGAGATAATTTTGCCGGCGTGAACAAACTTTAGCCGTTAGGCGCGGGGCCTGTCAACTTCCAGAAGCAAGGGATTTTTAATTTTTTGTGAGCGGGCGAATTTCGCCGCTGACCTCAACCAGAACCGGGAAGCCTTCGATCTTTTTGGGAATCGAACGGCGGATTTCGGGGCGATCCTCCTTGAGCATCACGCGAATGCACTCGGTCTTTTGGTTCGGCATTAACCCAAGGTAAACACCCGCGACACCGGGCTTGGCCATCAACTCGCCGCTGTGGCTGGCGAAGACGGAATTGAGGTCGCGACCGGCTTTGGCCTGAGACATAGCACATCCGGCCGCGCCTCCGAAAAAAAGCGCGGCCAATAAGATCGAGACGTTTCGCGTCATGTGGAGCCGACTCGGTTAGTTGCCGACCATCGTAGCGGTTCCGCCGAGTTGCGTGCCAACGAACGTCAACACGTCGCCAATTGGATTGGCGATGGCGGTCGAGGAGCTTCCCGCAAAGAGAAGTCCGACCGCTTTGGCGCCGGTGGTCACATCTTCGACCATCAAAGAACCGGAATCGCCGGAGTTCAGGAAAGTGCTTCTGCGGTTCGCGATGACGATTTGGCCGGTGAACGTTTTGGTGAAGGCGGCGCCGCCCGCGCATTCGTTCTCGTAGGTGACGCTGATGGTGGCGTTCAAGCCAGAGATCGTGCTGTGGGTCAGGCCCGTGGTGCGTCCGCTCTTTTTCACCGCCTTATTTAGCGAGGCTGCGGCCGTCTGGGATGAAATCGTCCCAATTTCCAGGATTGCGCCATCCGTTCGCACCAGGCTGGAGGCCTGGGCCACACCAACATCGACATTGTTGTTCGGGAGCGAACTCAGCTTCACGAGGCTGCCCACGACTTGCGCGGCGCTCGCGGAGCAATTCACATCGATCAAGCCCGGCTGGATCACCGGATCGCCACTGCCCGCGATCACGTTATTGCCCCCCAACACGATGTCCGATTCGAACACGTGATAATTGCTCAAGATGTATTGCGTGCCATTGACCTGGAACAGCGAGCCCAGCGTGCCGCCGCAGCAATAGCCGTTGGCCAAATCGCTTCTCCATCCGCCGGACGTCCCCAATTGAATGGGCGGCGTTTGCTTCGCGATATGACTCACTCCGCCCCCACCGGGCTTGCCTACCATGGCCACAAATTTATCGGTGAACTCCAGGACCGTGCCCGCAGGCGCCTTGGCGATCGCAGCATTCGGATGGTTCTGATCAATGTAAATGATCACGGCGACCTTGCCGGTTCCATCGTCCCCAACCGCGGTGCCGAGGACTTCGGGCTGTTTCATCAAGGCAGGCGTGACCCGGTTCTGGAGCTTAATCGCCGCCTGGACACTGGCGTGGTTCAGCGCGATTTCGGACGGGGCGGCAAAAACACCGACACTGGAGAGAGTGACAGCGGCGGCCATCAGGCTACAAAACGAGCGGCGAGAGAGAATCGGATTCATCGTCCCTTGCATACCAGAACTCCGTTTTATTTCAAATTTTATCAGACCGTTGCGCCAAATAAAATGGCCCTACCGCGCAGTTGCGATAGGGCCAGGCGAATCCATTTCGAGACTAGCGTTGAATGCGGGCGCTGCCGCCTTTCATGACGTGCATTACTTCGTCGAGGGTCACCTGGGAAGTGTCGCCGCGCGTGGTTTGCAACAAAGCGCCGTGGGCCGCGCCGAAATCGACGATTGCCTGGGGCTTGAGGCCGGTGGTGAATCCATACGCGATCCCGCTGGAGAAGCCGTCGCCGCCGCCGACGCGGTCTTCGATCTCCATGTCCTTGAAGGAGCGCGCTTCGTAAAACTGGCCGTCATACCAGAGAATCCCGCCCCAATTATTGATGAGGCCGCTCTTCACTTCGCGCAGGGTGGTGCAGACCGCTTTGATGTTGGGATATGTTTTGACGACGCGTTCGACCATGCGTTTGTATTGTTCGACGGGCAGCTCTTTGAGGTTGGCGTCGGTTCCTTCGACTTCGAACCCGAGAACTTTTTGGAAATCTTCTTCGTTGCCGATCAGGACCTGGACGAGCGGGGCGATTTCCTTTGTGACGGCGATCGCTTTTTCGCTGCTCCAGAGTTTGGAACGGAAATTCAGGTCGTAGCTCGTGATCGTGCCGGCGTCGTTGGCGGCTTTCAAAGCGACCTTGATGGTCTCGGCGCACGTGTCGGAAAGGGCGGTGAAAATTCCGCCCGTGTGCAACCAGCGCGCGCCTTGTTCGGAAAAGATTTTTTTCCAGTCGAGATCGTGCGCGGTCATCTGGCTGGCGGAAGAATGGCCGCGATCATACATCGTAACGCTGGCGCGCACGCCGGTTCCGACTTCGGTGAAATTCAGGCCGACGCGGCTCTTGCGGCCGACGCCGTCGAATTTCTCCATCACCACGTGTTCGGTGGACATGCCCATCGCGCGCGCGTGGTTGATGATGATTTTGGCGAGATAATTGTCGGGCAATTTGCTGATGAAGCCGGTGCGCAAACCGAGGCGCGCGCAGGCGTAGGCGACGTTGAATTCGCCGCCGCCGACGTCGATCTCGAGGGTCTTCGCAAATTCGATGCGACCGTGCCCCGGCGGCGCCAAACGCACCATGCATTCGCCCAGCGCCAGCACGTCGAATTGGCACTGCGCCGCATCCCTCAGTTGAATTGGCATAATCAGCGTTGCACGCGGGCGTTGCCCTTCCAGATGCTCCAGACCTGGTCTTCGTCCGCGGGTTGCGCGAAGTCGGTGAGCATCGTCGTCGCGAGCGCGCCGGTGGCCCAGCCGAATTGAATCCACTTCTCCGGCTCCCAGCCTTTGAGAATTCCGTAGATCATGCCGCCGACGAAACCGTCGCCGCCGCCGATGCGATCGAGCACGGTGATGTCGCGCGGTTCGACCACATGCCATTCGTCGCCCGCAGCCATGATCGCACCCCAAAGGTGATGGTTGGAACTGACCACTTCGCGCAACGTCGTGGCAAAAGTCGAAGCATGCGGATACGCCTTTTTCACGCGGCGAATCATTTCTTTGAAACCTTCGATCTCGGATTTGAGACCTTTGCCGCCGGCTTCGGGACCATGCACGCCGAGGCAAAGTTGGAAGTCTTCTTCGTTGCCGACGAGCACGTCGGACACGCTGGCGAT
>Ga0070686_100002598_pt1 | contig 9962 bp, 8 predicted proteins | sample KBSS23LmetaG_FD_65654 | JGI IMG/M metagenome (GOLD analysis project Ga0070686, IMG submission 65654) | Switchgrass rhizosphere microbial communities from Kellogg Biological Station, Michigan, USA - KBS S2-3L metaG | ecosystem: Host-associated > Plants > Roots > Rhizosphere ...
CGAGCGCCACTCCCAGCCAAATGCGCACGCCGCCGGCCAGCAGAATGCCCAGCAACACCGCTGCGATACTAAGCGCCCAGCTAACGGCGCGAGTAACGGCTTTATCAATCGGCGGTCGCATAACGAGCCCCAACACCGCAATGCCGAGCATCCAAAAGTAGTACACGGCAATCGACAGCGCACCAATGAACAAACCGTACATGCCTAGCCCCACCAAAGCCACTACAAAGTAATTCGTCGCCTTGGAATGACGCTTTATCAATCGCCACAGCGTGTAAATCCCACCCGCAAATAGCAGATTAACACCTGTTTCAAGTAGATAGCCGGCCAAGCCGAAGCTCTGTAACCCATCTTGTGCCTGGTGCAACTGTACGCCCGTGAACAACGCAATCGCCGCCGGCACGTACAGCGACATAATTACTGTCATCGGATCGTCAAAGGACGACCATGCCCTCAGGATGGCCTGCGCCCGTACCGACATCCGATTCCCCTTCATAAGCGCCGTGGTCGACAGCGGGTCGATCTGTGCCACAATAATTCCCAGCATAAAGCCTATTGGGCTCTTCATAACAAGCGTCATGACGCTACCGATAATCAACGCCTTCAAAAACACGCCGATCGTGATGGCCTTAACGATCAATTTCACATGTTCCCGCGCATCCCTGAGCGAAATGCCGTACGTGCTACTGTACAACCCGGCCGCCAATAGCGTCGCGACGGTCAGCAAATACCAATGAGAATTTTCCACACCTTTAATACCGAATATGGTAGCCAGCGCCAACCCGCTCAGCATAAAAACATACACGTAGGTCATACGTCCCTTACCTTAAGTCATGACCCTCTAACTTGCAAGTGGGCGTGTCGTCTGTTATCTAAGCGCTCTAATCGCCTTTGATGATCTGGCCGAACTACTAGCGCGTGCATAAAGCTTCGCGGTGGCTTTACAAAAGGTTTATACTAGTAAGTACTTATGAAACGAACTGTGGGCACGCTAGTGCTTTTTGTTTTGCTCATATTAACGATCGCGGCGATCACTCAGCTGGATACCAAAAGCACCAGCGCGTTCAGTTCGCGCCCGGCAAGTCAAACGATCCGCTAGGCACCCTTTATACAGAGATAGTTCTGTCTTCGATGAGCCTTTGCACATCGCCGGCTGTGGCCACCAAAAGGGCGTTATAGGGAATGCCCCCGGCTTGGTCTTCGGTGGCGTCCCGCAAGAAGAGTCCTGGCATCAGAGTCCCCTCGTATCCCGTCCCCTCTATCACGGCGATGTAACCGAGTTGGGTGATTGGATCCATTTCTTTAAGGGCAGCGGCGTGTTCTTTCGTCATCCAAGGAAACCCTTCGTTAAGCGAGCTAGATAACCAGCCGTAGCCGTCATCCGCGTAAGGAACAAGCGGGTCGAAGTGTTTACTGCCCACGCTGGCGGCGAGTATGGCCCGGGCCGGCATATTCGTGGCAAAGGACCATCGCCTGCCGTGCGCCCGCAATCGTAGCCCATAGAAAGCCGTCCTGGTCTCCGGCGGTAGAATGGGAAGGCGATCAGTCTGCGGCAGGTCGCCGCGCCGGGCGATTAGCAGCCGGCCCAGCTCCGGGCCTACCGCGTCCGCACATATGCTGAATAAATCGTCGTATGCTGATTCCGGACCGTCGTGCGCCACATTTTCTCCTTCACTAACGTAAAAACATTGTACTACACCCGCTTGCCCCAAGCGCTATACTATAAGAGATGAGCAAACAGCCGGTTATCGAACTTGCTGGGCTGACCAAACGCTATCCGGGCAGTTCGGTCGACGCACTGCACGATGTGTCGCTGACCGTCGACGCCGGGCAGATTTTTGGGTTTTTGGGTCCCAACGGCGCGGGCAAAACGACCACCATCAGCTTACTAGTTAATCTGACCCGACCCACGGCCGGGCACATCAAACTGTTTGGACAGGATAATCAGGCCTTCGGACTGGAGCACCGCGCCCGCATCGGCTTTTTGGCCGGCGACATGGCACTAGATAAGGGCCTGACCGGCTCGCAGCAGCTGGAATATTTTGGCTCTTTACGCGGCAATTTCGACAAATCCTACGTGCGCGAGCTGGCCAAGCGCCTGGACGCCAATCTCAATAAAAGGATCAAAACGCTGTCGCGTGGCAACCGCCAAAAGATCGGGTTGATCGCCGCGCTGATGCACCGGCCGGAGCTACTTATTTTGGACGAACCGACCAGCGGTCTGGACCCGCTCATCCAGGCCGAGTTTAACAAGCTGGCCCTGGACCGGCAAAAGGAAGGCAAAACGACCTTTATGTCCTCGCACGTACTGAGCGAGGTGCAGGAACTGTGTGATCAGCTGGCCATTATCCGCGCTGGCGAGGTCGTCACCCACGCTTCGCTGCGCGACATCGTCACCGCCGCGCCGCGTGTGGTGCGCCTGGCGACCGACAAATCCTTCCGCGCCAGCGAACTTACCAAAGGACTGGACGGCATTAGCAACCTGGTGCGCCACGATCACACCGTCAGCTTTAACTTTACCGGCGACATTAACCAGCTACTGGCGCGATTGAGCAGGCAGCCGCTCAAAAACGTAACTATCCAAAACGCCGAACTGGAGGACATTTTTATGAGCTTTTACCAGGGCGGAAAGGCCACCGATGTTTAAAACGATCTTTCTAAAAACGCTGTTCGAGAAGCGCTGGATGACGCTGTGGTGGACGCTGAGTTCGGTGGCGCTGACGGTTTTTATCGTGCTGTTCTTCCCTGCACTTAAAGATTCGTTCGGCGAGGCCGTCAAGCAGATACCGGAATCGATGCGCTCGCTCATCGGCAGCGCAGAGGATTACCAGCAGCTGGGCGGCTATCTTACCATCCAGGTGTTTCAGCAAATGATCTTTTTGCCGATTATTTTGGGCGTGATTTTGGCCACAGGCCTGCTGGCTGGCGACGAAAACGAAGGCACGCTGCAAACACTACTGACTCAACCCGTCAGCCGCAGCCGCGTGTACCTGCACAAGCTGGCCGCCAGCGCGACGATTGTGGGCCTGGTGACGTTTGGCTTCTTTTTTGGCTCCTGGCTGGGCGCGCTGATTATCGGCGAACCGATCAATCTGTGGCGGTTAGGGCAAGCGACCTTGATGGCGTGGGTGGTGAGCATGGCGATAAGCGTGCTGGGCTTTGCGGTGGCGGCGATTACCGGCAGGCGAGCGCTAGCCGGCAGTGTCGCCGGAGCGTACGCCTTTGCGATGTACGTAGTCAGCTCGCTGGTCGAGAGCGTTAAAGCGCTCCGGCCGCTGGATTATCTCTCGCCCTTCCACTACTTCAATCATCCCAGCCCGCTCAAAGCCGCCTTTGACTACGGCGATATGCTCGTACTACTGGCCGCCGGCGCGATATTTATTATCCTCGGCTACATCATCTTCATCCGCCGCGACATCTACCAGCGCTAGTCCAATACCAAACTTGTTGTAAATGCTACCCTTGCCCAAAACTCAAAGATCTAGATAATATATACAGCCATAACGATAACGTAGTAAGGAGCATCCTCATGGAAAATCAACCAGCAGCAGACTTATTTGAGGCAGTAGATCAACCTAGGACGGCTGGGGCTTACGCTCCGCTTGGAGCGACCGCTTTGGGCGAAGGTTTACCAGCTGACGAGCTTACGACAGGTTCTGGTAGCTTGACAGCAGACAGCGTCGCAAACCTCAAAACCACCACCAGCGCGTAGTCGCCTTCATTGTGACTAAGGGAGCCGCGGTGGCACCAGCCATATCAGTGACCCTGGAAGGGCGAAGTGACAACCTAGAAAGCTCGAAGATTCAGGAACCTTCGAGCTTTATTATAGAAGGCACCTGGCCCAATGATCAGCTACACCTAGCCGACTACCCAGAAGGTCGAGTAGCAGTGGTGGGCGATTGCTGGGCAAACAGAGAAACGATAGATTGTGTGGCAGCTGACGTACTCGCTTCGGGCAACCCCGAACGTCTTATTGCCTTGCCTGGTAATTTTAGTGTTATCCTATCGCGGCCGGACCGAATTGCAGCGCTCGGCAGCCTCAGTGGTGATCATTGTTTATATTATGGACAAACCCCCACAGGCCCGACCATTAGTACACGGCCCACTCTTGGCACTCCCGTCGCCTTGGACAGATCTTATCTTGCTGCACAATTGGTGATTCCCGGGGCGGAGGCTATTTTTGGTGAACGTTCGTCGTTTGAAGATATTTTCAAGATCCCTGGTGGGCATGCTGTACAGGCTACCAATGAAGGTTTTTCTTCCTCAACCCATACACGCTTAGCCCCCGAACCAGGGGCCACGTTGGCCGATGCCGCAGCCCGAGTGCGCGAAGCGCTATCAACGGCTATTGAGGCACGTATAGCAAGTGGCCGAGCCGTAACGGCCGACTTAAGTGGCGGCATGGATTCCAGTTCGATAGCCTTTTTGGCGCTTGGCCATCTGGGTGACCGCTCATTGCCAGTGTTCTTTACCAACCCACCCAACCCGGATTTGGGAGACGCCTTGTACGTACGGCGTTTTTTGGAGCTTGAGCAAAGATTCAGCCCTACATTTTTTACTCGCACGCATGAGATAGGCCGCTACAGTCATACTGACGCACTAGCCCTGCCCGTAGCCGAGGATCTAACGCACGCTATTAACTTGAGTCCGCGTGAGAAACAGTATTTCCGTGAGTACTACGAACTAGTGGCCCAGTCTCAGGAGTCTGACGGCATACACTTAAGCGGCTATGGCGGCGACGAGGTTGCCGGCTCGCAGGAATTTTACTTGGCCGACGCCTGGCGCTCAAAAGACCTACGCCGATTCTTAACAGATGGGCTGGGCTACGCCCGTCTATACAATGCCTCCCCTCTCACTCTATGGCGGCACCTGATCGGATTGGGGCGCAACGGCGTCCGAGGAGCCCTCTTGGGAGCGGCGCACACACTTGAGAACCCACCCGACGATGACAATAGATGGGAGCTGATAAGAGGTCTAAGGCAGCCCGGTGGACCTGGCCTTCAGTGGCTCATGCCGGAAGCGCGCGAGGCATTGGCCGAAACGCTACGGTACAAAGCCGATTCGGCCGAGCTGGCCGAAGGTCTCAGCCTCGGAGATTTTGTTAACCGCTCGTACCTGCACTGTGCTGCTCAAGATATGCAGGCGCTGCGACAGCTATTGCGCTCTCTGGGTTTATCCGTGTCGGTGCAAGCGCCTTTTTTGGACCACAATGTCATTCTTGCTTCGTTTTCGGTAGGAGCCGCCGAAAAAGCAAATCCTCATGAGTTTAAGCAACTACTCCGTCGAGCATTGGATGGAGCCGTGCCTGCCGAAGTGTTGGAGCGACGATCCAAGGGATCATACGACGCAAGCAGGGCACGCTCGGCCATAGAATCCTTGCCCGCTATACAAAGTCTACTGCGAGATCCGCTGTTAGGCGACCTAGGTATTGTCGACCCCCTCAAAGTGCGCCAGGCGTTACAGAATATGGACACCGCATCTAATTTGACCCTCTGGTCCTTGGATCGCATTGTCGCCGCCGAACTGTGGTTACGCGGGTTAACTGAAAAAAAGTTAATACAAGCTCCCAAATCTACCGATCGCCATGTTGTTGACGTGCGTACAACACTTTCTCCGCAGATCGATCCTACACTTCCAGATGAACGCGTGAGCGTACCTTCCCACGTACAGGCGATTGCTTCTCCAGAGGGGGCATTAGTTTTCTTTAATCAAAAAAAGGATAAATATTACCCTCTCGATCGTACACGCAGCGAAATTGCACGCCAGCTGGCTGCTACCGGGTCGGCCGAAGCCGCCCTTGAGGCTATGGTCAGCGCCTATCCGCAAGTAGACCGTAGCGTGCTTAAGTCCGATGTTTTGCGCTGCTGCGAGGAACTACTTAACGCAGATCTTCTTCAAGCTGTCGACGCACAGTCACCAAACAGTCCCCTCCCTACGACAACTGGTCGGGTACGCCTTGTGCTTGAAGACGGTATTGTTGCCCGATCTGAGCCGGCCAGAGGCAATATTAGAATGCGGGATCGGCTGTTCGCGGTCGCGGGATTAGCAGTCAGCGCATCCGTTCTTAAATGGTCTAAGGCTGAGCACAGGCTGCCCATTCTACAGAAAATCCAAGAGCTAAGAGCTAACAGGGATGCCACCAGTCAAGAAGCTACGAATATAATGCGTTCTGTGCAGAGCCTTCCCTTTCTCGGCCGCCTTGCGTGTCTGGAGTCTTCCTATACCGCAGCAGTCACCGCCGCTCTATTTCATAGGCGACGCGTAGAATTCCATCGGGGAGTAAGTTTTGCTCCATTAAGTTTTCATGCCTGGATTGAAGCACAAGGCGAGCCCGTCACTACAGAATATGACGGGTTTGTTACGGGCAGTTACCAAAGCTTTAATGAGCCTAGAGATCCCGACGCATCATAGTGTCCTAGCGAGCCGAGGTATGCAGCTAGTCCAGCCGCGTGGCGCTGCTGCCGTCGATTAGAGTGGGGTCGATCTCAAAGCTAGGGATGAGGCCGAAATCGCGCAGGACTGAGGGCGTGCCCCAGATGATGTCGGGCTGCTCTAGCAAGGTGGCCAGCGGGAACCAGCGCCAATCTTCGTGCTCATCGGCACGTAACACGATCGGCCTAGGCTGATGCACTGTCGCCTTGAAGCTGCGCATCTGCGCAAATCCGTGCGGCATCGTTATGTCGTGCGTGCCCAGGAATTCCACGGCGTCTAGTATCAGGCCGGTTTCTTCCTCGACTTCGCGCCGCACTGCTAGTTCGGGCACTTCGCCCGGCTCAATCGAACCTGCGGGTGTCGCCCACAAGCCACCACCCCAGTCGTCACGGTGGCGCTTGAGTAGCAATAAGTCGCCGTTATGATCGAAAATAAAACAGCTTACAATGGAATGACCCGTGCCCATACCTCGAGTATAGCACTGCTATCGCTTGACGATTTTCTCCCACGGCAAGCTCTCTTTACCGAAGTGGCCGTAGGCGCTGGTTTGGCCGTAGATGGGGCGCGCCAGATCGAGTGTTTCGATAATACCGCGGACGGAGGTGTCGATGAGTTTATCCTTAAAAGCATAGAGTTCTTCGTCGCTTACGGTGGCTGTGCCAAAGGTTTCGATGGTTTGCATCAAGGGCTTGGGGTGGCCGATCACATAGGCCAGGCCTACCTCGCACTTTTCGGCCAAGCCGGCGGCCACGATGTTTTTGGCGATGTAGCGCGCGGCGTAGGCGCCAGAGCGGTCGACCTTGCTTGGGTCTTTGCCGCTAAAGGCGCCGCCGCCCACCCGGGCGTAGCCGCCGTAGGTGTCGACCACAATCTTGCGGCCGGTCAGACCGGCGTCGCTTTCTGGACCGGGGATATGCCACAGGCCGGTGCCATTAACCACGATGTCCTCGTCTTTGGGCAGCTCAAAGCCGTACTTTTTGAGTACCGGCGTAAAGATGTGCTCGATAACACCCTCGCGCACGTCGCCCGCCGTTGCTTTTTCGTCGTGCGCCACTGCGGCGACAAGTTTTTCCACCGCCACCGGCTTGTCATCTTCGTAGCGCACCGTTACCTGCGCTTTGCCGTCGGGGCGCAGCCAGGCCAGCTTGCCAGCCTCGCGCACTTCGTCAATCTTGCGCGTCAGGGCGTGCGCCAGTGCGATCGGCAGCGGCATCAGCTCTGGCGTTTCGGTGCAGGCGTAACCAAACATCATGCCCTGGTCGCCAGCGCCGTCCTGATCCACGCCCAGCGCGATCTCCGGCGATTGCTGGTGGATATTATTTGTAAATGTTGATTCGGTGGAAAATCCCCACTCTGGATTGGTGTAACCAAGCTCCCGTATCTTGTCCTTTACAATCTGCTCGTAATCCAGCTTGGCCTTGGTTTTGATTTCGCCAAACAGCGCAATCTGGTTAGCCCCGGCGATGGTTTCGATACCGGTGTGCGACTTGGGATCCTGCTTAAGCGCGGCGTCGACAATGGCGTCCGAAATCGCATCGGCAATCTTGTCCGGGTGGCCAGCGCAGACCGACTCGCTGGTAAACAGGCGCACAGCTATCTTTTTGGGCATAAAAAATCCTCTCTGCTGCAAGGCAAGAAAGGATGCGTCTATACAACGACATATCTTTCCCGCCATCAACGGGCTAGACGTAGCACCAACATCCCTTAGGGACAGGTTGCCGGCAGATCAACGAGCTAGATCTCTCCCTGCACTCTGTATATTCTTAGTTGTTAATGTGTCCATGATAGCACCGTTTAAGACGAGTGTCACTGCCCGCTCATTGTTAAAATGGCGACATAGGCCAACGCCCTCTAAGAAGGTGGATAGAGTTTTTGAACAATGAGATCCCGCGAACCATCCACATCTCCAGCGTGGTTATTAATCTGTGCGAGCATTAAATGCGTATCCGTTAATTCCTCATCACGAGCATTTAATAGCGTACGCCGGACGAAATGACCAACGAGCTCATGGTAGCGCACTAGCGACAGATCATGCCTGGGCATTGGCTGCGTCCGATAGCTTAATCTCGATGGCAATCTCGAGACCATTAAAGGACCGTACTCGGCGTCACCCTGACCGTGGATCATGCGTTGCACTAACTGACGGGGAGAGACTTCCACTGCGGCGCCGGTATACCTTGCCGCCACACCGCCTGGCCCGAATATGGCTTGCCATTCCTCTGTCAATTCGCCTAACTCCGCAAAAGGTGTCCTTTTGTCGAAGCCTTTGAGCGCATAAGGAGCTAGGTTGATCGCGAAAGACGTAGGCACTATACTGCTCATCGCCACCGACCGATAGTCATGCAGTAACAGCAAATGATTAATCCTCGGCAGGCCTGGGAGCTGCTGGTGCGTGATATACGGCATGCCGACCCAGGCCGGTGTCGGCGTGCTCTCCAGCGAAAGACGCATCGCCCGGTTGTGGGCTGGATCTTTATACACCACATCCGCATCGCTACAGAGAACAGCGATATCTTGTGCGCGCGTACGATTACGCGCCACCTGGTCGGCGTAGTAACGGGCTCCAGCAGCAATCGTATGTCGGCGTACAGTAGAGATAGGGGTGCCTTCTCGGTACCGCATATTATTGATGTAGCTAAAAGCGACACCCTCATCGGCACAGAGCTCCCCTAGATGGCGCAACGCTTGCTGGTTTTCCTCGGTCCGGCCACGCTCCGCGCCACGGGGGGAGTTGCCGAAGGCGATGACCGTGCCAGGCTCATCCTGTCCGAGCGTCACGTCCACGAAGTGATCCAGACTTTCCTCAGTTACAAGCACTGGTGTAAAACTCATAGTGCCTTCGGGAATCGAACCGCGAAACGCCTCATTACCGTTATCCCACAGCTCTCTGGCCAGGCCGCGAATCAGGCGAGCTTCCGTCCAAGAGAAGCCGTCGAAGAAATAATCCAACTGCGGATCAATATTGTTACGATCAATTTGACAGAACTCCGCACCAAGCGATCTTGAGAACATTTATATATTCTAACATATAACTATCAAATAGCAACTCTTGACCTCCCTCAAGTACCGATTCGATCTGGCATTTCAATCAGTTATTTGCTACAATCGTGTGGTCCAATGGGGATTGGCCAAGTGGTAAGGCAATGGGTTCTGGTCCCATGATCGGGGGTTCGAATCCCTCATCCCCAGCCATAGTATTCGAACAGAAATCACCCCTGAAAAGAGGTGGTTTTTTGGTTTGGACTTTGGGTAGGAGAGATAGGTCGTCCAAACTTTTCTTGATATTATGACCCCATGACTAAATATGCGGTTCTCGTCCACGGCAAGGGCGGTGCGCCTGATACTAGCTGGCTGCCATGGCTCAAGCAAAAACTGGAAAGCCGTGGCTATTGTTGTGAGACTCCTAGTTTTCCGCCGCAGGACGATTCTAAATTGGCTGATTGGTTTACGGTATTTAACGGGTTGAATATCGATTTGGGTCAGACCACATTCGTAGCACATGCGCGCGGCGCAATGGCGCTGCTCCGCTG
>Ga0070686_100002599_pt1 | contig 9961 bp, 9 predicted proteins | sample KBSS23LmetaG_FD_65654 | JGI IMG/M metagenome (GOLD analysis project Ga0070686, IMG submission 65654) | Switchgrass rhizosphere microbial communities from Kellogg Biological Station, Michigan, USA - KBS S2-3L metaG | ecosystem: Host-associated > Plants > Roots > Rhizosphere ...
TGGCCGGTGAGGGGACGACGGAGATCCTTCCTCTCGAACCTGACCTTGCAACAAGAATAGACGAGCACTACGATCATGAGGCTCGGCTCTTTTTGATGTTGTATTCGCTCAAGGGCAATGGTCAAGTCGACTACGTGACGGGGCGCTTGGTTCGGGAATATGGCCGCAGTAACTACGGGAATCCGGTGTACCAGACGGAGGCCTACCCCTTATTCTATTGGTGGAACCACACCATGTATAACGATCCAGAGCAGGATGGCGTGAACGGCAACGAGCGGGTCTACCAGGAAAACGTGGAGTTTGATATTTCGCGCTACAAGCCCTGCACCTTCAATGGACAACCCTGCTGAGATTCGATGCGCAGCTGTGAGGGATGGTTCTTTGTTGTGTCTTCAGCCCACTCCTCCTTCCTCTCGATAGGTGAGATTTCGAGAATGTCCTGAGCTTCCTCTCAGTCTCGATGCTATGCTACCTCCGCCAGGGTACTCATCTGAGCACCCTGGGTTTGTCAAATTTGCCCAAAGCTATTTGATAGCCCCAGCCTTGCTTACCGAAACGGCTCGATGAAAACAGCATCGTTCATTCAGATTCTTGCGAACCGGCGTATCGGCATCATGTTGCCCTTGGGCTTCGCCTCTGGGTTGCCATTGGCCCTCACAGCTGGGACGCTCCAGGCTTGGCTGACGGTTGTCGGGCTCGACTTGAAGACCATCGGCATTTTTACGCTCGTCGGCCTCCCGTACACACTGAAATTCCTATGGGCCCCATTGATGGATCGTCTGGTCCCCCCCTGGCTGGGACGCCGGCGCGGATGGATGTTGGTGATGCAGCTCTGTGTCGCTATCGGCTTGGCGGCCATGGCGTTGACTGGCCCAGGCCAGCGTCCGGAAATACTCGGGGCCGTGGCCCTCGTGGTGGCCTTTCTCTCTGCGTCACTCGACATTGTCCTCGACGCCTATCGGACCGATGTGCTCTTACGTCCTGAACGGGGATTCGGCGCCGCATTGTGGGTGAATGGTTATCGATGTGCGCTGTTGCTTGCGAGCGCCGGCGCCCTCCTGTTGGCCGATCATATTGGATGGCAAAACACCTACTTGCTGCTTGCCGCATTAATGGCGGCAGGAATTATCACGATCTTCGTCAGTCCGGAACCGCCAGAGCCAAGCGCCACGCCGGCAAGTCTGGCCGAAGCGATTGGTGGACCGCTGAAAGAATTCTTTGCGCGTCCAGGGGTGGTCGGGCTCCTCGCCCTCATTGTCCTCTATAAAGTTGGAGATGCCGTTGCGGCCTCGCTTCAAACGGCGTTTCTTATCGGAGGAATGGGTTTCTCTGTCAGCGATGTCGGGTATGTGAAGGGCTTAGGGATCGGAGCCACACTCATCGGTGCATTGGTCGGGGGTGCCGCAATGGCCAAGCTCGGGATGGTCCGGTCGTTACTGCTTTTTGGTATCTTGCAAGCAGCCTCGAACTTGGGATTCATGTGGCTTGCCTGGATGGGCAAGAGTTATGCGGCGCTCATGACGTCGATTCTTGTCGAGAATGTGACCGGTGGCATGGGCACCGTAGCGTTTGTCGCACTGATCATGACGCTGTGCGATCACCGCTATACTGCAACCCAGTTCGCGTTGCTGTCTTCCCTGGAAGCGCTCGGGCGAGTGTTCTCCGGTCGTCCCTCGGCTGAGTTGGTTGAAATGGTCGGCTGGGCACAATTTTTCTTCTGGTCGTTTTTGGTCGCTATACCCGGTATCTGGCTGGTGTGGGCTCTCCGCGAGAAGTTGCGTCAAGAAGCCGGCCGCGATGCGTATACCGGAGCAGGCTCAGACGATCTATGACGGCTGTATGCGCCGCTGGAGGAACAAGACGAACAACATTAACGTCGGAAGGGGTGCCAGGACGAATGGAATAAGCCAGACCCAGACATTTTTCCCTCGCATGCGGGTTTGATCGATCATCCAGACAAATACCCACACAACCAAGCCTAAGTAGTTGAGAGCCATCCAGCGTGTAGTATGAAGCTTCAGGCCGCTCGCACTATCCGGAGCTGCATCGAAAAGAAAGATTCCCAGTGTGAGTACAAATAATCCCAATAAGGTTGCAACAAGGCGTTTGCTCCAGACAAACATGTAATCCTCCTAATACAAGCAATGTGAGCAGCATGGTTGCCGCAACAGACCTGCCGAGCGTAGGCTAATCATCCGGCTGTTGTTTGTCAAAGGGGTTTGCGCGGTTGCATTTCCCTGGAGCCTGTTGCCACTGTGGTTCGATAGCAATGAATCTAAGGGGCCGTATATGAGCCTCCTGCGGTTAAGCTTAGTTGTGGCGGCATTGGCTGTGAGTGTTGTGTTGGTACTGACGAATCCCACCATCGATGAATATTTGGGCTTTGTGCAAGCCGAACTCACAAAGGCTCTGGATCGAATGGATCAGTCCACGCCCGAACGGGAGGGAGCGGTGGTCAGAAGCATTTTTCGTAGGCACAGTCAGGAGTTGCTCAATAGCATGGTGCGTCCTCATACCATGCGGCAAAATTGGGGAGTCCTCAGCCGATTTGAAACAACGGTACTGGGTACTAAGGTTGTGGTTATCGGCATTGGCAACCAATTCATTCCTATTGAAGGAGTGGATGAAGCCATTCTGACTCTCGGCCGCCGTGTTTTTTAGTTTTTTGGTCCATGAGTATCCCGTGGATGTCAAAATGAGGTCTGTTTTCGATCAAAATACTGTGGATAAGTTGATCTAAACTCCCGTGAGATGGCGTTTCCCAATCATTTGCAGTTACTCACAGGTTTTCCTCCGTTTCCCCAGCCAAACCACTACATTTGGTATTGACAATTCATCCAGATCGCTATATGTAGATGCTCCGTGGAGCATGCATGGGCAATGCATGGATAAAAGAGGTCATTATTTTGACAATCCATCCTGATCGCTTTATGTCCATGCTCCTTGGGTGGATCAATCGTCGAGATACCAAAATTAGGGCGCTCAAAGGACATCGTCATATTGATATTCAAGCCTGATTGTTCCTGTTTGGGATCGAAAGCAGTTCCATACTAATTTCGCAGACTGGGGGAGGGAAAATCGTGAGAATAGAACGTCGATTTACACGTCGTGGGCAAGGTCCCTATGAAAACCTGCCATTCGTGAAATGTTCGTCGGAAATTCGTAATCCCGACGGATCCACCGTGTTTAAGTTGGAAAATATCGACATTCCCGAGCCCTGGTCCCAGCTTGCGATCGATATTCTTGCCCAGAAATATTTTCGGAAAGCCGGAGTACCGCAGCGAGATGAGCAGGGAAATCCAATCGTCGGGCCGGATGGCAAGCCGCAATTGGGAGGGGAGCGTGACTCCCGACAAGTGTTTGAACGGCTCGCCGGTTGTTGGACTTCTTGGGGGAAAAACTTCGGCTATTTCAAGACTCCGGAAGATTCCGATGCCTTCCATGATGAGCTCTGTTACATGCTCGCGCACCAGATGGCGGCGCCCAATTCTCCCCAGTGGTTTAACACGGGGCTTCATTATGCCTATGGACTTTCAGGACCTGCACAAGGGCATTTTTATGTCGATCCCAAGACCCGTGAAGTTGTCAAAGCCACCAATGCGTTTGAGCACCCGCAGCCGCACGCCTGCTTTATCCAATCCGTTGACGACGACTTGGTCGGCGACGGCGGTATCATGGATCTCTGGGTGCGGGAGGCGCGCCTGTTTAAATACGGATCAGGGACCGGCACCAACTTTTCCAAGCTTCGCGGCGATGCCGAACCGTTGTCCGGCGGCGGCCGCTCGTCTGGATTGATGTCTTTTCTTCGCATCGGCGATCGAGCGGCAGGCGCCATTAAGTCCGGTGGGACGACCAGACGGGCTGCCAAAATGGTCTGTCTCGATCTGGATCATCCTGACATTGAAGAATTTATCAATTGGAAGGTGGTGGAAGAGCAAAAAGTTGCCGCTATGGTGACCGGTTCAAAAATCTGCGCACAGCGCCTCAATGCTGTTCTCAAAGCTTGCCACGTCGTCGATGGCGCCGGTCAGATGAAGATCGAGATCGATCCCAAGCAGAATCCGATCCTCAAGGAAGCCCTGGCCGCCGCCCGGCGGGATGCGGTTCCAGAAGCCTACGTCCAGCGGATGTATTCCTATGCACAGCAAGGGTTCACACATTTTGTGTTTCACGAGTACGACACGAATTGGGATGGCAAGGCCTACCAAACGGTATCCGGCCAGAACTCAAACAACAGTGTGCGCATTCCCAATCATTTTTTTGCGGCATTGGAGGCGGACAGCGATTGGCAACTCACGCGACGGGTCGACGGCAAAGTCTCCAAGACCATCAAGGCGCGGGATCTCTGGGATCAGATCGCTTGGGCCGCCTGGATTTGCGCAGATCCCGGCACGCAATACGACACCACGATCAACGAATGGCATACCTGTCCGGAGGACGGCCGCATCAATGCCTCCAATCCTTGCTCCGAATACATGTTCCTCGATGATACGGCATGCAATTTAGCTTCGCTCAACCTTGCCCAATTCTTCTCAACCGACGCCCAATTCGAGTTGGAGAATTTCCGGCACGCCGTGCGTCTGTGGACGATCGTACTGGAAATTAGCGTACTCATGGCGTCGTTTCCCAGCCGCTCTATTGCCGAGAAGAGTTTTGAGTTCCGAACATTGGGGCTTGGCTATGCCAACTTAGGTACTGTGCTGATGCGGCAAGGCATTCCTTACGATTCTCCCAAAGCGCTGGCCATCGGCGGTGCGCTGACCGCCATCATGACCGGTGAGGCCTATGGCACATCGGCTGAAATGGCCGCAGAGCTGTGGTCCTTTCCAGGCTATGCCAAAAACCGCGAGGCCATGTTGCGTGTCATCCGTAATCACCGGCGAGCCTCGTACAATGCCACTCCGGAAGAATATGAAGGCTTGACGATTACACCGATAGGGATTCAGCCGGAGCATTGTCCTCCCGAGTTGCTCGTGGCGGCGCGTCGCGCCTGGGACCGTGCCCTCGAATTGGGGACGGCCTACGGGTATCGCAATGCCCAGGTCACGGTGATTGCTCCTACGGGCACGATCGGGCTCGTGATGGATTGCGATACGACGGGCATCGAACCGGATTTCGCACTTGTCAAATTCAAAAAACTGGCTGGGGGAGGCTATTTCAAGATCATCAATCAAAGCATACCCGCTGCACTCAGAGCTTTGGAGTATACCGAGTCTCAGATTCAGGACATCGTGAACTATTGCGTTGGCCGGCAAACCTTACAGACCGCACCATTCATTCACCATGAGTCCCTGAGACAGAAGGGGTTCGACGACGCCGCACTCGCGCGAATGGAAAGCGGCTTGTCCCAGGCCTTCGAGATTCAATTTACGTTTAATAAGTATGCGTTGGGTGAGGACTTCTGCCGGGAGAAGTTGGGATTGACCGACGCACAGTTGAATGAATCTAACTTCAACATGCTGAAAGCGCTGGGGTTTACACAAGAAGAAATCGCCGCTGCCAATGATTATTGCTGCGGCACCATGACGGTGGAAGGGGCCCCACATCTCAAAACCGAGCACCTTCCTATCTTCGATTGTGCCAATCGTTGCGGCAGGATTGGTCAGCGATATATCGCTGTCGATGCGCACATTCGTATGATGGCGGCGGCACAACCATTCATTAGCGGCGCCATTAGCAAAACGATCAACATGCCGGCCGATGCGACGCTGGATGGAGTGAAATCGGCCTATTTGTTTGCCTGGAAAAGCATGGTCAAGGCCGTGGCTCTGTATCGCGACGGCTCGAAGTTGAGCCAACCTTTATCGGCCTCAACGGACAGCGGCAGGACGGTCGAAGCCTCGTCCGAAATAATATCGATTGCGGAAAAGGTCACAGAGCGAGTGTTGGTACGATACCTGGCAAAGCGCCGACCGCTTCCGGCCAGACGCAATGGGTACACGCAGAAAGCCGTCGTCGGGGGGCACAAGCTCTATTTACGCACGGGTGAGTATGAGGACGGTACTTGCGGCGAGATCTTCCTCGACATGCACAAAGAAGGGGCCGCATTCCGCAGCCTCATGAACTGTTTTGCCATTGCTATTTCACTGGGCCTCCAACATGGCGTTCCACTGGAGGAGTTCGTCGAAGCGTTCGTGTTTACCCGTTTCGAGCCGAATGGGCCGGTCAAATTGAACGATCGTATCAAAATGTCCACATCGATCATCGATTATATATTCCGGGAGCTTGCCGTGACCTATCTTGACCGCTATGACTTGGCACAGGTCCAGGAAGAGGATCTTCGAATGGACTCCGTCAAAATGGACGAGCAAGATCCTGAATGTGTCGAGGAGGAAGCCACTCCTGAAACGCTGGCTTCGGCCTCGATCAGTACCGAAATGTTTCCCGCGCGACGCGGGGCGATACCGCGCCATAAGGGCAATGGCCATGGAAATGGGAACGGTAGCGTAGCCCATACCGTCGAACTAAAACGTGAAACGTTGACCTTGACCGCCATCCAAGTGGCTCGCCAAAAGGGCTATGAGGGAGATCCCTGCTCAGAGTGCAAGCAGTTCACCATGGTACGGAATGGGACCTGTCTCAAGTGTGAAACCTGCGGCACCACGAGCGGTTGCTCGTAAGAGGGAGGACTCAATGAGTACGGTGCTTCGCGAGCATGGGATTGTCACAGTTCACGATCAGGTCGTGAGTTGGGTGGCCCAGCGATGGGCGAAGGCATTTCATTGTAAGGTCACGATTTATACCAGTCTTGAGGAAAACCCTTGGGCTGATCCTCAGCAACAGTGCGATATTGTCGGGTGGCAAGTGAGTTCGGCCGGCAACAGAATGGAATGGATGGCTGAGGTGGAAACCGATGATTCGATCAGAGATGTCGCAACCGTTTCAGAATGGAAAGAGACGGTCGTGCGCGGCATTCCATTCTATTTGCTCGTACCTCGTGGCCTCAAGGAGGCGGCACAGAAGCTGGCGGGGGACGCGTCTGTCCCTGTGAGCGGTATTTACGAGTACACGTTTGTGAACGGCGTATGTCAGGTGCGCTAACCGGTACCTGTTGCGGACATCTGACTCAGCAATTATCGACACAGGCCTTGGTTTTGATAGAATCGATTTTTCCGGTTCCAAAAGGAGGGTGGCGATCTTTGAAGCTCGGTAAGGAGATCGGTATCATCACATGCCACATGCTACGGAGTAACTCCCATGCCCACAACGACACAATTGGTCATTAGCGGATTAAGCAGGCCCGGCGTCTTGGCTCAAGTGGCCCAGGTCCTGGGAGAGGCGAAGGTCAATATCAAGGCCTTTTCTGCTCCAGAAGTCGCCGGAACGGGAAAGCTGAGATTGTTGGTTGCGGATCTTGAAGAGGCTCGTGCAGCGCTGAAGGCGGCCACGATCAAGTTTACAGAGGAAACCGCCTTGTTGTTAAGCCTCGAAAATAAGCCGGGGGCATTGAAAGAAGTAGCAGATCTACTGAATAAGGCTCGCATCAATATTAAATGTGGCTACTGCACCCCCTCACGCGAGGGGAAACGTGCGATTGTGGTTCTGACAGTTTCAAACACGGAAAAAGCGCTTACAATTCTCAGAGATCAATCGCTCGACGAGTTCTAGACATGTCTCTCGGACCTCGATCCTGCCGATCCTGCTGGCCGGTTCTTCTTCTCGCGACCCTCTTCGTCGTTGCCCTGGCCGGTTGCGGCGGCGCCCCCAAACCCACCTATTTTCCCGGCTACCCTGTTGGTTTTGTCGAGCGTGGTGTTGCCTCATGGTACGGCCCAGGATTTCACGGAAACAGAACAGCAAATGGAGAACGATATGACATGCATCAGCTGACGGCTGCTCATCGGACGTTGCCACTCGGTTCAATTGCTGTCGTTCGCTCAATGAGTACCGGTCGACAGGTGACCGTACGCATTAATGATCGCGGTCCCTTCGCCAGAGGGCGGGTGCTAGACCTTTCACTCGCCGGGGCGCAGGCTCTGATGATAACTGGGGTAGGGACCGGCGAGATTGAGCTACGGGTGATTGGGTATCAAGGTCGAACTGCCGAGATGGGGTTCTTACGAGTGCAAGTCGGGTCTTTTTCTGATCAGCAGAATGCGCTCAACCTCTTGGAACGCGCGAAACAGCTCTACTCAGGAGGTAGAATCCAGGTTATCGATCTGCCGGAAGGGAAGCGATATCGAGTTCAGATCGGTCAATTTATCCGGGAAGCTCAGGCAGAAGCGGCCGCATCCAACCTCGAGTCCTCTCTTGACCTCCAGGCCTTTGTATTTCGAGACGATTCATAGGAGACACGCACTCATTCATCTATTTTTTAATTCTTCAGTTGTTCCGCGGACATGCAACGCAACTGCTTGATATTGTGATGTGTTTTCATCATATGCTTGCTCGCCACCCCGTCGTATGATACATCTACAGTCCAATGGCTACAGGTCCGGTAGGTCTCTATCAAGTGATTCGGTTCCACCAAATCTCGCACTGCCGGTTCAAGGCGATAGGGGATAGCCCCTGGACCCTCCGGTTTTCCAGGCCGACCGATAGATTAGCCGGTCGCCTCTAGTACGTTGCCATCCATGGATATTCTCATCCTCTTAGGTCTTATTGTTCTTTCAGCTGTGATATCCACGGCCGAAATCGGCTTCTTTGCGGTCAACTCAACCAAGCTGAAGGCGCTCGCTCAAACTGGGAATAAACGTGCGAAGCTAGCCCTCCATCTCCGTAGCGACCCTCAAAAGCTTCTCTCGACCATTTTGGTAGGCGACCGTTTGATCGGCGTGGCGACACCGATGTATGCCACCTTTCTGACCCTGAGTATTTATGGAGGCCAAACAATTCTTGATGAGGCGATTGCCGTCATGGTCGGCCTGTTGACCTTTGTACTCTTGGTTGCCGTCGATGTCATCCCTAAAACACTAGCCGCGAAGTTTGCGGTTCCGGTGACTCTGAACATGGCCTATCCCGTCTACGGGGTTCAGTTGCTTCTCAAACCATTATTGTTTGTGATTGTGCCGATGATCTACAAACTCACAGGAGGGAAAGGACTGACACTTCCCCTTGTGACTGAGGAAGAGCTGAAGATCATGCTGGATGAGGGGGGGAAGACCGGGACGATTGAATTCGAAAAGGTGAAAATGATCAAGAACGTCTTCCAACTGAAAGACATTACAGCGGAAGACGCGATGACTCCTCGTCTCTATGTGTTTTCATTGGACGGGAACCTGTGCCTGAAAGAGGCTCAGGAACTCCTGTATAACTCGAAATACTCGCGGATTCCCGTGTATGACGGGACGCTCGATAACATCACGGGCATTCTCTACAAGACAAGGGCATTGACCGAACTCGCCAAGGGGCAGAATGAGTCGAAACTCAAGGACATTGCCTATCCTCCGCTGTTCGTTCCTTCAGGCAAGACGGCGGACGACCTCATGAAGCAGTTTCAGCAGGAAAAACGGCATATGGCCGTCGTGGTGAATGAGTTCGGCGGCGTGATGGGGATTGTCACGCTTGAAGATCTTCTCGAAGAAGTAGTCGGGGAGATCATGGATGAAACCGATATCACGGAAGAACTGATCAAACGGTTAGGGAAGAACCATATTCTTGTACACAGTAGAACCGAAGTGCGCAAGGTAAACGATTTCCTGAAAGTCGAGCTCGGTGATGAAGCCGTGACGATCGGCGGCCTTATTCAACAGGAGCTTGGTCGAATTCCCAAGGTTGGAGAGGAAGTGCGGATCGCCAACTGCCGAATTCTCATCCATGAAGCCGAGCCACGCTCCATTCGCAGTGTCCAGATCTTTCGTGAAGAGAAATCGCCGGCTCACGTCGAAGCTCCAAACCTCGACCTCGTCAGCTAGCCCGCATTATTCATGACGGTTCGTCGCGAAATCGCTGAGCCGCGTCGTGAGACCGGCGCGCGGAGCCGTGAGGACCCGATGCGTACTCGTGCAGTACGGTGAGGGTC
>Ga0070686_100002600_pt1 | contig 9960 bp, 8 predicted proteins | sample KBSS23LmetaG_FD_65654 | JGI IMG/M metagenome (GOLD analysis project Ga0070686, IMG submission 65654) | Switchgrass rhizosphere microbial communities from Kellogg Biological Station, Michigan, USA - KBS S2-3L metaG | ecosystem: Host-associated > Plants > Roots > Rhizosphere ...
CTGAAAGCGCACGCTGATCGGCTTTTCGCAGCGCTTCTTCCGCCCGCCTTCGACTGCTGATATTGCGCGCAATTCCCTGCACGGCTATATCAGTTCCGATATGAATCAGTTTGCTGCTGACCTCCAGCGGCAGAGTGTTTCCGTCCCAACAAATTACGTCGAGTTCGTAATTGTCTCGCTCTGCTCCGGCAAGTTGGCGCTCCAGCATTTGTTGTGCAGCTACGGTCGACTCAGGTGTCAGAATTTCGCGTATGTTGTGACCGAGTAACTCCTCTTGCGAATAGCCGGTAATGATTTCAGCGGCGTTGTTAATCGATAGTATCTTGCCGTCGAGATCGAGCATGTAAACGATGTCGTTCGCATTCTCGACCAGCTCTCGATATTTCTCCTCACTCGCAATCAAAGCTTGCTCAGCGTGCTCGCGTTCGCTGAGTGTTTGTCTGATGGTAAATTCAGAAGTCTGCAGTTCGGTAGCAAATGTTTCGGCCGCCGTTCGCGCACGAACTTCCGCTCGCGTTACAGCAAAGAACAACCAGCTAATAAGAACGCCGGCAGTGAACGTGTACGGCAGAAAAGTTCGGCTGGAAGTCAGATCGAAAGAATGAGTCGTCTCATAGGTAACGATCCACGATCGGCCTGCTACGGGATGATCAACTTCGGCTGTAAAGTGCGGGCTCGCGTTGGATACGGCGCTCGGCGACGAAGTGAATAGCAGAGCATCCGGTTTCACTTCTGATCCGTCATAAACCTTGAACGAGATATCCGCATCATGAAAAACCGGACCGAGAAAGTCATCTGCGCGGAACGGGCTATATACGAATCCAAAGAGAGCTGTCCGGCGCTGCTCAAGAGTGTCAATGGGTGCGTTGTTCCGATAGACCGGAGCGTAGATGAGAAATCCGGACTGCTGTTCCGGATCGATCTCCTGGACCAATACGACTTTTCCAGAAGCTGCTGGTTCACCCGAATCGCGAGCAGCCTCCATAGCTGCTCGGCGAACAGGATTCTGGAACATGTCATAACCGAGAGCCGCTTCATTGCGACGGTCGCGCGGCTCCAGATAAATGATCGCATGGCGCTCGTCGCCCTCATTCTCTGGCCAGAGTTTGAAGTTCGGATGTCCCGCCTTCTTAACCCTTGCGGTCAGCGCCTCGCTTTCCTGTGGGGAAAACTTTTCTGAAAATCCCATCCCCTGAATTCCGGGGTAGTTTTTCTGTAGCTGAATTTGCTGAACGAAGTTCTGAAACTCGGTTGGATTGACGTCGTCACTCGCCGCGAACAATCCAGTTCCCGCCCGCAGCAGCGCTATTGACGTTTGAATGCGTGACCGTATCCGCTCATCGACCTGGTGCACCGAATTTTTGAACCGCGTTTGATCCTGTTCGTCGGCCATTCTCGAAAAATAGAAGGCCACGAGGAACGTAAAGAGAAGGCCCAGCGCCAGAATCAAAAACGGAAGTAAAGCGCGACCCTTCCTTGGGTGCAGGATAGTCCTCGATTTTGCTGGGTCTGATTTTGCTGGGGCCATTTAAAGAAAAAGAGATTAGCGCACGCGGGTCTTGCGGCGCTTCAAAAAGTCGATTAAGACAAACTGCGAAAGGTTGGTCGGGTTTGCGAAATACGCTTTGCCATTCGTCATAGCCGTCATCTGTTTCACGAAGTCCACGAGATAATAATCGGTCGCGAGCATGAATGTGTTAATCATTATTCCCGCTTTGCGGCACGCCTGGACTTCCTTGAAAGTCTCCGCCATCACGAATGGGTCTCCGCCCATCGAGTTCTTGTAGATTCGCCGCGACGATTTGGGATCGTGTGATGTCGTGCGACGTCGCGCGGGCAGCGAGTTCTCATCGATAAAGCAAGCCGTTGGCTTGCCATCTGTAACCATGACGATCTGCTTCATCTCTTTGCGCTGCGCTTGTAACAATCGGCGCGAGAGACGTAGGCCTTCTGCAGTGTTCGTGTGATATGGACCAACTTGAGTTGTCGCAAGTTTTCCAAGCGGAAGTTCTTCCGCTGAGTCGTGGAAGAGGACAACTTTCAGAGAATCGCCAGGGTATTGGGTTCGGATTAGATGCGACATTGCCAGCGCGACTTTTTTCGCAGGCGTAAATCGATCTTCGCCATAAAGAATCATCGAGTGCGAGCAGTCGAGCATTACAACAGTCGCGCATGACGATTGATAGTCGCACTGATATACGTATAAATCTTTGTATTCGAGGTTCAGGGGAACTTTCAGGCCCTCGCGCTGGATCGCTGATAGAAGCGTGGTGTTTACGTCAAGATTGATCGTGTCACCGAATTCATAATTCTTACTGACGGCAGCAGCTTCAACTCCTGTCGCTAAGTGCTCAGTGTCGTGTCGCCCCGACGCGCTTTTGCCAAAGCTACCCAAAAGATTTCTCAGCGTCTTGTAGCCAAGGAAGTCCAGGCCTTTCTCCGTGACTTCAAAGCGCACGTCGCGCGGCAAGGGTTCTGATATCTCGCCTTCACCGCCGCCCGGTCCCACTTGCTGTTCGCGTTGCTGCTGCGGTTCTTCCTGCAGCGTCAGGTACCCTTCTTCCACCAATCGCTCGATCAATTCGTTGAGCAACTGTTCGAGTAGAGACCCGTGGAACTTGCCGTCGTTTTCACCAAGCATTTCCTGGATCTGCTGTTCGTTGACGAGACCCTGATTCATCAAAGCCTGAAGTAATGCTGCACGCAATGCATCAAGCGACGTGTCACGGCCCTTACGCTGGCGTGTCCAGTAGTAATCGTCGTCGTAACCGGAATCCAGGAGAGCATCCGACATAGCATCCATCAACTCACCGAGGTTGATGCCGTTAACGTCGAAGCCCTTAAATTTTGAGTACCGGGTGAACTTCATTGCTGACCAAAAGCAGGTCCACTGATTTCCACAGATTACACAGATTTTGAGTTTAGACTGTTACCGTTGGTCTGTTGGCGTTTAATCACTCAACTTACTTTTCTAAAGAATAATCTGTGTAATCGGCGGAAATCGGTGGATCTGCTTCTCAACTATACTTTCCCGTTTCCGTCAGATCGTCGTAGATCATTCCGCGCCGATCCTTCCTGGCTTTGGTAACTGCGGCATACCCGCCTTCTTCGTTTCGACTGATCTTGTTCTCAGCATACAAGCCCTCAAGCGCAAACTCGCAAGCAGCGACAACCTTCGCAATTTCAGAGGATTTGAAGTCGAAAGGAATCGTTGCCGTGCCAAGCAATTCGGGAACGCTCTCTAACAAGCCTCGACACTCTTCGGCTGAAGCGGTGTCAGCCAGCAACAGTTTATTACCAGCATCAAACCATTCGACTGTACGGTTGAAGTCAATCCCGACGAAATAGCCCTCAAAGACCTCGCCCGCCGCGCGCTTAATCAGGTCGCGAGCAATCCGATTGGCACCGAGCTGTTCGCCCTCGTATTCCAGTTCCATCTTGCCAGTCATCGAGGGGATGGCGGCATAGACATCGGCTATACGCGGCACGATCGGGGCTTCCTCGGTTAGCAGCGATCGACGCTCGGCATTTGAGACAACTGACTCCATCACTGTGATGGGCATGCGTTGCGAAACACCCGAATGTTTGTCGATGTGATTATCATCTCTTGCCTCAAACGCAATCTGCTCGACGATCTCATGAATGAACTCGGGGATCTCCACGTTGTTTCCGTCGCGATTGGTCCATGCTTCCTGTCGCGTGATTTGAATTGCGGTCTGAAGTTCCTTTGGATAGTGCGTCATGATCTCCGTGCCAATTCGATCCTTCAATGGCGAGATGATCTTTCCGCGCGCGGTGTAGTCCTCCGGGTTCGCTGAAAACAGCAAGAGCACGTCGAGCAGGAGGCGTACTGGATATCCCTTAATCTGCACGTCGCCTTCCTGCATGATATTGAAGAGACCCACCTGGATCTTGCCGGCAAGATCCGGCAATTCATTGATTGCGAAGATTCCGCGATTGGCGCGGGGCAATAAACCGTAATGAATCGTCAGCTCGTCGCTGAGCAGGTGTCCTCCCTTCGCCGCTTTGATCGGATCGACGTCGCCAATGATGTCGGCGACTGTGACATCTGGGGTTGCCAGCTTCTCGACGAAGCGCGAGTCACGTCCGACCCAATTGATTGGCGTGTCATCGCCGTGCATCTCCAGGGTCTGTCTGCCAAACGCTGAAATGGGCTCAAACGGATCATCGTTTACTTCCGAACCGGTGATGACGGGTATTGATTCGTCCAAGAGTTCAGTAAGTTGACGAATGATTCGGCTCTTCGCTTGTCCCCGAAGACCAAGCAGGATGATGTTGTGTCGCGCCAGAATCGCGTTGACGAGTTGCGGAATCACGGTATCGTCGTAACCCACAATTCCCGGAAACAACTTCTCGCCTGCACGAATTTTCTTGATCAAGTTCGCGCGCAGTTCATCTTTGACTGAGCGCGTTCGATAACCTGAAGCCTTGAGTTCCCCGAAGGTTGTTGGAAGTTTCATATCAGTTTGCGACGATTGTAACTGGAAACGACAGGATTACAGAATTGCGCGAAATGGAGGGGATTTTGTAGGGGTTTCTGTGTGTTGATGTCGCCTATAAAAACACGGGCGGCCACGGAGGCCGCCCTGACTATGTTATTTGAGATGTTGTTCTCTTTTCGTGTGACTAGTTGTTTTCGTCTTCTGTCTCGACCGTCTTGCCGGTTACGGCCTTTAGACTTTCAAGTAATGAACGATAACGATCGTTCTTCGCCTGGAGTAGAACAGCAGCTTTTGAACCGTCGGGATTCGAGTACCTGATGCCGATAAAGTTTTGCTTGTTCTTCTTAACCATTCCCAACCCAAACAGCGGATGAATCAGAATGGCGGCGGCTGCATAACCCTTTACATTGCGCGACGAAGTCCTGCCATAAGTCAGAGCAGTCACTCTGTTTGGGTCAATCTTGATTTCTTGACCATCTTTCAGTACCAGCAGAATAGAATCGGGCGCAACGGTTATTATATTGTTCCAGTCGTCATCTCTTACGGTCGATGTCGTAGTGCCGCCGTTATATCTGACTCTAAATGTATTTCCGCGGTCGACTTGGGCAAAACAGTTGATTGCTATACCAAGCGACAGAAGCATCGCGATAAGTGTTCTCATTGCGAAACTCCTTTCAATAAACATTGGACCAAACCAACTACACTTTAGCGTCCGAGTGGTGAATGAAGCCGTCGATCCGTGCACTTTCATGAGTGCTATATGCGGACCGCGAGCCAGTAGTTTTTCCAGGAAAAAGGCTGATGTGTCTCGGGGAATTCGGAAATTCTTTACTGAAGCGGGCGTGGGTCTGTTGGGGCGGCGCGGAACTGCTCATTACCCAGTCGCGTCACAAGTTTCTCGGCTTCTAGTTTTTCCACGTGGGCCAACACTGCACGTTCGGCCATTGCATGCGCCTTTGGCGAGACGTCTGTGTAAACGCGTGCGACGACTTCTTTCGCTGTGCCTGCACCTTCGCGAATCGCCTCCAGAATATTCTGCTCCCGTTCCAGGCGATGATTGATGTATTCGTCGATCTTGGCGTATGGGTTTGCCATTGGCGGACCGTGCCCGCCGAACAACACTTTCAGACCGCCCAACGATTTCATGCGCTGAAGCGAATTGAAATACTTCCTCATGTCGCCCTCGGGTGGGTCGATCAAAACAGAACCGAGTCCGACAATGTTGTCGCCCGTTAACAGGATGCCGCGATCGCGATCGTGGAAACATAGATGACCACGAGCATGACCCGGCGTGTGGAGTGCCTGTAAATGAATCGTCGGATTCCCAGCGAGACGCAGTGTGTCGCCGTCTTCGATGAATTGATCAACGACGATACCGTTGAGGCCCTCGGCAGTCTGTTGATGAGCAGCAACGATTACTCCAGTGCCGAGAGTCGAGATCAGAGGATTGACCCCGGCAACATGATCCGGATGAACGTGTGTTAACACGATCGCTTTAATACGCCGGCCTTCATTAACCAATCCCTTGACGAACTGCGCGAGTGCCAGCTGTTCATCTTCGTAAGGCGAACCTGGATCGAAGATCAGGATCTCTTCTGACGAGTACACAACATAACAGTTTGTGTGCGTTGCGGGAGGCCTCGTCGGCGTGCGAACAGGGAAAGAAATGTAGTTCGGATAAAACTCGATCCTTCGAACAGTTTGACCGTGCGCTTCCGGCACATCGAGGAACCGTTCGAGTAGATCTGAAGTCAGACCATGAGCCAGAGTGGTCAGTGCATGCAATGTCGGAGGAGCAACAAGAACTTCAGTGTTGCGCCAGCGATTGTACGCCTCTCGAGCCGTGATCCATTCACCATCGATCAATTCGCCTTGAACAACATGAGGTTCTTGCTTTGAGGGGCAGTTCACGAGGAAAAACCAGGTGTCGAATCGCCGTGGGCTAACTGGAGGTGTTACCCACCTACCGGCAAACGCAAAGTCGTCAGCATCGAGATGCAAGCCGTAATGTTTCAGCAACTCAGGCCAGGGCAAGCGCTGCGAGTTCATGTCGTCTAAAAGTGATTCGCGTTGACCTTTTGTAAGAGTCTCGCCGCCATGGACCATCAGTACGCCAAGCTCTTCAAACAGTTCGCGGGCAGCGCCGCTGATCATTGTGGCGGTGGTTTGATCCGGCGCATTACGTACCTCAGCTGATGAATCGCTTTCATCGATCTGTCCGCCGGGAAACGCGTGAAAGCCACCGAGGAAAGCGAGTTGATAACTACGTTTTACCCAATAGAGTTCAGGATTTGTGGCGTCTGTATTTTGTCGGAGGAGAATTACCGCAGCGGCGTCTTTAGGTGTAGCTACCATAATCGATCAAAAGCACGGCGAGAGCAGGGCGAATCATTTCGAGAATTATTATTTGATATTTGACAGTTGATATTTGCGAAACGCGTCAGGCACAGGCAAATGTTAATTGTTAATTATCAAATAATAATTCTCGAATAATTGGTTCTGCGTGCTGGCTTCCTTTTACCCCCAGCGGAATCGTTCACCATCTCCTCCAACCCACGGATTGCCGCGCATGTGATAACCCCCTTCTTCCCAGAACCCGCCTTCATCATGCTCAAGAAAAGTCACGCCTTTGACCCACTTCGCAGACTTCCATGCGTACAGTTGCGGAATGATTAAGCGAACAGGACCACCGTGTTCCGGCGGAATCGGCTGGCCATCGTGTGCCCACGCGAACAACGAATCTTCCTTCAAGAAGTACTCGAGTGGAACGTTTGTGGTCCAACCATTGTCCTGCGCGAGCGCTAAAACAAACTTTGCTTCCTTCTTGACACCGACTCTTTCGGCGACCTCGCGTGTCGACACCCCACTCCACACGTTATCCAGACGCGACCAACGTGTTACGCAATGAAAATCCGCGTACACCCGAACTGCCGGCAGCTGCATGAATTCATCAAGCGACCACTCCGAAGGACGTTCGACCAAACCGCTGACTGAAAATCGCCAGGTTGAAAGATCGACGTCGGGCGTTCCGTGAGCATCGAGCACGGGCCACTTCTTCGTGCGCGATTGTCCGGGCGGCATTCGATTGTTCCGCCTCGTGTCAGGACTAATGATGATGTCGGGATCATGAACTTCTTCGGGCTTGCGCGGGTCGGTCGTCTGGTATTTCGGATCCTGGAATAGGTTGTCGAGAAAACTCATGGTGAAAAAACGACCTTGGTGGTTTGTACTTAGAGCTTTGTAGTTGGAGCTGATGCGACGTGAGCCAACAGCTCAAGAGCGCTGGAACAAAGCACCAAGTACAAAGCTCACTTCTTCTGTCCCTCAATCAAATTCCGCAACTCCTCCGGCATCCACTTGCCAACACCTTTCTCAAGCGCTTCGTCGATTCCTACATTGCGGTCGTGCCAATCGTCTCGATCGCCGTCAGCGCCGTGCTGCTGTTCATAATTCTCCGTCTGCTCCAGACTAAGAATGATGCCGTCACCAATCTCGTTCCAATCCTGAAACTGTATTCCGCGACGCACGAGTGAAAGCCCGGCGGACCAGTCTTCCTCCGGTGCTCGCGCATCCTGCTCAGGTATTGTCAGATTGTATAAAGGAGGAAACGATCCACCCGAAAATTCCTTCACCAGCGCCTGTTTGATCTGTTTGTAATTCCAGTCGGAATGTTCCAGGCGCAGGGCCTGTGCACGTCGAAAGATATCCGCGACCGTCGGCGTTTGCTGCTCCATTGCGGCGCTCACTTTTTCAGTTGGTTTGGAATACCTTACACGTGTTGAAGTCGCGGCACAAATCAGGTCTTACGCCAGCGAATAAGCAACAGCAACGCGAGAATAAACGTGACAGCAGCAGAGAAGAGGCAGTACTGACAAAACGAATGAATTACGAAAGCTTGCAGGTAGATCAGCCACAAACTGACCAGCGCCATTGCGGGCACTATCACGTTCAAAAGCGTGCCAGCGAATCGATAACCAAACGCTGCAAGCGTTGCGAGGGCGAATACCGTGAAGTAAGCGGTTGCCCCGACCACGGCCAAAGGCATTCCACCCACGGTCGCATATTTACTGCTCAACACTTCTGAACAGCCTGCGACAATCGTGCAACGTACGCTTTGTCCTGTGATGTGCTCGATCGTGAGGTACGTAGCGTCGGCAAGTCCCAACAGGGCGATTAATGCGACCGCTGCGTAGATGTAGGTCGATCGTTTAGTTGGTGATGAAGACTTGGCTGCGACGTGGTTGCGCGTTGCATCAGCAACTGGTTGACTCATCGTTTTGCTGATTTTATTTCGTTTTTAATCGCGTCGCGGAATTTATCTTCATTAATGATGATGGGAAATTCCATCTCCCGCCCATTCATGAACACCGTGGGAGTTCCCCCCACGTTTAATGAGCGCGCGCGTTTGCCGTCCTCTGTTATTCGTCGGGCTACCACGTCGCCGTTGAGGTCACGTTTGAAACGCTCGACATCAATTCCGATTTGTTTTGCGAAGCCTTCGAATGTCTGGCGAACGTCGAATTGTTCATGCCACGTCTTTTGATTGTCGTACAGCAGGTGATGCATTTCCCAAAACTTGCCCTGCAAGCCAGCAGCTTCTGCAGCGCTCGCCGCCGACAGTGCGTGTTGGTGCACCTGGACGATTGGATACTCGCGGAAGACAACTCGTAACTTGTCTCCGAATTCTTCCTGCATCTTTTTCAAAATCGGATGGAATTGGCCGCACGGCGGACATTCGAAGTCGCCAAATTCTTCGAGTGTAACGGGCGCGTCAGCCGCTCCCATTATGTGCGGCGGATCCGCACCTGGCGCCAATAGAGCTGGAGCGGCGGGTGCAGGCGCGTTTACAGATGATGGCTTAGGACTGGCCGATGAGGATCTCTTTAGATACCACGCTGAGCCCAGCGCCACACCGAGTACGCTGAGAATGATTAGAAAGGGAAGAAATCGTTTCATGGTGTTTGGGAAAATGTTGTCAGACGGCAGCGGCAACCGTTGCCGCCAGCGAACGAAAGATATCTCGGCCGTCACTCGATCCTAGAAGCTCCTCACATGCGCGCTCTGGATGAGGCATCAGCCCGAGAACATTTCGTTCCCGATTACAAATGCCCGCTATGTTGTCTCGTGAGCCGTTTGGGTTAGCGCTGTCAGTGATGTTGCCGCTTGGATCGCAATAACGAAGCACTATGCGTGATTCGTGGCGAAGTTCTTCAAGTGTTTGATCGTCGCAAACATAATTACCTTCAGCATGCGCGATCGGAATACGTAAAACGGAGCCGACCGCGAGCTCGTTCGTAAATGGGCTGTCGTTGGTTTCGACTCTGACGTAAACGTGCTCGCAAATGAAATGCAGGTCGCGATTGCGAATCAGAGCGCCTGGCAGAAGTCCGGCCTCACAAAGGATCTGAAAGCCGTTACAGATACCCAACACGAAACGGCCGCTTTGCGCAAACTTCTTGATTGAGTTCATGACCGGAGAGAATCGAGCGAGTGCGCC
>Ga0070686_100002602_pt1 | contig 9956 bp, 8 predicted proteins | sample KBSS23LmetaG_FD_65654 | JGI IMG/M metagenome (GOLD analysis project Ga0070686, IMG submission 65654) | Switchgrass rhizosphere microbial communities from Kellogg Biological Station, Michigan, USA - KBS S2-3L metaG | ecosystem: Host-associated > Plants > Roots > Rhizosphere ...
CGTCTTGAGAAAATGCACCCGGATACCGCCGAGTCCGCGACCGTCAGGACCTATATCGAGTGGATCGTGGAATTGCCCTGGTCCAAGAGATCCAAGGACAACCTCGACCTCAAGGCTGCCGCCAAAGTGCTCAACGAGGACCACTACGATCTTGAGAAAGTGAAGGAACGGATACTTGAGTATCTCGCCGTGCGGAAGCTCAAAGACAAAATGAAGGGCCCGATTCTCTGTTTCGTCGGCCCCCCGGGCGTCGGAAAGACCTCGCTCGGGAAGTCGATCGCCCGCGCCCTCGGGCGTGAATTTGTCCGCATCAGTCTCGGCGGAGTCCGTGATGAAGCCGAGATTCGCGGTCATCGACGCACCTACGTCGGCGCGCTCCCCGGCCGCATCATTCAAGGCATGAAACAAGCCGGCACCAACAACCCGGTCTTCATGCTGGACGAAGTCGACAAGGTCGGGATGGATTTTCGCGGCGACCCTTCCGCAGCCTTGCTCGAAGTGCTCGATCCGGAACAGAACAACTCGTTCACGGACCACTACCTGGGCGTGCCCTTCGACCTGACCGACGTGATGTTCATTACGACGGCGAATCTGATCGACCCCATTTTGCCTGCCTTGCGAGACCGGATGGAAGTGATTGGGATCCCCGGCTATACCGAAGAAGAAAAGTTGGGCATTGCCCAGAAATATCTGATTCCTCGACAACTCAACGAACACGGCATCACTGAGAAACATGTTCGAATCGCCGAACCGGCGGTGCGTCAGATCATCGCCAACTATACCCGTGAAGCCGGTGTCAGGAACCTTGAGCGCGAGATCGCCAACGTCATGCGCAAGGTAGCGAAGAAAGTGGCGGAAGGCAAAGGCGTGGGGTTCCCCGTCGATCCCGCCAACCTGCACAAATATCTCGGCGTCCCTAAGTTCGTGCCAGAAGAGGAATTGAAGATGGACGAGGTGGGCGTGGCAACGGGATTAGCCTGGACAGAAGCCGGCGGCGATGTGCTCTACATCGAGGCCACGGCGATGAAGGGCAAGGGACAATTGACTCTCACCGGCCAACTGGGCGATGTCATGAAGGAATCCGCGCAAGCAGCTTTGAGCTACGTCCGGTCGCGCGAACGCACTCTCGGCATCAATCCCGATGTGTTCACCACTCAGGATCTCCATATCCATGTGCCGGCCGGAGCGATTCCCAAGGACGGGCCTTCGGCGGGCATTACCATGGCCATCGCCATTGCCTCGACGTTGTCGCAAATCCCGGTTCGCCGAGATCTGGCGATGACAGGGGAGATCACCCTCCGAGGCCGAATCCTTCCCATCGGCGGATTGAAGGAAAAAATTTTGGCGGCTAAACGGGCCAAACTCACGACCGTGATCCTTCCGAAACGCAACAAGAAGGATCTCGACGAGATTCCCAAGCACATTTTGAAGGGCATCCACCTCGTGTTTGCCGATACGATGGATGATGTGATGAAGGTGGCGCTCCGGCGGGATTCGAAATCCGCACACCCAACGGGCAAGCCTCACCAGCCGCAGCCACACTCAAGAAGGCACGCCACGCGCGCGAAGGCAGGGCGGGCCGTTCGATCGCTTCCGGCGCATGCAACCAGCACGGCCACACCTTCCTTGCATCTCCACTAACCCGGACTATTCATGAATACCTACTACGTCGTCCGATCCTCTCGCCCGACGAGGCTTTTCTCGTTCGGCCTCCTCGACGGACTGCCAGTACGCCTACGTCGGCCTCACTTGCGAGAAGCCCCGGCGGGCTTCGGTCTCGAGCACCTCGCGACGGCATTCATGAATAGTCCAGGTTAACAGGATGCTGAAACAGGCAGCCAGGGGCTCTGGCACGTGAAGCGCGAGACATACGAGAAGGGCGCGACGTGGACAGATTGGAATTCTACCCCGTCTCCCGCGTCCCGCCGAACTCGCTCGGCCATCCTGCAGACACGCTTCCTCATCACTTCGGACATGCTGGTCATTGATTTCAAAATAACTCAGAATGGTTTTTCAGGGACCTGTTAGCATGGCATCCACGGTCCGAACGAAGGTCCGTCCAACGATCCACGAATTTGATCTTATCCGAGCCCTCCACCAGCGCCATGGCCGTCGCACTCCCTCGGTGATTCAAGGGATCGGCGATGATGCCGCCGTCATCACGTCACGGGCCGGCCAATGGACAGTGCTGACGACCGACCTCTTAACAGAAGGAATCCACTTCGACCTCCGAACCGCCACGATGGCCGATATCGGATTCCGTGCCGCAGCGGCGAATCTCAGTGACGTCGCGGCGATGGGAGCCACTCCGCAATATCTGTTGGTCGCCTTGGCTATCCCCCGCACCGGCTCCAGCCGCCAGGTTCATCAACTGTACCGAGGGATGATGGCCGCGTGCCGGCCGCACCACGTACAGCTCATCGGCGGAGACACGTCGGCTTCAGGTGGCGGATGGTTTGTCAGTCTGACGCTGATCGGAGTGGTCCCTCCCCGCAAGGCCATCTTTCGGAGCGGCGCACGAATCGGAGATTGTCTCTATGTAACCGGCACAATCGGCGACGCATTGGCCGGCCTGAAACTCTTGATTGAGCCGCCGACTCGGTCAAACCGCCACCCGCACACCGCGGCACTCTCGGCCAGACACCGGCAGTTTCTGATCGGACGACACTTGCGTCCAACCGCGCGCATTGCGGAGGGCCGGTGGCTCAGCGCCAATCGTTTCGCCACCTCCGCAATCGATATTTCAGACGGCCTCTCCGGCGACCTCCGCCACATCTCTGAGGAAAGCCATGTCGGGATAGAACTTGATCTGGATGCGCTCCCGTTATCGCCAGCCTGTCGCGCCTATGCAGCCTCTCGGAAGCTCGACCCGGTGAACCTCGCGCTGACGGGCGGCGAGGATTATGAATTGCTCTTTACCGTATCACCACGGCAGCGCACGCGACTTGAGCGATCAGCCGTCGAGCGAGGATTCTCCCTGGCCCGCATTGGAACAATTCATCCCCTTCGCTTCGGGATGCAGGCCGTGCCCCCCCACGGCCGACGTCACCGGTTGGCGAACACCAGTTACGAGCATTTCACGTAATCGACTTCACCGACAACGGTCATGGCCACGATCCCTTCATTTCGATCGCTGCTGAAACAGGTCCTCCACTTGCAGGAATCGCCGCAGCGAACGGCGTTGGCCTTCGCCATCGGAGTCTTCATTGGCTTTTCCCCGGCCTACGGATTACACACCGTCATGGTGTTCGTCTGCGCCTGGGCATTGAGGCTCAACTTCCTCGCGCTCATGGCAGGCGCCTTTCTCAACAATCCTTGGACCCTGGTCCCTATCCTCGGCGCCACCTACTGGGTCGGTGCACTCTTGCTCGGACGATCGGACAGCCCTTCCTTCGACTGGCAGGATGTGAGTTTCGGCGCGATTTATGAACAGGTCATGCCCTACGCCATGCCATTTATTCTTGGCGGATTCGTCTTAAGCTTTCTCGGTGCGGCACTCGCCTATCCACTCGCCTACTATTTCGTGGCCAAATATCGACAGTCGCACCCTCTCGCCCAGGGAGAGCCATTGCCGCCCCCTCAAGATGTACGCTAAGATCATCTCTCGCAATGTCTGAAATCGCGCATCAATCGAATGCTCCATATGATGGTTCGGCGCTGATCGCCGATCCGATTCACCAATACGTCTCGTTCACCGTACCATTTTCCACGGCGGACCCGCACGAACGGACGGAAAAGGATCTGATCGACTCCCCCTGGGTTCAGCGCCTCCGGTATATCTATCAACTCCAAAGCGCCCGATGGGTATACCCCTCAGCGGAACACACCCGCTTCGTCCACTCGCTCGGCACCATGCATGTGGCAGGCCGCTTCGCACAACATCTCTATCCGTTTCTCAAGAAAGCCGTACAAGGGATTCCGTCAGCGAACTATGTCGAAGAATTTCTCCGGGTCACGGCGCTCGTGCACGACATCGGACACGGCCCCTTTTGCCATTTCTTCGACGACAACTACTTGCACGCCTTCCATGCCAGTCACGAGAAACTCGGACAGATCATCATCCGAGATCATCTCGGTTCGATCATCCGGAAGATCCGGCGCAGCCCGTCCGGCCCCTTCGCCAAAGGTGAAGAACTTAACCCCGATCAAATCGCGCATGTGATTCTCAAGGAAAAGGGCAAAGATAACTCCCGTATCCCGCGATGGCTTAACATGCTCCAGCCGGTTATCTCCGGCAGCTATACCGCAGATAACCTCGACTATGTCTTGCGAGACTCCTATATGTGCGGCGTGGCGGTCGGCCCGGTCGATCTCTCCAGACTCATTCATTACACGATCATCACGGACAAGGGATTTACGATCCATAAGACGGGCCTTCCGGCCCTGCAGATGTTCCTCAACACCCGCATGTATCTCTATTCCAACGTCTACTATCACCGGACCACGCGCGCGATCGACATCCACCTCCGTGACATCTTCGGTGAGACCATGAAGCTCCTGTTTCCCCACGATCCTCGCAAGAAGATGGACGAATATCTGACGCTGACCGACTGGTCCTTGCTTGAGCAGGTACGGGGATGGAAGACCTCGCGCCATGCCGCCGAGCGGCGCCTGGGCGCAGAATGGCAACGGATTCTCGTGCGCGACGTCAAATGGAAGATGGCCTACAGTGCCGTGCTCAAGGAAAAGGGCCAGGAACGCGGCATGGACTTTCCCAGCCACGAACACTTCGAAGAACAAATCAAAGAAGAATTGCCGGCGCGACTCCAAAAAGTGGAGTTCCGTGTCGACATGGCGCCGCTTGACCCACGGCCGGATCCGAAAGACCGGCGCGGCAGCCCTCTCTACGTGTATGACCCCGGCACCAAAGGTATCTCCACTGACCCTTTAGAAGAATTCCTTGACCTGCTGCCTACCCGCTTGGTCCAATTCCGCGTTTATACCCTCGACCACGCGCACGACGAAGCTCTCTCTCGCGCCACCGCCACAGTACTCAACAAGACCCCTTCGAACATCGAGTCGAATTATTAGAATCTACTGACAGACCTCCCGCGTGCTGCAATACTGCTGATACCGCATCAATAGCGGCAGCACCATCTGCACGGAGGATGATCATGCGGACACATACCAGGCTACTATTTCTGGGGTTCTGTCTCGTATTCAATAGCACTGTCCTGGCACAAATGCCGATCGATGGACAGAGCCAAGCCGAGGTCCTGAAACTTCTAGGCGAACTGCCGCCTGAGACGATGAAGAATGTTGAGATGATGGGGAAGATCCTCCAACAGGATTTAAAAGAGGGCAAGTTGACCCAAGCACGAATCCAGGAAGAACTGAAGGCGGGCACTCTCGAACAGACGTTGAGAAACCTCAATCCCGAAGCCGGCCCTCTGCTCGACGACATCGGTCAGCAAATGAAGAACCATCCCAACGCAGAGAACCTGCCGAATCTGCTGAACGGGCTGGCGGGGGAGGGCCGGTAGAAGGGTGGCGGGCTGTGCCGGAGGCTTCGCTTCCGTGCCTCTCGGAGCGGCCCTTCCGGGCTCGGCCGAGCGGAACCCTTCTGGAATTCCTTCAGCTGCGATCTGGCGATCGCAGGGCTTCAGTCAGTTCCAGCTTTCCTTCTCGGCCAAGCCACGGTGGGCACCCCGCTCCTTCGGAAACGTTCGCTCAGCCTCCGGCACAGCCCGCCCTAGAGAAAGTAGGAGAAAATGCGAATGCATGAATGAAAGAGCAAGCCCTTAGGCCTTGCTCAGCAAGCGGAGACTCTAAGGCTTAAAGTAATTCTTGGAACTATATCGCTCAGTGGCAGCCTTCTTCCACATGCTCGAGACTGTTGGGTTAGCCTGCCGATTTTCCATTCTCTAACGCTTCAACGTCTGCAATATCTTGCGGACGGCCAAGCATGCGCTTCTGCTGCAACAAGTCATCGTACGAAATCACAGGAACCGCAATGCCATTCTCATTTGCCGTGACGCGACGCGCGTAAGCTTCTTCAAACGTTGGACCATCCGGCGAAGTGAGCAACTCCGTCTGGTACCGCCCAAGTGGAATTTGCTTTTTCATTTCAGAAAATAGATTGGCTGACAGTTCGCTTCCGAAAAACCCTAGCGAGCGTAGTGCGGAAACGACTCGAACGGGGTTGCTATCCGATCTATCTATGAAAATGTCTAAGTCCTTCGCCAGCCGAAGATGTCCATGAAATTGAACTGCGTGCCCTCCAATGACAAGATAACGCACGTCGAATGAGTTAAAACAGCTCAGAAGCTCCGTCTCTTGGGCGTTAAGAAAGAGTGCGCTCATCATCAGTTATCTTCTACTCCTGGTCGTCGTGAAAGTGGAGGAAATATAATGACAGGCTACTTTCTCGTTTGTGCAGAGTCAAATTCCATCAGGGAGATGTGCCAGGGCTCAGAGCGAACGTTGCCGGAAGGAGCGGGGACCCAGCGAGACGAGGCGGGGAAGGAAAGCTGGAACTGACTGAGGCACCATGGTCGAAGACCGTGGCCGAAGGAATTCCAGAAGGATTCCGCTCCGCCTCGTCCGCAAGGGTCGCTCCTGTAGGCGCGTGAGCGGTTGAGCCCTGGCACACCTGTCTCTCAGGCTATTCTCTGACCGAAACACCTTGTGGAGCCGGTGCGGTTTCAGGAGGGGGAATCGTCGCAGTAGTAGAAGGCGTGACACCATTCTTAAACGGCAGATCGAGCAGCGAATAGGGATTCACACGGGCGCCGTTGAGCTTGACGCCCCAATGGAGATGCGGACCTGTGGCACGGCCGGTCGCGCCTACCTTGCCGATGATCTGCCCCGCCGTGATCAAGTCTCCGTCTTTGACCGATACTTCAGACAGGTGAAAATACATCGTATAGAACCCCAGGCCATGGTCGATGAAGACGCCTTTGCCGGAGAAGATATGATCGACGGTGATGCGGACAATCCCGTCGTTGGTGGCAGCGACATCGGCCCCCAGCGGCGCGCCGATATCCTCTCCATTGTGCGGATTGCGCGGTTGGCCGTTCATGATCCGCACGCTGCCGAAAATGCCGGTGCGCTTGCCGTTCACAGGCTCCACGAAGTTGCTGCGCCACAACTTCATACGCGAGTTCTCTGCGAGAGCCTGCTTGACTTGCTCCTGCTCAGCTTTCCAACGTGCCGCGCCCTTTTCATCCAGGTCGACCTTGTCTTTCGGTAGCGTCAGATGTTCGACGGCAAACTTCTCTTTGGCCACCAGGATATTGAAGCTCAACTGCTTCGCCTGTTCGCCCTGCCTCACTTCCACAGCAAGTTCATAGGTCCCCGGTTCGTCCTGCATGTCGATCCCAAGCAGCCCGATATAGCCGGACGGCTCCGCAGGTCTGAACTCCCGGAAAAATGGAATCGTCCGCTTGAGAAATGTCCCCTTTACCTCCGTCGCCTGCTCTTCGCCCTTCACCTTGATCACCAGGACCTGCCCCTGCTTGCCGCTGTATTGCCCATCGATGCCCTTCTGCGCAGGGGGCGTATTGGAAAATAACTCGACGGGAAAGATACTGGACAGCAACACGACAGCCATAATCAGCGTTCGGTCCAGCCGTGAGATCCGCGCACGCGTCTGTATAGGAGCAGTCATCATCATCGGTAGAACCGTAGCCCTGCCACCTGCGAGAGCAATTCATCCACACGCCGATTCACGGCGCTGAAGGGGTCCATACAGAGAATCGTTTCTTCCCAGTAGCCATTGAGCTTCAGATAGGTCCAGTCAACCGTATAGGACCGATTCTTCGCGCGGGCAAACCGGATGAAATCGCCGCGCACCTTCGCCCTCGTAGTCTGTGGCGGAGTCGACATGGCCCGTTGCACCGCTTCCTCTTCCACCACCCGTTCGATCAGCCCACGGGACTCCATTAAATAGTACAACCCGCGCGTCCGTTTGACGTCATGAAATTGGAGGTCGAGCAGGAACACCCGTGGATCATCCCAGCCGCAACCCTTCTTGTCGATATAGGACTGGATCAGATGGCGCTTGGTCACCCAATCGATTTCGCGCACGAGCTGCATCGGATCCTCTTCGAGCTTATCCAGCACCATAGCCCATCGTTTCCACACATCGTCGAGGATCGGATCGTGCTCCTGCTGAGCCAAATATTCCTGCGCTCGATCCAGATAAACCCGCTGCACTTCGACCGCCGTCATCTGACGACCATCGTCCAGCTTGATCTTGCGCTTCAAAGTGGGATCGCGCGAAACCTCCCGAATGGCTTTGACGGGGTCCTCGAACTCCATCCCTTGAACTGCGTACCCTTCCTCGATCATGGACAGCACCAATGTCGCTGTACCAACTTTTAAATAGGTCACGAACTCCGACATATTGGAGTCCCCGACGATGATATGGAGACGCCGGTAGCGTTCCGCATCGGAGTGCGGTTCGTCCCTCGTATTGATGATGCTGCGCGAGGAGGTCGTCGAGGAGGAGGTCTTCTCGTGAATGTGTTGCGCGCGCTGAGAAATGAAGTACTGAGGCTTGCCGGATACTTTTAGTACCTTTCCCGCCCCACTGTAGATCTGCCGCGTGACGAAAAAGGGAATGAGTTGCTCCGTGACTTTCCAAAAATCGACGTCGCGGCGCATGAGGAAGTTCTCATGACACCCGTAGGTATTGCCGAGCGAATCTGTATTGTTCTTGAAAATGTAGATTTCCCCGGACAGTCCTTCTTCCCGCAATCGTTCTTCAGCCGCCGGCAGGCAGGCTTCAAGCAGTCGCTCACCGGCTTTATCGTGGATGACGAGATCGAGAATGTTGTCGCACTCGGGAGTGGAATACTCAGGATGGCAGCCGGTATCTTGATAAAACCGTGCGCCGTTCACCAGGAAGGCATTGGAGGGCCAGCTGTTCGGAATGAGACCTTCAAAAATATACCCCAACACCTTCTCCATCGGCAGATAGACGCGTCCGTTCGGAGAAAAAATGAGACCGTACTCATTCTCCAGACCGAAGATCCGTCGTTTCAGTGGACTGGGTTGCAACATGCTAGTACAAACAGAATAGCAGCCAGCTCCGCCTTCTTCAACAGAAGGACACGATCTGCCAGTGAAGAGAGGCTAGCAGGCTGCGGAAAAACTATTGTGGCACGATGGACCTGCAAGAGTCCGCACATCTGGGGAATGGGGTAATGCCTGGCAGGATGCTCAAAAAGGCCGTCAGCAAGGCCGCAGCGAGTGAAGTTCCGAGGCGTACCCTCAGGGGTACGTTGAGGATCTGAACGATGCGAGAACGAAGCTGGCGGGCTTTTTCAGCATCCTGCTAGGTTGCGAGGAGCTGTTTGGTATCGGCGGGCGTAAGCCGACGGAACTTTCTGCCGTCGCGGGCGCGGTCCAGGACCGCCACCTCCAAACTCTCCAGTGAGAGTTTCTGGTTCCCGATATGTTCGAGTGCGGAGAGACAGAGAGTGAGGGCAGCCTGGAGTTCCGGGGGCTGCGTGAGCCCTTTCTCCTTGAGCAGGGCTTGCACAGCTTCGGACTTGCCTCCGATGACTGCAAACGTACGTTCGTCGATGATGCTGCCGTCGAAGGAAATACGATACATCTCGTTGGCCTGGCCGTTATGCCCGACCTGCACCACCAGAATTTCCACTTCCAGAGGCTTCAGCTCCTGGCTGAAAATGGTGCCAAGACTTTGAGAGTAGCCGTTCGCCAGAGAGCGGGCCGTCACATCTTCCCGACTGTACATGAATCCTTTGAGATCCGCGTGCCTGATGCCGGCCTTCCTGAGATTTTCAAACTCGCTGTACTTGCCGGCCCCCGCAAAGGCGATACTGTCATAGATCTCGGAAACTTTGTACAGCGAGGCGCTGGGGTTCTCCGCGACGAGAAGAATCCCATTCACATATTCTATGGCAATAATGGAGCGGCCTTTGGCGATGCCTTTCTTGGCATACTCCGCCTTGTCCTGCATCATCTGCTCGGGCGAGACGTAATAG
>Ga0070686_100002604_pt1 | contig 9953 bp, 10 predicted proteins | sample KBSS23LmetaG_FD_65654 | JGI IMG/M metagenome (GOLD analysis project Ga0070686, IMG submission 65654) | Switchgrass rhizosphere microbial communities from Kellogg Biological Station, Michigan, USA - KBS S2-3L metaG | ecosystem: Host-associated > Plants > Roots > Rhizosphere ...
CTCCGCACTCACCTTCGTCAACGCCGCCGTCAACGTCGTCTTCCCATGGTCCACGTGCCCGATCGTCCCGATATTCACATGCGGCTTCCGCCGCTCATATTTCGCCTTCGCCATACCCGCCTCCGTTGATTGCAAGATGAAGGTTCAAGCCTTAACCTTGGCCTCGGCCTCAACCTATGACTGAACCTCTGGAGCCCACGACGCGGATTGAACGCGTGACCTCGTCCTTACCAAGGACGTGCTCTACCAACTGAGCTACGTGGGCCTTCCTCGTAAATCGTGAGCCGTGAATTGTTAATCGCAAGACAATCAACTCAGACAATTTCGCTGATCCACTCGTTTCACGAATAACGATTCACGCCTCACGTCTTCCTTATGGAGCGGGCGATGGGATTTGAACCACACTCCGTCGTCAGCTCAGCCCTGAAACTTTCTTCGCTGACTCCCGCTGAGGGGGCCAGCCCCCTCGCGCGCTCCCCACGAAAGGGGCTTACCCCTTTCGCAATCCCCACTGTCGTGGGTTCAATCCCTCCAACATTTGGAGCGGGCGATGGGATTTGAACCCACGACAGCCAGCTTGGAAGGCTGGAACTCTACCACTGAGCTACGCCCGCATGATTCAACGCCCCGCATCGAGTGCTGAGCTCTGGTTCACAACCGACGTTTCTGCTGCTCAAGCCTCGGCATTCATGACTAAGAACTTGCCTGCATTTGGTGGGCAGGCAAGGATTCGAACCTTGGAAGCCGATGGCAACAGATTTACAGTCTGCCCCCTTTGGCCACTTGGGTACCTGCCCGAGACACCGTGCATGCAACACAATCTCATTACACTACACGTGAAATTCTGAGCACCTTCTTCATACGTTTGACGCAAAAAAAGCAGAGCTGATCCGCACACAGCTCCCCCCCTCCTTATAAATAAAGGATAAATGTGGGAAGTTGCGTGTACAGCCTTTCAGGAAATGTTGGATTCTATTGATGAAGTCTGGCGATGTCAAGACCCCAAAGTGGAATTCTCTTGTCTTTCTCTCCTACGATGTCTCTAGACTTGAAACAGCCCTTACGCCATCCACCAGGTTTCCTAATCTTCAAATTTTCCTTCCGCGAGTAATCTAAAATGAACCCGCTACGCCCGAGCACCTTACAAGTATTTCATAGGCTTATGAAATACTTCCCTTCCCTATCTGCACTGATCGTATCGCTCAACACCGAGGCCTGTACTAGACAAAATCCCCTTCGCGCGTACAAGGAGAACGGGGGAAAATTCCATAACATGCTTCATCAGGACAATAGCTTCCTGTTCCGATAGGCGCGAGGCAGGGGCCAAGTACCGTTTTCGAGCCACAGCACGCTCAGCAGGATCTTCCGGCTCATAATATCCGCGGAGAGTGCCTTCTCTCTCTGCAAACTTGAGACGACCGACCCACTCTTCCTGCATCTTCCCCGGTTGCTGAATCGATGGTCTTCTATGGCTCGACAATTCCAATTGATTCCAGACGATCCACCCAACAAACACCGCCCAAGTTTCGTTGAGGGCTTCCCAGGATTCACGCTCGCTCAGAAACCGCTCCTCGGTCTCACCCCTCCTCTGCACGACCGGCGTGATCAAGACCGCACCATAGTGACAACCCTGCTGCGTTCTCGCAAGAGCGAGCAGCGGATCCGACGGAGCCTCGGGCGATGCTTCGGCTTCAGTCACCAAGTAATCGAGATAGGCATGAAACAGTTCATGATAGAGCGTACTGACCTCGGTATGGGTGAGTCGCCCGAGCGGACGCAGGATCGTTCCTGCTCCATTGAAGGACAGTGTGCGATTGAGCACCATCCGGTGCTCTCCGAGGTGATATTCGGCAGCATAGCTATGGAGGTCGTCGAACTCAAACCGCACGAAACTCGGTGGAACTGCCTTGAGGAATTTTGTCGGGAGGCCCAGGGCCTGAGCCTCAGCAAGCAACTGCCGCCACATCCGTTCCGCTGACGGGAGACTCTCCTCCGGCATGCCGACATCGGCCATAAGGAATAGTCCTCCCATGAGGAAACTTATCGCGATTGCTCTGCACAACATACGCACCATCAATCTTAGTCCGCATTACTCTTGCCCTTACAGGATGCTCAAAAAGTCTGTCAACAAGGCCGCAGGCGAATCGAAACCGGAGGCGTACCCCCTGGGGTACGTTGAGGATTCCGATGAGCCGAGAACGCCGCTGACGGGTTTTTCAGCATCCTATTGATGATCATCGCGGGCGTACCACTCCCGCTGCCGACCCTCTTCCACTAGAACAAGCTGATCCAGCAGCGCAGGCGTAACAGGGTCCAGAAAGCGAGACGGTTTCGAGAGCAGCATGCCGCTTCCCTTATCGAATACATTAATCGGGTAGGTCAGAAACAGATGCCGCTTCGCTCTCGTCACGGCCACGTAGAACAGCCGCCGCTCCTCCTCCAATTCCTCGTCAGCGACAAACGAATAGATGGACGGGAACCGACCATCAACCACCCAAATCACAAATACACATTGCCACTCCAATCCCTTCGCTGAATGGATCGTCGAGAGTACCAACCGTTCATCATCCCGATCCGGCGCCTCAACATCTACGGCACTGCCATCCGGCGGCTCCAGTGCCAGATCCGCGAGAAACTCATCAACGCCTGAGTAGCCCTCGGCAATCGTAAGGAGATGATCGAGGTCCCTGGTTCGTTTGGGATAGTCGTCGTACTGGTCCTTCAAAATCGGCAAATAATACTCATACACATGATTTACTTGCTCAGCAGGGCGACGGTCCTCTGCTCCCGCAAGACTCTCCAGCGTGTAGGCCAGATTTTTAAGCCCCTGACCGGAACGCCCTGTCACCTCGCGTAGGATCTGAAAGGGCCTGTCCGATTTGACCAAGGCTGCCAGGAGGTCCTGCGCCTTCTTCGGTCCCACCCCTTCCACCAACAATAACACCCGATGCCAACTGACCGTATCGAGGGGGTTGGCGATCACTCGCACATGGGCCAGCAGATCCTTCACATGCGCCGTTTCGATAAATTTGACTCCTCCGCGCTTAATGAAGGGCAATCCTTTCCGCGAGAGTTCGATTTCCAGATCAAAGGAATGGAAACTGGATCGAAACAGCACCGCCACTTCGCTGAGCGGCACCCCTTCTTCGCGCAATTCGAGAATCTTCTGTGCAATGAATCGCGACTGGGTATTTTCACCGGCAGCCTCTACCAGAGACGGGAGCGGGCCATCGATCTTTCTCGTGAAGAGACGTTTGGTGTATTTCTCTGCCGCCTCATCGATAATACAGTTCGCCAAATTCAGGATGGGCTGCGTGCTGCGATAGTTTTCCTCGAGCTTGTATATCGTGGTGCCGGGAAAGAGCGAGGGAAATTCCATAATGTTTTTGAACGTCGCGCCGCGAAACCCGTAGATCGACTGACTGTCGTCTCCCACGATCATGACATTGTTATGTGTCGAGGCCAGCTGACGGATGACTTCAGCCTGCAACCGATTCGTATCCTGATACTCATCCACGAGAATGTAGCGGTATTGGCGTGAAATCGTCGTGCGGGCCGCTTCGTCCCGCAACAGCAGTTCTCGCAACATCACCAGCAAGTCGTCATAGTCGAGGAGCTGTTTCTGGCGCTTGGCCGCCTGGTAGGCCTTCTGCAACCGCCCCAGATCCTCCATATGATCGGCAAAGTGACCGAATTCGTCGAGGATGATCTCGTCGAGGCTGCGGAGCGTATTCGCGCTCTTACTCACCATCTCCATGATCGTCCCTTTCCGAGGAAAACGCTTGTCCTTTTCATTCAGCCCCAACTGCGAGCGCACCAACGCAATAAGATCTTCCGCATCGCCGCGATCCAGGATTGTGAAGCCCGGCTCCACTCCGATCGACCGGCCGTAACGCCGCAGCAAGAGATTTGCCACCGAATGGAACGTGCCGCCGCACACCCGCTGGCTCCTCGCGCCGATCAACTCACCGGCGCGCTCCAGCATCTCCTGCGCTGACTTGCGCGTAAATGTGAGCAGCAGAATGTTCGAAGGATCGACACCGGAATCGATGAGATAAGCCACGCGATAGACCAGCGTGCGAGTCTTACCGCTGCCGGCGCCGGCAATGACCAACGAAGGCCCTTCCCCCGCTGTCACCGCCGCCAGCTGCTGGGAATTCAAGGCAACACGATAGTCGATGGAAAGTTTGCGCGGCGTGGCCTCGTCATCAGGCCGCTTCAGCACGTAGGTCTTAGTTTCTCGTTCCATAGATAATCAGAGAAGAAATTGTTAGACAGTCCGATGATTCAGGGGAATCGCTGTATAACATACTCACCACCGGCCTTTCAAAGCGCGCCGAGGTGTAACAGGATGCTGAAAAAGCCCGCCAGCTTCATTCTCCCTCATCGAAATCCTCAACGTACCCCTGAGGGTACGCCTCCGGTTTCGATTCGCCTGCGGCCTTGCTGACAGCCTTTTTGAGCATCCTGAAGTTGGTTTGACAGCTACATCATTGCCGACGAGACGAATGATGGAGAGGCGTCAAGGCGAGATATCAAATCAAGCAACGACCCATTCCGAGGCTAATCGAAGTCCGAGCACCGTCGATTCAAGTGCTCATGGAAGATTGTTTGTCGAAATGCAAAGTCAAGCAATGACACTGTCATACCGTCACTCGCTTGAATCTTTTCAGTAAATTAATCTAGCTTTTTCTCTTCTTAAAGTTTTCCAGCACATTCTTAACATGTGCACGAAACTCCTCGTCTGTAGGGAATGCGATCATTAGCGGGCGTCTCCGTTTAAGTATGTCCATAACTTTTGACTCATGGCCAGCCCTATTTCTTCTCAGTTCCCCAACTAGCAGATCGGCAGCCTGAAGAGGACATTCGTTTTTTCTATCCCCAATACTGAGGTTTCCAAGAATGTTATCTTTGTCGAACAAAGCCCTTACGGCACCATACACCTCTCCAAGTGACTCCTTCTGGCCGTCCTTGCGATCAAACATGAACCGTAATGGCGGTGGAGGGGGAGAAGGGATCGTTTTATAGAAGTCCAGTAGCCCTACAATACATTGGGCAAGGCAAAAATGAAGCGGGCTAACAAAAGCCTTCTTATCCTTTGGGGGAACGAGTTCTTCATATGCTGTTTTTGAAAATACAAATCCTACACCAAACGCGGTGCAATCATGAGCTATAGTCGCCAAGGCTGTAATATGTGCAAGCCGTTTCTCATGAGTCCACTACGCCGCGTAATGATTTGGATCATTCCAGAAATCAGTATAGTGGAAATCTCCATTTGCTTCAGGAGGGAGAGCTTTCCGCCAGCGATCTTCTAAGGCCATCCAATTCTCGAAAGTTCCAACCCACCCAGCAACTCCAAAAATGTCGTCCTTTTCAGTCTCATCAAAGTAGCAGTTGTGCGGACCATGCAAGGTATGATGGATAAATTTCACAGCCATCAGATAGGTCCGTCCCCGTGAAGACTCTCTTATTAAAAGAACTTCAGCTAGTCGCTTAACGCCAAACCATTCCACGGGGTCACTGTACAACCACCTGGGTTGGTGAGCCTAGTATATTGTTGCCCTAAAGAGAGGTGGGGAGAATTAGAAAGGCTTCACTCAACATGCGTGGGGGGAGACTTATCCAGGCCATCAGAGGGCAACGTAAGCAAGTTCTCAGCACCTATTATTCAGCAGAACTCACAACCGCCAGTTGAAACAATGGTTCCTGACGTTTTTTATTCCCTGCGCAGCCGCGTGCCCTACTGAGTCGACTCCATGATCTTCGCTGCTGTCTGCTCGGCTGAGTTCTCCACTGTGCTTTCCACCTGACGGGCCTTATCCAGCGGACTCTGTATAGAATCCACTGCAGCCTGCCCTGCTGCCTGCGTCGCTGCATTGCCGGATGCAGCTGCGGCTTTTGTTTTTTTCTATCGGCGTCTCCTCATTACAACCCAATAGCCCCGCAATCGCCAGTAACCCGACTCCGAAGAACACCCTGTATTAAGACTTTTTCATCGCAATCTCCTTATCTACTCTCAATTCAGCAGGCAACGTCGCAGGATGCTCAAAAAGGCCAGACATCTCACCCGCCCAGCCCCGGCTGGTATTTCACCCGCCGTGAGTCTGCCAAGACAGACTCTTTACCCTGGGACGCGCCATTCCGTGGGCAAGGCCGCAGGACTGACTAAGGCTGAGGTTGAGGTCAAGGTTGAGCAAAGATTCTGAGGCCTCTTCATCGTCCTGCCCAATGCAATCGTAGCCGCAAGGTCACGTACGGACAAGCTATTCGCGCTATTGCTGAAATCGCCTCTTCTTTAGCCCGCACTATTCAGGGGGGTTCGTGTTTCGCTTCATTGACTCCCTCATGTCGTTTTGTTAGCCTCAAGACCCGCCGCATTGCTACCAAATAGAGAAGATCTGAGGAGTCCGTCAGCATCTTTGGTATCCAATCCCGAAAGGAGTTCTGATGGCTAGCTCAATCGCCTCCCCCGACATGCTTGTTGAACTGCAAAACAAGGCCACGCAGCTCCGGATCGAAAGTGTTCGTGCCACGACTGAAGCAGGGAGCGGGCACCCATCCAGCTGCTGCTCGGCTGCGGACATCGTTGCAGCCCTGTTTTTCTCTGTCATGCGCTATGATCCCAAAAATCCGAAAGCCCTCAATAGCGACCGGTTTGTCTTGTCAAAGGGCCATGCAGCTCCGTTACTCTATGCAGCCTGGGCCGAGGCAGGGCTCTTCCCCAAAAGCGAGCTCTTGAAGTTGCGCACCTTGGCCTCGGACCTGGAGGGGCACCCGACTCCTCGCTTGCCGTTTGTCGATATGGCCACTGGCTCGTTGGGACAAGGACTTCCAGTCGGCATCGGCATCGCCCTGAACGCAAAATTCGTCGATAAGCTGGATCATAGGATCTACGTCTTGATGGGCGATGGAGAATCAGTCGAGGGATCCAATTGGGAAGCGGCTGAAGTCGCACGTCATCATGGGTTGGATAACCTCTGCGCCATTGTCGACGTGAATCGGCTTGGGCAAAGCGATCCCACTATGCTGGAACATGACATGGAGGCTTATCGCTCCCGGTGGACCGGCTTTGGGTGGCAAGCACTGGTGGTCGACGGGCATGATCTTGCCGCCCTGCTTGAGGCGTTCAATACAGCCGCTGGGACCAAAGGCACACCGACGGTGCTCCTCGCCAAGACGTTTAAGGGGAGGGGTATTTCCTTTATGGAAAACCATCCCAGCTGGCATGGGAAACCGATTCCCAAAGGCGCGGAGACCCAGCAGGCCATCGATGAATTGACAAAACAACTGAAGGCCAGCAGCACGGCTATCTCGATTCGGAAACCGTCAGTGCCAGCCCAGGGGCCTGCACCGATTAGTTCCCTCCCGCCGTCGCTTTACAAAGTCGGCGAGTCAGTCGCTACCCGCGAAGCCTTCGGCCAGGCACTTGAGGTATTGGGCTCGGTCAATCCGCTGGTTGTCGGCCTGGATGCCGACGTAAAAAATTCAACCTACACTGACAAGTTCGGCAAGAAGTTTCCCAATCGATTCTTTGAAAACTTTATCGCAGAACAAAACATGCTGGGGGCCGCAGCCGGCTTAGCCGCCTGCGGGAAGATTCCCTTCGTGGCCACATTTGCCGCTTTCTTTACCCGAGCCTATGATTTCGTCCGTATGGCGGCCATCAGCGGTTCGAATATCAAACTGGTCGGCACCCATATCGGCGTGAGCATTGGGGAGGACGGTCCCTCGCAGATGGGGTTGGAAGATATTGCGATGATGGCGGCGCAACCTGGCGTCACCGTGTTGTACCCATCCGATGCGACCTGTACTTATCGGCTCGCCGAATTAGCTGCCGCCCACAAAGGAATGGTCTACATCCGGGCCGGCCGTCCAAAGTCTCCCGTTCTCTACGGACCGGAGGAAACGTTCCAGATCGGCGGGTCAAAGGTCATTCGCCAGAGCACATCTGACGCCCTCACGATCGTGGCGGCCGGCGTTACGCTCTTCGAGGCCTTGAAGGCCCACGACACATTGAAGGCTGCCGGCATCTCCGTTCGGATCATCGACCTGTACAGCATTTCCCCTATCGATCGCACCACGTTACTGGACAGCGCCAGGGCCACACAGGGACGCATGCTCACCGTTGAAGATCACTATGCCCACGGGGGCCTCGGGGATGCTGTGCTCAGCGCCGTCGGATCAGAGGGCATCAAGGTGCATAAGCTCGCTGTTCGCACGATCCCGCATAGCGGGAAGCCGGACGAACTCGTCGATCACTTTGGCATCGGTGCTCGCTCGATTGTCGAAGCAGCCAAACGAATTACGAAATAAGCTCTTCCTCATGAGTTTGATGGGATTGGTTTCCTGAACATTCTGTCAGGATCGGTCCGCCAGCCTCTGCTTCACGAACAGACCGAAACCCGCTACGGCAGTGGTTGTTCTTGGAGAGATATCAGTCCGGCGATGATCCCGCATCGAGTGGGAAACTGGTCGGAGTGCCCGCTCATGGTGTGTCTTTTTGAGTCTGGGGGGCCGGGGCTGCCGTGATGCAGGACTGCATAATTTCAGCGCGGCATTGCCATGACGTGGCCGCCGTATTGAGACGGTGAACCAGTTCTTCCGGCGTGATCATGCCCACGGTGATATCCACCAAGACGTGATCGGGTATGCGGTGAAAATGCGCAGCGTTCACACCCTGCAAGGTGAGCAACGCCCTGCTTAGCTCGTTCTCATGGGTTTCGCAGTCAGGTCCTGTCAGCGCGACGGGAACTCTCTCCATGGCAGCGTGGCTGGCTCCGACCGGCTGAAATACGGCAAGACCCATGGCGAGCGCGATCGCCAGCATCAGACGGTTGTGCCTGAGCCTGGCCTTGCCGTCTACATGAGGCTGTGGGCAGGTTGCAGGTATGCACTTCGCGAAGTGCGTCTGCGTCTGGTTTGCGTATCTGAGATGAGCTGCTCGCGTCATTGGAATATCTGTTTGTAGGGACGCGATCTGAAGCCCTTGGGGAGGTTCATCGATTTGTCTTAAGCACTCAGGAGAGACGGTGATACGAGTTATCGGACCGTGTGAAGCTCCGGTATGGGCAGGCGGCGAGGATCTCACCGCCTGCCCGTCGCCTTTTACGGCACTTCGACGATGTCCTTCTTCATAGGCCCCAGCACGGAAAGGAGTTCGTTCTTTTCCCTGGCTGGTACGTTGAACGTATCCAATGCCTTGACGAGGTCTTCAACCAGAGCATTGAAGGCAGCCGTCGTAACTTTCATGCCGGCATGCGCTGTTTTCATGTCTCGCCCCTCATAGGTGCAGGGGCCGCCGCTGGCTTGGCAGACCTGGTCGACCAGCTGTTTCTTCAGATGCACCAGATCGGTATTGGCAAAATACCCGTTGATGCGCTTGTCTTGGCCCACGATGCTGACGAATTTGCCGACGACGGCCGTGATTGGGCCTGTTCCGCCGAGCCGTTCATAGAGTGAGGGCAACGGAGCATCGGCTGCCCACACCGGCGCTGAGCTCAACAGCAAGGCGACGGTCAGCATAGTAGTTTTGATGGCGCGAGAAAGTTGTGTCATGAACGGCGCTCCTTTTTTGAGAGGTAAGTGAGGGATTCCTTCAAGTGCACGCCTTTATCATACTTCTAGTCGTTTAGGGTTTCCAGGGCGTCAGTGGCATCAGCGGAGCATCCTTGGCTACCGGTGTGATCGTCAGCGCGGCAATGGCTCCACGAAGGGCTCCAGTGAGCGAATGCGTCACAATTGGATAGACCCCGGGTGATTCGGAGACTAAGTCGAATGTGGCGGCGCTTCCGGGTCCCACAACATAGGTTTGCACCCCTGTAAGCTTATTGGACGGGTTCCCGCTCTCGTAGACGTTATCCCAAATCTCACCGATCGGGTGGAGCGAGGAAAACTCGTTGGGGCCCGCGTTCACAAAATAGATCCGGACCCGCTCATTCGGTTTCGCCTCCAGC